>Ga0164294_10002387_pt1 | contig 16936 bp, 17 predicted proteins | sample GEODES005metaG_FD_111479 | JGI IMG/M metagenome (GOLD analysis project Ga0164294, IMG submission 111479) | Oligotrophic lake water microbial communities from Sparkling Lake, Wisconsin, USA - GEODES005 metaG | ecosystem: Environmental > Aquatic > Freshwater > Lake | place: USA: Sparkling Lake...
AAGAATGACCGCACAAGGGGAAAGTATTGAAGCTGTTAATCCGTGGAAATGCTGGCCGTGTGGCCTTTGGACTCTTCGCGTTTGACGTACTTGAAGGTGCCGGTGGCATGGGCGCAGGCCTGGTCCCTGCTGTCGTAGATCGTGGCTTCCACAAATGCCATGGAGGTGGTGCGCTGCATCAAACGCCCGCGCCCGGTGAGGGGGCTGCCGTCACCCGGCGACGGCCGCATAAAGCTGGTCTTCATCTCAATGGTGACCACACCCATGTCGGGCGCCACGCTGCGGGCAGCGGTGGCCATGGTGACATCCATCAAGGTCATGACCGCGCCGCCGTGCGCTACACCGAAAGAGTTTTGGTGCTCGGGCCGCGGGCTGTAAATGATGGCAGATTCACCGTTTTCAAAATGCGTCAGCTCAAAACCGAGCAAAGTGACAAATGGAATTTCAACGCCAAAGCTCATGCAAAAACCTCAACCGCCGGTGACCACAGACACGCCGCCATCGACTGCCAGCCACTGGCCGGTGATGTGCTTGCCGGCGTCAGACGCATACAGCACGCACAAACCTTTGAGGTCTTCATCGTCGCCCAGCCGGCCCAGGGGTGAATGGCTGGCCAGCGTCTCTTCGCCCATGGTCTTGAGCGTGCCGGCCGTCATGCGGCTCGGGAAAAAGCCCGGGCAAATCGCGTTGACGGTGATGTTGTACTTGCCCCATTCGCAGGCCAATGCACGGGTGAAATTGATCACTGCGCCCTTGGAGGTGTTGTAAGCCAGGGTGTTCATGCCGGCCGGGTTACCGCCCAGCCCGGCAATCGACGCCAGGTTGATGATGCGGCCCGATTGGCGCGGGATCATGCTGTGCTTGGCGATGTGCTGGCTCAAGATGAAGTAACCCCGCACGTTGAGGTTCATGACCTTGTCCCAGGCTTCTACCGGGTGGTCTTCAGCGGGCGCGCCCCAAGCAGCGCCGGCGTTGTTCAACAAAATATCAACTTGGCCCAGACGGCGAAGGGTCTCGTCGGCCAAAGCGCGTATGTCGCCTTCTTGAGAGCAGTCGGCAGCAATCCAGTCGCAGTCAATGCCGCCAGCGCGCAAAGTTTCTGCAGATTCCTTCAGGTCTTCGGCCTTGCGCGAAGACAACATGACACGCGCGCCGGCTTCACCCAGGGCCTGCGCCATTTGCAGACCCAGGCCGCGCGAGCCGCCGGTCACCAGCGCAGTCTTGCCGCTGAGGTCAAACAACTTCGTCACTGTGCGGGTCATCTCAATCTCCTCAATTCAAAGTTAGGCGGCTTCAGTCGGCCTTCATGCGCGCACGCACAAAGACCAGGGCAAAACCCAGCAAGGCCACCGCCAGCCCGGCTGCCACCATGCTCCAGCCCAGATCATCGTCGCTGCGCTGAACAGACAAGCCCAGCACCAGGGTGAGCAAGCCACCATAAACCAGCACCCAAATGAGTGTGTGAAGTCGTTTGGAGTTCAGAAGTAATGCCATTTATAGAGTCCACGAGTGATCCGGTGGACCTATCTTAGGCATTTCCAAATGGCAGGCAATCGAAAAGCTGCTCAAAGCACTTCGAAAACTCCCGCAGCTCCCATACCGCCCCCTATGCACATGGTCACGCACACGCGTTTGGCGCCGCGGCGTTTGCCTTCAATGAGGGCATGGCCGGTCAGGCGCTGGCCGGTGACGCCATAGGGGTGGCCGACTGCGATGGCGCCGCCATTGACGTTGAGCTTGTCCATCGGGATAGCGAGCTTGTCCGCGCAGTACAGCACTTGCACGGCGAAGGCTTCATTGAGTTCCCACAGGTCGATGTCGCTGACATTGAGGCCTAACTTGGCCAGCACTTTGGGAATGGCAAAGACTGGGCCTATGCCCATTTCGTCAGGCTCGCAACCGGCCACGGCAAAGCCTAAAAATCGACCCAAAGGCTTGAGGCCTTTGCGCTGGGCCACGGCTTCGTGCATCACCACCACGGCGCCGCCGCCGTCTGAAAACTGGCTGGCATTACCCGCAGTAATGACACCCCCCGGTACAGCGGGCTTGATGCCGCTGATGCCTTCAGCCGTGGTGCCTTCGCGAATGCCTTCGTCTTTGCTTACGGTGACTTTGCGCGTGCTCATGCCCATGACCGGGTCGGCAAAACCGGCGATGACAGTGATGGGCGCGATCTCGGCGTCAAACAAACCGGCGGCTTGGGCGGCCGTGGCCTTTTGCTGGCTGCCAGCGCCATAAGCGTCCATGCGCTCACGCGAGATGCCGTAGCGCTTGGCCACCTGCTCGGCGGTTTGCAGCATGTTCCAGTAGATCTCGGGTTTGTTCTTGGCCAGCCAGCTGTCGGCCAGCATGTGGGTGTTCATTTCCTGCTGCACGCAAGAGATGCTTTCAACGCCGCCGGCCACGTAAATGTCGGCCTCGCCGGCGATCACCCGCTGCGCTGCCAATGCAATGGTTTGCAGGCCCGATGAACAAAAGCGGTTGACCGTCATGCCAGACACCGTCACCGGGCAGCCGGCGCGCAGCGCAATTTGACGGGCGATGTTGGCGCCGGTGGCGCCTTCAGGCGTGGCGCAACCCATGATGACGTCATCGACCTCGCCGGGCTCGATGCCGGCGCGCGCCATGGCGTGCTCAACCGCGTGGCCGCCCAGGGTGGCACCGTGCGTCATGTTGAAGGAGCCCTTCCAGCTTTTGGCCAAAGGGGTGCGGGCGGTAGAAACAATCACAGCTGAAGTCATGGCGTTCTCTCGAATTCGTTGAAGTCTGATGGGCCCGTGAGGGTTCAGTTGAAGGTCTTGCCTTCGGCGACCAGGCGCGCCAGCAGCGGGGCCGGCTGCCAGAAGGCCGCGTCGTCCAGCGGGTTCAGCGCAAAGCGCTGCATGGCCTGGACCACGTTGAACAGGCCCACTTCGTTGGCGTAGTTCATGGGGCCGCCGCGGTAGGCCGGGAAGCCATAACCAAAAACATAGGCGATGTCGATGTCGCCGGCTTTGGCGGCAATGCCTTCTTCCAGGATGTGCGCGGCCTCATTGACCAGGCTGAAGACCAGGCGCTGCACGATCTCTTCGTCAGAAATTTTGCGCGGCGTGATGCCAAGCGATAGGCGGTGCGCGTCTATCATGGCCACCACCTCGGCGTTGGGAATGGCGTCGCGTTTGCCGGGCACGTAGTCGTACCAGCCGGCACCGGTTTTTTGGCCAAAACGGCCTTTCTCGCAGAGCAGGTCGGCGGTCTTGCTGTATTTCATGCCGGGTTGTTCGGTGTAGCGGCGCTTGCGAATCGCCCAGCCGATGTCGTTGCCGGCCAGGTCGCCCATGCGAAACGGGCCCATGGCCATGCCGAACTTTTCCATGGCCTTATCGACTTGCGCGGGCGTGCAACCTTCGTCCAGCAAAAAGCCGCCCTGACGGCCGTACTGCTCGATCATGCGGTTGCCGATGAAGCCGTCGCACACGCCGGACACCACGGCTGTCTTGCGGATTTTTTTAGCCACCGCCATGACCGTGGCCATGACGTCTTTGCCGGTCTGGGCGGCGCGCACCACTTCGAGCAACTTCATCACGTTGGCAGGGCTGAAAAAGTGCAGGCCGACCACGTCTTGCGGGCGCTGCGTGAAAGCGGCAATCTGGTTGACGTCCAGCGTGGAGGTGTTAGAGGCCAGAATGGCGCCGGGCTTCATGACGCGGTCAAGTTCTTTGAAGACTTTTTCCTTGACGCCCATTTCTTCAAACACCGCTTCAATCACCATGTCGGCGGATTTCAGCTCGTCATAGCTCAGCGTGCTGCTGAGCAGGCTCATGCGCTGCTCGTACTTGTCTTGCTTGAGCTTGCCTTTTTTGACCTGGGCTTCGTAGTTTTTGCGGATGGTGGCGATGCCGCGGTCCAGCGCGTCCTGCTTCATCTCAAGCAGCATGACAGGCATGCCGGCGTTAAGAAAATTCATGGCAATGCCGCCGCCCATGGTGCCAGCACCGATGATGGCGATGGACTGAATGCTGCGCTGCGGCGTGTCAGCGGGCACGTCAGCAATCTTGGAGGCAGCACGCTCGGCCATGAACAAATGGCGCAGGGCGCGGCTTTCCGGTGTCCACATCAGGTTAATAAACAGCTCGCGCTCAAACAGCATGCCGTCTGCAAATTTTTTCCGGGTGGCAGCTTCCACAGCGTCCACGCACTTGGCGGGTGCCGGGTAGTTTTTGGCAATGCCCTTGACCATATTACGGGCGAACTGAAAGTAAGCATCGCCTTGCGGATGACGGCAAGGCAGATTGCGCACCAGCGGCAGGGGTCTGACGGCGGCCACTTCCTGGGCCAAGGCCTGGGCTTCGACAGCCAGGGTGTCCACGGACGCAGCCATCTTGTCAAAGAGCTTCTGGCCGGGGACCATGGCCAGCAACTCGCTTTTCACGGGCTCGCCACTGACGATCATGTTGAGCGCCGGCTCCACACCCAGGGCGCGCGGCAGGCGCTGCGTGCCGCCGGCACCGGGCAAAAGGCCCAGCTTGACTTCGGGCAGGGCCACGCTGCAGCCCGGCGCGGCAATGCGGTAGTGGCAACCGAGCGCCAGTTCCAGCCCGCCGCCCATACAGACTGAGTGAATCGCTGCCACCACCGGCTTGGCCGAGTTCTCGACGGCCAAAATGACGCTGAGCAAATTCGGCTCGGCCATGGCTTTGTCGGTGCCGAATTCCTTGATGTCGGCACCGCCCGAAAAAGCCTTGCCGGCACCGGTGATAACTATGGACTGCACGGCAGCATCCGCATTGGCCTGCTGCAGGCCGTCAGTGACGGCGCGGCGCATGACCATGCCCAGGCCGTTGACCGGCGCGTTGTCGAGCGTGATGACCGCCACGCTGCCGTGAACTTTGTATTGCGCTGTCATGTGAGAGTTCTTTCTTAAATAGAACGAGCGTTCTTTTTGGGTATTGTACGAAGCCCGGCCCGCTTGCAAGGCAAGTGCTAAAGCCTAAACCTCAAGCCATTCCTGGCGGGTGTTCGCATCGGTGCGCAAGGCTTCAGGGCTGCCCTCAAAAACAAGGCGGCCATGCCCCATGACCAAGACCCGGTCAGAAATCGCCATGGCGATGGTGAGCTTTTGCTCAATCAGCAAAACAGAAACGCCCCTGGCTTTGAGCGTTCGTAAAAATTCACCAACTTGTTCAACAATTTTCGGCGCGAGACCTTCGGTGGGTTCGTCAATGATGATCAAGTCCGGATCGCCCATCAGGGTACGGCACAGTGTCAGCATTTGCTGCTCGCCGCCAGACAGCACACCGGCTTCGGTGTGCTGGCGTTCCCGCAGGCGCGGAAACATGTTGTACATGTCCTCAAATCCCCATTGGCTGGGCTTGCCGCTGCGCTTTTGGCCAAGCAGCAGGTTCTGGTGCACGCTGAGCGTGGGGAAAATATCGCGGTTTTCAGGTACGTAGCCAATGCCTGCGTGAGCCACTTCAAAACTCCGCAAACCGGCCAGCTGCCGGCCCTTCCAGACGATGTCACCCGTGCAATCCACCAGTCCCATGATGGCTTTGGCCGTGGTTGAACGGCCCGAGCCGTTGCGCCCCAGCAAGGCCACAATTTCGCCCGGCTGCAGGGCAAAAGTGATACCGTGCAGAACGTGACTTTTGCCATAGAAGGCCTGAAGGTTCTCAACTTTGAGCATGCGCAGTGCCCAGGTAAGCCTCTTGAACGCGCGGATTGGCGCGCACTTTGTCGGGCAGGTCAAAGTCGATCACTTCGCCATAAACCACAACAGCAATTTTGTCGGCCAGACCGAACACGACACCCATGTCGTGCTCCACAGTCAACAAAGTCTTGCCAATGGTGACCTCTTTAATCAGGCGGACAAAATCACGGCTTTCGCTGCGGCTCATGCCGGCGGTAGGTTCATCGAGCAATATCACGGGGGCACCCCCTGCAATCGTGATACCAATCTCCAGTGAGCGCTGCTCAGAATAGGTGAGATTAGCGGCCAGCATGTCGCGTTTTCTGTCCAGCTTGATCATGCTCATCAACTCCAGGGTGCGTTCATTCGCGTCCTTCAGATCGGCCAGAAACTTCCAGAAGCTGTAGCGGTAGCCCATGCTCCAAAGCAGGCCGCAACGCAGGTTTTCAAACACGCTGAGCTTGGGAAAAACATGAGTGATCTGAAAGCTCCGGCTCAAACCCGCCCGGTTGATCTCGTAGGGTTGTTTGCCATCAATGCGCTGACCATTGAGCAGCACTTGGCCGCTGCTGGGTGCAAAGCGGCCGCTGATCAGGTTGAACAAGGTCGATTTTCCGGCCCCGTTGGGTCCGATGATGCCGACCCGCTCGCCGGAGCTGACCGCCAGGTTAACGCCGCGGATGATTTCGGTTTTACCAAAGCTCTTGCGCAGGTCTTTGAGCTCAAGTGAGAAGTTCGCAGGGATCTGGCTCATAGAAGATCCCGGCCTTTCGTTTCCTCTTCGATGCGCTCTTGAATGTCACTCCACTCCCGTAAAAACTGCCGGCGCAGCAGTTCAAACAAACCCAGACCTGTCAGCAAGACAAAGACCGCACCGAACCAGCTGTTCACGTTACCGGCATTTAATGAAAGACCTAAAAACTGCAGTTGTGGGCCCACGACGCTACCAAGTTGCAGGTGGTAAACCATCTCAATCAAGACGGCCGCGCCAGTCAGAACAACCAGAGCGCAAACGCCCAGACCCAGGTAGCTGACCCAGATTTGACGCAATCGCCCGTATTTGGCCAGGCGCAGGTTCATCATGATCAGGCTGGCAATACCACCCGGGGCGTACATGACCATGAAAATGAAGATCAGGCCCAGGTACAAAAGCCAGGCTTGGGTGTACTCAGACAAAAGCACAAAGGCCAGTACCATCAAAATGCCGCCGATGATGGGGCCGAAAAAGAAGGTCGCTCCGCCCAAAAAGGTAAACAGCAAATAAGCCCCGGAGCGAGCCGTGCCAACCACTTCGGCCGTCACGATCTCAAAGTTCAAAGCACCCAAGCCACCCGCAATACCGGCAAAAAAACCGGCCAGAATAAAGGCGATATAGCGGACCATGCGGGTGTTGTAGCCCACAAATTCAACCCGTTCGGGGTTGTCGCGCACCGCGTTGAGCATGCGACCCAGCGGCGTGCGCGTGAAGGCGAACATGGCAGCCACCGACAAAAAAGTGTAGACCGCAATCAAGTAGTAAATCTGTATCGGCGGGCCAAAGCTGATGCCCGCACGCACTGGCCCGGTAACACGGTTACCCGAGACACCGCCCTCGCCGCCAAAAAACTCCGGGATCATGAGAGACAAGGCAAACACCAGTTCACCCAAACCCAAAGTGATCATGGCAAAGGTAGTGCCCGACTTGCGCGTACTCACATAGCCGAACAAGACTGCAAAGCCAATGCCGGCAAGACCGCCCACCAGGGGCAGCAACGAGACCGGCAGCGGCAGACCCTCACCAATGCGGTTGAGCGCATGCATGGTCAAAAAAGCACCCAGGCCGGTGTAGACCGCATGGCCAAAGCTGAGCATGCCGCCCTGCCCCAGCAGTATGTTGTAGGAGAGGCAAGCGATGATGGCAATGCCCATTTGCGTGAGCACCGTGGTGCCCAGACCGCTTGTGAAAATATGCGGTGCACCCGCCAGCACCAGCGCAAACAAGCTCCAGATCAACCAGCGCCCGACATTGGCAGGTTTGTAGGCGTATTGGGTGTTCACAGGATCAACCTTCCCGCTTACCCAGCAAGCCACGCGGTCTGAAAATGAGTATTAGCACCAGAAAAAGATAGGGCAAGATGGGCGCGACCTGCGCCAAAGTGAGCTTGAGGTAGGAGTTGTTCAGGCTGGCAGGCCCCAGGCTCAGCCCCCATTGTTGTGCCAGGCTGACCAGAGAATGGTCCATGGCCACAGCAAAAGTCTGCAACACGCCAATCAGTACCGAGGCAAAAAACGCGCCCGACAGCGAACCCAAACCGCCGACCACCACCACCACAAAAATAACCGAGCCCACCGCCGCGGCCATCGCCGGCTCGGTCAGGAAAGTGCTGCCGCCAATCACGCCGGCCAGACCGGCCAAAGCAGAACCGGCACCAAACACCAGCATGAAGACCCGGGGGACGTTGTGCCCCAAAGCTTGGACGGCTTCGGGGTGCGTTAGCGAGGCCTGAATCACCAGACCGATGCGCGTGCGCGTCAGCAGCAGCCAGACAGCACCCAGCATCACCAGCGCCACCAGCATCATGAAGCCACGGGTGGCAGGAAAAGGCGAGCAAACCACGCGCACAGCGGCATCAGCCGCGCTGCACACATCGGCGGGTGCTGCGCCCCAAAGCAAGCTTATGCCTTTGATACCGTCATTAACCAGCGTGAAAACAGGCCCTTGCAAGGATTCAGGCGGCTTGAACTCCAGCGTGATACGACCCCACACCAGCTGTACCAGCTCAATGATCACGTACGACATGCCGAAAGTGATGAGCAGTTCCGGCACATGACCGAATTTGTGCACACGTCGCAAAAAAAGTCTTTCAAAAAGCGCGCCCAGCAAACCCACCACCAGAGGTGCGAGCACCAGCGCCGGCCAAAAGCCGGTAAAGCGCGAAATGCTGTAACCGATGTAGGCGCCCAGCATGTAAAAACTGGCATGCGCAAAATTGAGCACGCCCATCATGCTGAAAATCAGCGTCAGCCCTGAGCTGAGCATGAAAAGCAGCAACCCGTAGCTCAGGCCATTGAGCATCGAGATGATGAAAAATTCCATTCCTCAGGACCTTCTTTGTAAGTCGGAAATTCTGCCGCCAATAAAAGAGCCCGACACGGCACCCCGCTCGGGCTCCTGCTGGCGGCCTGAATAAATCAGGACGGGCGCTTCATCTGGCAGCTGGTGGGCGTGCTGGAGATGTAGTTCGGGTACTCCTTGAGGGGCACCAGTGTCATGCCGGTGTTTTCTGGACTGTAGGGGTATTTGCCGCCGGCTTTTTGCCAAACCGTCATGTACAAGGGCTGCTGCAACTGGTGGTCGGCCTTGCGGATTTCAACTTCCCCGTTGAAGCTTTGCACGCGGATGCCTTCGAGCGCGGCGGCCACTTTGACCGGGTCTGTTGATTTGGCCTTGGCCATGGCCGCACCCAGGGTTTCAAAAATCCGGATGGTAGAGCCCGTGTAGAAGTCATCGTTGTACTTGGCTTTGAACTCGTTCATCCACTTGTCCATCTGCCCACCCATGTTGTAGTGGTTGTAGCCAATCTGGTAGACGCGGCCGGCGCCGTTGGCGCCCAGCGCCGTCGGTGTGCCGGTGACGCCGGCATAGTAAGTAAAGAACTTGCCCGTGAAGCCGCCCTCGTTGGCCGCCTTGACCAGCAGCGACAAGTCAGAACCCCAGTTGCCGGTGATCACGGTGTCAGCGCCGGCTGCCTTGATTTTGGCGATGTAGGGCGCAAAGTCGCGGGTTTGGGCCAGCGGGTGCAGGTCTTCACCCACGATCTGGATATCAGGCCGCTTGCGCGCCAGGGTTTCTTTGGCGTACTTGGCCACTTGCACACCGTGCGAGTAGTTCTGGCCCAGGATGTAGACCTTCTTGATGTCTTTCTGCTCGGTGATGAAGCTCGACATGGCCTCCATTTTCATGGTGGTGTCGGCGTCAAAGCGGAAGTGCCAGTAGCTGCACTTGCTGTTGGTCAGGTCAGGGTCTACAGCCGAGTCGTTCAGAAAGATCACTTCCTTGCCGGGGTTGCGCTCGTTGTGCTTGCTGATCGCATCGGACAGCGCCAGCGCCACTGAAGAGCCGTTGCCTTGGATGATGTAGCGCACACCCTGGTCGATGGCGGCTTTCAGGGCGTTCAGGCTCTCGGTCGGGCTGAGCTTGTTGTCCATACCGGTGACTTCAAACTTGACGCCTGCGGGGTTGCCCGCACCGCTGAATTTGTCGGCAAAGAACTGGTAGCCCTTGAGCTGGCTCACGCCGACAGGGCCGAGCAAGCCGGTCTGTGCATCAATGCGCACCATCTTGACCACCTGACCGGCCAAGGGGCCTGCGGGCGCAGCGGCCTTGGCAGCAGCCGGTTTGGCTGGTGCCTGGGCCTGGGCCAAACCGGCCAGCAGCAGGCCTGATGCAATCGCCATCAGAGCCACATGACGACGCGGGAAGCTGTTTATACTGCGCATGACTGTCTCCTGAAGAGGTTGAAATTTGAACTTAAATGTTAGTTGGGAAAAAAATAGTTTCACTCAGGGAATGCCCTAGCGATCAGGCTTCAAGCCGGCAGCTTGTAGTCTTTGAGCTGTTCGCGCAAGCGGGTTTTGAGCATCTTGCCGGTCGCACCAATCGGAATGGCGTCCACAAACACCACATCGTCAGGAATCTGCCATTTGGCGGTCTTACCTTCGTAAAATTTGAGCAATTCTTCGCGACTGATCTCGGCACCCGGTTTTTTCACCACCGCGATGATGGGCCGCTCATCCCACTTGGGGTGCGCCACACCGATGCAGGCGGCCATGGCCACAGCCGGGTGCGCCACGGCGATGTTTTCCACATCGATCGAGCTGATCCATTCGCCGCCCGACTTGATCACGTCTTTGCTGCGGTCGGTGATTTGCATGTAGCCATCAGGATCGATGGTGGCCACATCGCCCGTAGGGAACCAGCCATTGATAAGCGGGTCACCGCCCTCACCTTTGAAGTACGCCCGCACCACCCACGGCCCCTTGACATGCAGGTCGCCGAATGTCTTGCCGTCCCAGGGCAAGTCATTGCCTTCAGGGTCCACAATCTTCATGTCCACGCCAAAAATCGAGCGCCCTTGCTTCAGACGGATCTTCATTTTGTCGGCTTCGGGCAAGTCCTGGTGCTTATTTTTGAGCGTGCACAAGGTACCCAGCGGGCTCATCTCCGTCATGCCCCAGGCGTGCAGCACTTCAACGCCGTAGTCGTCATTGAAGGCGGCGATCATGGCCGGCGGGCAGGCCGAGCCGCCAATCACCGTGCGCTTGAGCGTTGAAAACTTCAGCCCAGCCGGCTTCATGTGGCCCAACAGCATTTGCCAGACGGTGGGCACGCCGGCGGCATAGGTGACCTTCTCGGACTCAATCAGCTCGTAAATCGACTTGCCGTCCAGCGCCGGACCGGGAAACACCAGCTTGGTGCCGGTGAGCGAGGCAGAGTATGGAATGCCCCAGGCGTTGACGTGAAACATGGGCACCACGGGCAAAACTGCATCACGCGCCGACAGGCTCATCACGTCGGGCAAGGCTGCAGCATAGGCATGCAGCGTGGTCGAGCGGTGGCTGTACAGGGCGGCTTTGGGGTTGCCGGTGGTGCCGCTGGTGTAGCACATGCTCGACGCTGAATTTTCATCAAAGACCGGCCACTGGTAGGTGTTGGCTTGCCCGCCTATCCAGGCCTCGTAGCTCATCAAGCCGGGAATGCCAGAATCGGCCGGCAGCTTGTCGGCGTCGCACAGGGCCACGTAGTGCCGGATGGTGCTGCACTTGCTGTGGACAGCCTGCACCAGCGGCAAAAAGCTCATGTCAAAGCACAGCACCTGGTCTTCGGCGTGGTTGGCAATCCAGGTAATCAGATCGGGGTGCAGGCGCGGGTTGATGGTGTGCAACACCCGACCGGAGCCACTGACGCCGTAGTACAGCTCAAAGTGGCGGTAGCCGTTCCAGGCCAGTGTGGCGACCCGGTCGCTGAACTGCAGCCCCATAGCGTCCAGTGCATTGGCCACCTGGCGTGCACGACCGGCAGCGTCTTTGTAGGTGTAGCGGTGAATATCGCCCTCCACACGGCGCGAGACGATTTCAACGTCCGCGTGATGGCGTTCTGCGAAATCAATCAGGTTTGAAATCAGCAGCGGTTGGTCCTGCATTAAGCCCATCATGTCGAGTCTCCATTTCAAGTTAAGCCGCATCATGCCGCAGTCAGCCGCGCCGGCCATGCGGGAATGCCCGAGTTTGCACAGGGCTTGAAGCTGTCATAGACAATACACGCATGACTTTGACCGCCCCCGACCAGAGCAGTGCGCCCGCCCTTGCCACTCTGCGCTGGAATAACCGTTTTGCCAGCTTGGGGCCGGTTTTTGCCACAGCGCAAGACCTTCACCCGCTCAAAGAGCCTTACTGGATCAGCCGCAACGAGGCACTGGCTCGGGAACTGGGCTTGGACCAGTCCTGGTTGGCCTCGGTGCAAGCCTTGCAAGCCTTGACCGGCAACCAGCTCCTGGCCGGTGCCCAGCCTATCGCCAGCGTCTACAGCGGCCACCAGTTCGGCCAATGGGCCGGCCAGCTCGGTGACGGCCGGGCCACCCTGCTGGGTGAGTTGCAAACCCCGCAGGGCGGCGTAGAGCTGCAACTCAAGGGCGCCGGGCTCACGCCCTACTCCCGCATGGGCGACGGCCGGGCGGTGCTGCGCAGTTCTATACGCGAATATTTGTGCTCTGAAGCCATGCATGGGCTGGGCATACCCACCACGCGGGCGCTGTGTCTGAGTGGCTCCGATGACAAGGTGCTTCGCGAAGACATAGAAACCGCCGCCGTGGTCACCCGCAGCGCACCGAGCTTCATCCGCTTTGGCCACTTTGAGCATTTCAGCCACACCGGCCAGCACGCCCAGCTCAAGACCCTGGCCGACTTTGTGATTGAGCACTTTTACCCGGCCTGCCGCGATGCCGCGCAGCCCTATGCTGCTTTCTTGCAAGCGGTCAGCGAGCGCACGGCAGAACTCATGGCAGCCTGGCAGGCGGTGGGCTTTTGCCACGGCGTCATGAACACAGACAACATGAGCATCCTGGGTTTGACGATTGACTACGGTCCCTTCCAGTTTCTGGATGCATTCAAGCCCGACCACATCTGCAACCACTCCGACAGCCAAGGCCGCTACGCCTACAACCGGCAGCCCAACATCGCTTACTGGAACCTGTTTTGTCTGGGACAGGCGCTACTGCCGCTGATACCGCAACAAGAAGACGCCCTGGCCGCGCTGGAGTCTTACAAGACGGTCTTTCCTGCGGCGCTGCAAAAGCGCCTGCGCGCCAAGCTCGGTCTCCTCGATGACGCCGGGCAACATGACGACAAAGCCTTGATTGAAAGCACGCTCAAACTGCTGGCAGTCCATCAGATCGACCACACGATTTTCTGGCGCCGCTTGAGCCGATTTAGCAGCCCCGAAGGCCTGACAGCAGTACGCGATCTGTTTGTGGACCGGGCCGCTTTTGATGCCTGGGCCAGCGGCTACGCAGCGAGGCGGCAGCAGCAAGACAGCGCCGCAAGCACCCGCCTGATGCTCGCTAGCAACCCCAAGTACGTTTTGCGAAACCACCTGGGCGAGCAAGCGATACGCGCTGCCAAAAACCGCGACTACTCTGTTGTTAACCAGCTGCTGCTGGTATTGCAGTCCCCATTTGAAGAGCACCCGGCGCATGAAGACATGGCCGGCTTTGCACCCGATTGGGCCGCCTCTTTGGAAATCAGTTGCAGCTCTTAAACACATTCCAGCAATAAAGAAAGCACCATGACTTACAAAATCCAAAAAACCGATGCCGAATGGGCTGCCCTGCTTGCCGAAAAAGGCGCAGAAGCCAAAGCCTTTGAAGTCACCCGCCACGAAGCCACAGAACGCGCTTTCACCGGCAAATACGAAGGCAACAAAGCCGCCGGCATCTACACCTGCATCTGCTGCGACAAACCACTGTTTGACGCTGCCACCAAATACGAATCCGGCTCAGGCTGGCCGAGTTACTTTGCACCACTGGACAGCAGCGCCGTTCAAACCAAGGTGGACCGGTCCCTGTTCAGCCAACGCGTTGAAGTGCATTGCCCCGACTGCGGCGCCCATTTAGGCCATGTGTTTGACGATGGCCCGGCTCCGACAGGCCTGCGTTACTGCATGAACTCGGCCTCGCTGGGTTTCAAGCCGAAGTGAAAAAAACCGGAGATGGATCCCCGCATTCGCGAGGATGACGGCGGGGCGCTATTTCTGCCCAATCCCCGTCATTCCTGCGCACGCAGGAATCCATCCCCGAATCCCGCTTCATAATCTAAGCCATGAAAATTTTGTTTGACTTTTTACCGATTGCCCTTTTCTTTGGCATGTTCAAGTACGCCGAAGGCGAGCGCGAGTGGGCTGCAGCCCTGGGCACCGAATGGCTGGGCTTCATGGTGGCGGGTGGCGTGGTGGGGCCGTCAGAAGCCCCGGTGCTGCTGGCGACCGTGGTGGTGATTCTGGCCACGATGGCGCAGATCGTCTGGCTCAAAGGCAGCGGGCGCCAAGTCGACAAAATGCTTTGGGTCAGCCTGGGCCTGGTCACCTTGCTTGGCGGCGCAACCATTTACTTTCACAGCGAAAGCTTCATCAAGTGGAAGCCCACCGTGCTCTATTGGGTGATGGGCGGCGCTTTGCTGATCGGTCAGCTGGTCTTCAAGAAAAACGGCATTCGAAGCCTGATGGGCGCGCAAATCCGCTTGCCTGAGGCCGTTTGGCAGCGGGTGAACCTGAGCTGGGTTGCGTTTTTCACCGCCATGGGCTTTATCAATCTCTGGGTGGCTTACAGCTTTTCAACCAGCACCTGGGTGAATTTCAAACTTTTCGGCGGCTTGGGCTTGATGTTCGCCTTCGTCGCTGTGCAAGCCATCTACCTTAATAAGTACATGACTGACAAAGACGGTGCAGCGTGAGTGCATCGCCGACTTTGCCGACTGTCGCGGCCATTGAAGCGCGGCTGCAAACCGTGCTCAAACCCACGGCCCTGGAGGTGATTGACGAAAGTGCTGCGCACGCCGGCCATGCGGGCGCCAATGCAGAGGGTGCCGGCACGCACTTTCGCGTGCGTGTGGCTTCTGCGCTGTTTGATGGCAAGAGCCGCGTTGCGCGCCACCGCCTTGTGTATGATGCACTGCAAAATTTTATTGACCAGGGGCTGCATGCGCTGGCCATCGAGATCATTGACTCGCCCTGAGACTTTGGCGGCACGGCCGGGCAGGCAAGCTGCAGATTCGACAATCATTCATCAATTCGACTTATTTCACCTTTTCGATTCCAAGGATTTCTCATGAAAAAACAAGTTCTCATCGCCTCCGCTGTGTTCAGTCTGCTCAGCCTCGGCACAACTGCAGCGCTGGCACAGAACATCGCCATCGTCAACGGCAAAGCTGTTCCTAAAGCCCGCATGGACAGCTTGTCGCTGCAGTTCCAAAGCACCGGCCGCCCCATCACCCCTGAAGTTCAGGAACAGATGCGCCAGCATCTGATCGCACTGGAAGTGTTCACCCAAGAGGCCGATAAGCTGGGCCTGTCTTCGTCAGACGAGTTCAAGGCGCAAATGGAGCTGGCCCGCCAGACCGTGCTGGCCAACCAGCTGATCAAGGAGTTTGAAAAGAAAAACGCCATCACCGACGAGCTGCTCAAAGCAGAGTACGACAAGTTTGCCGCTGCCAATGGCGGTAAAGAGATCAAGGCGCGCCACATCCTGGTGGACAAAGAAGCCGATGCGACGGCCATCATTGCCAGCTTGAAAAAAGGCGCTAAGTTTGAGGACATCGCCAAAAAACGTTCCAAGGACACCGGCTCAGGCTCAAAAGGTGGCGACCTCGACTGGGCCAACCCGAGCAGCTATGTGCCGGAGTTCAGTGCCGCACTGCAGGCACTTAAAAAAGGTCAGTTAACCGACAAAGCCGTTAAAACCCAATTTGGTTTTCACATCATCCGCGTGGACGATGTACGCGATATCAAGCTGCCCACATTTGACGAGGTCAAGCCGCAAATTGCTGACCAGATGAAACAAGACAAACGCGGCACTTACCAGCGTGATTTGCTGGGTAAAGCCAAGGTGGAGTGAGCGGCTGGCCCGAGCTTGAAAGCGCGGGCTAAATAAAACACCAGAAGCCGCTGCAGTAACCTGTGATCAGTTGCAGCAACAAATCCAGCAGCATGCCCAGCAGCAGCACCGGCAAACCCAGGTAAATCATCGCCCAGCAGGCTGCCAGCAATGTCGGGCGTGGCTCGGCAATGCGGTAACCCATCACTGCGTCATTTTTACGGCCTTGAAACAGGGCTTTTAACTTTTTCATCATCGTTCCCGGATTCTAGTGATCTGCAGTCACAGCATGAAAGTGAGCCAAGCAAGATGAAAGTGCACTGGGAAGGTCTGAACAGCGCCACCTGGGATGCTGCCCATTCGCAAGCCCGTGCACCCCTGCAGCAAGACTGGGCCTACGGCGCGAGCATGCAAATGATCGGCGTGACAGTTCTGCGTGCCATGGTTGAAGACGAGGGCACACCGGTGGCGCTGGCGCAATTCATACTGCGCCGCTGGGGCTCAGTGCTCAGTATGGCGCTGTGCTCTAGAGGGCCGGTGTGGCTGCAGGCCATGAGCGCCCAAGACAAAGCCCATGTTTACAAGAGCATTCGCAAGAGTTTGCCGCTCAAAGGCTTGCGGCTGGTGCTGATCACGCCCGAGGAAGTACGCAGTGACAGCCTCGGTTTGTCCCCCTGGCGGCGAGTTATGACCAGCTATGCCACTGTGATGCTCGATTTAAAGCAAAGCCCCCAGGACCTGCGAGCCGGACTGGACGCCAAATGGCGAAACCGCCTGGTGGCAGCGGAGGCCAGCGAACTCAAAGTGCAGCGCATGGGCAGCAACCCCGGCCAATACCGCTGGCTGCTCGACCAGGAAGAAGCGCAGCGCCAGCAACGGGGTTTTGCGGGTTTGCCTTTGCCCTTTTTCGATGCCTACATTTTGTCGCGCAAACAGCCCGACAAAACCGTGCTCACCATGCGGGCAGACCTGGGACGCGAGCGCGTGGCAGCCATGATGTTTTTACAGCACGGTCAGGCGGCCACTTACCAGGTCGGCTGGTCCAATGAACAAGGCCGGCAACTCAATGCCCATAACCTGCTGCTCTGGCAGGCCATAGCGGCTTTGCAGCAGCGCGGCATACAGGTTTTGGACTTGGGTGGCA
>Ga0164294_10002388_pt1 | contig 16929 bp, 18 predicted proteins | sample GEODES005metaG_FD_111479 | JGI IMG/M metagenome (GOLD analysis project Ga0164294, IMG submission 111479) | Oligotrophic lake water microbial communities from Sparkling Lake, Wisconsin, USA - GEODES005 metaG | ecosystem: Environmental > Aquatic > Freshwater > Lake | place: USA: Sparkling Lake...
ATAAAAGGGTTGTTATAAAAGGGTTGTTATAAAAGGGTTGTTATAAAAGGGTTGTTATAAAAGGGTTGTTATAAAAGGGTTGTTATAAAAGGGTTGTTATAAAAGGGTTGTTATAAAAGGGTTTGCCTAAATTTTCTTAGTAGGAATAAAATTTTATTCTATATCCACTCTGTGGCAATAGTTCTTATCCAGTAATCAACAGGAGAAAATGATGGGTTCAACCGCAAATACACAATGTCCTATTTGCCGCGCCGGAGATATCGACAAGCACTGGGTCAATGGCAATAGCTACTACCAATGCAATACTTGTGGTGAGCGCTGGAAGTAAGATTTCGCTCAGGTTTTGGATGACCATTCTTGCGCTATGAAAGGCCATTTATGACCACCGAGTACCTCTTATTTGTCAGTCACCCGTCCTACGCTTTGGTCAATTCACTCATCGGAGGATCATGAAAAAGCCAGCAGAGCCAACTCGGACAAGCATCCGGCCCTCTGTTCTGACGTTGCCGGAGCCAGGTGACAAGTGTGCGACATGTAAGTATTTAGCTGACCGTGATGCAATTGGACTTTAAAGATGCCTCCAAAGATATATCCACCCAATCCAATATTTAAAAATCCCGGTGAAAGAAAAGTTTTTGAATCTCTAGTTTCACTTTTGTCCGAGGATGACGCAATACTCGCAAATCTTGAAATGTCAGATCCCGAAGTTGGCGACATTGAAATTGATCTGGTTTTGTTATTGAAGAATTATGGATGCATGGTCATTGAAGTAAAGGGTGCACACATTACTTATGACTATGACTCTTGGATTCAAAGCGACCCATCGGGATCGCACAAGATAGATCCAGCCGGACAGGCGAAGCGAAATCTATATTCCCTGAGAGATTACATAACTAGCCGTTGGTCGCTAGGTCCGCTGCGCTGCGATTGGATGGTTGCCTTCCCGCATTCAAATATTGTTGATGTGCGAGATCCATTGCTGCCTATTTCAAAGGTAATCCAAAAGGATGGGCTCCCATATGGCATGAGACAAATTCAAACTGTTTTAAATATTTTGAGAAAAAGCCCGCTCCCGGCCTTTGATGGCTGGGTCGATGTTGCGGTAAAGATCCTGACTCCTCTAGCGGCACAAGATGCTGATCGTGAAGGAGTTCTTGGCAATAATTATGAGTTCATCCGGGGGCTGACTCACGAGCGCGAATTGATCCTAGATCAGCTAGAAGATAACAATAGATACTACGTAAAGGGGCCAGCAGGTTCGGGAAAAACCTGGCTTGCATATGAACAAGCACGCCGTTGGACAAAGCAAGGATTAAAAGTTGGAATCCTGGCGTATAACCGTGGGCTTATTTCTTACATGATAAACAAAAATTCTGAAGTACCAGATGATGAAAAAGTTGCCTGGGTTAGCACATTTCATGATTATGCGATTTCGATGGGAACTACCGCCGGATCACCACAATATTATGGTGAAGAGGTAGATCGATATCGAGATGATTTAATTGCTAAGGCATCTGCCTTAAGTGAAGATCTTAAGTTTGATGCCTGGGTTGTCGACGAAGCTCAGGACTTTATGCCTTCGTGGTGGGAGACTTTAAAAATTTCACTACGCGATCCGATCAATGGAAAGATGGCGCTCTTTGGTGATGATCGACAGTTAGTATTTGGATCAAGGGCTGAACCTGAGGGATTCTTGGCCTCATTGAGGTTGAGAGAAAATCTTCGAAATTCGCAACAAATTGCGCGCGCAGTTGAAAAATTCCTAGACAAGCCAACGATTGCACGTGGTCCGCATGCTTTTGAAATTGAGTATGTAGAAGTCCCTGACGGCAATACATTTGATGTTGCTGATGATGTTGTTGCTAACCTGACAGACAAAGAGTTCTGGCATCCTGGAGAAATAGCCTTACTGACGACTAAGAGAAGACATCCCGAGCATGAGCGTCAGTCAAATCATGATCGGATAGGTCATTGGGATTCTTTATGGACTAATGAAGATGTTTTCTATTGCACTGTGAAGGGATTCAAAGGATTAGAAAGGCCTGTCGTTGTTTTGGCTATCGATGGCTTCCACAGCGAAGCAGAAAAAGATGATGTGCTGTATGTAGGAATGTCCCGTGCACGAGACAAGTTAGTTGTGGTTGCCTCTAAAGAGATTATTCAATTCATTAAGGGGCTAAGCGGCGATTGAAGCTGAATTTAAGAATTCACTAGCGCCGTAGCGAACTGACTCCAAACTTCCGGCGTTCTTGAGTCAGGTAAGTACCCTCCGGCACCACCCATAAGGATCGGAAGTGTAGGAAATCTAGTTCTCAATAGTTTTGCAACGCTCTTGAATCCTTCAATAGTGAATTGAAGAGAACTTAATGGATCCTCTGCGTGACCATCAGCTCCGCATGCAATGAACAGTAGATCTGGCTGGAATTGGTCGGCTAGCCGACCGAACTCCTTAACTCCATCAAGTAAGGCTTGATCGTCTTTGTTGGATTTCTGCTCTGGCTCATCGCTTCCAAGGGGGTAGTTGTAAACCGACATTAATGGTTCGCTCTGGTTGCCGGTTCCAGGAAAGATTCCCTTTTCATGAATTGAATAGGTTAAGACGTTTGGATTAGCTGCAGTCAGATTCTCGGTTCCATCTCCGTGGTGAGCGTCAATATCTAGGATGGCAACTTTCTTCCCGTGATCCTTGGTTGCTATATCTGCAGCAAGTGCAAAGTCAGCAAAGATACAAAATCCAGATGAGTAGTCGTACTGCGCATGATGCTTTGCTCCTGGAAAATGAATAGCGATATTGGCTTTTCCTGTTAAGAGAGCATCTAGTGCGACCAAAGTTCCACCAACAAAGGTTGATGCAAGTGTTGCCAGATCAGGTCGAGCGCAGGCCCATTGGCTACTGGTGTGATCTATCAGGATCTCATCAATATAGCTTGGGGCATGAACGCGTTCGAGCTCGGCGCGCGTTGCAAGTCGAGGTTCGACTTCAATGATGTGCGCTTTGTCTGCGCCCAATGAATCCAATAGTTGATGACGAGCATTGATAAAGCGTCGCCCCTGAGTTGGATGAGTTGGATCAAAGATCCAGTTGGCGTATTGCTCGCTGTGTACCAGGACCGTGGATGTTGTTGGGTATGGCGTTTTCATGGCGGGCTCCTTTCGGGGATTTAGTGGCTGTTTTTCTAATATGACTCCATGATGTCAATGGCTGATCGAAGCGGATTGAGCAAAGTCGGCGTGACTTCATTGTCTTTTAGAATTGCGTAAACGTTGTTGTAATACCAAAGGACTTCCTCCCTTGTACCGTTAAAGCGATCCCAAATTTGAGCTTGAATTGCTTGGGCATCGGATGCAATTGCTCTTGCGTTGTGAGTTTTATCGGCTGCCGTGACAAGCAAGATATCTGCATCACTCTTTTTCAGTTTTGCGATGTGAGCTTCTTTTCGCTCTTGTCGGGGAGCCTTTTCTTGACCGGCTGAAAGGATTGAGTCACTACAGCCTCGAACAATGTGTTCAACACGCGGACCGAATTGTTGTGCGATTTCAGTCAAGCGGGCTTCTCCCCCACAGTTCTCGGCAATATCGTGGAGCAAAGCAGCGATTGCTTGATCTTCATCTCCGAGTGCTTCAATCACCAGGGCTGCCACACCAAATGGGTGACAGATGTATGCAATGCTCGTAGATTTTCGTACCTCATCCTTGTGCCAGTACGTTGCATATTTCATCGCGTCAAAAAAGCGATCAGTGAGATAAATGTGTGGATTCGATTCTTCGGTCATGTTTTCTCCTTTGGTTAACTGATGTTAGTTGGTAACTGCATCGGGATCGTTGTTTGGATCAACGAATCGGTTTCGATCATTCTTGCTTCGGCTTGATCGAGAATAGGACTCTGTCACTCGCTTAGCTGAATATATGATTTCGGATTCTTCTGCCATTTTTGCAAGGGCATCCATTTCGTTAGCTTCGGCATTGATGCGTGACTTTGAATCGATCGTAAGTGGATTGTCCTCGCTGATCTTGTCTGCTTCGCTGCGGAGACTTTTTGCTGCACCCTTTAGGCGCTTGGAAGCTTGTGCGATTTTTCCTTCGCGAAGTTCATCTGTTGCGAGAGATTTAGCACTTTGTGCGCCAATGATTAACCTTTCTGCACGGACTATAGGGTCTGCAATTCGGCCTGCTGCAATGTCTCCTGGGACAACATTGATGTTAACCGGCATGGTTACCGTGATTTCTTGGCGATCGGCCAAGTTCAAGTACTCGATTGTGATTTCAGCAATTGCGCACAAACCAAGTGCAGCAATTCCTGGCACATCGATGTCGATTACAAAGCGACGATTTTCACCACTGAATAGATCTCCTAGCTGTAGGACATAAGTTGAACCATCCATCCAATACGGCAAGCGTTGCAAAATTTCGATGGAAGGGGCACCAGCAATTGCATCAGTTGGCGTAAAGCGCAGTACGGCATTGACGATTGTTTTGTCGAGAAGGTCATCGACCTCTGCGGCTATCGCACCGATTGCTTCATCGATTGTGCCGGCAAAGCGGTGTGCTCCCCCGCCGCCTTGTGCGAGCGCTTCCAAGATACTTTCGTCGTATCCGGTTCCTAATCCGATACTTGATGTTGTGACTTTTTCTGTTGCAGATTTTGTGGCAACTTCAGCGAAGAATTTAGGATCTTTTTCGCCGGCGTTAGCATGCCCATCAGATATCAATAGCAAAGTGGAACCACCAGTAGCACCCACGCGAGTTAATTCGCGCAGACCCAATAAATATCCGGCGCTGATATCTGTTGAGCCACCGGTGTACATATCTGCGATTGCGCGGCGAAGGGCGTGAATATCGTGCTCTGCCATAGTGCGCATGGGTGCGATTACAAGTGCGGTGTCATCAAATGCGACCAGGCCGAAGCTGTCTTGCGGAGCCAGGCGTTCGATGAGTTTTAGCAATGAACCCTTAGCTGCATCCAGAGGTTCACCCTGCATTGAACCAGAGCGATCCAAAACAATCTGGACTGCTTGGCCGGGGCGAGTTGCATGCTTAGGGTTTTGCGGTGCGGTCAGATCAAGCATGAGGGTGACCTTGTCGGTTGCTTCAAGGGCAATCATGTCTACATCTAGAAGTGCTTTTATGTCCATGTTGGGCTCCAATTTTTGGGATAGAAAGGTAAAGGTGTTGTCGAAGTGAGTGCCGTTTTATATGGCAGCTGGCGGGATATCCCGACAGAGCAATGATGAGTTTGCTCGGAATCCGAGCATTTATCGGATGGATTTCGTTAAGGCCTGGATTGGCGGCCTTGCGTGTAGCTAGTTAGCCGGATATCAGCGTGGTTGCGTGCGGGGAAATTCGTGTGTGTAACATTTTTGCCCCCTTAGTGTCTGTGATACCGCAATTATAAATCATGCCACTGACAAATTTATCGATCTGTCATTACCCTCTGCTATCTTTTCCTTAGGTCAACGAATCTAAGCGCTAAGCCCTTCGGCTTGCTTAGTACCAACCGCGCAACTCGCGCACGGTGGTCTGAAGGAAGACCTGCTGGCGATGAAAGTAAGTGCCAGCAGTAGTTGGTCTCTTTCGATTTAAAGGCTCAGTTTGGGTCGATAAGGCATGTCTATTTGTCATGAAACAGGCTTCTTTGATGTTGAACGAAGTTATCTCAAGATCTATCCATTACAGGTGATGTGCAAAAACTTCCTTGATAAGTTGTTTCAAGGTGGAACCGCTGATGAAGCCACGATCTATTACGGGGATGAGCGATTACCCAAGTTAGGTGATTCCAAGCCATCTTCTAGTGTCATTCAAGCTTTGGAAAGCTTTAGTCTAAAAATTGGTCAGTTCTTCGAAACGAGAATTCAACTATTTCGAATGCAGGTAAGGAGGTGTTAGATTCTATTTATCCACGTCCACGGTTAACATTGAATGAACTCGAAAGTTCAAATTTCAAAGTCTTCTTGCACCAAGGACATGTGTAATTACCTGCCTCACCTGTGCACATCAAATTTCCACATTGGCAACCAGACACTCCGTATACAGCGTTGCAGCAAGGGCAAGGCATTCCGGTTGTAAGTCGATCGGTTTTAACAGACTGAACTTGACCTTCTCCGAGAAATTCAAAATATGACTCGTCGAGTTGCATTCCCTCCTTTGGGCTGTATTTACCACCCTCCCCGGTAAGTTCATATTTCAAAAGGTAAGGCACTTTTTTGCTAGAGCATCGACCTATCAGCACTAAATATCGCTCATCAAAATTGCTAGCTCGCGAATCAGATAAATTTGTTTCGGCACGACTAATGACTTCTTTATCGGCTTTACTTAAATCAACCTTAACGTCCTTACCGCCAGCGAGATTTTGACTCTGAGTCTGAATGCTCTGAGAAACCCACGAAGCAAATTTTGTGAAGGCTTCGGGGGCTGTGTCGTTAAAGATGATTACATCATTAGTGATACGGGAGAGTAATGCGTGATCTGCCTGTCCACCGATAGAAACAGCAACCAGTTGCACTTTATCTTTAAATTCATTCTCCCAATTTGTAATCGCCCTTGAAGCATCATCGGTAGAGCGACCATCAGTGAGTAGGAAAACTAATGGGCGCCAATCACCTTTGCTATCTGCGCTTCCCTTTTTAACATTATTTCTAATCTCTGTCATCAAATGCTCTAGAGCAACACCTATTGCCGTTCCGCCTCCAATAGGAAGATCTGGTGGAATAAATGTAACCATCTCTCGAAGTGGTGTAAGCGTTTGTGCTTTTCCAGCAAACGCAATGACCGAAACCCAAGCAGTCTCAAGAGCGTAAGGATCCTTTCTCAGGCCAATCACAATTGTGTCTAAAGCTGTTTTCATAGCCTTAAGTTCGGCGCCAGCCATCGACTCCGATACATCTAAAACAAAAAAGATAGGGAGTCTGCGACCCATTGTCATCCAACTTTCTTAAGAGGAATTGAATTATCTACTAGGTGTAAGTGAGGTAAACAAATAATTGATTTTTTGACCAGTCTTATTTCTGCATACTCTCTCCTAGTTTATTATCCTTCTCGTTAGTCCATGAAAGGTTGTCGTGTGAGTAATATCGTTTTAGAAGTCGATAAGAAGTTAGAAGCTTTCTCAAAATCACGAGTACATCGCCTCACTGTCTTAAGAGGCTCTCTCGATCGTCTTGGCCGACTAGAAAAGTCGCGGTCCTGGCACACTGATTATCGCTCAGGAACACTTGGCAAAGTTAATAGCAGCGGCTGGTTCGGTGCTGGAACGCGCGGAAGTTCGGACCGTCAAGAGATTGTCCAACATACAATAAATTTGATGCAGATTGGTCCAAATTTTCTAACAGATGTAAATATTTTTTCAACAGCAGTCTTCGACACGATGCGTGAAGGCGTGAATGTGGCGTGCGTCTTCTCCGGTGACAAGCAGATTTGCTATTACGTTTCTAATTTTACTGATGGAATCTCCTTTGGGGTTCAGCCAGATTGGAGTCGACTTGCCTTAAGTAAGTGGATTTCTGGTGCAGTGGGTGTAATTGCCATCATGGTGTCATTTGGTTCTATAGCGAGCTTGAGTGTTGGAACGCTTTTTGGATTCGGCATCGGCGCATTGGGATTATTAGGGTCCCGCGGATACCACCTTGCCCTTAAGAGAAGCCATGAAATCTGGCAACAAGCAATTAAAATGGTCTCCACTCCATAATAATGACCATTCATATCGAATAATTCGGACCAATTTAATGTTTAATTAGGTGGAAAATCAATCCATAACATATCCAAGGGGAACTAAATATGACTAGAAGACTGCCTGTGTACCTCGTGCTGGATACATCAGGATCTATGACTGGCGAGCCTATTGCTGCAGTTGAGAACGGTGTACAACTCATGGTGGCCACTCTGCGTCAAAACCCACAGGCCCTTGAGACTGCCTTTCTCAGCGTGATTACTTTTGGGGAAACCGCACAGCAGTTAGTTCCTCTTACGGATCTTGGCTCTTTCCAAGCGCCAACACTTTCAGCAAGTGGCACCACCGCTCTTGGTGCAGCGCTAGAGACTGTTCGCAAATGCGCCGAGAATGAAGTTCAAAAGACAACTGCAGATACTCGCGGCGACTGGAAGCCAATAGTTTTCATAATGACAGACGGGCTTCCAACTGACGACTGGCAAAGTAAGGTTGCTGAATTCAAGGCAGCTAAATTTGGAATGGTTATTGCGTGTGCCGCCGGTGGAGATGCCGACGAAAGCGTTCTAAAACAAATTACAGATAATGTTGTTAAACTTGACACAGCAGATTCTTCAACAATCGACGCTTTCTTCAAATGGGTTTCTGCTTCAGTTTCTGCAACGTCGCAAAAGATCGATCTTGAGAAGTCAGAGAGCTCTGGCCTCGGCGAACTTCCACCTCCACCCCCAGAAATCAATTTGGTTTAAGTCATATCACGCCATTGAGGAGTCAATTTAGGAAATGAGCACTAGAAGACTTCCTGTTTACTTACTTCTTGACACTTCAGGCTCGATGAGTGGTGAGCCAATAACTGCGGTGAATAATGGGCTCTCCGTCTTGCGAGCCTCGTTGCTTCAAGATCCGCAGGCAATTGATTCAGTCTGGATTTCGATCATTACATTTGATCGCACGGCTAAAGTGATAACACCTTTGACGCAGCTCGGTGATGTAAATATGCCTGATCTTGAAACACCAGATTCAGGTCCAACGAATATGGGTGAAGCTCTCCAGCTTCTGCGCAATCTTTACAAGTCAGATATCCGTCAGAGCAGTAAAGGCACAAAAGGTGATTGGGCACCCTTCGTTTTCATTATGACCGACGGCTATCCATCTGATGTGCAACTCTTTACAGAAGAAATTGCGGAGATTCAAAAGTTGGGAATTTCAAACATTATCGGCTGTCTAGCAGGAGATAGTGCAAAACGTGGTTACCTCGAGAAGTTTTGTTCAGAGATACTTTCGCTTTCAAATATGGATGCACAAGGCTTTTCTGCACTCTTCCGATGGGTTTCTTCGGCAATTACAAGTCAAAACAACTCGCTAGGTGCGAACGGTAAGAATGATCTTCCTCCTCCTCCCAAAGAGATTAGGCTCGATTAGATGAGTAGACGGCTTCCGGTTTACTTCCTTTTGGATGTTTCAGAATCAATGGCCGGAGATGAGCTCTACCAGATGGAAGAGGTTGTTTCGGGCGTGATTACTCACCTCAAGAAAGACCCGCATTGCCTTGAAACGGTTCATGTTGGTGTCAGCGCCTTTGCGGGTAAGCCTCGCACGCTTCGTCCGTTGACAGACCTAATTGATTTTACAACACCAGAATTGCCCGTTGGTGGAGGGACAGCGCTTGGAAAAGCCCTCGAACACATCATGGATCAAATTGAGAACGAAGTTGTGCTTAACACTGCTCAATCACGTGGTGACTGGCAACCACTTATCTTCCTAATCACAGATGGTGCTCCGACCGATAACGTCTCGGCTGCCTTGACGCGATGGAAATTACAATTTTCGAATAGGGCTAATTTGGTTGCGATTTCGATGAGCGGTGCAGCAGATTCTTCAATCCTCCACGAGCTAACCGAGAATGTATTTGTTTATCTCGACACAGTTCCGGAGGCATATCTTAATTTGATCCGCTGGATCTCTCTATCGATTCAGTCACATAGTAAATCTGTTGCTTCAGGAACTGAGAATAAAGTTGAACTTTCTAAGATTGATCAGGAAATTCTTGAAGTTTCACGTACATCTATCTCGAATAAGCGACCTGAAAATGAAAAATTTATTTCAGTCATTGGTCGCTGTGAAAGCAAGAAACATCCTTACCTCGTAAAATTTCGATATGGCCCACAAGAAATTGAAGACCTGCATCTGCCGGAGGATATCAACTGCGATTACTATCTAGTCGCCTCTGTACCGCTACGCGATTCCTACTTCGCGCTCTGTGATGACACGCAGCCCAACGAAGGAGTCAGCCTCAATAGACTTCTTGGTCAGCCTCCATGCCCGCACTGCGGAGCAAGTACTTCGATGGCGGTAGATAACGCTTGCGGAAACATCCACTGCCTGGACGGTGAAGGCTTTCACGTTTGCCCTTGGTGTGGCGAAACAGGAGAGTACCTAGAGGTAGACAGAAGCGTAGAGGAGCTCCGAGCAAAAAAGGGCCTGGGTTAAATCTTTACTTCCCTGCCATGCTAACTGAAATAAGTCGACCATCGTCGGCGTTAGAAAGTTTCAAAATCATACCCTGTTGAAGTTTTACCTTTTCGCCGATAGGAATCTTCTTTACGTTGGCCTTATCTGTCACGTCTTCAAACGTTGGCATATTTTCATTTATTAGATACCAGTCATTTGAAATTTTCTGAAAATAACCAACTCGCTTACTGTCGGAATGTTTAAGATTTTCATTCGGAATTGTTTTGAAATGCACGTGCCAAGGATAAAGTGACTGACCATCCCAGACCATGATTCGATGATTCTCAGGCAGGTATTTACCCGCAATCTGTGACTTGTAAAGGTCTAGAACAGGAAGCTTACCTACATAAGGTGTTTTGCAATAGGGGCAAGTTGGCACCGTTTTATTATCGAATACATACCAACCTTTTTCGCACTGCTTATTAGAACATGGTTGAATCATGTCTACAGTCTTGAGCAGTGCAGTTTCCCATTCCGCTGCAATTGGCCGAGCAGATGGATTATGGAGACCATCTACAAATGCGCGTTTGAAAAGGTCTGACAAATAAGGACCTGTAATTGTGTAGGGCATGACATTTGGGTCACCCCATATCTTTTCTTCTTTTTCTAGATCACTAACCCTGACTCGATTTGACTTATCAGTTGGGTGTTCAATAAATAAGGCATTTTTACCCATACCCAATTCTTCGTCCTTAGTCGGGTCCATGTCATGAATTTTTCCACCACGTAGCGGGTGGCGATAAAGCAGGTACATATAAATTAATACAGCCAAGGCGTGGCGGTCTGTTGCTTGAGATGGAAGTTTGCGGTTGGGATCATTAAATTTCAAGTGAGTAGTCGACATAACCTCAGGTGCAATAAAGTCAGGAGTACCGACAACATCAGGTGGAAAGATTCCAGGAACAACAAGACCGTCGATGTCAATTATGCAGGCCTGGCCAGTCGCTGGATCAACGAGAACGTTTTTATAGGAAAGATCTGAATGTGCAAGCCCGGCGGCATGCATCCGTCTTACGGCGCGACTGATGTTCAAAGTCTGGGTGAGATAACTACGCCACGTTCCTTTTTCTTCGGGAGCTAAACGCTTACGTAATTTTGTACTCGCAAACCACTTGCCTTCTTTCTCCCGACCCTTGATATTGAGCATATCGTTTTGAATCGAACCATGAGAGAAGAAGAAGTTCTTTGGGTATGTTGGTGCCACGATACCAACCCGTCCATTATGTTCTACCACATCCATTGGCCAGCAAAAGCGTGATGCCCAAAACTCACCACCAGTACCTTCAAGGACGCCCACACGGTACTTTCCAACAATGTTGTTAAGCCTTTGTTTACCCACTGCATCGATTTTGTCTCTAAAGAAGCCGACTACGTAGGACTTGTCAGGAGCAAAGTAAACATCCTTCATTCCGCCTTGACCAATAATCTTCTCTTCAAATTGCCAAGTCTTACCGCTCGCGCCTTTAACCGTTACGGTTGCCATCAGCGATCTCCTGTGTTTCGAAGCAGAACTATCGAACGATCGTCGTGGTTTCCGGCTGACCAAAAATCAAGCCATCTGAGGAGCTCAATCTGAGTTTCATTTGAATTCGTATTAAGGTTAACAACACTTCCGAGTTCGTCATTCCAAAAATTTGACCAGAGGTTAAAGTCTTGAAGCTCAACATCCGTCGGAAAGAATGGATCAGTGATTCCATCTGTCATAAGAACAATCGAATCAAAAGAATCGGAAACGTAGTGGTGCAGCCGCGCAGATGGATTGGCCTCCGGGCTAAACTCCATCGTAGACAAGAAGCGAGTTTGACCAGCGAATTCTCCACTATCACCCGTTGTCATTAATTTTGCGATCCTCTTTTTGAAATCAACAACTACAGCACCGCCATCACCAATCGAAAAAGTTCCAATGAACCATCCATGTTTAGATTTTTTGGCCACACAAATTATTAGCGTCGTATTGAAATCTTTTATTGAGTATTCGAGCTGCTGGCCGTCCGAGCTTTTCTCTTTTGCGCTCTGAAGGTCGGTTACTGTGTCTTGGAGCATCTTTGCTGCGGTAAATGAAACAGTCAGAATCGTATTGTAAAGTCTATTTTTTGCTAAAAGTTGTGAATCGGGTTTTCCACTATTTACTCCCTTCACAAAATCATTGAAGTCACCAGTAAATGTCTCTTCAAGAAGCTTTGGCAATTGTTGGATTATATGTGCGACTACTTTTTGTGACGCACGGCGTGAGTACTTGGAAGACCCTCCACCGTCAGCCGCGATCCCGATGTGCCAACCTGAACTTTCTACGAATTTAAGTCCAAAGTCATCATCACGGTAAGAACCAACGTGCGCATGTGATCGACCACGCTTGCTCGCTCCGACCATAAACAACTGTCCACGAACTGCGTCACATGCTTCATCTGACTTTGCAAATTTACCGTTAGGATCACTTGGAAGATCTTTCCAAAGCGATTTGGGGTCGGGAATGACTGTCACTCTGGCTTCAATTGTTTGCCGCTGACCATCGATAATTACAGTTAGAAATACTTTGAACTCACCCGAAGTTGTTGGCCTACCTCGTACGATAAGTGTTTCAGTTGAAAAATGAAGACCATCAACATGTTCAACTTTTGAATCAACCAAGCGTTCGTAACCTTCGAGATCGAGAGTTACCTCGTATGGATCACCAGAACGCGCATTTGGAAGGTTTATGATTCGGGGAGGTGCTGGCTTCACTTCAATTTTAATCTCTTGAGCATCTTTAGCGTTATTCAACTGATCAGGGTCAATAAGACTGATTAAAGGAGACTCGTTTTTTCTTAACGATTCTTCTGTTTCATCCATTATGGAAACAAGCTCTGCAATGGCTACATCATCATTAACTTCAGTTTTGAGCGATGAAGGATTCGTTGAAGCATCCACAACAAGATTGATTTCTTGATGTGCAGCCTCAGTAGCATCATAATCAAATACCGTACCCTTGCCATCAGTGGCTTCTTCTCCCGAATTCATTTTTCCCCACTCTTTGGCAATTTGGAATGTTACTTGCTTCCTGAAACCCAACTCAGACCAAAGCCGAATGCGCGGTCGAGGGTCTGGTGTCCATCGAAGTACTGAACTACGCGTTGAATCTTGAGGTTTCCATTATCGTTTTCAATCATGGCAATCCCACACATTCCAAGACCTTCGCGAGTATCATCAAGTTGCACCTCGATTGGAGTTCCCGCTACAGGATAAATGGTGATAACACCTTTTGCTTTAGCCCAAGATGGTGCACCTTCATAAATGAAAGAGTAGACAAGTATGCGCTTGATCTCGCTGAAGTGCTCAAGATTGATGAATAGGTTCTCTCCATCCGAACTCGATCCACTACGGTCATCCTTGTCGAGCATGATATACGGTGACTGATTAAGGCCTCCGAAGCAGTTTCCAAGAGCTTGAATTACACCGATTTCACCGTTTTGCATCTGAACTAAGCAACCGAGGTCTAAGTCGATAGAAGACGTTCCTTGTGTTAAAGATTTCCAAACACTTTGTTTTCCGCCGGGGTTTTGTTCCCAGTTCAGGTTTACGCGCATCGTCCCCGCCGCAGCGTTTTTCTTTTCTAGAGAAATAGTTGGTGAGGATTTAGTGAGGCTAACAGTCATTTAAATGGCTCCTTCTCGAATTTTCTTTGAACGAACTGAAGAAATAAATGCTAGGCCGATAAATGCAACACCAATCAATCCTGTGATGACTTCTGGAACCTCGTACTTCAAAGTTACAAAAAGGATCAATGCGAGCGCACCGATTGCATAATGAGCACCGTGCTCTAGGAACTCATACTCTTCCAAAGTTCCCTGTCGTACGAGATACACAGTTAAGGAACGCACGTAGAGTGCACCAATGCCTAAGCCAGCTGCGATTACAAAAATCTGATTAGTGACAGCAAATGCTCCGATAACGCCATCAAAACTAAATGATGCATCGAGAACTTCTAGATAGAGGAACAGGAAGAACGCTGCCTTACCAGTTACGGCCATTGCACCTGAAGCCTTCTTGGATGATCCTGAGATTCCTGAAACCTCGTCATCATTCTCATCGGCTTCAACTTCAAAGAAGCCGGCTAGACCGTTGACAGTTAGGTATGTAACGAGTCCAGCAACTCCTGATAGAAGTACCGTTTCACCATGCACACCAGCAAGCCACTCAACAGATGCGAGAAGAATTCCCAGCGCAGACACAATTGAAAGTGATTCCACGCCACCGAGTTTGGCAAAAGGCTTCTCGATAATTGCGATCCAAGGATTTTCGCGATCTTCAAAGAGGAAGTCGAGAGCAATCATTAATAAGAAGATTCCACCAAATGCAGCAATTGCAGGGTGGGCTGAAGTCAGATTTGCTTCATAGAGCGCTGGGTTATTTAGCGCCATGTCAATCACACCGTAAGGTGAAGTCTTGGCTGTGATCGCCACAATGATGATTGGGAATAGAAGGCGCATTCCTACAACGGCAATCAGTATTCCAACGGTGAGAAAAAGCTGCTGCCAAAAGACACTCATGCGCTTCAAAATAGTTGCATTGACAACAGCATTATCGAAGGAGAGTGAGACCTCGAGAATTCCGAGAATGAGTACAAGTAACGCCACCTCAGGACCTGCCCAGATAAGTGAACCTACAAGAATTGAAATGGTCATGAAGAACGAGCCGTAAAAAGCTTTCATTTATTCCTCTATCTCTATTGATCGAATTAGCCGGCGTTTACGCCGAAGGTCTTGCACATATTTGATAATCCGCCGGACTTACCTTCGCCGATGGCTCGAAATGTCCAGGCTGAACCATTTCGAAGGAACTCTCCAAAGAGAATTGCATCGTGATTCGAGAAATCGCCTGAGAGGTCATAACGCACAATCTCTGTTCCGGTAGATGCGTTTACAACTCTCATATAAGCGTTTTCAACCATTCCGAAGTTCAAACCTCTAGCAGCCGCTTCGTGAATGGTTACAGTGATTGCAATTTTGCTTACACCTGGCGAGACCTTAGTTAAATCAATTTTTATCTCTTCATCATCGTCACCATCACTTGCACCGCCAGTGCGGTCGTCTTCTGCCCCTTCAACCGCACCATCAGCTGAAAATTTATTGCCGTAGAAGACGAAGTCGGCATCAACCGATACCTTGCCTTTTGAATTAAGAAGAAAAGCCGATGCGTCTAAATCTGCATCTGCTCCCACCATTGGATCCCAACCAAGGCCCACAATTACATTAGCTAACCCAGGCGTCTCCTTGCTTAGATTTACTTCTCCACCTTTTGTCAGATTGACAGCCATCTGCATCTCCCCAATTCGTTGCACCAAATTCCCTCAATAATTTAGAGAAAGTTAGTGGAAAAAGTCTCAGCATTAAAGTCTTTTTAATGGAATGACCAGTCAATAAAATTGTTGTCCTTGGCGATGCGAAAGATTGATTCAAATCAACTTGATTGCATCACAACACGAGAGGTTTCTTGCAATCTTTTGTTTAACAATTCTAATTGTCTCTTTCTTCACACTCATCCACTACGGAATTTTCGAGAAATTATCTTCAGGCACTTCGCTGTAATGAAATTGAGTATTTTTCTTAGAATTGTATGCTTGTAGAGGCGATCGCGAAGTGAATACCCCCCTGAGGGCAACAAAAGGATATTCTTGGATTACCGCTTAAAAGGATCGGTCATCCCCAGTTGCTCAACAGTGAAGTTTGCTTTTCCATAATTACAGGACCAACAGCAGGTCACGAGATTTGACTCATTAGTCCGCCCGCCCAAACCCCATGGAAACACGTGATCCAAGGTGGCCACAAACATCAAGTAGAAGCCGCTACGAGTCGCATTAGTTGAACCCAATGGTAGAAAATCTGCTCCAACCGCGGCATGCATCTTCTTAAACACCTTCTTTGGAAACACATCCAACGAGCAGTAGCGGCACGTGAAATTATCACGTGCAAAAACTGTCGATTCAAAGTTTGCAAAAGTCTTTACTGGGTCCAGCGGAAGAGTTGGTTGCGGGGCAGGAATCCCGAGTACTCGATTTCGCCATCCCCCTGAATTCTGGGCATGTACATGAAACCATTCCCGCATCTCTAAATCCCTTGAATTCTTTAATAAGGATTTGGCCTCAGAAACCTTGCCTACTTGCACTAAATTTACGGAATCAGAAAAGATTTGAAATGCCTCTTTAACGTATTGAGGCTTTGCAAGCGGAGCATCTTTACTCCAGAGCGAAGGGTCGGTTCCGAGCTCAGAACAATGAGTATTTCCACTTTTCTTGCACATAGCTTTAGTCTAATTCTTCTGCCCCGTGAGTTTGAAGCTTTAGGCCTACCTAACTAAGCCAAGTCCACAGCTCATTTTTTATCTCCTTGTTATTAAGAGCATCTTTCAGTTCTTCCCCTCTGCCCGCGTCCGATATCTTCTGGACAATCGTCAAAACATCCAAACTTGGATCAATGTCGAACTTTAAGGCGATCGATACAAAATCTTGTGGGGCTACCGTGTGGATGATTTCGTAATCGCCCTCGCCCTCAGTTCGTTCGTAATATTCAAATTCGAATTTTAGATTTTCATTGTCGAGATATGCATAGCGAACGGGTTGTCCGTTGTCGCCAATTACTAGAATTTGCGCCATTTGTTACCTCCTGGTTCAAGGGTATCCACGTGGGCTGACATAAATAGTTTCAGGTGTCAGTGTTTTGACTTGTTAGTTAAATGTGGGTTACCGATCTGTCACTCCCCTCTGCTATCTTTTCCTTAGGTCA
>Ga0164294_10002391_pt1 | contig 16921 bp, 26 predicted proteins | sample GEODES005metaG_FD_111479 | JGI IMG/M metagenome (GOLD analysis project Ga0164294, IMG submission 111479) | Oligotrophic lake water microbial communities from Sparkling Lake, Wisconsin, USA - GEODES005 metaG | ecosystem: Environmental > Aquatic > Freshwater > Lake | place: USA: Sparkling Lake...
GTTCCATACTTTTTCATGAGGAGGCCGATCGCAAAGGGAAGATTCGGCAAGAAACACAACTTGTGCTTTGCGTACACGAGCATGTCGTGCACCACCTCTTCGTGGACGTACGTTCGAATCTTGTCGAGGGTAAATTTTCGGTTGGTATCTCCCGTATTGTAGAAGATCATCGGTACCTCTCGAGTCCCCCCTTCCTCGAATACAGTAAGGGTCGACGTCTCAAAGTTAACATGAGGGGTGAGAGCTGACCCATTCATGTTGTAGGCGTTCGGAGCGTCTCCTTGTGCGTAGTACTTGCACCCTTTTCGGTACTTGAGAATTTGCTGGAGAATGGAGGCATCGTGTTCGGCATGAAGTGGAGCGCAAATGATGAACTTGTCGACTCGTTCGAGTTCCACGTCTCCTGTCACGATGCGAATGCCTGGATTGATGAAGGTGAGTGCCGCGCCGTACTTGTCCATGAAGGCCTTGTGTCGTCGCTTGTCGCCGGTGTCGTTCGTCACGTAGATGGTAAGTCGGCTGCATACTTGTGCGAGGTAGAAGCAGTTGATGGTGTCGTCGACGTCGCCCTTCCCCAGCCCTGCCCCGAAGGTCCACATGTCGTGGACAGCCACCACATGCGCGTACTTGTTGAAGCGGGAAAGAGCGGAAAGAGCAGCCATCTTGGTATGATACACATCCGTGGTTGGATCCATTTCAATTTTTATAAAATAACGCGAAGGATATTTTCTTGGAGATGTTCCATATCTTTCAGTAAATAATCGTATCCACAATACTTGACAAACGATCCATAGTGGGAGGGGTCTGAAATGTCCGGTACTTTTTCTCCATGTTGATTAACAAACGATGATAACATGCGCGTCCACGGTTGATAATCCGAGACAAACTCTTCAAATGGACGTAAAGGAGGATATCCCATTAAAGGTACTCCTGTATTCATCGCTCTATCAATATAGGCCATCACCATCATGTATTGGTAAAGGGATCGTGGGAATCCATCGCGGTAGGTTCCGTCGCCAGGGAAAGGAACTTCTTTTAAGGCAACCAAAGGAAATCCAAAAATCGTCTGTGTATCTACCAATTTAGAAACGACTCGTATGAACTCTGCATCAAACCTATTTCCATGATTCATCCGTATACAGTAGATGATCTTCAAGAGTTTCACAAAACATTTGATCAATCGTTTTAACGCTGGAAAGGTAGAGGCAGCTTGCTTCTGACAGAGGTTTCCTTGATCCACCAGATCCTGTATACACTCGGCAATCCCTTGTTCGGTATCTTCATAAGAACATGCTTGTCGACACATTTCATAATCATCATACGGATTGTGTTTTTTATAAGAAAGGGGTGGCAGTTTTTGATGGATCAGTTTTGTAATGAGTCCTTTTAATTTGGGAGATCGTCTCGTATCCAGTGAATGACGTTTTGATCTTGATGTAGAACGTCTTGAGGGAGCGGATCTTGCACGTCTTAAAGGAATATCCATATAGTATACTATTATTTTCGATCGAGTAAAAAGGAAAGGGTAAAACTAAAATCCACATTTCCAAAATCAATCGGTCTTCCGTCATGATAACGAAACTTAAACGTTAGTTTTTGAATGCGTTCGACAGGAGGATCACTTCGATACGGGTTGTTGACGAACCAATAGGGGGAGAGGTCTGTTACGTTATATTTGTCGATTTCACTCGGTAGAATGGAGATCTTGGCAAAGGAGGCATTATGTTTTCCCGAATGTCTCGAATGTACCAAGAGATTGCTTTTGTACGTATACGGCTCGATCTCATCCATCGTATTGTATTGATCAATCTCCATATAAATATGGGAGTGTCCGTAGACAAAACACTGAGTGTCCGACATGATTCTGTATACAGGGGCGGTATGCCCTAAAGGTACATCGATCGACGTGGTCACATACGAGGCAGTGTACGCCTTTTTAGAGAATCCAAGATTACTTCCCATCCCCCAATCGGTATGATTTACATTCGAGGTCAAAAAGGATACCGTAAAGATTTGAGCGCATGTAAAAATGAACTTATATTGAATGGGGTTGTAGACAACGCTGATTCCTAAACCTACTTCGGTAGTAATCCGCGCTTGAAGTTCCGTCGCTAAATCGGAGGGTCGATACGTTCCGTTAGCAATCGTGACCGTTTTTACGGGCCCTCCATTCAAACTTGCCAAAAGTGTTGTATTCCCATATTCACTCCGAAATGCGTACTGGGTGCAAGGGAGTTCGATCTGTTCCAGTTTAATACAGGCGACGTTTTTGTATTCTACTGGAAAAATTACGCTGAAATGATTGTTATTCGGCCATTTGGATATATCACGGTCTTCCGTATGAACGGATAAAAATTGTGTGTTCATATAGAATATTAAATATTTTATATTTTATAGATGAACGACAAAAAAAATGAGCTGCTGACCCGAATTATTTGGGTTTCTGCCCTTGTTTCCCTCTTCAACATTCGTCAAGCTGGGTTTTTAGGAGTTTACGTTATTTTTATTGCGTTTATCATCCTGTTATATGTCAACATTTCAGACAGTCCTCAGGATATTCCACTGATGAGCATCATCAATAAAACCTCTCAGATCCTCGCCACGATTATGCTCCTGTTCTTTTACATCTTCTTTTGTATCGTTCAACACAAACAACGGATTGTAGAGGATCAGATGCCCTCGTCATGGTACATCTTTTCCTATGTCATCATGATTATCCTCTTGTTTCATGGGTACGTCATTCAACAGACGTTGAATACCGACCAGCCCTATTGGTGTAGTATTGCGATGATAGGAAATGTCATGTTGTTTGTCTCCATTTTTATTGAATACATTTCGGCAACGTACTTTAGAACAGATGGGTTTCGTGTATGAGTTTGAACGCGACTCCATAGGTTTTATCGGTTTCCCAAATGCCCGAGATTTTTAAAATGTGTGCAAAATTGTGTTTGACCAAGCTTTTGGGGAGACCGTACACTGCCGTCTTGGTAGAATTGTAGGAGGAAAGAATGGTTCGTTCCACCTCACAGATTGATTCTACAGGAATGTGTTTGATGTAAATGTAAACGCCATTCAACATCGCGTTGGAAGGGGAATAGATGATTTTGGTAAAGGTAGCGTTTTCCATGAGTTTATTTTTAGTAGGTTTTAAAAAGAGTACATATTGTTTATTAAACGAATGAAATGGAATGACTAAAATCATACTGTGTCTTCCTTCGTATCTCTAATATATTTTATTATAAGATAGTATGAACCTAAAGTATCCTATCTTGTTTGTCGTAAGTGCAATCATCGGGTGGATTCTTGTATGTCTTATCCCGATGGAATACAAGACGGTCGTCGTTTATCCTACCCCTGATAATCTCAAGAAGATTCAGTATAAGGATGATGGAGACAACTGTTTCGAATTCTCTGCCAAAAAAACTCAGTGTACAGACGATGCTACGAACATCGATGTCCAATAAAAATACTGTAGTATACTATGGGGTTAAAACAAGTCGTTCAATCTGAAAATGGACGTACACTGATCGCCATTATTTTAGGATTAGGACTGGCTACGTTGTTTAGAAAAACTTGTAAGGATAAGGAATGTATTGAATTCAAAGGTCCTAAGTTGGAAGATATCAAGGGAAAAGTATATCAATATGACAATCAGTGTTACCAATTTTCTCCAAATCCGGTCAAATGTTCTTCCACTAAAAAAATGGTACGGTTTGCGTAAAGATTTTACATTTCAAAATAAATGAGTAGAATATGGCTACCAACGTTGCCGACTTACCTTTCAATAAGGCAGAACTCCCCGCTCGCGATATTCCGAGAGAAACGATCGACCATGTTGCCGACCCTCAAGTCACCCAGCAATATGTTCCACCTCGGGCACCGGAGTATATTGCGGCTCAACCGACCGCACCCACCCAAAGTAAATTGGACAAGCTTCTTGAGGAATTTCGAATCCCGATCATGGTGGGTATTGTCTACATGTTGTTTGAAATGCCTCTTTCTCAGTCGATGTTGGTAAAGCTTGCTCCGACCCTCTTTGCAGACTCCTCGACCAGTCTTCTTGTAAAAAGTGTTTCGATGGCGGTTGCCTTTTATGCGGTGTCTCTAGGTCTCGAATACATGAGCAAGCCTTAAACACCATAAGCACGACACAATAGAGTACGAAGTTCATGATCGGTACAACCACTCATGAACGAAATATTTTTGATCGTTAAATCACCTTCCAGTTCTTCACGATCCATACGTTTGATGATGTTCACCATACTGTATTCATCCTCGGAATCGGAATCTAGAGATACAGGTAATTCGGGTTCTGGGAGGACCATTTTTTCAACCGGAAGAGGTCGAATGACTCGATTGTTTGCGCACATACGTCGATATCGGTTGACCTCTTTCCGATGTTTGTGCCAGTCCTTGTCGCTCATTTTATTATGAAAGAGGGTCGTCTTCGTGCACTTGCACGGAGGGACTTTATCTCGTTCGCTGAGTGAATAGACGGCTCCTTTGTGAATCATGCCGTTGGGTATCCATATTTCATCTTCAAACTCCTCATGTTTTTCAACGCACTTGTAGGGATCGACGGTTTTGGGAGGAGGAACTCGTCGAGAGGGAATCTCCTTTTTGTATTTGGATACATGGGTGGAGCTGACAGGATCTTTAGGCGTAATGACTAAAGAACCGTTGACGACTTTAATGGAATACTGAGAAATGTTGTCGATCTGAATGGGTTCCATGATACAGGCGTATACGTATCTTGAGAAAGTCAATTTTATCGATCATCCAAAATCCGAAAGAAATCAAGGAATCGAGAAAGGTTTCCCTCGACACTACGAGTAGGACCCCACAAGACCGCCGTCACCATCGTTTCTTCGTTGATTGCGTTCCATGTATCCAAATAGGCTCGTCTTCGCATGATATGATTGTCTCGGATGTCTACATTCCCATGATCAATATACGTATTCATATGGAGATTGGATCCAAAGTATACAGTTCGTTCGGGTTCCATAAACTTGGCCATGAATCTCTTGTTGGGATTGTTGGAGGTCGTGAATTCAATCAACCGCATAACTTAGTATACGGACAAATCTTTAAATAGGTACCTCCATGACACCGCGAAGAAGGAGTGTAAACACAACGACGTGCACACCGAACCCTAGCCATGTGGGGCAACCGCCGTTGCTGGCAAGAGATCCAATCAAATCTCCTAAAAGAGAGTCGGTCAGCTTGTACGTTTGCGGATTGAACACCGCCAGTAAAATAACGGTTGTCAAAAGAGTATACTTCCACTTGTCGGCTTCACTGGGAGACTCGTTCTTGGGCATACTTTTTCTGTATAAAAAAAATTGTAGATTTCAAACTCAACGAAATTATTTATGAAAGAGTTCCACCAGTTTGGATCCTTCAGGACTTGGTTGAGGCATGAAGAGCGTTTGTAGAATGGCATCGTCCCGAATCCGTATCGAATAAGGGACCCGTTTATCGCGTCCGACACGCCCCATCGCCTGAATCAATTCCTCTTGGGTTATGTCTTTCAAATCTTTGGCGATGTAAGCATTCGCAAATGGATAATTGGTTCCGTAAATGTAGCTGGTGGTTGCAATAATCAGGTAGAGCTTCTGTTGGACGGCCAATTCCTTCATGATTTCTAAATATCGGGGAGGTACCGTAGTCGAGAAGACGCCGATTCCCAACATCAAGAGTACTTTCCATGAAGGTTCTACTTCCGTCGAGAGTATTTTTTCAATCGTGGCTACATCCACATCTGAAGTGAACGCAACGGATTGTTTGTCTTCATTTCCGAATCTTGCCAAATGCTCCTTCCGGTTCGGAATCAAATAGTCCGGAAGAGTAATCGACTGGATCTGAGATTGAAGTGTCTCCAATTCTCTCTGAATCTTCTTGACTTCAGGACAAACGCGATCATCCGCCATTTTCTTTTCTTTATCGGCATCCACGTTTTTGTCTTCCATGTCTTTTTCTAAACGCGCCATTTTCTCGGAGATGGCCGTATTTTTTCCTAAAGTAATCATCAAATCGTTCAAGACCGAAACTGGAATCTTGGATGTCTTGAGACAATAGGCCGCGATCTTGCTGACATCATCCGCCAAATAAATCGTCGGAGCATACGAGCATGTCCATGCATCTTCCGCACAGAATTGGATCGTCGAGGGAACGGTCAATTTCTCGTGTTTCATAACCCAATCCTCACGGGATATTTCTCCCAAACTCGAAATGTACCAATTTTTGATCGCAGGAATCGTAATCTCCTTCATCTGCTGAAAGGGAATCGGTTTATCCTTCAGAAAGGCCAGAATCGACCTCAAATCTACATATTTCAGTAGAACTGGATGCGAGGCGAGATGCAGTATACACTTTTGTAAATCCTCATACGTTTCGCAATAATGATGCGGTAGTACCACCGTATGGTTAGAGGAAATGACCTGTACCGTACGATCCGTATCATGCGATTGTATTTTGTGAATCGGCAAGTCCGTTATTTCCGAATAGTCCACATCCGGAAGTGTAGCCGACGAGAGAACAATATTCGGGATGACGTTCTCTTTCCAAAGCCGTTGAAGAACTGGATGAAGAGGATCTTCCGACTTATTCATCGTGATCGTCGGTTCATCAAAGTAAAACAGAATCTCTTCTTTCGGATGGAATCGAAGCATGTAATTCATCGCATGCAAATACGAGGGAATCGTGGTTATGATGATTTCTACATCTTCACCGCGACTGTTGTCCACATTACGTATACCACCACTTCGCTTATCCACCGTAAACTTTTTCGCAGCCGAATAGTGAAGTCGTATGTCCTCTTCCGAAGAACAACCAAATGCCATCGCAAACTTCTTCCCCGACGAACAACAAGCGGTCGCGAACGCAATCGCAATATGGCGTGCTGCACATACATAAATGATCTTGTACTTCTCGGACAATCCTAGGGGGGAAAGGGTCTTTCCCATACCGGTATGCGCTGTATACAGAACCATCTTGTTGGGTTCCTTAAACAGAGCGAACAACTCCTTTTGATGACTGTAGAGACTTATGTTGGTATACTCGTCGCAGGGATTGTGTTCAAGAAGAGCAGGAGCGTTCATGACCAGTTCTTTTAGAGGTGGAACGTACGCATCAAGACACTTCTGACAGTAGGAAACGACATAAGGGTTCGCGTGTTTCAGGTTAAGCTGGAGCATCCTTTCAAGATGGAAGAATGCTCCGGTCGAACACATTTTCATCAATATCATTTCATAGACGGTACTTGGAATCTTCTTGTCTCCTTGAAGACGAATTTTATCCGCCGTTTTCAATTTGACTTTTTCCAAAGGAGGTAGTCCTGCATGTTTAAAGTAGAGATGTGCAATATGAAGGTCCAATTCCTTCGAGGGAGAGATCTTTAAAAATGTATACGCGGATACACACCGCGGTAATACCGTATCCTTATGAAACCCTTCAATAATGAACTTCAAGATGTCCCGTTCGGCGGCCGACACAGGAACTTCCACGCTATTCCATTCATCGCGAGTAAGTTTCTGTTCCATTCCTTATGATCCTCTTTCGAACTACTGTTTGTATCAATTTTTATCCGTTTTAATAAATGTATAGAATATGAAGACACGGCGGGTATTTAAACCTTCGGATACAAAAAGCGGGGACGGGATGCTGACGACAGTGTGGGGTCCGCCTTTATGGCATTACCTTCATACCATGAGTTTTAATTATCCGGTATCCCCTACACCAGAACAAAAGCGCCAGTATAGAGATTTCATTCTGCAGCTAGAATACGTTCTCCCCTGTAAATACTGCAGAATGAATCTCAAAAAGAATTTCAAGGCCGTACCGCTTACCTTGAAAGAGATGGAAAGTCGAGATACCTTTTCGCGATATGTATACAGACTTCATGAACACATCAATAAAATGTTAGGGAAACATTCCAATCTGACCTATTGTGATGTAAGAGAGCGTTATGAACACTTTCGCGCACGATGTACTACTACACCCGCTCCCGTAGAGAAGGGGTGTACTGAACCCATCGTACATGGTAAGAAAGCAAAAGCGGTCATTAATATTATACCGCATGATACAAAATGTGAAAGTATACAGATCTCCAAAGAATGTTTAAAATCACGCGCTGACTAATTTATTCCCGTATAAAAACCATAACACGATGGAGACTAAACTTCCGATTACGTAGCCATTTCCAGCGTTGACGAGAGACCGATTGAATGCATAATAAAAGACCACAGGGAAAAGGACACAGGCTAAGAACGCGTAAAAAGCGATCACACCAACGAACGTGTTTAGCTTCGTCATGTATACTTCTTATATTTTAATTTAAATGTAAATGTTCTGCTATACGATGTCGGCCCGTATTGTCCACTATTCTAAATCAGAGGGACAAACGCTCGCCGACATGGTATGTTTTTGTGCTAGAGTTTCTAATCCAGCGAATCAAATGAATACACAGAAAAATGATGGACTGATTCGATATTTAATGAAACATCATCACTGGTCTCCCTTTGAAATGGTCAGTATCTGTATCGAGATACGAACGACGCGAGATATTGCACGTCAAGTGTTGCGCCATCGTTCCTTTTCATTTCAAGAGTTTTCTCAGAGGTATGCTGTCGTCGAAGAAGAAGGATGTATACGCGAAGCTCGTTTACAAAACCTGACGAATCGGCAATCCAGTTTAGAAACCGATGATCCGGCACTTCATCAGGAATGGACAGAGATCCAAACGCGTATACTCAAAGAAACCAAGGAAGCGTATACATGGGCGCTGACTCATGGGATTGCGAAAGAACAAGCGAGGGCAGTCCTTCCTGAAGGATTGACACCTTCCGTCCTTTACATGAATGGAACCCTTCGATCATGGATTCATTATCTTCAGCTGCGTACAGGAATGGATACTCAAAAAGAACATCGCGAATTGGCAGGCGCTTGTTTAGCACAGATCGAGACCATTTTTCCTGAAATCAAGGAATGCTTTAAAATCTAAGTATACGGTATGGCAGCTAGAGCAGCAATTCCTACGAACCCTCCGCAAGATATGTTTACTCCAGCGCAATTACTCGTGGAAGCGGAACGTGTACTGAAGCAACCTCAACTTGCGGATGCTTTTTCAGCCAATCAAAAACAACAATTGTGTAATGTACTTCTTGAGTTTTCCGATGCGGTAGAAAATATGGATGGTCGTCCTCTTGCACGAAAGGTGGAATTCGTTGCACGTACACTTACAGGGACGCATGACCGTTCTCCGGTATCCCCCATCGATCCTGTCAATTGGAGAACCACATGGATGAATAAATTCGATAATAATCCGGGATACCGACAAGGATTGAGAGCTGCTGTCATAACCTTTTATGGAGCCGTTGGACTGAAAAAGGCGCCCAAGTCAAAGTCAAAAACACGGTCCAAATCCAAGTCTAGGAATCGTAGATCTCGGCGTTAAAATAAAATATCATAATATATGGAACGTTTTGATAGCATCAACCAACGCCTCCAACAAAGAAATATAGGCAATACGCCTCCGTTTTATTTTTCTCCACGACCGGTTCCCACGAAATATGTAGCACTTCCTATGGTCGATCAACACCTTCCTACCATGGAAATCATCCATCCACGAATGTTTTCGGTGGAAGAACAGTTTTTACCAGCAACGACGAATCCTGGATATTCGCAATATGTTGATATTGAGAGTATCTTACAATCCTGCAAAGGGTACAAACCATCTGCCTCGATGTACAAGGCGGATCCTCCGAAAGAAACGGTCACCGTCCCTCCTAAATGGAATCAATCTACCAGTTCAAGAATGAATAGCTAAAATGGTTTAAATCAATGAAGGTTAGTCATCGTATAATGGATAAAATGAAGAAACGCGGCCGCAAGCCCAAGGGAGGTAAAATCATCGATACGGCAACCGTATCCTTTGATGAACCCATCGAATTCCATAACGTCATCCTTCATTTGAGATGCAACTTATCCGACATAGGGAATATAGATTTTAATAAACATGTAGTGGATCCTTACGATAACATCGCTCAGTTGACCGAACTTCATTCCTACGTAGATGATACTGTTCCTCAGAAAATAAAGAACATGGCCCATCGTCTTCATACAAATGATATCAATAAACGTTCCGATTGTTTTTGGTGTACTTATTCTTACGATACATCCGTCATTTATATTCCTAAAAACAAGACGAGCGAACAGTACCAAGTGTACGGGTCGTTCTGTTGTCCAGAGTGCGCCGCTGCCTACCTTTTCATGGAGAAAATCGACCAATCAACGCGCTCCGAAAGGTATCAACTCCTCAACCAATTGTATTCGGAAAACGCCAAGCCGATTGTCCCTGCACCTTCCCCTCATTATTTATTGAATAAGTTTTACGGTACGTTGACCATTCAGGAGTATCGCGAGATCATTCAAGATCCGAGTCGACACCTTCTTCTTGCCAACAAACCCATTTGTTGTACTTACCCTGAATTGATTCAAAGTACGGTCGATACCTCCAAAGGAGAATATAAACTGTGCCGCAAATCTAAGATTTAGTTTTCCGTGTAAACGGATTGGTTCTCATATAAGCACTCGTATCACCAAATTCTTTTCTGAATCTGGCGACTACCGCTTCATCTACCCTATGAAACTGAATCGGAATCCGATCCCTTGTCGTATACGCAAAGGCGAACATGTTGACCCTTGCCACAATCTTCTCTTCATCAAACGTGATTGTTTTTCTACCTATGTCTTTGACGTACAACATACTTGAATACGTTCCCCATGTATTCTTAACGTAAAACGCCTTTTTGGATTGACTGTATCCCGTAATCATGAATAAATGACCCTGACTCTGATCATTATCGGCATAAAATCTACAGCCAATATATCGGCGATGCTTCAAAAATAGAAGGAGAAGATTCACCACTCCAGTATGATGGGCATCTTGCAACGTACCCTCATCCAAAAAAACATGATTTACAAAAAAGGGGGGCGGAGGTCGATTCGATAAATAATTGGAAACGGCAGTATACATCGGATCGTAGAGTTTAGTAAAGTGTTTGGGCCGTTCATGACGTAGAACGGATGGATAAATATTGGCCGATTGTACGATCGTTCCTCCATCTTTTCCGAACCGTTCTGTTATGTGATAATACAAAAACAAAAACATACTGATTTTTAAATATCCGTTGGTTCCACATTTTGTCAGATCGTCGGTCGGCTTAAGTGGACGATACGTATTTAACATGCGTCGACAAACCGATCGTTTGGTCCAATTCTCCTTTTTTTCAACTTCATCCGGTAATCGTAAAATGTTTTGGATGAACAATCGCGCCGATAAATGCGCATAACACGTTCCATCATCTCCTTGAAAGGTCTGCATGACGGTAAACTTTTGTAAACTTTGAATAAGTTGAGGGGTTTGTTGTGATTTAGGTATGGTTTTCATCATTTGATGGAACCATTCAATACCGTTCATAGTATACGGATGGATTAAAATTGAAACATGTCGGAGACAGGAATAGCCCTATACAACATGGATCTGTTCAAACTGATCGAAGACGGTGTGGTCCAACCGGTGCGCGACTACGTTTATGCATGCCCGATTCATCTCCAATTTACTCGAAATGGAATGACACCGTTTCTACATGCCTGCAAATTTGGAAAGATTGAGATCGTCCATTTTCTTTGGGAGTTTGGGAGTCTCGCTCATGTAACGGATCCGCAGGGAAATACGGCACTTCACATCGCGGCGAAACACGGTCATATGGATACGGTCGATTTCCTACTGACCCATACAACACAACTCAACGCGACGAACGATGCTAACGAAACCGCGCTTCATCTCGCCGTCAATCATCCCAAGATCGCTCTGTATTTAATGTCAAAGGGGGCCTTTACATGGATCGAGGATTCGATGAAACGGACGCCTCTCATGAACGCCATTTATTTGCCATCGTCAAAGCTGGCTCTTGACATGATCGATCAAGGGGCATCATTCTGTACCCATGGATCCACAAGCTCGCCTCTCGTGCTCTCCATTTCATGTCGTCAATTTGATATCACGATGCATCTTCTTAACAAAGGACCTCATTTTAAGCGAGCATATCGCTTGTCGATGGCTCTCTTGGTACTGGAGAATACCGAGATGTCGAAAGGTATACTCAAATTCATGCTGGATAAGGGGTTCAATCCAAATTCACGCAACCGAAGGTATCATACGCCGTTAGTCCAAGCATGTGTCATCAAGTCCTACGATATGGTAAAATTTCTATTGGAGAATGGTGCATCTGCCAATACACGAAGCATCAATAACTTCACCCCGCTTCATCTTGCTGTCATGCAAAATCAGCTGGATATTGTACAACTCCTCCTTCAATATCATGCTAACCCTAATTTTAGAAATAATGCCAACGAAACCCCTCTTTCGATAGCATGTAGTCTTAGATCCTATAAAATGGTGGAAGTCTTAGTGTACAGGAGTAATCTCTCGATTAAAACAAGTCAGAATCGTACGTATTTGATGCATGCTGTCGAATCGAATAACTATAAAATTGTGGAAAAGATGTTGTACATGGGACCGATAAATTTACAGGAAGAAGATTTGGATGGAGATACCGCTTATGATTTAGCCATCTATCATGACCGACCTTCTATCGTTGAATTGATGAGTGGTGCGATGCGCGCTCGAACTACGATCTCGATGGACAATCTTGACGTAAACATACCGATTCCTATATGGAGACGCCTTCTTCCGACGGAAGGAAAACGGGCTCTCGATGTAGCTCTTCGTGCCTACAAAGTGGATTCTCTCGCCTGCTATCATGCCCTCTTTCTGAATGAAGATGCTCTACGTAAAAAGTATCGTCAGGGTGAAGAGGTATGTTTCTCACAGGCCCCGATCCGTTCGTTAACCCGTGCGATGGGAAGTCGTCCGATTCGTCATCGTATTGTTTCGAATCTTATCTTCTCGGATCGGAAGATCTATGCCGAAATTCTTCATCGATGAAAAAGTCGGTGAAAAGAAACGCGCTTCATCTCCGCATAATCTCTCGTCCTTTCGACTCTGATACGTACCTACATTTGTTTTTTTGCAACGGTTGCTGAGACATAGTTGTTTTCGATAAATACAATCGGTACATAGAGGATACATACTTAAACGGTAGATATGATTTGACCATTCTTGTAGACGTAGCATTTGAATTGTTGTTTCTTAGGACGACTGCAGTATACATTATTACTCGAAATGACATTAAAATAAACGAGTGAATCTCCGCCAATCGTTTGAGCTAAAAAGTAGCACAGAAGACCATAAATGGCTCCCATGACCGACCCGATAAAAATACCGAGGGTTGTTTTTTCCTGTTTACTGAAGATGTCGACTACATAGAGGATAAGAAATCCTAAGAGGACAAAGTAATTCCAATCATTATTCTTTTGCATCGGTGCTCCCAAATACATCAACGTGAATATAATAAAAAAAGAAGAGAGGGAAAGTTTTTTGTATCGATTGACCCAGTCCTGTACAGGATCCATCTGAACAAAGGTTGCCGTTGGCGTAGTTATGGTACGCTCTTTCATTCCCACGTCGTGAATGAGGTGTGCAGTTCCAACACCTACAAGAGCACAGGCGAGCCAAAAGAACGCCTTTAGATCTTGATTAAAGATGGACGTCATGACCATAAAAAAGGTTATGTATAACGGAATGAGTTGAAGATAATTCATACACTACATCAATATAAAATTAAATACGTATGTCATAGAATATGGAGAAAATAGGACTCCGTCAACTCATCAAGGACTGGGTAGCCTTAGACGGAGAGATGGGTGATCTTCGAAAACAAATGAAACTCCTCAATTCAAAAAAGAAAGAAGTTTCTGATAAGCTTCTTCTTATTATGAAAGATCAGAAAATCGATGAATTTGATTTGAACTCGGACGGGAAACTTTTTCGTCAAACAAAAACAACCAAACAATCCATTAACAAGAAGACACTTCCTCTCATTCTGAATAAGTATTATGAGACGGATGAGGAGGCTCATAAAGTCGCCGAATTCATCCTTATGTCTCGACCAGAAAAAGTGAGTGAAACCTTACGAAAAAAATAATGGACTAGACTAATGGATTTCTTTTTAAAATTGGCTCAAACGATCCTTTTATCGATGCTTTTTATCATTTTTTTTACGAGTGTAGCGGCGTTTTTTGGAATTGACTCGTACCTTTACGCGCCGTTTATGCTGTACGCTATACTTTTGCTTATGTTTCGACTTTTTCTTTGATCCTCCTGATTTAAGTGCATCCATTCTTGCCTGATTTTGTGCCATGATGAGAGCATTATCAGTGGACACAGGATCCTTCGAGAATACAGGAGCAACATCACCACCACTCAGTAGCTTACGAATTTCTGTATTCGATTCGAGTCCTTCTTGGTACTTTGTCATGTAGTCCTGCCGACTTAAGCCCGAATAACTTGTCATTCGTTTAAAGTATAGAAATATTAAAAAATATAAGATATGGATCCGTACCAGTTGAAAAAAATATCAGAATCGTCCAAGTTTGTGGACATGACGGAAAAAATACGCGATGTCAAACATAGTGCTCAACTCAAGAAGTCCATCCATCATTTGATGGAGTTTAAACATCGAAACCGCGACCTCCTCAAAGAGAATCGACCAGAGTTTGAATCACGTCTCATGAAAGAGGACAACTTTCTTTTCATGAACTACATGGAATTGTATACAACCCTCCTGAAAATGGATGTAGATCCCATGACGATGAGTGCGGTATTGACCTGTTTAGAACAGATTGAAAATGGGGAATGCAATCAACATGAAGCGAGTGTAAAAGTGGGGACGCTTCTCAAAAGTATTTATATTGATAAGGTGGTTCAGGACACGACCCATGTACAGGATCCTCATAAAGAGAGCAAGAATTTGTCATGGAGAGAATTTAAGGAGTTAAATTAGAGACCCGTTTTAAATATGTATCTATGGTATGAGGAATCCGTGTTCAGAAAATAGCAGTTCTCTTATCAAAAAAGAGGAGTGTAATGGACAATTAGACATTATATCCGGTGATCCTATCGAGAACGGGTATTGTCTAGGTAAAAACTGCATCGATGAACAAAACATTCAACGGTTGCGATTAATCCATTTGGATCCTTACGAAGGAAGTACGCCACAAAAAGGGACACCTCCAGTGGCAGGAGATTTTAGAGATCCCTTTACCAGACAGCTCGTTAACAATCGAGAGATTGTTAGGGCAGGTATACGCGATCCTACAGAAAAAAACTATGATGGAGATCACGACTATAACATCGAACAGTATCGGAAAAACTCTAGAAGAATAAATGCAGCCAATCGAATTCGTCGTATGGTGAAATCCAAAAAGTCCAAAAGGTATACGAACCCCGATTCCTTTTATGAAGACTTATTAAATAATATCTCTCCGATTTCCGGCGGTCCTCTCTATCATAACAAGAAACTTCATTCGGATTCGTCCTACATGAAGATGCTTCAAAATGTTTCTCCTGAAAAAAGTCCACTCTACAATCGATCCATTCATTTGTCTCACAGTAAAACTCCCAAGGTACCTCGTCGAGATGCGCGCGATAACGTACTACGTCGGGGAATCGCGATAGGCGGTACCCGTAGAATTAAATAGTATACTAAAGTATGCAACATTTTAGTCGGAGAACACCTGTAAAGCCCACTCCGAAGGTTGTTCCTAACGTAGTTCCTAAGGTTCCCAAAGCTACTCGAAGAGGTCCTAACCCTGCACTAAAACCAGAACTGGACAAGTTTCGGAATCTTCATCCCGATGAGTTCAAACTCATTCAGGACATTTCGCCCGTCAGTCCGATCTTCGATATCAAGGCCGAAGATCTAAAACGTGCCAACTTTTCAAAAAAATTAGAAGCATTTCGTAAACAACATCCCGATTCTGATTTTATGGTCATCGTACGTACCGAACAATCTCCTCCGTCTCCTCTATATGTTCCCGACAATAAAATGGTATCCCATTTAAAAAAGAAGCTTAGGAAATTACAGACACTTAGGAAGAAGCGGTCTCCTAAACATATTTTAAAAATCGATACCATCTACGAACATATTCCCTACGATCGACCTTTACCACCCAAAGGGATTCGAATTTAAAATCTCTGGATACTCTATGTCGGCTCCTCAAACGGTATCTCCTTACCCCTTGGCTAGAATGACTTACCGAAGAATGGCTCCTTCGTCGTCCAAATTTCAGGGGAAATATGTACTGACTAACCGCTGGCCCCTGACTCCGTTTCGCGTGTTTACCAATTCGGGCGATCTTCTTCTTCGCCCAACGGCTCCCTCTCCCATTTCTCAGTTGTCTACACGGACGCTTCAGTGGTCGAGACGTGATAGTGCGACTTCCGGCGACGGTGCTTCTGGAAACCAGCGATATGTCTACGATAGTTCCATCTACGTAAAAATGCAAGGTCTTAAGGCAATCCTAAAAAATGATGTATTGGAGAAGAAGGCTTAGATTTAGGCAAGAATCGTCTCCACAGCAACACTCACGTTCGTAGATCCCCATGTCTGCTTCCACTTTTCATGAAACGGGCGAAGGTACTCCCGAGCTGAATCCACCGATGTATAGGGCGGCTTCAACTTGTACTTTCCATTCCACAACATATTGCTCTTCTTCTTATGAATCTCCATACACTTCTGGAATCCTGTATCCTGTACGTTCAAGAAGGCGTCCGTTCGTGTCAATACCTCATAGAGCGATCCACCGAAATACGTATCCCAATCGGTCATGTTGCACTCGAGCCTTACCGTCTTCATCTCATGTCCGAAGACCTTCGTATCCTTGAAGTCGCCGCACGTGTCGACGATACAGAGATGATTCCCTGCCATCAACTTGATTCGTCCGACCTCGGCCGTTA
>Ga0164294_10002392_pt1 | contig 16918 bp, 7 predicted proteins | sample GEODES005metaG_FD_111479 | JGI IMG/M metagenome (GOLD analysis project Ga0164294, IMG submission 111479) | Oligotrophic lake water microbial communities from Sparkling Lake, Wisconsin, USA - GEODES005 metaG | ecosystem: Environmental > Aquatic > Freshwater > Lake | place: USA: Sparkling Lake...
CGGCGGGCGCCGTTTCGTGCCGATCGTCAGCGGGTTCGCCGGCGTCGCCATTGCCGGGGTGATCGGCCTGTGCTTCGCGCAGCTGAGTGCCGGCATCGACGGACTGGGTCACGGCATCACCGGCGCGGGCAAGATCGGCCTGTTCCTGTTCGGCCTGATCAACCGCCTGCTGCTGGTCACCGGTCTCCACCACATCTTCAACAACGTGTTCTGGTTCGTGCAGGGCGATTATCACGGCGCCAATGGCGACCTGCGGCGCTTCTTCGCCGGTGATCCCAGCGCCGGAGCGTTCATGGCCGGCTTCTTCCCGGTGATGATGTTCGGCCTGCCCGCCGCCTGCCTCGCCATGTACCGCGCCGCCCGTCCGGAACGCCGCAAGGCCGTGGGCGGCATGTTGTTCAGCCTCGCGCTCACATCGGCGCTCACCGGCGTCACCGAGCCGATCGAGTTCAGCTTCATGTTCCTCGCGCCCGCCCTGTTCGCGGTGCACGCGGTGCTGACCGGAATCGCGATGGTGCTGATGGACCTGCTCGGCGTGAAGCTCGGCTTCGGCTTCTCGGCCGGCCTGTTCGACTATATCCTGAACTTCGGCAAGGCGACCAGGCCGCTGCTGCTGATCCCGGTCGGGCTCGTCTATTTCGCGCTCTACTACGGCATCTTCAGCTTCGTGATCCGCCGTTTCAACCTGCAGACGCCGGGCCGGGAGCCCGAGGCGGCGGCGCCCTCGGCATCGGTTGCCATCACCGGCGTGCGCGGGGCCGATTTCGCCCAGGCACTCGGCGGCGGCTCGAACATCACCAGCGTCGATGCCTGCACCACCCGCCTGCGACTGATGGTCAAGGATCAGGCCCAGGTCGACGAAGTCGCGCTCAAGGCGCTCGGCGCGCGCGGCATCATCCGCCCGTCGGCGCATGCGCTGCAGGTCGTGCTCGGCCCGATCGCGGACTCGGTCGCGGTCGAGATCCGCGATGCGCTGGCATCGGGCGGCCTTGTCGCCGCCGCGGCGCCGGTCGCCACCGAAGCCACCGAACAGGCCCGGCTCAGCCCGGCCGCGCTGGCGGCGCTGGGCGGCGCGGAGAATGTCCTCAGCGTCCGCCTGCTCGGCACCCGCCTGCGCGTTGAACTGTGCGAGCCCGCGCAGGCCGGCGAGCCGGCACTGGCCGCGCTTGGTGTCCGCTCGGTCGCGCACCCGTCCGAAGGCGTGGTCCACCTCCTCCTCGCCCCGGGCGGCGCCAGGGCGCTGCTCGCTGCCTGACGCCACGCAACTTGCTGCAGGTTTGGAGCGGCCGGTCCCCTGACCGGCCGCTCTTTGATTAGGGGACAAGCCTCAGCGCGGCGTGATCGTCACCGCGTTCAGCAGCCCCGATTGCGCGCCGGGGGCACCCTCCACCAGCAGCGCCACGACACGGGGTCCCTTTCCCGCCGGCAGTGCCGCGCGCAGCGGCCCGGGCGCGGCGGTCGCCTTGCTCGCCAGCAGCTTGCCGTCGATCCAGAGCTCGGCCTTGCCGCCGACAGTCTCGAACGCGATCGTCCCGCCTTCGCCGGCAACGCGCTTCCACGGTGCGAAGCGGGTGCGATAGACGCGCCAGCCCGATTGTTCGGCCGGCGTCGGCACGCCGCTGCGCACGAAATCCCAGCTGTTGTTGTCGCCGTCCGCCGGCGCCAGCGTCGGCGCGGGCTTGTCCTGCAGCAGCGGCGAGCGCCGCCACTCGCGCAGGTCCTGGACCTGCGGCACCACCGCAACCTGCGCGCGTGGCGCCACGTCGGTGCGGGCGATCGTCAGTGCTGCCGGCGCGAGTCCCTCAGCCTGGGCGCGCACGATGATCCGCCCGCGACCGCTACCGGCGCGGATCAGCAGCTGCGCCAGCCCGTTGAACAGCGAACGCGAGCCCGCCCCCGGTGCTACCTGCTCAGGCTCATGGCTGTTCGGATCGCCATTGCCGACGCCAAGGATAGTGGCGCCATCGACGGTGAACCGGGTCATGAGGCTGGCAGTGGGCACGTGCCGCCCCTTCGCATCGACCGCGTCGATCGTGATCGCCTGGCATTCCTCGTCGTCGCCAGCCATCAGCGTCCGCGCCGGAGTGAGCCGCAGCGCGACCGGCTTGCCGGCAGTCTCGTGCACCGCGCGGGCAACCACCTTGCCGCCGCGCATCGCCAGCGCCTCGATCCGGCCGGGCGCATAGGGCACGGTCCATTCATTGCCCATGATGCGATCGACCTTCTGCACCCCGAGCTCGCGCCCGTTCAGCCGCAGCACGACCGTCTCGGCATTGCAGCTGACGAACATTTTGATCGCCTCACCCTCGCGCCCCGGCCAGGTCCAGTGCGGCGCGATCGCCACGACGTCGGCATCGTCGATCCAATGCGCGCGGTGGATGTCGAACGCGGTCTTCGGGAAGCCGCACAGGTCGAGGATGCCGAAGAAGCTGGCGATCGTCGGCCATGCGTGCGGCGTCGGTTCGCCATGATAGTCGAACCCGGTCCACACGAAGCCGCCCGCGACGAACGGGCGCTCGGCGATGTTCTTCCAGGTATCGCGGTGCGTCGCGCCCCAGCTCGTCGCCTCGGTATCGTAGGACGTGATGACATGCCCGGCCGCATCGGTCGCGAAGGCGCCGCGCGTCTCATAGGCGCTGGTGTCCTCCGAACTGGTGATCGGCTGGCTCGGGTGGAGCTTGTGGTACTTGTCGTAATCGGCCTGGTAGTAATTGAAGCCCATCACGTCGAACTCGCCGGCGACGCTGACTTCGTTGTAGAACGACCCGTTCATCGCGCCCGTCACCGGCCGGCTGTCATCGAGCTTCTTCACCGCCGCGATCATCCGCCGGACCATCTCGACTCCGGCACCGGTGCCCTGCATCGGCTCCTCGTTGAACACCGACCACAGGATCACGCTCGGGTGATTGCGGTCGCGCCGGACCAGCCATTCGAGCTGGGCCATGTAGTCGGGCGCCGGGTTGAACAGGCGGTTCTCGTCCATGACGAGAAAGCCCATCCGGTCGCACCAGTCGAGCAGCTCGGCGGTCGGCGCGTTGTGCGACATACGGATCGCGTTGCAGCCCATCGCCTTCAGCCGCTCGAGCCGCCAGCGGTGCAGCGAATCCGGCACGCCCACGCCGACCCCGGCATGATCTTGGTGCAGGCAGACGCCCTTAAGTTTGACGTGCTTGTCGTTGACGAACAGCCCCCGGTCCGCATCGAAGCGGATCGCGCGGAAGCCGATCGCCACGCGCCGCTCATCGATCGCCGCGCCGCCCTGCAGCACCCGCATGCGCACCGTGTAGAGCGTCGGTTCCTCGACCGACCACAGCCGCGGCGATCCGGCATCGAGCCGGAGCACCGCATCGGCGCGGCCAAGCACCGGCACGCCCACCTGCGTCTCCCCCAGCGCGACTTCACGCCCGTCGGGATCGAGCAGCACCACCTCGACTGCAACCGCAGCCGGCTTGCGGGCGACATTGGCCAGGGTCACGGTCACCGGCACCTGCCAGCCTCCATCGACCTTGCGCGGATCGCAGTGCACGCCGTCGCTGACGATCGCCACCGGTGCACGCCGCACCAGCCAGGCGTGGCGATAGAGCCCCGCGCCTTCGTACCACCAGCCTTCCTTGGCATCGGCATCGACGCGGATCGCGATGACATTGGTCTCTTCGCCGAAGCGCGCGAACGGCGTCAGGTCGACATAGACGCTGTTGTAGCTCGACCAGTTGTGCGCGACCGTGCTGCCGTTTATCCAGATCGTCGCATTGGTGGCGATGCCGTCGAAGTGCAGCTCGAGCGTCTTGCCCTGGTCCGCCGGATCGAGGCGCAGCGTGCGGCGGTACCAGCCGATCCCGCGCGGACGATAGCCCTGCGACACATTGGCGGTCTCGACGAAGGGCTGTCCCGCCGCCCAGTCATGCGGCAGCCGCACTTCGTGCCAGTCGCTATCGTCATAGCCGGTCGCCGCCGCGCCCAGCGCGTTGCCGGCCTTGACGCTGAGATAGGTCTCGTGATGCCCCTGCGGCTCGGGCATCGGCACATCACCCTCATGGAAGCGCCAGCCGAGCTCAAGCAGCGTGCGCGAGGGGTCGCCCTCCGGCAGTCGCGGCGCCAGCGTGGAAAGCGGGCGCGGCATCGGGAAGCCATCGCCGTCCCCCGCGCGCTTCACCGCCGCGTCCGCCGACCTGATCGGTGCCGCCAGCAATGCGCCGACGCCGACGCTCCCGCGCAGGAGTTGACGACGATCCATGGTGATACTCCGACTGGGGCCACGATGCCGGGCGGCCCGATGGCAACGGCGGGAAAGGGTCAGATGTCGCTCAGCTCGGCGACGAAATCATAGGCATCGCCGCGATAATAGGAGCGGGTGACTTCGGCAGGACGGCCATCGCGCAGAAAGGCGCGGCGCTCGATCAGCAGACCCGAATGCCCGGGGTCGACGCCCAGCATCCGGGCATGCTCGGCCCCGAACGGCACTGCACGCAGCCGCTGGAGCGCACGCACCGGGCGGTGCCCCACTTTCTCGAGCGCATCGTACAGCGAGTCCTCGACGGCATCGACAGAGGGCAGGCAATAGCCGGCGATCGTCGAGAATTCGAGCGCCATCGGCTCGTCGTCGGCGTAGCGGATGCGCGCGAAGCGCAGGACCGGCGCGCCCGGCGACAGCCCCAGCATCATCGCCTCTTCGGGGTTCACCTCGCCGCGCGCCCGCGAGATCCAGCTGCTGCTCGCCACGCGCCCGCGCGCCGCCATATCCTCGGTGAACGACGATAATTTGGAGAAGCTCTTCTCGACGCGCCCGGCGACAAAGGTGCCCGCGCCGCGGCGCCGGGTGAGCAGGCCTTCCTCGACCAGCCCGCCGATCGCCTTGCGCACGGTGATGCGCGACACGTCATATTCGATTGCGAGGTCGCGTTCGGGCGGGATCGCGTCGCCCTGGCCGAGCACGTTCGAACCAATCCCGTCGCGGATGAGCTGCTGCAGCTGGAGGTAGAGCGGGGACGGATTGTCCGCGCGGAAACGTCCTATCTGTTCCGAAAAGCCCATCAATTCTCCCCGTCTGCTGCAAAGGTATCGCACCGGCGCTGTCGGAGCAATGACATGTTTTGGTTTTACATTGGTATCTCATGAAATTTGCACCCCTGCACACGCACGCTGGCCGGATGCCTGCTCCCCAGAGGCGCATCGAAGGCCAGATTGCACGCTTGGTGCCGGGCGCAGCCGCACTGCCGGGGCCCGCCGGCAAACGATACTATTGTGCCACAGGACTTATATTGGTTACACCGGTCCGGCTGCAAATCTCAGCCTGAGCGGGAGTAGGACATGGACAAGGTGGTGGCTCGACGGACGCGGCATCTGGCCTGGGCCGCGCTGCTGGCAGCCCCCGCTGCGTTCGCGCAGGACCTCCCGATCACGCCCCTCCCCGCCTCGGTCACGCTCGGCGCCGGCGGCTTCACCGTCGGCAACGGCGCCACGATCGGCGTGCCCGAAGGGGATGTCGGCGCAGCCGCCGCCGCCAACCTGCTCGCCGCGCATGTGAAGACCGAACGCGGCCTCACCCTCGCCCCGAAGCCCGGCGAAGCGGCGATCCGGCTGGTCCGCGACGCCGCGATCACCGGAGACGAAGCCTATCGCCTCACCGTCGATGCCAGGGGCATCCGGATCGCGGCATCGAGCGACCGCGGCCTCTTCTACGGCGCGATGACGCTCGCCCAGCTGCTCAGCCCCGACCGCGCCTTCGGCAAGCCCGTCCACGTTCGCACCGCGACGATCGAGGACGCCCCGCGCTTCCGCTGGCGCGGACTGCTGATGGACGTGGCCCGCCACTTCCAGCCGATCGAGGAGGTCTACAAGGTCATCGATCAGATGGCCTCGGTGAAGCTCAACACGCTGCACCTGCACCTTACCGACGACCAGGGCTGGCGCTTCGAGGTCAAGCGCTATCCCCGGCTCACCGCAGTCGGTGGCTGGCGCACACCGCCATCGAGCGGCGGCCCGACCGGACCGAAGCATGGCGGTTTCTATACGCAAGAGCAGCTCAAGGCGCTGGTCGCCTATGCCGCCGAGCGCGGCGTGACGATCGTCCCCGAAATCGACCTGCCCGGCCATGCCCAGGCGCTCGCCGCCGCCTATCCCGAGTTCAGCGTATTCGCCGACGCGCCCGACGTTGGCCATGACTGGGGCGTGATGCCTTATCTGTTCAACCCGGCGCCCGAGGGCATCGCCTTCGTCAAGAACGTGCTCGACGAGCTGATCGAAGTGTTCCCGAGCACCTTCATCCATCTCGGCGGCGACGAGGCGATCAAGGACCAGTGGGAGCGCTCGCCCAAGGTGCAGGCGCAGATCAAGGCACTCGGCATGCAGACCGAGAACCAGTTGCAGAGCTGGATGATCGAACAGTTCGGCACCTATCTCGCCGGCAAGGGCCGCCGCCTGATCGGCTGGGACGAGATCCTCGAAGGCGGCCTGCCCGCCTCGGCCTCGGTGATGTCGTGGCGCGGCGAGAAGGGCGCGGTGGAAGCCGCCAATCAGGGGCATGATGTGGTGCTGAGCCCCGCCCCCCTGCTCTATCTCGACCAGCTGCAGAGCAGCCTGGGTGACGAATGGAACGGCCGCCTGGCGGTGCAGTCGCTCGAAAAGATCTATCGCTACGAGCCGGTGCCGGCCGGGATCGATGCCGAAAAGGCCAAGCATGTGCTCGGCGCGCAGGGCAATGGCTGGAGCGAGTATCTGATCACCCCGCAACAGGTGCAGCACGCCTTCTTCCCGCGCGCCGCGGCGATCGCGGAGATGACCTGGTCGGCCAGGGACCGGCGCGACTTCACCAGCTTCCTCGATCGTGTCCAGCCCCAGATCGCGCGCTGGCGACGTTCGGGGATGGAAGTCGCCGACGGTGCCTTCGCGGTCGACTATGCATTGCAGGGCAGCCGCGGCGATGCGCTGCGCGCGAACAAGGCAACCGTCGCGCTCGCAACGCAGGCCCCGTTTGGCACGATACGCTACACCACCGATGGCCGCGAGCCGACCGCCAAGTCGCCGGCCTATCGCGCGCCGCTCACGCTCAAGCCGGGCGTCACGATCCGCGCCGCTGCGTTCGACAAGGGCGGCAACGCCACCGCGAAGCCCCGGGCCTTCGACACCAGCCGCGCCGCGCTGCTGACCCGCACCACGTCGGAAATGACCGCCTGCCCGGGCGGCTCGCTGTATCTGCGCGTGCCGCTCACCGCGGACCAGACCGCCAATGCGCCGGTCTATAATATCGACCTGTTCAACACCTGCACCGCCTATCCCGCGGCCCCGCTCGACATCGCGCGCGGCTTCACCGTCAATGTCGCGCGGCTGGCGCGCCATTGGGGCCTGGCGCACGAGACCGGCAAGCGCCGCGACCATTATCCGGCGACGATGCACGGCGAGTTGCTGGTCACCGCGCGCTGCACGGCCGCCGCTGCCGACAAGACCATCAAGCCGATCGTGATCGGCAGCTTCGCGCTGCCCGATCCCGCCACGGCGCCCACTCAGTTCAGCTTCTCGGGTACGATCCCCCAGATGCAGGGAGACGAGGACCTGTGCTTCCAGTTCAGTTCGCCGGTATCCGCCCCCTTCTACACGGTCGAGAAGGTCGTGCTGACCGAAGGAGCCGCCAAGTGAAGCGTTCCGCGTTGCTCCTGCCGCTGCTCCTGGCCAGCACTGCCGCCTGGGCAGGTCCGCGCGACACCGTGTCGCTCGACGGCGCCTGGGAAGTCCGCATCGATCCCGCCGATGGCGAAGCGGCAAAGGCCCATCCGCGCGAGGCGAGCTGGTTCTCCGCACGCGTGCCCGGCAGCGTCCAGCAGGACCTGATCGCCTCGGGCCGCGCACCCGATCCGTTCAAGGGGATCAACCAGGCGCCGATCCAGTGGGCCGGCCTCACCAACTGGCAGTTCCGCAAGGTGATCGATGTCACCCCGGCGATGCTGAAGCGCGATCATATCGATCTGGTGTTCGACGGGCTCGACACGTTCGCCACCGTCTCGCTCAACGGCCAGAAGCTGCTCACCACCGCCAACGCGCATCGCCGCTGGCGGATCGACGCCAAGCCGGCGCTCAAGCTCGGCCGCAACGAGCTGGTCATCGCGATCGCCTCGCCGATCCGCACGCTCCAGCCGATGGTGCTCGCCCAGGCCAACCCGCTGCCCGGCGAATATGATTCCGAGTTCGGCGACGAGCCCAAGGGCAAGCAAAGCTCGCCCTATATCCGCAAGCCGAAATATCATTACAGCTGGGACTGGGGTCCCCGGCTGGTCAATATCGGCATCTGGCGCCCCGCCCGGATCGAGACCTGGGACAATGCCCGGATCGACAATCTCCGCGTCGAGCAGGAAGCGCTGAACGACGCCGAAGCGCGGCTGGTCGCCCGCTATCGCATCGTCGCCGGCGCCAGCAGCAAGCTGACCCTGCGCACCACGCTCACCGGCCCCGACGGCAAGAAGCAGACGGTCTCGCGCAGCTTCACCGTCGCGCCCGGCATCAACGAGATCAGCGTGCCGCTGAGCGTGGCAGCACCCCGCCGCTGGTGGCCCGTCGGCTATGGCGCGCAGCCGCTCTATGACGTGGCCGGCCAGCTCAGCGACGGCAGCGGCACCGCCGACAGCGTCACCCGCAAGACCGGCCTGCGCACCGTCGAGCTGATCCGCAAGGAAGGCAGCTTCGGCTTCAAGGTCAACGGCGTGCCGATCTTCGCCAAGGGCGCCAACCTGATCCCGTTCGACAATTTCCCCAGCCGCGTGCCGCGTGCCCAGATGCAGCAGGTGCTGCAGAGCGCGCGCGACACCAACATGAACATGATCCGCGTCTGGGGCGGCGGCTATTATCTCGACGACGCCTTCTACGAGATCGCCGACCAGCTAGGCCTGATGATCTGGCAGGACTTCATGTTCGGCGGCTCGGTGACGCCCCCCGATGCCGAGTTCCGCGAGAATGTCCGGGTCGAGGCCGAGGAACAGGTCGAGCGGCTCCAGCCGCACCCCTCGGTGATCGCCTGGTCGGGCGGCAACGAGATCCTGGCAGGCTGGGAGAACTGGTCCGATCGCAAGGCGTTCAAGAAGCGCGTCGGCGCCGACGAGCAGGAGCGGATCGGCGTGGGCATGGCCGTGCTGTTCGATCGCGTGCTGCGCGACGCGGTGATCACCCGCTCGCCGGGCACGCCCTATTGGAACAACTCGCCCGCCACCGACTATGAGGCGCCGACCGACACCGACAAGGATGGCGACCGCCATTTCTGGGATGTCTGGTCGGGCTCCAAGCCGGTCGAGCGCTATCTCGACAGCTGCCCGCGCTTCATGTCCGAATATGGCTTCCAGGCGATGCCGGACCTGTCGACGATCCGCGACTTCGCGGGCGACGGACCGCTCGAGCTCGAGAGCCCGGTGCTCAAGGGGCATCAGCGCTTCCTTTCGGGCGAGGGCAATGCCCGGCTCAAGCTCTATCTCGACCAGCGGCTGCGGCCGGCCAAGGACTTTGCCGACCTGGTCTATCTGACCCAGGTCAACCAGGCCCAGGCGATCGACATGGCCGCGCGCCACCACCGCGCCTGCCGCCCGGTGACGATGGGCTCGCTCTACTGGCAGCTCAACGACACCTGGCCCGCCATTTCCTGGGCCAGCATCTCCTATGACGGCCAGTGGAAGCTGCTCCAATATGCCGCGAAGCGCTTCTTCGCGCCGCAGGCGATCGTCACCGAGCACAAGGACGGCGCCACCCGCGTCGCGCTCGTCTCCGATGCGACCACGCCGATCGCGGCCGAGTGGCGCATCCGCGCCTTCGACATGGCCGGCAAGCCGCTCGGCGAGAAGGGCGGCAAGGTCACGCTCACCCCACTCGGCGCGCAGGAAGCCGCCAGCATCGCCGATGCGGACCTGTTCGCCGGCGCAGCTCCGGAGGCGAGCTATGCCGTGGCCGAGCTGCTGGTCGATGGCCGCAGCGTCTCGCGCACGGTGGTGGAGCGCGCCCTGCCCAAGGACATGGCCTACCCCGCGCCCGGCCTGACGGCGAAGTGGGACGGCAAGCGCGTCACCATCACCGCCACCGCGCTCGCCCGCGCGGTCATGCTCGATTTCGGCAACATCGCCGCCCAGCCGGCGGATGACGGCTTCGATCTCCTTCCCGGCGAAAGCGTCACGGTCGAGGTGCGTTCTGACGCCACCGCCCAGGCGCTCCAGGCCGCCCTCATCCTGCGCACGCTAGGACCCCAGCAATGATCCCCTTCCTGCTTCTCGCCGCCGCCGAACCCGATCCCGACGCCGATGCGATCGCCCGCGCGATCGCGACGATGACCGTCGAGGAAAAGGCCGCCCAGCTCCAGAGCACGGCGCCGGCCGATGCCGAGGCCGGGCTTCCGGCCTATGACTGGTGGAACGAGGGCCTGCACGGTCTTGCCCGCAACGGCCATGCCACGGTCTTCCCCCAGGCGATCGGCCTTGCCGCGACCTGGGACACCGGCCTGATGCACCGGGTCGGGGATGTCGTCGCGACCGAGGCGCGCGCCAAGTTCAACGCCAAGCCGATGGGCGCCAACCGCCGCATCTATGAGGGGCTGACGATCTGGTCGCCCAACATCAACATCTTCCGCGATCCGCGCTGGGGCCGTGGCCAGGAAACCTATGGCGAGGACCCGTACCTCACCGGGCATCTCGGCGTCGCCTTCATCCAGGGGCTGCAGGGTCCCGACCCCAAATATCCCAAGGTCATCGCCACGCCGAAGCACTTCGCGGTGCATAGCGGACCCGAGGCGGGGCGCGACGGCTTCGATGTCGATCCGAGCCCGCAGGACCTCGAATCCACCTATCTCCCCGCCTTCCGCCTCGCGGTGACCGAGGGCAAGGCGCGCTCGCTGATGTGCGCCTACAACTCGATCCACGGCACGCCGGCCTCCGCGCTGTCCGAGCTGATGAACACCCGACTGCGCACCGACTGGGGCTTTAACGGCTTCACCGTGTCGGACTGCGATGCCGTCGCCAACATCCACATGTTCCACCACTACAAGCTCGACGCGGCGGCCGCCGCGGCCGCCGCGATCAGGGGCGGCAACGACTTCAATTGCGGCACCACCTATGCCGCGCTGCCCCAGGCGGTGAAGCGCGGCCTGATCAGCGAAGCCGAAATCGACCTCGCACTGACCCGCTCGCTGGCCGCACGCCAGGCGCTCGGCACGATCTTCGGCGCGACCAGCCCGTGGAACAGCATCAAGCCCAGCGAAGTCGGCACACCCGTCCACCGCGCCCTGGCGCTCGAAGCCGCCCGCAAGGCGATCGTGCTGCTCAAGAATGATGCGGACCGCCTGCCGCTCAAGCCCGGCAGCCGCATCGCGGTGATCGGTGCGGATGCCGATGATCTCGGCGTGCTCGAAGGCAATTACCACGGCACCGCCCAGGCGCCGGTGACGCCGCTCGACGGCATCCGCCGCCAGTTCGGCGCAGCCAATGTCGTCTACGCCCAGGGTTCGGTGCTCGCCGACGGCGCCCCCGTGGTGATGCCGGAGACCGCTTTCGCCGCCGACGGCAAGCCGGGGCTCAAGGCCGAATATTTCGCCAGTCCGACCGTGACCGGCACGCCCGTCGTCACCCGCCAGGATCGCCGGATCGACTTCAACTATACCCGCGTCGCGCCGCTGCCGCAGCTCGATCCGAAGGGCTTCGCCGTCCGCTGGTCGGGCGAGATCGTGCCGCCGGGCCCGGGCCGCTACACGCTGGCGATCGACATCCCCGCCTGCTGGAAGGACTGCAAGACGCATGACAGCGTGCGGCTGTGGATCGACGGCAAGCCGCTGCATGAAGGCCTGCTCGGCAAGGGCCGCGTCGAACTGCCGTTCACCAGCGACGGCAAGCGCCACGCCTTCCGCATGGAAATCGACCATGCCGGCGAAGACGAGGGCCTGCGCCTGATGTGGCTCCCGCCGGCCGAGCCGCTGCTCGCCCAGGCGGTGACCGCGGCCAAGGACTCGGATGTGGTCGTCGCGGTGCTCGGCCTCTCGCCCGATCTCGAAGGCGAAGCACTGCAGGTGACCGTGCCCGGCTTCGTCGGCGGTGACCGGACAGAGATCACCCTGCCTTTCGCCCAGCAGCGCCTGCTCCAGGCGCTGCGCGACACCGGCAAGCCGGTGGTGGTGGTGCTGACCAGCGGCAGCGCGGTTTCGGTCGATCCGGCCATGGCCGATGCGATCCTTGCCGCCTGGTATCCGGGCGAAAGCGGCGGCACCGCGATCGCCGAGACGCTTGCCGGCCTCAACAATCCCTCGGGCCGCCTGCCGGTGACCTTCTACAAGTCCGCATCGGACCTGCCCGCCTTCATCGACTATGGCATGAAGGAGCGCACCTATCGCTTCTTCACCGGCACGCCGCTGTGGGGCTTCGGCCACGGGCTGAGCTACACCAGCTTCGCCTATGACCAGCTGACCGCCAAGGCCGGCACCACCTCCGCCCCCGTCGAAGTCACCGTGCGTGTCCGCAACAGCGGCGCGCGGCCGGGCGAGGAAGTGGTCCAGGCCTATCTGGTGCCGCCGGCGAGCAAGGCGCGCGGCAACGGCATGACCACGCCGGTGCTCCAGCGCGAGCTGGTCGGCTTCCAGCGCATCGCGCTCAAGCCCGGCAAGGCAGGCACGGTCCGCTTCAGCCTCGATCCGCGCAGCATCAGCTCCGTATCGCGCGACGGCACGCGCCAGGTCGTCCCGGGCGCGTACCGCCTGTGGATCGGCGGCGGCCAGCCCGGCACCGCGCCAGGGCAATGGACCGACTTCACCCTGACCGGCGAAGCACAGGAGCTGCCGAAGTGATTGACCGCCGCACCATGCTCGGCGCCGGGCTCGCGCTCGCCGCCACGCCGGCCTTCGCCCAGAAGGCGACCGCCTTTACCAGCCACCGCCCCGCGCCGGCGGACCGCAAGTTCGTCAGCAAGTCGGTCGAGCGCGAGATCGTCCGCATCTCGAAGAAGATCGGCGACCCGAAGCTGCGCTGGATGTTCGGCAATTGCTACTCGAACACGCTCGACACCACCGTGGCAATGCGCACGATCGACGGCGCGCCCGACGCCTTTGTGCGCACCGGCGACATCAACGCACTGTGGCTGCGCGACAGCTCGGCCCAGGTGAAGCCGTACCTGCATCTCGCGAAGCAGGATGCCGATCTGCGCCGGCTTTATCACGGGCTGATCGCCCGCCAGTCGCGCTCGATCCTGCTCGATCCCTATGCCAATGCGTTCATGGAGGATCCGACCGCCAGGACCGATCTCAGCTGGGCGCTCGAGGACCAGACGAAGATGTTGCCCGGCGTTGCCGAACGCAAATGGGAGATCGACTCGCTCTGCTATCCGATGCGCCTTGCGCACGGCTATTGGCAGGCGACGGGCGACAAGACGCCGTTCGATGCGCGCTGGGCCGAGGCCGCGCGGCTGAGCATCGCGACCTTCCGCGAGCAGCAGCGCAAGACCGACAAGGGCCCCTATCGCTTCCGGCGCAAGAGCAATATCCCGACCGAGACGCTGATGCTCGAAGGCTATGGCGCGCCCTCGCGCTCTGTCGGGCTGATCCATTGCGGCTTCCGTCCCTCGGACGATGCCTGTGTCTATCCGTTCCTGATCCCGTCCAACTATTTCGCCGTCACCGCGCTGCGCGAACTCGCGGTGGTGGCCAATGCCGCGCGCGGCGATGCGGCACTCGCCAATGACGCCGTCGCGCTCGCCGACGAAGTCGATGCGGCGCTGCGCCAATATGCACGGATGCGCCTGCCCGATGGCAGCGAAGTGATCCCGTTCGAAGTCGATGGCTTCGGCAACACGCTGTTCATGGACGACGCCAATGTGCCGTCGCTCTCGGCGCTCGCCTATCTCGGCTGCCTGAAGGCGGACGATCCGCTGTTCCAGCGCACCGCTGCGGCAGCGTGGAGCGACAACAATCCCTATTGGTCGCGCGGCAAGGTCGTCGAAGGCATTGGCGGGCCGCATGTCGGGCTCGGCCAGGTCTGGCCGATGTCGCTGGTGATGCGCGCGCTCACCTCGTCGGACGACGCGACGATCCGCCAGTGCCTGCGCATGATCCGCGACAGCGACGGCGGCACCGGCTTCATCCATGAGGCGGTCGATCAGGACGATCCCGCCAAGTTCACCCGCGAGTGGTTCGCCTGGGCCAACGGCCTGTTCGGCGAGCTCATCGTCCACCTCGCCGATACCCGTCCTCAATTGCTGGCAGAAACGCTGTGAACCCTACGCGCCGCCAACTCCTCACCTCCACCGGCCTCGGCCTTGCCGCCACCGCCGCGCTTCCGGCACATGCCCGCCTGCCGGCCGTGCCGGTGAAGCCCAATCTGTTCATCGGCACCGGTGGCACGGGCCACACCTATCCCGGTGCTACCCTGCCCTTCGGCATGGTCCAGCTCAGCCCCGATACGGGTGTCGAGCGTTGGGAAACCTGCTCGGGCTATTACAAGACCGACACCTCGATCCTCGGTTTCTCGCACACCCACCTTTCGGGCACCGGCATCGGCGACATGCTCGATGTGCTGGTGGTGCCGGCGACTGGCCCGGTGCATCTGGTGCCCGGCACCCCGGAGAACCCGGACGCGGGCTATCGCCAGCGCTTCTCGGGCGAGCATGCAGAGCCCGGCTATTACCGGGTCGCACTGGAAACCGGCGTCCAGGCCGAGCTGACCGTCACCGAGCGTACCGGCTGGCACCGCTATCGCTTCCCGGCGGGCAAAGGCCATGTGCTGATCGACCTGTCGCACCTGATCCTCGACAAGTCGGACTCGCCGCCGCTGATCGACGAAGCGCTGCTGGAGCTTGCCCAGGACGGCACGCTCAGCGGCACGCGCCGCGTGTTCCGCTGGGCCAAGGGCCGGCGGATCTTCTTCGCGATGCAGCTGTCGCGGAAGCCCGATCGCATCACCTTCGTCGGCGACGACGACGTCGCCCAGCCTGCAGGCGCGACCAGGGTGGCGGGCAAGCGGCTCAAGGCCGTGCTCCATTATGACGATGCCGGCAGCGCGCCGCTGGTCATCCGCTGCGGCATCTCCGCGGTCGATGACGCGGGCGCCCGCGCCAACCTCGCCGCCGAGGCGAAGCATTGGGACTTCGACCGCGTCCGCCGCGATGCCGCCACGCTGTGGAGCAAGTCGCTCGGCAGCGTGAAGGTCGAGGGCGGCACGCGCGACCAGCGCACCATCCTGTCCTCCGCGCTCTACCACGCCCAGCTCGCCCCCACGCTCGTCTCTGACGTCGATGGCCGCTATCCCGGCATGGACGGCAAGACGCAGACCGTGCCCAAGGGCGGCGCCGCGTTCAGCACCTATTCGCTGTGGGACACCTATCGCGCGCTGCATCCCCTGCTCACGCTCGTCGCCCCCGAGCAGACCAAGAAGCTGATCGACGACATGATCCGCCAGACCGCCCAGTCGCGCTTCGGTCCGCTGGTCTGGCCGCTGCAGGGCAAGGAAACCGGCACGATGATCGGCTGGCACGGCGTCGTCCCGCTCGCCGAGGCGCATGCCAAGGGCATCCCCGCCGACTATGCCGCCGCCTGGCCGGCGATCCGCAAGCGCAGCTTCGATTTCACCGCGCCGGACAAGGACAACAGCCTTGGCCGCGACCTGTACGACAAGCTTGGCTATGTGCCCGCCGACAAGGTGTTCGAGAGCGTCAGCCGGACGCAGGAATATGCCTATGACGACTGGGCCTCGTCGCACCTCGCCCGCGTCGTCGGCGCGACCGAGGATGCCGAGCGGCTGCACAAGCGCTCGGGCAACTGGCGCAACGTCATCGATGGCAAGATCGGCTTCGCCCGCCCCCGTTTCGAGAATGGCCAGTGGTGGAAGGATTATGATCCCGTCCAGCTCGGCCACATGCCCAAGCCGTGGTGGCGCGACTATACCGAAGCGAATGGCTGGCAGGCGACCTTCCTCAACCAGCACGACATCTATGGCATGATCGCGCATATGGGCGGCGATGCGGCGTACGAGGCAAAGCTCGACGCGCTGTTCACCGCGCCCTCGACCCTGCCCGACAATGCGCCGCCGGACATCTCGGGGCTGGTCGGGCAGTACGCGCACGGCAATGAGCCGGATCAGCACGCCGCCTATCTCTACAGCTATGTCGGCGCGCCGTGGAAGACGCAGGCGATCGTCCGCCGTCTCTGTGTCGAGATGTACAAGAACGATCCCGACGGCATCATCGGCAATGACGATTGCGGCCAGATGAGCGCGTGGTTCGTGCTGTCCGCGCTCGGTTTCTATCCGGTCGATCCGGTCGAGGCCGTCTATGTCTTCGGCTCGCCGCTGTTCGAGCGCGCCGAGATGCAGCTGGGCAAGGGCCGCAAGCTGGTGGTCGAGGCGCCGGGCAACCGCGCCGACACCCCCTATGTCGCCGCGGTGACCTGGAACGGCCGCCCCTGGACGAAGAGCTGGATCTCGCACCGCGATCTCGCCGCCGGCGGTACGCTGCGCTTCACCATGTCCGCCACCCCGAACCGCGCCTTTGGCCGCGCGCTCGCTGACCGGCCGCCGTCGTTCGGCCGCAGCCCCGCCTGATCCTGGAGAGAATGATGACCGATCTGTCCCGGCGTACCCTGCTCGCCACCGGCCTTGCCGCGGGCGCCCTGCCTGCCGTTCCCGCGCAGGCCAGTGCAGCGCCCGCCAACACCCCCAAGCCCTTCGGCGCGACGCCGAGCCCGCGCCAGTGGCGCTGGCACGGGCGCGAGCAGTACGCCTTCGTCCATTTCTCGATCAACACCTTCACCGACAAGGAATGGGGTTTCGGCGACGAGAGCCCGAAGCTGTTCAACCCGAGCGACTTCGACGCCGACCAGATCGTCGCCGCGGTCAAGGCCGGTGGGCTCGAAGGGCTGATCCTCACTGCCAAGCATCATGACGGCTTCTGTCTTTGGCCGACCCTGCTCACCGAGCATTGCATCCGC
>Ga0164294_10002393_pt1 | contig 16915 bp, 14 predicted proteins | sample GEODES005metaG_FD_111479 | JGI IMG/M metagenome (GOLD analysis project Ga0164294, IMG submission 111479) | Oligotrophic lake water microbial communities from Sparkling Lake, Wisconsin, USA - GEODES005 metaG | ecosystem: Environmental > Aquatic > Freshwater > Lake | place: USA: Sparkling Lake...
CTTCATCTTTTTTTGAACCGCTCTTTTTGATTGGACGCATTTCATGTTGACTGAAGACGGCAAACATCTGTACGTTAGCTACGATGAGTACCACAACCTGATCGAAAAACTGGCAATCAAGATTTACCAATCGGGCTGGGAGTTCGACACCATTTTGTGCCTGGCGCGCGGCGGCATGCGCCCCGGGGACATCCTTTCGCGCGTGTTTGACAAGCCTCTGGCCATTATGTCCACCAGTTCTTACCGCGCAGATTCGGGCACGGTGCAGGGCAATCTGGACATCGCCCGTTTCATCACCACGCCCAAGGGCGAGATTGCCGGCCGTGTTTTGCTGGTCGATGACCTGGCCGACACCGGTCACACCCTCAACGCCGTGATTCACCAATTGCGTACCAACTACAAGCCCATCACCGAGCTGCGCAGCGCCGTCATCTGGACCAAGGGCGTGTCTACTTTTCAGCCTGATTACTCGGTGGACTATCTGGCCACCAACCCCTGGATTCACCAGCCCTTTGAGGGCTATGACGCTTTGCGCCCGGCACAACTGATTGAAAAGTGGAAAGTCTGAACCCGCGCCAAGGTCTGTAACATGGGGTCATGAAAGACCTCACTACCCAGCTCATTCACCACCCTTACCAGCCACCGGCAGGTTTTCAAGCAGTTACCGTCCCGGTCCACAGGGCTTCGACGGTGATTTTTCCGAATGTCGCGGCCTTGCGCCACCGCGATTGGACGCATCAAACCGGCTATACCTACGGCCTGGCCGGCACGCCCACCACCTTCACGCTGGAAGCGCGTATCGCCACGGTCGAAGGTGGTCGCTATTGCACGCTGGTGCCCAGCGGACTGGCGGCCGTCGCGCTGGTCAACATGGCTTTTTTGCGCGCCGGTGACGAGCTGCTGATTCCCGACAATGCCTACGGCCCCAACAAGACGCTGGCCGAGCACGAAATGAAGGCCTGGGGTATCAGTCACCGCTACTACGACCCGATGAACCCGCAGGACCTTGCGAGAAAGCTCAGTGCCAAGACGCGCCTCGTCTGGCTCGAAGTCCCGGGCTCCATCACGCTCGAGTTTCCGGATGTGAGCGCTTTGGTCGGCGTCATTCGCGCTCACACGGACCGGCATCCCGAAGGCCTGGTCAGCGTGATCGACAACACTTGGGGCGCGGGCCTGGCCTTCAATGCGTTTGAGTTGGGTGCCGATGTCTCGGTGCAGGCCCTGACCAAATACCCCAGCGGTGGCGGCGATGTGCTGATGGGTTCGGTGGTCACGCGTGATGAGGCGCTGCATCACCAACTTCTTTACTGCCACATGCGCGTGGGTTTTGGCGTGGCTGGTAATGACGCCGAGGCCGTGCTGCGCGGCTTGCCCAGCATGGCACTGCGCTACCAGGCGCAAGACGCCGCCACGCGCGCACTGGCCGTCTGGATGCAGGGTCAGGCGGCAGTGGCCGAAGTCAGGCACCCGGCGCTGCCCGGCTCGCCTGGCCACGCGGCCTGGCTGCGTGACTGTTCGGGTGCTGCCTGTCTCTTCAGCGCCATCTTCAAGCCTGAGATCAGCCAGGCGCAGGTCGACCTGTTTTGCGACAGTCTGAAACTTTTTAAGCTGGGTTACAGCTGGGCCGGGCCTATGAGTCTTTGCGCGCCCTATGACGTGCCGTCAATCCGCAGCGTGCCGTGGCCGCACCGCGGTGGTCTGGTGCGTTTTTCAGTCGGACTCGAATCGGTGGCGGACCTGCAGGCTGACCTGTCGCAAGCACTTGCAAAGATCTCAGCCTGATGAAGTACAGTGGGGGCTGTCAAACATGAAAGCACTTTGTGGCAACACCTAATTATTCTTACGAAAAACGCCAAAAAGAGCTCGCGAAAAAGCGCAAAAAAGAAGACAAGCTCAAGCGAAAAGCCGAAGGCAAGCCTGATGAAGCCGAAGACGGCACAGAAGGCGGCGACGAAGCAGGCCAGGCTGGTGCTACAGACGCCCCGGACGCACCACCGGCTACGCCAACTGCCTGAATCCCAATTTCGTTTTTACAAACTGCAGCGCCCCCGGGCCCTGCAGTTTTTTTTCGTCAAGTGCCGGCCAAAGTGGCGGCCAGCGCTCGCATGGCAGCCACGCTGTGGTCACTTGGTGCCAACGGCCGGGCGGCGGCGTAGTGTGTGAAATTGCGCTGCATAGATTGCAGATAAACCGGGTCATAGTGAAGTACCAGCAGGTCTTTGACCACGTCGGCTACGCCACCTGCGCGGGAGCGGGCCTGCCAGTCAGCCACCACGGCTTTGCCGCGAGCTTCGGCGAGTGCGCTCAGGCGATTGCAAAAGAACTCGATGTCGCGCACAAAAAAATCATAGTCCTCGAGCAGCAGCTTGACGCGCTCTTCTTGACTCAGCTGCAAGTGCAAACAAGGGCTTCGGCGCATGGCGGCCATCAGGCTCTCCGGGACCACCACGTTACCGACCTTTTTGCTTTCGCTCTCAATGTAAACAGGCCGCGCCGTGTCAAAGGCCTGCAGTGCCGTCCAGACGCGGGTGTCAAAAGCCTTTTGGGTCGGTTGTTCTTGGCCAGGAATCAGGCCCAGCACCGAGCTGCGGTGGTTGGCCAGGGCTTCAAGGTCCAGCACTTGCGCACCTTGCGCCGCCAGTGCTTGCAAAAAACGCGTTTTGCCCGAGCCCGTTGTGCCGCACACCACTTCAAAGTGCAATCGCTCTGACAACTGCGGCAGGTTGGCCACCATGGCGGCGCGAAAGGCTTTGTAGCCACCCTCGATCAAGCTCACCTTGAAACCTATCTGGTCGAGAATGAGCGCCAGCGAGCCGCTGCGTTTGCCGCCGCGCCAGCAGTAGACCAGAGGTTTCCAGTCTTTGGGCTTGTCGAGCACCTCGCGCTCGATATGCCCCGCCACATTGCGCGCAACCATGGCAGCGCCTTGCTTTTTGGCCTCAAAGGCATTGACCTGCTTGTACTGAGTCCCGACCTGATGGCGCTCGGCGTCCCGCAGACTGGGCCAGTTGACGGCACCCGGCAAATGGTCTTCGGCGTACTCGCTCTCGCTGCGGGCGTCGATGATGCTGGAAAATTCCGCCAGCCCGGTCAGTGCCTGTTCGGCGGAGATCAGTTGCACGCTCACTTCAAAAGCTTTCTGAGTTCTTGCCAAACATTGGCCAGCATGATGGGATGGGCTGACTCATTGGGGTGAATCCGATCGCTTTGAAAAAATTGCAAGGCGTTGTCAATGTCAGCGACGCCCTTGAGGAAAAACGGTACCAGCGGCGATTGTGTGGCCTTGGCAACCTTCACGTACATGGCCTCAAACGCGGTCCTGTAGGCGTTGCCGTAATTCGGTGGCACCTGCATGCCCAGCAGCAGCACACGAGCGCCGGCTTTTTGGGCAGCCTGCGTCATGGCCATCATGTTTTCTTCGGTCATGCTCATCGGCAGACCGCGCAAGGCGTCATTACCGCCGAGCTCGATGATGACGATTTGAGGCTGATGCTGCTTGAGCAGGCCTGGCAGCCGGGAGCGCCCGCCAGAGGTGGTATCGCCACTGATGCTGGCATTGATCACTGTGGCTGAAGATTTTTCGCTGAGCAGGCGTTTTTGCAGCAAAGCCACCCATCCCGTGCCCCGTGCCAGTCCATACTCCGCACTCAAAGAATCGCCCAGCACCAGCAGCTTGAGCGGTGTCGCAGCCGCCGGCGCTGAAGATGTTTGCGCCAGCGCCGCCCAAGGTACGGCGCTCAGCAGAAAAAGCAGGGCCACTGTGCGAAGCGCCTGCAAGATGCGCCCGCTCAGCACTCCAGCGCCGGCTTGGGGCTTTTGGGCCGCCAGCCAGCAACGGGGACGCTGCTTGTTACAGTCCCATATTCCAAGGCAAATAGTGCGTGTTTTTACCAAAAAGGCTGTCATGTCCGAAATGAGTTCCGTTGCGCGTTCCGACACCGATGCTGTGCCAATAATTTCTGTCGAGCATGTTTTCAAGAGTGTGACCGACTCCAGCGGTACTCTGCGTATTTTGCGCGATATCCATTTCGCCCTGGCGGCACGCGAAACGGCCGCCATCGTGGGGGCTTCCGGCTCAGGCAAAAGCACCTTGCTGTCCATCATTGCCGGCCTGGACACGCCGAGCGAAGGCACTGTGCGGCTGGTGGGCCAAGATATTTTTGCACTCAGCGAAGACGACCGGGCTGCCCTGAGGGCGCAAAAGGTCGGTTTTGTGTTTCAGAGTTTTCAGCTCATGGCCAATTTGACTGCCCTTGAAAACGTCATGCTGCCGCTGGAATTGTCGGGTGTGGGCGGCGCCCGCGTGCAGGCCACGGAAATGCTGGGACGGGTTGGTTTAGGCCAGCGGCTGGGTCATTATCCGCGTGTGCTTTCCGGCGGCGAGCAGCAGCGCGTGGCGTTGGCCCGTGCCTTTGTGGTCAAACCTGCCGTTTTGCTGGCAGACGAGCCCACCGGCAGCCTGGACTTTGCCACCGGCGAGAACGTCATGCAGCTGATGTTCGAATTGAACAAAGAACTGGGCACCACCCTGGTTCTGGTCACGCACGACCAGGCCATCGCCGAGCGCTGCCAGCGCAAGATCACCATCGAAGCCGGCCAGGTGGTGCCGGCCTGAAGCGCCCGCCGCGGGCCGGCGATAATTGCCCATGTCTTCAACCCCCAAAGTTTTGTTTGGCTTTCATGCCGTGGGCGTGCGCATTAAAACTGCGCCGCAATCGGTACTTGAAGTCTTTTTCGATGTGGCTCGCCGAGATGCGCGCATGCGCCAGTTCACCGACCGTGCCCGCGAGGCCGGCGTTCGGCTGATCGAGTCTGACGGTTTACGCTTGGCCAAAATGGCCGGCAGCCACGGCCACCAGGGCGTGGTAGCGCGCGTCAATCCGGTGGCGCAGGTCACCTCGCTCGATGAATTGCTGGAGCAGTTGGAGGCCAGCGGCGTGACCGCCCCCCTGCTGTTGGTGCTGGACGGCGTGACCGATCCGCACAACCTGGGCGCCTGCCTGCGCGTGGCCGATGGTGCCGGTGCTCACGCCGTGATCGCCCCCAAAGACCATGCCGCCGGTATCAATGCCACCGTGGCCAAGGTCGCCAGCGGCGCGGCAGAGACCATGCCTTATTTCATGATCACCAACCTGGCACGCACACTGGGTGAGCTCAAAGAACGCAACATCTGGTGCATTGGTACCAGTGACGATGCACCCAAAACTATTTATGACGTGGACCTCAAGGGCCCTGTCGCCCTGGTGCTGGGTGCCGAGGGCGAGGGCATGCGCCAGCTCACACGCAAAACCTGCGACGAACTAGTGAGCATACCCATGCACGGCGCGGTGGAAAGCCTGAATGTGTCTGTGGCCAGCGGTGTCTGCCTGTACGAGGCTTTGCGCCAGCGCCGCTAAATCAATCTGCGTTAATCAGACCCAGCCGAACCAGCCTATCAAAGCGCCGGCAGCCAGTAGCCACAAGATGTGCAGCTTGGTGCGCCAGCAAATCAAAGCAGTGACGGCGGACACCAGCCACAGCGGCCAGTGATCCAGAGAGTGACCGCTGGCGGTAGCCAGAATCAGGCTGGTGGACATGATCAGGCCGACAACGATGGGCGCCATACCTTGTTTGAATGCGCGTACGGTGCGCATTTCACGGTTGCGCTGGCCCCATTGCGCTGCGTTGTAGGTCAACAAGGTGCTGGGAATCAGTATGCCGGCCATGGCCAGAAAAATACCCCACAAGCCGCTCAGATAGCCGCCTGCGTTGAGGCCGACATTCCAGCCCAGCAGGGCGATGAACAGGACATTTGGCCCCGGGGCAGCCTGCGCAATCGCGATGGATGCATTGAACTGCGCCTCAGTGAGCCAGGCATTGTTGTCCACCAAAAAGCGGTGCATGTCCGGTATGGTGGCAATCGCACCACCGACAGCCAGCAGTGACAGCGAGAGGTAGTGAAAGAAAAACTCCAGCCAATCGGCTGCCCCTAAGACCAGTTGCGGCGGCGCGTTCATAGCTGCAACTTTCTGTAAGCCAGAGCGCAGGCCAGACCGCCCAGCCCGAAGATCACATAGACCAGCGGCACGCGCAAGGCGGCAATGGCCAACAGGCTGCCCAGGCCAAAGGCCGTGCACCAGCGCCAGCCCAACACACTGGTTTTCAGCCCTTTTGCCAGTTTGATGGCGGTAGCGCCAATCAGGCCGGCGGCCACCGCACCCATGCCGCGCAAGGCGCCGGCAACTTCCGGGCGACTGGCAAACTGCGCGTAAACCAAGGCCAGGGTCAGCACGATCAGCAGGGGCGCCGCCAGCATGCCAGACAGGGCCGCCAGGGCGCCCTTGAGCCCGAAGTAACGCCCGCCGATGATCAGCGCCAGGTTGATCACATTGGGTCCAGGCATGACCTGGGCCACGGCCCAGTCCTCAATGAACTCCTCGTTGGTCATCCAGCGTTTTTTTTCGACAAATTCCCGCTGAACCACAGCCAGCACACCACCAAAGCCCTGCAAGGCCAGGACAGTGAAGGAGACGAACAAGTCAGTGATCGATTGTGGGCGGGGGCGGTCAGGTGCGGGCAAAGAACTCATGGATGGGATTATGGCCGTTTGAAGGCTTTGGAGTGCAGTCTCAAAGCGTCATGCCGCCCGCCACCTCGATCACCGCGCCATTAATGTAGCTGGCCTCGTCGCTGGCCAGAAAGGCGTAGACGTTGGCGATTTCTTCGGGCTTGCCCAGGCGCTTGAGGGGCACTCTGGCTTTCATCTCCTGCATCAAGTTCTCGGGGATGGTGTCCAGAATCGGGGTGGCTATAAATCCGGGTGCGATGGCGTTCACGCGAATGCCCTTGGGGCCGAGTTCGCGGCTCCAGGTTTTGGTAAAGCCGATCACGCCGAACTTGGTGGCAGCGTAGTTGGTCTGGCCGAAGTTGCCGTAAATACCTACCACCGAGCTGGCGTTGAGTATCACGCCGCTGCCTTGCGTAACCATGGTGTCTGCCACCGACTGCGCGCAATGGAAAACGCCCCGCAGGTTGACGTCGATGACCTGGTCAAACTGCGCCATTGTCATTTTTTGCAGCCTGGCGTCCTTGGTGATGCCGGCGTTGTTCACCAGCACATCGATGCGGCCGAACTGGTTCTTCACCTGCGCCACCACGGCATCCACCATCTCGCGGTCGGTCACGTCCATCAGGCAGCCGATAGCCTGCGCCCCGAGGGCTTTGCATTGCGCAACGGCGGCGTCCACGCCCGCTTGCCGCAGGTCGCAGACAACGACGATGGCGCCTTCGGCGGCAAATTTGAGGGCGGTGGCCAGGCCTATGCCCTGCGCTGCGCCGGTGATGATGCTGACTTTGTTCAGTAGTCGTGTCATGGGGCTTTCGTCTTAAAAAGTAAATGCAACGGGCCTGAAGAAGCTGCCCGCCAAAGGCCGGATAACTCAATTTCATCATATCGCCCCCGATTGAGGCTGGATCTATGCAGCGCGCACGACAATCAACTCCAACTTGGACTTTGTATCAATTTCATGAATTCTTTATCGCTCTCACCTTTGCGCTGTGCGCTGATTGGCTTTGGCAACGCCGGGCGCAACTTTCATGCACCTGTGATGGCCGCTGTTCCCGGGCTTGAGCTGACGGCCATCGTCAGCAGCCAGCCCACAGCCGTGCATGTGGCCTGGCCGGGCATGCCTGTGCTGGCCAAACCTTCACAGGCTTTTGCCGACCCGGCCATTGAATTGGTCGTGATCGCCACGCCCAATGACAGCCACCATGCGCTGGCCCGCGCGGCCTTGCTGGCCGGCAAGCATGTGCTGGTTGACAAACCCTGCACCGTCACCCTGGCTGAAACTGAGGATCTGCTGGCGCTGGCGCAAGCGCAGGGCAGGGTGCTCACGGTCTACCAGAGCCGCCGTTTTGACGCGGATTTTTTGAGCTTGAAACAAGTGATGGAGCAGGGGCAGCTGGGCCGGCTGGTGCAGTTCGAGTCGCGCTATGACCGTTTCAAACCACAGGTGCTGGACCGCTGGCGCGACAACGATGTACCCGGTGCCGGCCTCTGGCTGGATCTGGGCTCGCACCTGCTGGACCAGTGCCTGGTGCTCTTAGGCGTGCCCGATGCGCTGCTGCTGGATGTGGCGGCCCAGCGCGCCGGTGCCCAGGTGCACGACTGCTTTCATGCCCAGTTGCGCTACGACAGTCTGCAGCCCGGCCTGCGCGCCGTGCTGCACGCGGGTTCTTTGGTGCCCGCCGGCAGCCCGCGGTTTGCGGTGCATGGCACGCAGGGCTCTTTCATCAAGCACGGCATGGACGCTCAGGAAGACGCCTTGAAGGCCGGAATCCGGCCTCGAAAGGCAGCGCCCAACGATTGGGGCCTGGATCCGCAGCCCGGTGAAGTTATCACCTGGGAAGACGACCATCGGGTCAGCCGGCCAGCGCCTGAGGCCCGCGGCTGCTACCCCGCTTTGTATGTGCAATTGCGCGACTGTCTGCTCGCCAGGCGTGGTGCGCTGCGGGCTGATGCATCGGAATTGCCAGCGCCTGCGGTGTCTGCTCGCGAGGCGTACCAGCTGATGGCCTTGCTCTCACGCGGCGAGCAAAGCATGCGCGAGAGCAGTTGGGTGGCTTGCGACGACCTGCGCGCCTAGCCGCAGGCTTAGTCAGTCCTCAAGCGGACTTGAGCATCGGCGGGTTTGTGTTGAGTTTTGTGATTGGCTTGAGCGTTCAAAGCTTGTAGGTCAGCGTCAGCCCCCTGAAGTCAACTCCGTTATTGGGAACAGAGATGTCAAGATTGCTGATGTGACGGTAGGTAAAACCGATGCGCAGTTTGTCGGTCGCATCCGACACACCAAAACCGATTTCGTCGGAAAACTGGAAGTTGGTGGACTTTATTCTCGATCCTACCGAGCTCTTAGAGATCAAGGAAATGCCTACGCCAACCGTGACATCCCAACGCAAGCTCCCGTAAGGCAATACATATTGAACTTTGGGGACCAAAGTAAGTTCCGTTAGGGATCTTGCTCCAGGTCCGGAGTTGCTACTCCAGCCGGATGCGATGACTGTTGGAGTGATCACGAACTGCAGGCCCATCGGTTGGGCGGCAGGCTTGAGAGCGCAGTCGGAAACTGAAAACCCCAAAGAGACACTGGATAGCTCTTCGTCTGAACCTGTTTGAATGCTGGCTTTACGATTTGGTGTGCATGCTTGAAAGTTGTCCTTATTCATAGCGGCAAAGCCATACGACAAAAGACTTCCAAGGATGGCAGAGTTTTTAAGAAAAGGGACTTCCTCAGCATGGACCTGCGTCATGCTCAGCCCCATCAATGCAAAGCTTGTAAGACGCAACAGGAGTTTTTTCATAGTATCTTTCAATGAATCATTAATTTGCCGGACCTGATAAGCCTTAGCTTTGGAGGCATACGCATCAGCGAGTGAAACAACGTTGGCAACGTTGCTGAACATCTTGCGCTTTTCGCTCTGGCTATGTTCGGGTTAGTTTAACTTGGGCTCGCCCACTTTCACTGCTGCAAGCGGGTTCTTTGCTGTCCGTCGGCCGCAACAGGCCACGCTCACCGATTGCGGCCAGAATCCTTAGCCCGTTGAAGTTATCACTATGGAGTGGCGGCTTGTGTCTGACCCTTGCTTTCAAGGGCCATTCAGACGCAAGGGTGCTGGCAGGGCCATAACCCTACAATATCGGGTTACCTAAAGCCCCCATGAACGCCCCTTTAGACGTTTCCTTTTTCACGCGCACGGCCAAGCCGCTGACCAGTTACCGCAAGTACTGGGCGGCCCGCTTTGGTACGGCCAAGTTTTTGCCCACCAGCCGTGAGGAAATGCAGGCACTGGGCTGGGACAGCTGCGACATCATCATCGTCACGGGCGACGCCTATGTGGATCACCCGAGTTTTGGCATGGCCGTCATTGGCCGCATGCTCGAGGGCCAGGGCTTTCGGGTCGGCATCATTGCCCAACCCGGCTGGCAAACCGCCGACCCGTTTCGCATTTTGGGCAAGCCCAATCTGTTTTTCGGCGTGACCGCCGGCAACATGGATTCCATGATCAACCGCTACACCGCGGACCGCAAGATCCGCACTGACGACGCTTACACCGCGGGCGACATCGGCGGCAAGCGGCCGGACCGTGCCGCCTTGGTGTATTCGCAGCGCTGCCGCGAAGCCTACAAGGAAGTACCCATCATTCTGGGGGGCATTGAAGGCTCTCTGCGGCGCATCGCGCATTACGACTACTGGTCGGACAAAGTCCGCCGCAGCGTGGTGATTGACGCCAAATGCGACTTGCTGTTGTACGGCAATGCCGAGCGGGCGATTGTCGAGATCGCCCACCGCCTGGCCGCCAAGGAGCCGGTGGCCAACATCACCGACATTCGCGGCACCGCCTTTTTGCGCCGCAGCGGCGACGAGACCTCTGCCGGTTGGTTTGAGATTGATTCAACCAACGTGGACGCGCCGGGCCGCGTCGAGGCGCATGTCAACCCCTACCTGATGATTTCCGAGCAGGCCAAAGAGCAGGGCGCCACTTGCGCCCGCGAAGACGAGGCCGCAGAAGTCGCCGTCAAGGCCGAAGCGGCGGGCTCGCCGGCCATCAAGGTGCAGGCCAAGCCCTCGGCAGCGCAGGCCAACCCTGCCATCAAGCCGCTGACCTTCGTGCAAAACCCCAGCCTGCCGTCCATGCAGGGCAAGATCAAGGTGCCGCCGCGTGACCGCTCGGTGATTCGCCTGCCGTCTTACGAGCAGGTTAAAAGCGACGCCGTGCTCTACGCCCACGCCAACCGCGTGCTGCACCTGGAAACCAACCCCGGCAACGCGCGCGCGCTGGTGCAGGCGCACGGAGAAGGCGCCACGGCGCGTGACGTCTGGATCAATCCGCCGCCCATCCCGCTGACCACGGCCGAGATGGACTACGTGTTTGATCTGCCTTACGCACGTTCCCCTCACCCTAGCTACGCTGATGAGAACGGCAGCCACGACCACAGCACCAAAATCCCGGCTTGGGAGATGATTCGCTTTTCTGTGAACATCATGCGCGGCTGTTTTGGCGGCTGCACCTTCTGCTCGATCACCGAGCACGAAGGCCGCATCATCCAGAGCCGCTCTGAAGACTCGGTGATCCGCGAGATCGAGGCGATACGCGACACGGTCAAGGGTTTTACCGGCGCGATTTCCGACCTGGGCGGGCCGACCGCCAACATGTACCGCATCGGCTGCAAGTCGGCTGAGATCGAAGCGGCCTGCCGCAAACCGTCTTGTGTTTACCCGGGCATTTGCCCGAACCTGAACACCGACCATGCGCCGCTGATCAAGATGTACCGCCGCGCTAGGGCGCTCAAGGGCATCAAGAAAATCCTCATCAGCTCGGGTGTGCGTTACGACCTCGCAGTGGAAAGCCCCGAGTACGTCAAAGAGCTCGTCTCGCACCACGTGGGCGGCTACCTCAAAATTGCCCCTGAGCACACCGAGCAGGGGCCTCTGACCAAGATGATGAAGCCCGGCATCGGCAGTTACGACAAGTTCAAGCAGCTGTTTGAGAAATACTCGCTCGAAGCCGGCAAGAAGCAGTTTTTGATTCCCTACTTCATCGCCGCCCACCCGGGCACCAGCGACGAGGACATGATGAACCTGGCCATCTGGCTCAAGAAAAGTGGTTTCAGGGCCGACCAGGTTCAGACTTTTTACCCTTCGCCCATGGCCACAGCCACGGCCATGTACCACACCAGCCGCAACCCGCTGCGCAAAATTACGCGCGACAGCGAGACGGTGGACATCGTGCGCGGCGACAAGCGGCGGCGCTTGCACAAAGCCTTTTTGCGCTACCACGACGCCAACAACTGGCCGCTGCTGCGCGAGGCGCTCAAGGCCATGGGCCGGGCTGATTTGATTGGCAACGGCAAGCACCATTTGATCCCGACCTTCCAGCCCATGACGGATGGCGGTTACCAAAGCGCACGCCGAAAAAACTCGACCTCGGCACCAGCCAAGCCAGCAGCGCCCGTCAAAGGCCGGCTGCTGACGCGTCACACCGGCTTGCCGCCACTGGCCCAGGGTGCAGGTCCTGCCAAAACGGCTGGACCCAAGCCTTCAAAGCGCCGCTAAAGCCTAAGGCCCGCAGCCTGAACTCCTGCCTCAGGCCATGGTGTGCAGCGGAATGTCCTTTGCCAGGGCCAGCGCATCCAGCTGGGCCCGCGTTTGCTTCTTCAAAAACCGGGCGATGGCCGCACGCGTGGCTGCGCTTTGCAGGCTGGCCACATCAGACACTGCCACGCCGGCCGCCGCACACAGCGCCGCCGCAAAATGCGGCTCCAGTGCCGCCACCGCCACCCGGCCGTCCCTGCAGGCATACACACCGTAGCCGGCATGCGCGCCGCCCACAAAGCCGTCGGGCCGGGTCAGCCCCCATTGCCGGGGCAGCGCCAGGTACTGCGCTGCTCTGGCGAGCGCCACCTCCAAATACACGCCCTTGCCGCCCATGCGCTGGCGCAGTGCGGCTTGCAGCACTGCCTCGCTGGCCATGAGCGAGCCGCCCATGTCGGCGAACAGGGTGGCAGGCAGTTCCAGCCCGGGCACCAATCCGTGGTCGGCCAGGTAAGTCAGGTCATGACCGGGTATTTCAGCGCCTTCGCCCGGGCTGCCGACGATGGCGACATGCGAGAGGGCAGGGTACAGGCGGTGAAGGCTTTTCCAGCCCAGGCCCAGCTTTTTTATGGCCGAAGGGCGAAACGAGGTCAGCAGCACGTCGGTTTTTGCGAGCTGGCGGTGCAGGGCTTTTTGGCCGGCAGCGGTCTTCAAGTCGGCAGTGATGGTTGTCACGCCCTCATGCAACTGAGCATAAGCAGCAGGGCTGTAGCGCTGCATCGGGTCGCCAGCAGGCGGCTCGAGCTTGACGCAGCGCGCGCCCATCTGCCGGCAACGCATCAGCGCTGCCGGGCCGGGCAGGTTCAGCGCCAGGCTGAGCAGGCGCAGGCCTTTGAGAGATTTCAATGCGGGCGGGGCAGGGTGCTGTGAAAGAGGGCTTGTCATGGGTCTAAATTTAACCCAAGGCCAGCAGCCGGCTTATCCGCCGAAGTTCAGCGGCAGCCCGACATAGTTTTCAGCCACCGAGCGGGAGCCGGCCTCAGAGTGAACGATGTAGTCAAGTTCGGCTTCTTGCAACTTCTGGCCGATCTCGCCGTTGTCAGGAAAGTGGTGCATCAGGCTGGTGAACCACCACGAAAAGCGCTCGGCGCGCCAGACCCGGCGCAGGCAGCGCTCTGAGTAGGCGTCAATGCCCTCGGAGGTTTTGTCGCTGTAAAACTCGATGAAAGCGCCCGAGAGGTACTTGACGTCGCTGGCCGCCAGGTTCAGGCCTTTGGCGCCTGTCGGCGGCACGATGTGCGCCGCGTCACCGGCCAAAAACATGCGACCAAAGCGCATGGGCTCTGTCACAAAACTGCGCAGCGGCGCAATGCTTTTTTCAATCGACGGGCCGGTCACCAGTTGCGCGCGCGCCGCCGGGTCCAGCCGCAAGCGCAGTTCGTCCCAAAAGGCCTCGTCACTCCAGTTCTCGAGCTTGTCTTTCAGCGGCACTTGCAGGTAGTAACGGCTGCGTGCGTGGCTGCGCTGCGAGCAAAGGGCAAAGCCACGCGGGCTGTTGACGTAAATCAGCTCATGGTGCACCGGCGGCGTGTCGGCCAGCACGCCCAGCCAGCCGAAGGGGTAAACCTTTTCGAATTCGCGGATGGCGCTGCGCGGCGCGCTGGCCCGGCAAACGCCATGAAAGCCGTCGCAGCCGGCGATGAAGTCGCAGGCGATTTCATGCTGCTCGGTTCCGTTCGGGCCGGTGGTTTCGTAACGCACGCGGGGGCGGTCGGTGTCAAAGTCATGCACCGTGACCTTGGCGGCCTCGTAAACAGTGGGCAGACCGGCAGCCTGGCGCGCGTCCATCAGGTCGCGGGTGACTTCGGTTTGGCCATAAACCATGACCTGCTTACCGCCGGTTAGCGCCTGCATATTGATGCGGTGGCGCTCGCCCTTGAACAGCATGTCAAAGCCGCCGTGGAGCAAGCCCTCCTGGTGCATGCGCACACCCACGCCAGCTTCGTCCAGCAGGTCCATGCTGACTTGCTCCAGTACGCCGGCACGTATGCGGCTGAGCACGTAGTCGGGGCTCTGGCGCTCGATCAGGATGGTATCTATGCCGGCCTTGTGAAGCAGTTGCCCGAGCAACAAGCCGGCGGGTCCGCCGCCAATGATGGCGACCTGGGTGCGATGAATCTGCATACTTTGTTCAGCCCATTGTGCTGCCAAGGCCCGAGTCAGTCTGGGTGGTGTAGGCCCGCAGCAAAGCTCTGGAAGTGGTGCTCAGCAGTGCGGCATTGCGTAAAAAAAGACGACTTTGGAAGTGGCTGTCTGGCGTCATGCAAAGAAAATTGTAGAAAAATGCATGTTCTGATGTTAAGGGCTCGTTGGACTGCCGTTGACGCTTGGCGTAAACAGAGCTGTTTTAAATGAAAGCCCTTGCACCGATAGCACTTCAGCGAGGATTTGGTCTGCCCGGAGGGGATCGAACCCCCGACCCTCAGCTTAGAAGGCTGATGCTCTATCCAACTGAGCTACGGGCAGCCGCTTGAAAAGGGCTTTGGATGGCTTGCTAATTAAATTATTGTCTCACGGCGCCTAGCGGGTCTGCAGCTTTGTGATGAGGGCGCGGCGCGGGGTGATACGGCAAACTGGCAGGCACAAAAATAGCACAGTGGCCTGTGCTTTGTTGATTGCAGAACCGAGCTAGCCGGTGTTCAAAGCTGCTTTGGATGTATCTGGTGCCCGGGAGAGAACTCGAATCTCCACATCTTGCGATACACGGACCTGAACCGTGCGCGTCTACCAATTCCGCCACCCGGGCACAGCTAGCAGTGTACCATTAGCGTGGCATCAGACTGAGGCCCTTGCGCAAAAAGCGGTCTGAAGACGGCTCAGTTCTGACACATGTGTGCATTATGCTGAGCAAGTCGGGGTCAAGGTTTGACCCTTCAGTGAAAGAGATGACTTATCAAAACCAATCATTCCCCTAAGAGCCAGGCCGCCAGCCTTCTTGCCGAATTTGAAGGCACGGTTTCCGGTCACCGGGACGGCCACGGCTTTGTGCAGCGCGATGACGGCGAGGCTGACATCTACCTGCCCCCCAACGAAATGCGCGCAGTGCTGCACAAAGACCGGGTCAAGGCCCGCATCGTTCGGCAAGACCGTAAAAATCGGCCTGAAGGCCGTGTCACCGAGATCATTCAGCGCTCGCCCAACCCGATCATCGGCCGGCTTTTGCAAGAAAGCGGTGTCTGGCTGGTCGCCCCTGAAGACAAGCGCTACGGTCAGGACGTGTTGATACCCAGAGGCGCGACCGGCACAGCCAAGACCGGGCAGGTGGTGGTGGTGGAACTCACCGAGCCGCCGGCTTTGTTTGGCCAGCCGGTGGGCCGGGTCAAGGAAGTGCTGGGAGAAATTGACGATCCTGGCATGGAGATTGACATTGCGGTGCGAAAGTACGGCGTGCCCCACGAATTCAGCGAAGAGGCCATGGCTTTGGCCCGCAGCTTGCCCGACGCCGTACGCGCTGTAGATAAGCAGGGCCGTATCGACCTGACCGACGTGGCGCTGGTGACGATAGACGGTGAAGACGCCCGCGACTTTGATGACGCCGTTTATTGTGAGCCGGCCAAAGTCGGTCGCAGCAAAGGCTGGCGCTTATTGGTGGCGATTGCCGATGTCAGCCACTATGTGGACACCGGCAGTGCGATTGACATTGACGCCTACGACCGTGCCACCAGCGTGTATTTTCCGCGCCGGGTGATCCCGATGCTGCCCGAAAAGCTGTCCAACGGTTTGTGTTCGCTCAACCCGAACGTCGAGCGTTTGTGCATGGTGTGTGACATGCTGATCACGGCCAAGGGCGAGGTTCACGCTTACCAGTTTTACCCGGCTGTGATGTTCAGCCACGCCCGGTTCACCTACACCGAAGTCGCGGCTATTTTGGCCAATACCCGCGGGCCTGAAGCGTCGCAGCGCAAGGCCTTGGTGCCGCATTTGCTGGACTTGCATGACGTTTACCAGGCGCTGCTCAAGCAGCGCGGCGTGCGTGGCGCGGTGGACTTCGAGACCACCGAAACCCAGATCGTTTGTGACGAGGCCGGCAGGATCGAAAAAATTGTGCCGCGCACCCGCAACGTGGCGCACCGGCTGATTGAAGAAGCCATGCTCTCGGCCAACGTCTGCTCGGCGGACTTTATTGCGCAGAGCAAGCACGTGGGATTGTTTCGTGTGCACGAGGGCCCGACGCCCGAGAAAAAAGAAGTGCTGCGCAACTACCTCAAGGCCATCGGCCTGGGTTTGAACATCAGTGATGACCCGGCGCCAGGTGAGTTCCAGGCCATTGCCATGGCCACCAAAGACCGCCCCGACGCCCAGCAGATCCATTCCATGCTGTTGCGCTCTATGCAACAGGCGATTTACACGCCCATGAACAGCGGCCATTTCGGCCTGGCGTATGAGGCCTACACGCACTTCACCAGCCCGATCCGGCGCTACCCGGACTTGCTGGTGCACCGTGTCATCAAGGCGGTGCTCAAACAGGCCAAGTACCAATTGCCGGCGCTACCTACGCCCGGCGTTGCGCATGCCAAGCTGTCCAAACGGCTGGCTTCGCGGGCTGCTGAACCGGGTGAGAAGCTCAAGAAGCCGACAGTCGATCAAATGGCCTGGCAAGCCGCCGGCCTGCATTGCAGTGCCAACGAGCGGCGCGCTGATGAGGCCAGCCGCGACGTCGAGGCCTGGCTCAAGTGCAAGTACATGCGCGAGCATTTGGGCGAAGAGTTTGGCGGGGTTGTCAGCTCGGCCACCAGCTTCGGTATCTTTGTCACGCTGGACGCGATGTATGTGGAAGGCTTGGTGCA
>Ga0164294_10002394_pt1 | contig 16907 bp, 5 predicted proteins | sample GEODES005metaG_FD_111479 | JGI IMG/M metagenome (GOLD analysis project Ga0164294, IMG submission 111479) | Oligotrophic lake water microbial communities from Sparkling Lake, Wisconsin, USA - GEODES005 metaG | ecosystem: Environmental > Aquatic > Freshwater > Lake | place: USA: Sparkling Lake...
AATTGTAAGTTCAAATGATGGAACAGTTGCGAATACAGAATTTGTAAAAAGAGCTATTTCAAATATTGATGCAAATGCGGTAGATGGTATCATATCTGGTGAGAAGGGTGGAACAGGTGTAGCTAATACAGGCAAGACAATTACTTTAGGTGGTAATTTATCAACGAGTGGTGCCAATAATTTAATATTCACAACAACAGGTTCAACCAATGTAACCGTTCCTACAAGTGGAACATTAGCAACTGTTGCACAATTACAAGCTATTCAAGGAGGTACTTTTTCTGGTGGTCAAATTACAGGGATCGTTGCTCCTGCTAATGGAGGAACAGGCATAGACAATGGAATTAAAACAATTACACTGGGTGGTAATATACTTACAGGTGCTGCTTTTACAACTAAAGGTACTTTGTTGGACAATAGCAATGCAGCTTCGGTTACTTTAAAAACTACAGCAGCAACCGATATAACTTTACCGACATCTGGAACATTAGCTACGCTTAATGGAAGTGAAACTTTGACCAATAAAACAATTACTGCTACGGCAAATTCAATTTCAGGTTTAACCAATGCTAATTTATCAGGAACAGCAGGTATTACGGATGCCAACTTAGCAACAATTTCAACAGCTGGTAAAATTGCGAACACTGCAACTACTGCGACCAATGCCAATACAATCAATACGATTGTTGCAAGAGATGCCTCTGGTAATTTTATAGCAGGTACGATTACTGCTGCCTTAGCTGGTAATGCAGCAACTGCAACTAAGTTAGTAAGTCCAATATCAATCTACGGAAACAATTTTGATGGAACAGCTAATCTAGGTCAAGTGATTGCTCCAGCTTATGGAGGAACTGGAAATGCGTTTACTAAATTTACAGGCGCTACTAGTTCAGAAAAAATTTATAATCTACCAGATGCTAGCACAACAATCTTAACAACCAATGCTTTAATTACGCCTGCACAAGGAGGAACAGGGGTAGCAACTGCTGCCATGAATACTTTCTTTGCAGGACCTACTTCTGGCTCAGATGCTGCTCCATCATTTAGAGCTTTAGTCGCATCTGATTTACCAGCAGGTAACGGTTCTTATATTGCAAATAGTACAACACAACAATCGAATTCTAATTTTAATATTAGTGGTGCTGGTATTGCTGCTGGTAGTTTAACTGCAGGGTCAATTATTAAAAAAGATGGAACTTCCGCTCAATTTTTAAAAGCAGATGGATCAGTGGATAGCAGAAGTTTTGCTACGCTTACAGGTTCAGAATCATTAACAAATAAATCAATCAACGGTGTAACGCCTACAGCAGTGACAACAGGATTTACGATTGCAGGCGGATTGACTAATAATAAAACATTAACTGTAGCGGCTGATGCAAATGTATCAGGTACCAATACGGGTGATGTTGCTTTATCAGGACAAAATTATCTTTCAATTTCAAATCAAACAATTACTGCAAATGCAGTAAACTTATCTGGTACTAATGCAACAGGTACTTTAGCCGCTGCAAGATTCCCTGCATTGACAGGCGATATAACCAATACAGCAGGCACAGTGGCAACAACAATTTCTAATGATGCAGTAACCTCTACAAAGATTGCAGACAATGCAGTAACATCTACAAAGATTGCAGACAATGCAGTTTCCTCTAGTAAAATAGTAACTGCAGCGGTAACACTTGATAAAATTGCTCCTATATCAATTCAAACATTATTAGGAAACAAATCTAATTCAGCAGCAGCGGCTCCTGGTGAAATTACCATTGGTTCTGGTCTTGCACTAAATCCATCCACAGGTGTTTTATCTGCAAGTGGAAGTGGAGGTACGGTATCTAGTGTGAGTGCATTAACATTAGGAACGACTGGAACAGATGTGAGTTCAACCGTTGCTAATAGTTCAACTACACCAGTAATCACTTTAAATATTCCAAGTGCATCAGCCACAGCAAGAGGCTTAGTCACTACAGGAGCACAAACTATTGCAGGCGTAAAAACATTTAATTCAGATATCATAGTAAATGGAGTAACAGTTGGAGTGGGTCCAAATTCTACCTTAACAACAAATACTGTTTTAGGTAAAAATGCATTAGCAAATTCGTCTACTTCTGATCTCAATACAGCAATTGGTTACCAAGCTTTAGCTTCTAACGGTGTAAATGCATTTGGTAATACTGCTGTGGGTGCGAATGCAATTAATTTAAATACAACAGGTCAAAGAAATACTGCTGTTGGGGAATCTGCTATGACAAAAAATACAACAGGAAATTCAAATACAGCTGTTGGAGAATATGCTTTAAGAGATAATAGCGTAGGTTCAGATAATACTTCTGTTGGTAATTTTGCATTGGCAGCAAATACTGGAAGTAAGAATACAGCAATTGGGTCTGGTGCAAATACAACATCTACAACACTAGAAAATACCACAGCGATTGGGTATGGTTCAACTGTATCTGCAAGTAATACCATTCAATTAGGTAATACAGATATTGCCAATGTAAAAACAAGTGGTACAATTACAGCAGGAGCGGTTACTTATCCAAAACTGGATGGATCTAATGGTCAAGTATTAGTAACTAATGGATCGGGGGTTGCTACTTTTAAAACAATGGATGGAGCAGGCGTAAATTTAACAGATGGTAAAATATTAGTAGGTAATGCAAGTAACGTAGCAACTGCAGTAAATATAAGTGGCGATATCACTATGACGAATGCAGGAGTTGCTTCTATAGCTGCAGGCACAATTGTAACAGCTGATCTTGCAGCTGCTGCAGTGACCTATGCTAAAATGCAAAATATTACTACTAATAAATTATTAGGAAGTATATCTGCTTCTGCAACATCGCCTGGAGAAGTTACAATTGGTTCTGGTTTATCATTAAGTACTGCTGGTGTTTTATCTGCTAGTGGATCTGGTGGAACAGTTTCTAATGTAAGTGCATTGACATTAGGAACAACTGGAACGGATTTGAGTTCAACAGTTGCGACTAGTTCATCCACCCCTGTGATTACATTAAATGTACCAACAGCTTCGGCAACCAATAGAGGCGTATTAAGTGCGGCTGATTGGACAACTTTTAATAGTAAACAAAGTTCAATTCCTTTAAAATTTAAATCTGGGACAAGCGGTGGCGGGGTCAATATTGGTATTTCACCTACTGACGGTCATGAAGCATTAGGGCGAGCTGCAAATACTGGTTATAATAATATTGCAATTGGCTCGAATGCTATGGGTGGCTATTATATGGCTGATCTAAGTGGTTGGCATAATGTTGCTTTAGGAAATGACGCAGGAGGAAGAAATGCAAGTGGTTCTAAAAATGTATTTTTAGGAAATAGTACTGGTATGAACAATTACGCTGGAAGTAATAATACATTTATTGGTTATGCTGCGGATGTAAATGTTGATAATCCTTCTCCACTATATACCAATGCAACAGCAATAGGATATGAAGCTAGAGTGACTGGTTCAAATAAAATTCAATTAGGTGACGTTAATATTTTGAATGTAAAAACAAGTGGTACGATTACAGCTGGAGCAATCACTTATCCGAATGTGGCTGGCACCAATGGTTATGTATTAACAACTAACGGTTCAAATACAGCAAGTTGGGCTGCTGCTGCAACGGGCATTGGTGGATCTGGTACAGCAAGTTATATTCCAAAATTCAATGCATCTACAACAATATTAGGGAATAGTAAATTATTTGATGATGGAACAAGTGTAATGATTAATGAAACCACTACCGCATTAGCTGGAGGTGCTGCATTATTAGTAAGTGATGGTGCAAACGCAGCTCCTGTCACGACTGGCACTACTCAAACAGGTGGTGCTTTGAGAATTAGAGGTGGTGATAACACCGTAATTGATTTTGGTACTGTCAGCACTAAACCTTGGATACAAGCGGGTGATGCTGCTAACTTAGCATCAACTTATCCATTGTATCTTAATCCAAATGGCGGAACCGTTGCAATAGGTCTTGGTACTGCATCTGCGACATCAACAAGTAAATTACAAGTGAATGGGGATGTGGGTGCAACGACATTTAATAGTTTAGCAGTAAAAAAGGTTGGTACTAGTATTGCTTTAGGTTCAGGCGCACCTTCTGTTTCAGGTAATGATAATATATCCATTGGAGAAGGAACATTAAATTCATTAACAACAGCAGGACAAAATATTGCGATTGGATATCGATCCATGTATAAAACAAATACAGAGGAAAATACTGCAGTTGGATACATGAGTATGTTTGAAAATACAGGCGGTAGATATAATACTGCTATTGGTTTTAAAGCAGGTTATGACAATACGAATGATTACAATACATTTATAGGATATTCTGCTAATTCAATTGGATCAATTACGAACGCTACAGCAATTGGAAATGGGGCTGTTGTTTCAACAAGTAATACGATGCAATTAGGAAACGCAAATGTGACTAGTGTTAAAACAAGTGGTGCATTTAATGCGCCAGTTTATTCAAGTTCACCTGTTGCTTTAACTGCAGGAACAACAATCACATGGGCTCCAATGTCTGGCTTAAATGCAAGTGTTACCTTAAATGCAAATAGTACATTATCTTTTGGTGTAAATCCTCCACCAGCAGGTTCTAGCGGTACATTAATTGTAACACAACCTGCTTCTGGTGGTCCTTATACATTAGCACTTCCAGCATCTGTTACTAATAAAGTGTTGGGGTCTTCATCTGGCATTACTTTATCCTCTGCTGCTAATGCAAGAGATATTGTAAGTTTTTATTATGATGGTAGCAGTTATTATTGGAATGTTGGATTAGGATATGGTAGTGCTCAAAGTTTATCTGCAAATTCATTGACTGGCGGTGTTGCAGGGGCTATACCTTATCAAACCGCTACAAATACTACAGGATTTACTGATGCTGGTACTACAGGATATTATTTAACAAGTCAAGGAACGGGCAAGCCTACATGGACTGCACCAGCAACTGGAATTGGTGGATCAGGAACAGCAAGTTATATTCCTAGGTTTAATGGATCTACTACTATATTGGGGAATAGTTTGATTTTTGACAATGGAACTAGTATTGGTATAAATACAGCAAGCCCTTCAAGTAGTTTTAAATTAGATGTAAATGGTGCTGCAAATTTTACTAATGATATTGTTGTGAATGGCTTGAAAATTGGTTTAGGAAATGGTGCAATAAGTTCAAACATAATGTTAGGTAATTTTGAAGTTGGATATGCTAACTCTACTGGAAGTAATTTAACAGCAATAGGTACAGGAAGTTTCAGGTATAATACAACTGGTAATAATAATGTTGGGGTGGGTTATTGGGCTTTAAGAAATAACAGTACTGGAAGCAGAAACGTTGCTATTGGTGATAATTCTTTGACAACTAACACTACAGGTACTAATATCACCGCTATAGGTTATGGCGCAAATTCTGCAGATGGATTGACAAATGCTACAGCAATAGGTAATGGTGCAATTGTGACAACAAGTAATACCATACAATTAGGTAATGGGTCAGTTACAGATGTGAAAACTAGTGGTATGCTTACTGCATCATCGATTACTGCGCCAACCATAAATGGTGCTTCTATTAAACTAGGAGCTGGTTCCATTACATCTAATATTGTACTAGGCGGTAATAGTAATACATTCAAAAATAATTTTACCGGTGCTGAAAACTTTATTTTTGGTAATAATGCAGCAATGGATAATACATCTGGAAGTTATATTATTGCTATGGGACAGGAAGCTTTTAGGTATAATACTACAGGTAGCCAAAGTATTGGATTAGGAGCTTTTGCTTTAAGATTTAATACTTCGGGTAATTATAATGTTGCTATAGGGTATAATACATTGGTAACTAATGCAACTGGATCTTATCTAACTGCAATTGGATATGGTGCAAATTCTTCAGATGGTTTGACCAATGCAACAGCAATAGGTAACGGCGCAAATGTAACAACTAGTAATACGATTCAGTTGGGTAATTCAGCAGTTACAAATGTTAAAACATCTGGTACAATCACAGCAGGAGCAATCACGTATCCGAGTGTGGCGGGCACCAATGGTTATGTATTAACAACTAACGGTTCAAATACAGCAACTTGGGCTGCTGCTGCAACGGGCATTGGCGGATCAGGAACAGCAAGTTATATTCCTAAATTTAATGGATCTACAACAACATTGGGGAATAGTTTAATTACTGATGATGGCACAGGTATTCGTATTGGAAATCCAAGTTCATATTCGGGATTGAATTCAGATAATAATACCAGATTATTTGTAAATGGAGGAAGAGAATCCGAAAGTATTAAAATGTCTTTTCCTGGAGATCCATATAATAATGAACTTTCTTTCAATTGGTACTCTACTGCTTGGAGATTAAGAACAGAAAGAAGTAGCGGAGACATCACTGATTTATCTTTTTGGAGAACAGCTGGTGGAACAACAACAGAGCAAATGAGATTAACAGCAGCTGGCAATATGAATTTAACCGGTTCTATTAAAACTGGAGTTATTACTTATCCAAATACAGCAGGTACCAATGGTTATGTATTAACAACTAACGGGTCAAATACTGCTTCATGGACCGCACCATCATTTGTTGATTTATCTTCTGCTCAAACAGTTGCCGGAGTAAAAACATTCTCTGCGGCATCAACAGTTATCAATAATAATTTAACAGTCAATTCAGCTGGAACTACTGGACAAGGATTAACCTTATCGGATGATGGTGATTTTGTAGACAATAATGATGGCTTTGGTACATTCCGTTTGACTGGCGGTATTAAGATCAATAGTAATAAAGGTGCATTAGGCACAGCGACAAATATTACACTAGCAAGTGGTGGTAATATAACTGCAGCAGGTTCGATCACAGCTTCGAGTATAAAATTAACATCAGGCGCAGCAAATGGGTATATCTTAACTTCTTCGGCAGATGGTACCGCAAGTTGGGCTGCATCAAGTTCATCTATTTCTGGAGGTACTACCAACGCACTTCCTAAATATTCTTCTGCATCTGCTATTACACCAAGTGCAATTACCGATGATGGTACAACTGTTTCATTAGCTAGTACAAGAACTTTAACTGGTGCGAATGCTGCAGTGAACGCACAAACAGGAACAGCATATACTTTAGTTCAAGGGGATAATGGAAGAGTGATTACGATGAATAATGCATCTGCAATTACTTTAACGATTCCATCTGGCTTAACAGCAGGGTTCAACTGTATGATTGTTCAGTATGGTGCAGGTACAGTAACTATTGCAGGTTCTGGTGTGACTGTAGTTAATAGATCAAATTATACTAAAACGGGTGGACAATACGCAATAGTCACTATTGTAAGTCCTGTTACAAATACGTTTATCACTGGAGGCGATATGCAGTAAGAACTAAGATGAAAAAAACTTTTCTTTTTTGCTTGATGCTATGTTGCATGTCTCAAACTCATGCACAAATTGTTATGCCAAGTTTTCAACCTACGAACTATGCTAGTAGTTTCAATAAAACATTAAGTTCTATTGAGGTTTTAGTAGTTGGTGCGGGTGGAGGACCTGGAGGTACGGATGGTAATTATGGAAGTGGTGGTGGAAGTGGCGGAGCAGTGTTTACAAAAATTAATAATGCAAGTGGAGGCGTTTTAAATATTGCAATTGGTGGCGGTGGAATAAGTGGTAGAGGCTGTCTTGCTAATGATGGAGCCGGAGCTGGAGGTACCAATGGTGGCGGCTCAGGTGGCAATGCCGGCGGTGGTGGATGTTCTGGCGGAGGTGGCGGAGGTGGTGGATGGTCAGGGGTTTACAATAGTACAACGAATGTTTATTTTGTGGTTGCAGGAGGTGGTGCTGGTGGAGGTGGATCCAATGAAGGCATTGCAAATGATGTGGTCGCACCAGGTGGTGGTACCACACAATCAGGTGGTGTTAATGGAACAAGTATGAACGGAGGAACAGGGACTGCCTATTCTGGTGACGGCGGCGGCGGTGGTGGAGGAGGTGGTGGTTATTATGGTGGCTTAGGTCAAAATCCAAATTCAAATACATATAATTATTTAGCAAGTGGCGGCGCAAATTATGCCAATCCTAGTTATACTTCTGGCACAGTAATTTATAGTGGTAATGGTAGTTCTGGTAATTCTGGAAACGGAACCCCTGGAGCTGCAGTTACAGTTTCCAATGCAGCCGCTTTTGGTTATACAAATAATAAAGGCGCAGGTGGTCAAGGAACATTGAGTGCAGGGGCTGGAAATTCAGGTTCAGATGGCATTGTCATTATAAGATACCTTGGACCACAGATTGCAACTGGTGGAGTCGTTTCAACAGTGAATGGTTACACAGTACATACTTTTACAATAGCAGGTACTTTAACATTTAAAGTGTTGCCAGTTAAAGGAGCGATGGCACATTATATGGCGAGTGAATTTGCAAGCGGCGCCACTCCAACCACATGGACCGATCAAACTGGTAATGGTTATAACGCAACTATGAGCGGCGTTTCAACAGTAGTCAATACAACGCTAAAAAACAATGTGGTTTTACAAGGAACAACTGCTTCAAGTATTACTTTTCCAGTATTTTCAAATCATAATTGGTCCAATTCTAGTAAGTACACTTTATTTATTGTAACTAGGTATACAAATAATACCAACCAAAGAATACTCACAGATTTATCAACTAATTGGTTAACGAGTCATTGGGGTGGCCAAGTAGGCATTGCACATCATAATGCTTGGATTACTGACGTTCCCAATGGACTTACCACTTTAGCAATGACTGATTGGGTTTTATTCACAGATCAAAATAGTTTAGCTCGATGTAATACAACAGAGGTATCAAAATATCCGCCAAATGCTGTAAGCGGATTCAGTCAGCTTGTTATAAATAATACTTCAGGAGTTTGGTATCCAGAAAGATCCGGATTCGAAATTGCAGAGCTCATTGTTTATCCTAGAACATTAAATAGTCAGGAAATTAATTTTGTTGAAACCTATCTATCAAATAAATATGGTGTTGCAGGAAGCAATGATGGACTTATGTTGAATTTAGATGCAAGTAATAAACAGTCCTATGATGGTAATGGAAATATTTGGACAGATGTCGTTTCAGGAAATCAAGTTCAATGGTCAAGTTCACTTGCACCCGTTTTCAAAATTGACAATGGGGTTTCTGTCTTTTCAACTACGCCAACGATTGGAACTACAGGGTCATTTCAATCCACTGGATATACCAATTTAAGAGAGGGCAATGGCGCTTATTCAGTAATGGCCATCTTTAAACCGAATAGTGTTACTGCAAGTAAGATATTGGTGAGTCTTGGTCCTTATTCAACAAATTGTGATGCAACAAACATTGCAGCAATTTCAATTGGAGGCAGTGGTAGGTTTTCAGGAGAGGCTTGTGGAACTTCATCTACTTGGAATACGATATCTGGAGCAATACCAACAACTACAAGATTTTGGTGTGTGACCAGCACTTTTACTGGAGGTACTAATGGCACATCTACAGTTTATGTAGATGGTGTCTTTGATAAGTCAGGAACAATGACTACAAATACCCCTGTAAGTGCTAATAACAAAATTACCATAGGCTGGGTAAGTGATGGTTCACTAAATATGGATGCTAATGTAGCAGTGATATTGTATTACAATCGAGCCTTACCCGCAAACGAAGTATTAGCATTGTATAATAAATATAAAAAAAGACTAAATCTACCTTAATGCACAAAAATTTTAAATATATCGTCTTATTTTTTGTTGGTTGCATTTTTAGAATACATGCACCTGCTCAAGGAAATATTTTTAGAACTCAAAATAGTACCCCTATCAATTCAGTTTTGATGGATGGATTGTCTGCATTAAAAGCTTCAACAAGTGCTTTTAAAATAAAACAAGACTTTCCCAATTCAGTTGATGGCATTTATTGGATTAAAAATGCAAATATCAATTCAGGAACGCCTTTTCAAATATATGCCGACATGACAACTAACGGGGGAGGTTGGACATTGCTTATGACAAATGTAGGGAATGCAGGGTGGAATTATGATAATGCTATTTTAAGAAATGAAACAACACCGTCCCTGTCTGCAAATTATTCGATTGTACAATATGGAGACTATATTAAAAAAACTGCTTCCGGATTTCAATATATGATGGAAGCAAATGCAAGAAACAGATGGGGTGGAATCTGGACAGCTAATGATGCCTATACCTTTGTTTCCACAACAAATGTTCAAACAAATGTTACAAGAAATATAGTTTGGGACACCTATGACTATGATATCAACAACTCTAATTCGATTCAGCCCAGAATGCCATGGCGTACCACTGCAAGTAATGGGTTTTTAACTACCGATGATGGGCAAGGTAACTGGTGGGGTACACTAATAACTAACAGTGGTTATACAACTGCACCCTGGGTTTCTGGATTTATGGAAACTCCTTCTAAAATTTATTACTGGGTGAGGTAATTAAATCGATTTAACAACAACAATGAAATTTTATTTACGCATTCTATTTTTTTTACTGACAAGTGGAATAGCTTCTGCTCAAACATTTACGTCCTCTTACCAAGGATCTAATTTCTTAACAAAGAATTTAAACAATGCTTTAGATTTTGATGGCTTGAATGATTGTGTCATTACCACACTAGATGTGAATTATTCCGCATTGCCAATTACTACATGGGAGGCATGGGTATTTCCAACTACAACTGATGGAGGATGGAGAACTGTTTTTGGCATTGAAGATGGCGGTTGGGATAGAAATGTATTTACGAATGGGGGTTCTTTTTTTGCAGGATTTGGTAATGGTGGATGGCAGATTACAACGATTAATATGAATGAATGGCAACATATTGCAGTTATATATAACGAGGCAAGTGGCAGTATGAAGTTTTATAAAAATGGCGTCGCTTTTACCAATTCAACTAGTATTGGCATACCTGTTTCTGCGCAAAAATTTGCAATTGGATCATCACAACAATCAGGGCCCAATCAATTTTTTCAAGGAAAAATTTCCGATGTACGCGTTTGGAACTATGAAAGAACGCAGGCTCAAATTCAAGGAAGCATGAATACTGAATTAACTGGCGAGGAAACAGGATTAGTGGCTTATTATCCTTTTAAACAAGGGAATCCTAATCAATCTAATTCCACTATAACAACTTTGTTTGATGAAGTTGGAACCTATAATGGCACCATTACCAATTTTGCTTTATCAGGCAACACTAGCAATTTTACATTTGGGAAAGTACAATCTCGTATTCCACGTAATAATTTAGTGATGCATGTGAACCCAGCATGGAGAAGATCTTATTCAGGTTCAGGTTCAACGCTCAATGACCTTACAGCAAATGGGAATAATATGACCTTGCTGGGTAGTCCTACTTATTCTAATACGCTTGGTGGAGTTATAAGTTTAAATGGAACGACTCAATCAATCCAATCTGTAAATAATGCGCCAATTACTGGAACAAATAAAAGAACTATAGGACTATGGATTAATCCAAGCTCATTTAATAGTTATGGTATAACAAGCATTCTATCTACTGGGGGCACATCTAATAATTCAGGAATGTATGGTGTCTATGCAACAGGCACAAATAAACTTGGGTTTTGGGGACACAATAGTGATTATGCTTCTGGTTTAACAATGAATTTAAATACTTGGAATTTTATTGCTACATCTTATGATGGCAACGGAGTATTAAAAATACATGTGAATGGGTCAACAGAATCAGTTGGAAGAACCTTGAATACAGTAAGTAATAAAATAGATTTATTTTTAACTACCACGGGAAGTTTAGGAGAAATGATGATCTATGATCGCGACCTTTCTGCAAGTGATTTAGAATATATTTATAATCGTACTAGATTAAAATATATACCAGATGGTTTAACAGTGGCTACTGCTGCAACAAGTGCAAAAGCTATTAAAACTGCTTATCCTAATTCACCAGACGGAGTGTATTATATTAATTTGCCAACAGTTGGTGTTCAAGCTGTTTATTGTTTAATGGATAGTAAATATGATGGAGGTGGTTGGATGATGGCGATGAAAGCAACAAGAGGAACTACTTTTAATTATGATGCCAATTATTGGTATACAGCAAATACGTTGAATCCTGCACAAACCAATCAAAATGATGGGGATGCAAAATTTGATGTGATGAATTATTTTGGCACCACGGATATGATGGCATTATGGCCGGACATTCCTAATGTGGGTTCAGAAAGTGGCAGTATTGATAATTTAACTACATGGAGTTGGCTAGAAAAAAATATTACTGGCGCGCCCTTTTCATTAATTAACAAATTCGCTTTATCTCCCACCCAACAAGCTATTTACACTTCTACTAATGGAACAATGACATTTAATGGATATGGAACCCCTTTTAGTACTCAATTAGGCTACGGGGGCTATACATTTTACGGGTTTAATTATACAGGACATGCCCCAAAAAGTGTTCGATGGGGTTTTGCTTGGAATAATGAAACAGATCAGAATTCCAATGATGTTACCGGAGGTATTGGTTTGAAATATGGCTCTTATTCAGCGGGAGATAATTTGAATTGTTGCGAATCTTATAGGGGGATCTTTCGAACTGCAAGGGTTGAAATGTATGTTAGATAAATGATTAATATAAAATAGTATTATAAAAATGAGAACATTTAAATTTACATATTTATTGATTTGTGTTATGTGCATACAGCATTTGCATGCCCAAATGTTTACTGCTCCTTATCAAGCCGTAAATTATCAGAAAATTGTAAGTAATGGTCTTGCATTAGATGGAGTAGATGATTATGTTCAATTACCTGCTGGTGTTTATTTTAATGGAGATTTTACTTTTGAATGTTGGATAAAATTAAATGTATTTACTAACTGGGCCAGGATTATAGATTTTGGTGCTGGTTCTGGTGTAGCAACTAATCAAGTTTTATTTGGATTTATATCAGGTAACACACCAAATGGCTATATTGATGGAAGTAACTTCGCTTTTCCAAGTGGGATTGAATTAAATAAATGGACACATTTAGCAATAACGCAATCAGGTACTACATTGACGGGATATATAAATGGAGTTAGTGTTTTAACAACTACTATTACAGCACCCGCAAACGTAACTAGAAACTCCTGTTTAATTGGGAAGAGTAATTATACAGGGGATGCCAATTCAAATATGTCATTGGATGAATTTAGAATTTGGAATTATGCACGATCAACGACACAAATTTTGGGAAGTATGAATACTGAAATGTTAGGAAGTGAACCAGGTTTAGTTGCTTATTATAATTTTAACCAAGGCAATCCAAATACTTCTAATGCAGGTGTATCAACTCTTTTTAACGAAACAAGTTCATTAAGTACTTATAATGGGACGCTTACTAATTTTGCCTTATCAGGTTCAACAAGTAATTGGGTAGTAGGAAAAATAGAACCACTTATTCCAACGAATAGTTTAAAATTATATGTGGATGCTGGCAAACCAAGGTCCTATGCTGGTTCAGGATCAGTAATGAGAGATCTGAGTGCAAGTGGTAATAATATGACTTTATATAATAGTCCAGCTTTTTATTCTGATTATGGAGGCAACTTAAATTTTAATGGAACGAATACTTTTTTACAATCTATAAGTAATTCACCTATTACTGGTGCAAGTCCAAGAACGGTATGTATCTGGTATAATCCAACAACTATAACCGATGGATATGGGACTTTATTTTGGACAGGCAATGACGTAATTCCTTACTCAACATTTGGTATTGGTTTTAATTCTAGTAAATATTTATTTTGGGGACAGAATTCCGATGTTACTGATCTTTCATTATTGCCAACAACAAATTCTTGGAATTTTATTGCTGCTGCTTATGGCGGAGGAGCTTCTGTTTATCAATATTTAAATGGTGTAGGTAATTTGAATTCAATTTCAAGTGCACTTAATACTCCTGCTGCTTCATTTATTTTTTCAAAAAGTGCCGGAACTGGTTTTACTGGCAAGCTAGGTAATATTATGGTTTTTGACAGAATGCTTACCAAAACAGATTTAGATAAATTATATTTTAATGTAAAGTCAAGAATACCAGATGGACTAACATCCCAAACTGCAGCTATTTCTGGATTACAATTACATTATGATTATCCATCTTATCCTTCAGGTTGGTATTGGATAAAATCATCAATGATGCCCAATGCATTACAAATGTATGTGGACATGACTGAGGATGGGGGAGGTTATGATTTTTATCCAATTACTGCAGGCCCATCGGTTAATAATGTGCTTAGTAATAATGGAGGAACTTCGCTTGGTTTAGATTTGGTTTATCCAAGAAGTAAATACCATTGGAGGGCGATGTCTAATGCTGTTAAAGCAACTATAACTGCGAATAAAAACGGCGCAGGCACTTATGATGATTTTTTTAGAACTACCTATGGGGTTTATAGAACTACAAATATTGGTAATGGAGGTAGTGGTAATTATTCCTATAAAGCAATGAGAAGTAGTGATTATGGTGGCAATTCAAATGCCCCCGATTGGATGGTAAAAGACAATGGAGGTTGGTGGTTAAGAGACGATGTGACCTTTACTGAGCCTAATGGGGATTATGCAGCAAATACATTATTGGGAGGAGCAACTTTACCTTACGCGTATAATTTAGAAAATATAAATTTTAATGACGGTCCAAATGGATATTATTCAACAGGCAGTTATTACTTGGTTTCTACCAATTCAAAAAAAATTGCACCTGATGGAAGAACAATTGCAACCGCTGCGACAAGTGCTAAAGCCATCAAAACTGCATATCCAAACTCACCAGACGGTGTGTATTATATTAATTTGCCAACCGTAGGTGTGACACCTATCTATTGTATCATGAATTCTGCAGTGGATGGAGGTGGCTGGATGCTCGCCATGAAGGCGAATTCAAATGGAAGCACTTCAAATCCACTACAAACATTTAAATACACTGCATCCTATTGGACAACAACGGATATCTTGAATGCTAACGATAATACATTATCACCTGGGGATGCAAAATACCAAACGATGAATTATTTTCCAGCGAAAGACATTCTTGCACTTTGGCCAGATATTGCTTCTAATTATGGATCATCGGTAACAGGAGGAAGTATTAATTTAGTATCTAGTTATAATAAATGGAGTTGGCTTGAAAATAATTTTAATGGTGGGAATACAACTACTTTAATTAATTTCTTTGCATCCGCCGCTAATGAGAATAAATTTATTTCAGATGCCAATAATTTCGCTGGTAAAGGCACTGCTTTCTCTACACAACCAGATGTGCGCTTTTATGGATTTAATTATACCGCTTATTCTATTGCAAAAGTGAGATGGGGTTTTGCTTGGAATGAAAACGGAGGTGGATTGTATCCTAATGGTAATCAAGCATCCAATGATGTATCTGGTGGTATTGGCATGGGAACTTATTATGGTGAATATTCTGCAGGGGATAGGATAAGTTGTTGTGTTACCTATACAGGTATCAATCGTCCAGCAAGGGTAGAAGTTTATATTAGGTAAAATAGCCCCTCAAATTATTCATTTACGACTTTTTTCTACCCATATATTTCTTATTTTTTGCCCTATAATTGATTATTAGTTTATTTATAAAATATTGATAATCAATGTTTCATATTTAGTTTCATCAATTTTTATTAGGTTTCTGTCTCAATTTGTTTTTCGAATCAGTTTTTTCAATCTTACGTACTCATTATAATATAGTCTCATTCGCCCTATTATAATATTAAAAAAATGTATAATTTGAAAAATACGCTGACCATATTATTTTTCTTTCTTTGTTTGGGCGCCTCTGCTCAAATCAAGATCAGCTATTCTATCGGCGGTATAGGTGGTAATATGAAAACAACCACTTACAGCAATCCATTGTTGATTTCTGGGGAAAACTGCTTCAACGTCTCCAATGCCTTAAACAAATTCTGGGGTAGCAATACAGGTGATTTTTTCATCAATTGTGTGGTGGATGTTGATTTTATCAAATTCAGCATTAAAATCAACCCCAATCCGGTGATTAATTATGCCACTGTCAAGTTCATCAATAAACTTCAGAACGAAAGTAAGATGCGCTTAACGGTTTTCAATAATACAGGGCAGCCTATGAAGGCATTTGACGTAACGCAAGAACAATTTTTGTCTGGTTACAGACTCGATATGACAAGCCTTGCAAGTGGGTACTATTTCATACAAATTTCTTCTACAAGTCTATTACAGACATTCAAAATATTGAAAAACTAGTTTTACAGATTAACCTATGCTTAATAAATTATTCTTCCCCCTTTTAGTGATTCTTTGTTGCATAGGCAATACTGCATCAGCGCAGGTAACCCCTGATGGTATTTTATTTCAAGCAGTCGCTAGAGATGCCAATGGCAATGCAGCTGCGGGTAGAAATATTTATGCTAAAGTCAATTTATTAAAAAGCACTGCAACAGGAACTTCGGTCTATGCTGAAACTTTCAAAGTGGTGTCTACTGATGATGGTGTTTTTACGATTGTCATAGGCAAAGGATCTAGAATTTCTGGTGTTACTGGATTGTCTTCTATCGCTTGGAATGAAGCTTTGTATTTTGTTAATATTCAAATTGCGATTGAACCTTCTTTACCTACACCAGGTTGGGTAGCGGATAACAATTATGTGGATATGGGTACTTCGCAATTGTGGACAGTGCCCTATGCATTATTTTCTTCTAAAGCAACTGTAGCCGATTCAGCGATGTCCATTAGCACGATTGTGCCAGGTTCTAAAGGAGGAACAGGAGTCAATAATGATGGCAAAACAATCACACTTGGTCAGAACTTAACTTTTAAAGGCATTGGAGATATCACCATCACCACAACTGGCGTAAGTAATATTTCACTTCCTACAACTGGTTTATTG
>Ga0164294_10002395_pt1 | contig 16906 bp, 14 predicted proteins | sample GEODES005metaG_FD_111479 | JGI IMG/M metagenome (GOLD analysis project Ga0164294, IMG submission 111479) | Oligotrophic lake water microbial communities from Sparkling Lake, Wisconsin, USA - GEODES005 metaG | ecosystem: Environmental > Aquatic > Freshwater > Lake | place: USA: Sparkling Lake...
CTATTTGGTTGTGGCAATATTGATTTTTCTATTGATTTTGCTATGTAGAAATTGGCTCATCAAACGATTTTATTTGCACGTTTTTGCAGGAATTATTATTTGGCTATTGGTATTTTGGTCGGGTATACATGCCACAGTTGCAGGTGTACTTTTTGCCTTTACAATACCAGAAAAAACCATTCACAAACTATCCATCACACTACATGTCCCGGTTCTTTTTTTTATATTACCCTTGTTTGCCTTAGCCAATACGGTTATTCATCTGCCAAATTCTTTTGGAGACGCCTTTCAACAGTCGTATAATATTGGCATTTTTTTCGGTTTAACCATTGGAAAGCCGGTAGGTATTGTTGTATTTTGTTGGTTAATGGTTCAATTGCGATGGGGAAAACTCCCAGTGGGTGCAACGTGGAATCAGATGGCTGGCGTAGGAATGCTTGCAGGCATTGGATTTACAATGTCCATATTTATAACAACGCTCGCATTTAAAAATCCAAACATTCAAAATTTGGCAAAAATCAGCACTTTAGCGGCTTCCCTTATCTCTGGGCTAATGGGTTTCTTCAGCTTTTGGTTAATAAACAAAAAAAGTAACCCACCTTCATCAATTAAATCTTTTGCTGATTAAACCGAAATTTATTTTTGCAGTTTTCTGCAAACTTTAACATAATTTTGACTATTAACGGCAATGAATGATGTTAAAAAAAGAAAGACAATCTTTGATTTTGCAAAAAGTAAATTTGCACAACAGAGTGTTGTCTTCCATTTTAAGCGGAGAAATTGATGTTTCAGAAGATACCATCAGAAGAGATTTACAAGAATTATCTGATGAGGGTAAATTGATAAAGGTTCATGGTGGTGCATTATCTTTGTCTTTTACACACCATGCACCCATTGAAAACGATATTTATTCGTACCCCCTAAAGAAAGCGATTGCAATTAAAGCTGCGTTACTATTAGAAGAAGGCATGTTTATATTAACATCTGGAGGAACCACCATTATAGAATTGGCTAAGATTATTCCAAAAGATTTAGGTGCCACATTTATTTCAGGATCCTTACCTGTAGTGATGGAATACATGAAACTTCCAAAGATTGATGTTATTGTAATAGGTGATAAAATATCTAAAAATGCCAGAATCACTGTGGGAAGTGACGCAATCAATCAAATTAAGCAGTTTAATGCAGACATTTGTTTCATGGGTGTAAATGCTATTGATAGCGTGTATGGAATTACAGACAATGATTGGGAAGTGGTTCAAGTAAAAAAAGCTATGATTGCCGCTTCAAAAAAATTGGTTTGCTTATCAATAGCAGAAAAAGTAAACACCTGCCAGCCCATACAGATTTGTGCACCAGAAAAGATTGACGTATTGATTACTGAATTAAATCCAAACAACAACTTGTTTAATCCTTATAAAGAAAAGGGAATCAAGGTGTTATAAAATTGTTTTTTATTTTTTAGATATATAAACTGCAGACCAAAACGAAAATTTATGAAAAAAGAGCTATCAAAATTGATGTTGCTGCTGCTTTGTACTTTCTTCAGTGTTGTGGCATCGGCACAATTGTTGAAAGTTACAGGAACAGTAACAGACCTTAAAAATGAACCGGTTGCCAATGTTACCATTGCGGTAAGTGGAACCAAGAGACTTGCAAAAACCAATGATCGCGGCACCTTTACTATTGAGGTGGCAAAGGGAGAAAACATTGTTTTTTCAGCAATAGGGTATAATACAACTACCCTAAAATTAGGCGACAAAACGAATCTTAGTGTAAAATTGCAACAAGACATCAACAGTTTGCAAGAAATTACCGTTACTGGGGCAATGGATATCAAGCGTAACAAAAGAGAGCTTGGTTATTCTGCACAATCTGTAGATGGTGATGAGATTAAAGAATCTCAACGTGAAAACTTTATCAATGGATTGGCAGGAAGAGTTGCCGGATTAACCGTTAACCCTACCAGTGGCGTTGCCGGAGCATCTTCATCCATTGTTTTAAGAGGATTCAATTCTCTATCATTAAGTAATCAACCGCTTTTTGTGGTTGATGGTATCGTTATGGACAACCAAACTGTTGACGAAACTTCTGATGGTGGTAGAGCACTTGGATTGGCATCTGACCGTCCAAACCGCAACAACGATTACACCAACCGTATCGCGGATCTTAATCCAAACGATATTGAAGCCGTTACTGTATTGAAAGGCCCTGAAGCTACCGCATTGTATGGTAGCCAAGCCAGTTCTGGTGCCATCATCATTACTACAAAAAAGGCGAAAAGCAACAAATTTGCCTTACAATACGACAATAGCTTCCGTGCTTCAGAAATTACGCGTTTCCCTAAGTTGTATGATAAATACAGCAACGGAACAAACCAAAATTCTTCTAACGTATTCAAATATTTTGGTCCGGCTTACTCCGATACCACTATGCTATGGGATAATATCAATCAGTTTTTCCAAACTGGTGTGGCTCAAACCCATAACCTTGGAATGGATTTTGGCGTAAAAAATTCTGTATTCAGGGTATCTGGATCTATTTTTGACCAAATCGGTGTTGTACCAGCCAACAATTACAAAAGATACAATTTAAGGATTTCGAATACCACTAAAATTGGAGATAAAATAGATATCATCCCTTCTATCTCTTATGTTAAAAGTGAAAACGATAAAGTCTTAAGAAGTGCTGGCGGTTATTTATTGAGTTTATTGATTTGGCCTAATGATAGATTAATCTTAAACCAGGAAGATCCTGCCACTGGAAATAAACTCCCATTGTTTAACTCAAACGCGAATGCGGACTACGACAATCCATTGTTTAACGTAAATAAAAATAGAAGTCGTGATGTAAACGATCGTTACACGGCTACTATGGGAATCAATATTCGTCCAACAGATTGGTTATCTATTCAAGGACGTTTTGGATATGATACGTATAAGTCAAGTGGATATTCTTTGTATCATCCACAATCTTATTATATCAGTGCTGCTTTAAATGGCTCACAAGACAATTACTATCGTAAATATGATGGTTATAATCATACCATTACTGCAACCGCTAAAAAGAAAGTGGGCAATTTCAATTTTAGGGTAATGGGTGGAACCATGTGGCAAGATTACAAAACCCAGATGTATGCCGTTTCAGGTAATAACCTTACAAGTCCAACCAATTTTGATAGCAGCAATACCAATCCAACAACGCGTACTAGGTTGTTGAGGAATGTGTATGGCGAATACAATCGCGTTATTTTGCGTCAGATTGCCTATTTTGGTGAAGTTGCGGTGAATTATAAGGCATGCTCTTCATGAACTATACCCATCGTTTTGAGTCGGCTTCTACCCTACCCGTTCAAAACAGGAATTACAATTATCCTGGTGTGAGTATGAGTATGATTGTAAGTGATATCTTTCCTGGCTTAAAGAAAGGCAACATATTAAGCTTCTGGAAATTACGCACTTCTTTGGCTAGTACAGCCAGATTGAATACGCCTTATTCTACCCAGTCTGTTTTTGTAAACAATTTTGCTAGCGGTGGCGGATTTTCTTATGGATTCACCAATGCCAATCCAGATTTAAAGCCTGAAAAACAAAATACTTACGAATTAGGTACTGAAATCAGGTTGTTTAAAAACAGGTTGAGCATTGATGGTGCTTATTACAATACCGTAAACAAAGGTCAAATTATTCAATCATTCCGATTGAGTTATGCTACCGGATTTGTATTGAATACACAAAATGCGGCTAGTACTAGAAACACTGGTATCGAATTAAGTATCAATGGTGCTATTGTAGCCAATAAAAACTTTAGTTGGAATACTACTTTGAATTTCAATAAGATGTGGAATAAAGTGGTAGGAATGCCTTTGAATGTGGCAGAATATTATATTTCTGATACTTGGTTATATGGCAATGCTCGTGCAGGATTGGTGCTTAACGGACCAACCACTTCCATCACTGGTTATGGCTATGCTAGAAATGCTAACGGAGATATTCTTATAGCTCCAACTACTGGTTTACCAGTTGTTGACCAAAGATTCTTGATACGTGGAGATAGAAATCCAGCATTTACTTTAGGTATAAACAACATGTTGCGTTACAAAAACTTCAAACTTAGCTTCCTTTGGGATTTAAAAGTTGGCGGTGATGTATTCAATGCTACCAAAATGTTTATGACCGCTGCGGGTAGAAGTGATCTTACGGCAGACAGATATGTACCAAGGGTTATAAAAGGTGTATTAAACGACGGCAAGCAAGAATCTGCTACACCAACGCCCAATACCATCAGTGTAATCCCTGCGTATAACGATGCTTATTATGCTTCTACAGCTATGCCAGAAGAAGCATTTATAGAAAAAAACATCAATTGGTTGCGTTTAAGGGATTTGACATTCGCTTACGCATTTCCTAGAAATCCATTTATAGGATTAAAGCAAGTGAAGACGCTTGAGTTTTTTGCTACGGGTAACGATTTGTTTTTGTTTACCAATTATACCGGTGCTGACCCCGCAGTTAATGGAAATACAGCAGGAACAAGAGGTGTTGGTGCTTTTGGATTTGATTATGGCACATTAGCCGCTCCAATTAGTGTAAACATTGGTGCCCGTTTAGGATTTTAATAACTTTTGAAAAGAATAATATGAAAAAAAATTCAATTCACTTTTTTACCATGTTTTGTTTCATTACGACGATGGTAATTGTAATTAGTAGTTGTACACAAAAAGTAGATGAAGCTTATGCAGACCCCAATGCGGCTGTTAGGGTTCCAGTAGAAACTTTACTTCCAGGTATCATTGGAAACTTTGTAGGCAGCAGTGCCGCAGCAGGTAGTGCATATGGAACAGCAAATGATGGTTTATATATCGGTCGATATGTGCAAAACTGGGCAACCAATTCTGCCGGTAATCAATACGATCAAATGGGTGGTGCTACAGGTGCGTCAGACATTCTAGGTTCTGTTTGGGCGATGCATTATTTTGGAATGGGTGTTAACCTTAACAAAATGATTGATTGGGGAATGGAAGAGCAAAAATGGGATTATGTTGGCGTAGGATATGCTATCCGTGCATGGAGTTGGTTGACTTTAACCAATGTGTATGGTGAAGTCATTTTAAAAGAAGCGTACAACCGCGATCAATTGGTTTTTAAATATGATAACCAACAGGAAGTGTATGATTCTGTTCGATCTATTGCATTCAGAGCGCTTTCCTATTTGGATAGAACTGGCGGTGGCGTAAGTCCACAAAACCTCGCCAAAGGCGATCAATATTTCTACAATGGTGATGTAACCAAATGGAAGAAATTTGTGTATTCTGTTTTAGCTAGATCTTACAATCAATTGAGTAATAAAGCTGATTACAAACCAGATTCTGTTATTAAATATTGCAACCTAGGTATCAATGTAAATGAAGATAACGCTACTGCGAAATTTGCAAATACCGGTATTACTGGAACGTCAAATTTCTATGGACCATATAGAGGTAATGTGGGTACATTAAGACAAACACAATTCGTTGCCAGTTTGTTATCCGGTTTAAACGCCACTTTCACAGGCGTTGCAGATCCTAGAGCCATCTATTTGTTGAGATTAAACACAAATCTTACATTTAGGGGAATCTCTCCTAACTTAGGTTCAACAGGTGTAGCAACAAACGATCAACCTCAAAACTTTTGGGGTGGAACATTTGGTACTGCTACAGCGCCAACATCAGATACGTCATGTAGATACATTTTCAAAAACGGAGCACCATTCCCAATTTTAACAGCATCTGAAAATAAGTTTATGTTAGCTGAAGCCTATTACAGAAAAGGTGATAAAAATGCGGCATTAACTGCTTATAAAGATGGTATCAGTCTAAATATTGACATGTTGGTTACTGATTATACTACTGGAGTAGTAACTGCAAGACAGATTACACCAACTGTAAAATCAACATTCTTGGCAAATACTACTTTGGTTCCTGCTGCAGCTTCTTTAACATTGAGCCATATCATGTTACAAAAGTATATTGCATTATTTGCACACAATCCAATTGAAACTTGGACGGATATGAGAAGATATCATTACACTGACCAAGAAAACGGAAAGCAAGTATATGCTGATTTTGTAGCACCTAGCGGATTGAATCTCTATATTCCTAATAACAATAAATTGGTATATAGAGCAAGACCAAGGTACAATTCAGAGTACTTGTACAACATATCGGAACTAGATAGAATTGGGGCGTTGTTGTTGGATTACAACACAAAAGAACAATGGTTTTCACAGAAATAATTGACCACTTTTCAAAATTAAGGCAATGAAAAAAAATCATATTTTAACAGCAGGAATTTTAGCCATAGTAATGGTATTAAGTTCTTGCGAGAAAGAATTCAAGTACGTAATAGTTGAGCAAAAAGACTTAGCTGGCAAGGCTTCTGTGAAGTTCTACAATTCAATTGTAAACAGCAGTAGGAACTTTGTTTATGCAGATAACATACCTGTAACAGGTTCTATTACCAGTTTTGCAACGGCAGCTTTGTTTCCTGCGGTATCTCCTTCTTATTTTATGCTAGATGCAGGAAGCAGAAACATTTCTGTAAAAGATACAGCTGTTGTAACCACTCAAATTCCATTGGAAATTAAAACAAATTTGGAAGCAGGTAAATATTATACCATGATTGCGTATGATTCTATTACCAATCCAAAAATGTTGGCGTTAACCGACAATATTCAATTTCCAACAGATACCACTTCAAGGTTGCGGTTTGTTAATGTAATTTACACCACTACGCCAGTGAGCAATGTGGATGTATTTTCATTTAAACTCCAGGCGAACATTTTCACCAATGTATCCATAGCACAAGCTACAGACTTTATTCCTTATGCTAGTGCATTTACAGATACATTACAAATTAGAGCAACTGGAACAACTACTTCATTAGCACAATTGAATACAGTAGTATTAACCCAGAAACGCAGTTATACTGTTGTTTTCAGAGGAAGATACCAATCAACTTCCGGTACAGTTTCCCGTATTGCCAATTTGATTACTACTTATTAAGTTAAAGATTAAAGTATATTTTAAAAGCCTGTGGATTGTTCCACAGGCTTTTTTATTTGAATGATCGTGACTTAAATGCCCAACCTTTATGTATTGATTTTTTAGAAAAAAGATCAGACATGAAATTTATACATAAGAAAGGCAAAAAAGTATAAAGCGAAACTACAGGCAAAACCAACACTGGTACAGAAATCAATAAACCTTTATTATACAATACCAGACCTAAAATCATTAATATAAAAAGTAGAGATGTAAAAACCACCCAATTTTTTCTACCTTTTTTATGCAACACAGAAACGGAACTTATATCATTAATAGCAATTGATTTAAATTCTGCACTTTTTGAATTGATTTTAATTATAACACTGTCATTTGAGACATCATAGAGTTGGCCAGAAAGTTTTTGGGAATTCTCGTTATATCTAATTGATAGATGCGTTCCAATATAATACTTGTGTTGTTTGTTGTTTTTGGTTGCAATTAATGTGGACTGGGAACGTGGAATGTGAATGGAGGTTGCAGAAAAGGATTGATAATTAGCAATTATAAGAAAGTACATAAAACCAAGAACACGCATAATACAAAATAATTTAGTTAAAACTAGGCATAAACATTCAAATTGTTTAAATGAAATAAGCGAGCAATTCTATTTAATAGTATTGTTCTACTGTTGAAAAGAAAATCTATTCAAAACAGTTATTGCTTTTTCTGTATCGTGTATGGGTACAAAAATATGGTCGTGATAAAATGCGGCAACAACATTACAAGCAATGCTATTATCAGCAAGTGCTTTTGAAAATGCGGCTGTTAATCCAATGGCTTCTAAAGAAGAATGAACTGTTAATGTAATCCAAGAACATATAAAAGAATAATCAAGCTTTAATGTATCTGCTAATTCTTTTTTTACAATGATTGTACAACCCTCTTCTTCTTTAAAAAACAATACTGTTTCATTCAAGTTTACTAACGTTAGGTCTTTTACCGAGCAAAACACAAATGCACCCATATTTAATTTGGGTTTCATTGTTTTTAATATTGTGTCTAAGTTTGTTTCCCCTGTCATTTTACTTATCCCTATAAAAGATTTTAAACCAATACTTCAAAACCCCCAATTCCTGATTCCTACATAATAATTAATAATTCTCATTTAATATCCGTGATCTGATTTAAACTTCTCCAAACTCTGCATCATTAATGGCGTTTTTAAATCTGCCGCCATCATACCATAAAATTTTTCCCAAGGATACCATTTCAACTCTTCTACCAAAAACCAAACTATTTGTATTGAATCTTCCGCAGGATCTCGCTTTTCTACACTAAAGCCACCATTCACTAACCTACTGTTACCAATAATAAAATCTGCTGTAACACCCTTGTCATTTATCCCTGTAATGGTTACGCTGTTATGGGAACCATTAGCAGCATCCCAACGCAATACACTATCCTTGACGGTAATATCCTTGGCACCAGCCAATAACCCATTCCAATCTTTCCAGGAAGATAAATCGGCTATAGTCGTAATCACTTCATTTGTATTTGCACTTAATTTAACACCCCTAGAAATCATTATATGATTGGGAAACAATATGGAAATGCACAAAAGCACCACAAACAATCCACTTAACAATAAAATCCCAAATTTAATATGTTGCATAATTAATATTTACTCCCATTTAAAAACGCGTATCGCTAATGCATAAGCTCCAATCCCCCACAATGCTAAAACGCCAAGTTGACTGCCGCATTCATAAATATGTGCTCCCTCAAATGCCACATTGCGCATCGCCTCATTGAGATGCGTAAGCGGCAACACATTACAAATCGGTTGTAACCATGGCGGAAAATTTTCAATCGGAAAAAAAGTACCGGCAAGTAAAAACTGTGGCAAAGTGATTAAATTGGAAAATGGTGGAATGGCCGTTTCGTTTTTCGCCAATCCACTTACAATGAACCCAAACCCCATAAATACAATAAGTCCAATGGTGCTTAAAACAAGCAATTCCACAAAAGTTATCCACCCATTAACAAGTGTAAATTGAAATACAAAATGACCTAATGTCAAAATAACAACGGCTGTTATCAATTGGAAAATCATTCTGCTTAATGCTTCACCAAATACAATATACGCTCTGTTAATTGGTGTTGCGAAAAACCTTTTTAATACCAATTGCTGTCTAAGATTCATAAAAATAAAGGCAACGCCAAAAACACCGGCACTCAACAAGGAAAACCCCAATTGGCCGGGTAAAATAAAGTCTATAGTTCGATAAACCCTTCCCGGCACCACATCAGCCTCTTGTAAATTGGCAAAACTTGGATTTTCGGGGTACAACATCATATTAAAACGATGAATCACCGTGTTAATGATTGATCGGAGCATATTACTGTTTTGCACATTCACTGCACCTGAGGTTTTCATGTTGACGGTGTATTCAGTAAGTGCATTTTCAGAATTATGCACTATTGTTAAGATGGCTGTGATTCGGCCTCTTTCTAGATCTGATTCTAATTCAGCCAAGGGCTTTTTTACCACAGTTAATCCTACACTGTCTTTTAAAATGGAATACAACATAGACGTTGTATCCGATGACGGATTAAATCCAACTTTAAAAGTCATCTTCCCTCCCCCACCAATAAATCCAAATACAAGGATAAATATCAACGGAAACATAAAACTAAATACTATCGCAGATGGACTCCTGAAAATGGCTTTTAAACTGGCCCAAGTAATGGCAAACATTGCCTTAACATGATTATACCGTACAGACATATTACAAATATAAGTGCTAAAATACAGTTTGCTTGTTTACATTTTATTGTAAAGAAGCACTTACGCTAAAAGGCAAACGTGCCTGAATGATTCCGCTACTGTTTTTCAACGCTTTAACTTGATTGAATAACTCCATATTTTCTCTGCCGATTTCTTGTTCAATAATTTTGGCATTATTGATGTAGGTTTCGCTTTTGAATAATTTCTCAAAAGGAGAAACGGGCTCTGGATATACCCGAATATTATATGCTTTAATCTTAGCCAATCTTGCAGCCGATGCAATAGCATCGTTCAAAGAGCCTATCTTATCCGCCAATCCAATAGTGACAGCCCGTGTGCCTGTCCAAACCCTACCCTGTGCAATACTGTCTACATAAGCGGTGTCCATTTTCCTGCCATCGGCAATTCTTTGTTTAAAAGTGGTATACACACGATCAATTTCCCGCTGTATCATTGACCTTTCATTAGGAGAAAGTGGTTTATACCCTATAAGACTAGAATTTTCAGGTGCTGTACTTACGCCATCAAAAGTAACGCCTACTTTATTTTTCAAAAACTTCTCAAAATTGGGCACTATAGAAAAAACGCCAATCGATCCTGTAATGGTATTGGGTTGAACAAAAATACTGTCTGCCAAACAAGCAATATAATATCCTCCGCTTGCCGCAACATCACCCATGGAAACCACTACAGGCTTACCGGCTTTTTGTGCCAAACTCAGTTCACGCCAAATCATCTCACTCGCATAACTGCTTCCGCCTGGAGAATTTACCCTTAGTACAATGGCTTTTATGCTTTTGTTGTTGCGTAATTTACGAATCAACGCAACATATTCTTCAGATGCAATACCCGTTTCGGCAGATTCACCATCTGTAATGTCCCCTTCGGCAACCAACACGGCAATTTTATCTGTTTTACCATATTCTGTAATACTTACGGCATTGAGGTAAGTACCTATCGTAACAAAATTGATTTTTTCGTCACCTCCAATTTTTAAACGTTGTCTTATTTCGGTTTTTACTTCATCATCGTATTTAACGCCATCAATCAATTTAAAACGAACCGCATCTTCTGGTGTTTCTACTGCATAAGTATTGGCGTATTGACGCAATAGAGCGGTATCTACATTTCTAGATTGTGCAACATCATCCAAAAACTTACTGTACACATCATTTAACCATACTGATGTTTGCAATTTATTGGCGTCAGTCATTTTTTCTACCCTAAAAGGCTCTGTAGCACTTTTAAATTTGCCGGCATAAAATATTTGTGGATCTATCTCTAATCGATCGATTAAATTTTTAAAAAACGGATAACCTACGCCAAATCCTTCCCATTCTACACCACCCTTTGGATTGCAGTACACTTTATTGGCCACACTAGCCACTTGAAACGCTTTCTGGGTAAGAATATCACTATATGAAATGATAAATTTCCCCGACTTTTTGAAATCAATCAAGCTTGCCCTCATTTCTTCACTCGCTGCAAATCCATTTCCATTGGTGTTTGCTTTGAGATACAAACCCTTTATGGATGTATCTGTTTTTGCCTTTTGTATCAGTTGAATAAATTCATACAATGAAGGCAATTCGTCCTCTTTTTTACCCGTAAACATGATAAAGGGGTCTTCAGATTTTTTTTCTGCAAAACTTTTGGATAAATCAATATACAAAACAGCTTTTTCGGGAACAGTTTCTTCTTTTTTATTGACTAAACTTCCCGCTATTACAGAGATTAGTAGAAATATGAGGAAGAAAAAAGCGAACATCGCTAATAGAACAGCAAAAAATATCTTAAAAAAACTCTTCAATGTTAAAATTTTATATCACGTAAATTTATGGATATTTGACCCAAATGAGAAATCCAATACTATGAATCTTGTGTATTTATTGATAGGTGGTAATTTAGGACATCGAGAGTGTCATTTGACAAAAGCAAAGCAACAAATAACGGCATTGTGTGGCAAAATAATTAAGCATTCAACCATTTATGAAACGGCTGCTTGGGGAAATACCGATCAACCCCTTTTCCTCAACCAAGTGATTATAATAGAAACATTGCTATCACCTATTGATTTGTTACAACAGCTATTACAAATTGAATTGGATGCCGGCAGAGAACGCACAGAAAAATATGGTCCAAGAACCATTGACATTGATATCTTATTTTACAACAACAGCATTATTGCGTTACCCGAATTAGACATTCCGCATCCTAGAATTGCGGAAAGACGATTTGTTTTGGTGCCAATGGTTGAGATTGCAGCAGATTTTTTACACCCAATTCTACAGCAAAAAATGTCTACCCTGCTAGAAAATTGCACAGATTCACTACTTGTGTATAAAAAAACCTATTCAATTTAAATTGGTGTCTTAAGTTTGATGTACAAATGATGAAATACCACTTTATCACTATAGAAGGAAATATAGGCGTCGGCAAAACGACGTTGTCTGAATTATTGGCAAAACATTACAATGCCAAACTTGTTTTGGAAAATTTTTCAGAAAACCCGTTCCTGCCAAAGTTTTATGAGGATCCAAAGCAATATGCTTTCCCATTGGAACTTTTTTTTATGGCAGAAAGGTTTAAGCAATTGAAAGAAATGATTCATCATAAAGAGCTTTTCCAAGAACTCACCATTTCTGATTACTTATTTACCAAATGCTTACTTTTTGCAAAAGTGAACCTTAAACCTGATGAATTCAAATTGTACCAACAATTGTTTGATATCATTCATCAACAAGTCATTCAGCCAGACATATTGATTTATTTGCATTCGCCGGTAAAACGGTTGCAAGAAAATATTCGCAAACGCAACCGTCCTTACGAACAAAATATTCCCAACGACTACTTATTTTCTATACAAGAAACATATACCAGCTACATTAAACAGCACCATGTAAAAACATTGTTTATTGACGTTGGTAATGCAGATTTTTTGGGTAATCCAGCTCATTTGCATACCATTATTGATATGTTGGAACGTGATTTTGACGAAAACCAACATTTCATGTCTCTCTAATTGGTGGTTTATACAATTTTTTAAATTAGATGCATGAAAACACTTAATGTGTTTCGGTTTAGTGAATTTCGGAGTTATATTATTTGCAGATTTCTATTTATTCTGGTGATGAATATGCAGGCCACTTTAATCAGTTGGAAGGTATATGATATGACTAAAGATCCTTTTAGCATTGGGTTGATTGGTTTATTTGAATTTATTCCTGCCATGATAACATCTCTTTTTTCGGGTCAGTTTATTGATAAAAACGATAAGAAATATGTGTTGCAATGGAGTATTCTGATGAATATCTTGTTAACAACTGGTTTACTTTTGGCAACACTTCCTATTGCAGCAGCAACATTTGGGCAATCAACCACTTTGATTATAATATATAGTGTTGTGTTTCTTACCGGAATAGCTAGGGCATTTAGTGGGCCTTCTTCGTTTGCATTGGTTAGTCAATTAATTCCTGAAGAATTTTTAACCAATGCGGTTACTTGGCATAGTGCAGCGTGGCAAGCAGCGGTTGTGATGGGTCCAGCATTTGCAGGATTGATGTATGGCAAATGGGGTATTACGCCAACATTTAGTTTGATGGTTGGATTATTTATAACAGCTTTTATTGCCATTCTTTTTATTAGTCCAAAACCTGCTGTATTGGTAAAAACGGGAGAATCAATAATAGAAAGTATTAGACAAGGATTTCAATTTGTATGGAGAACGAAGGAGATATTGGGTACGGTTACATTAGATTTATTTGCTGTTTTCTTTGGAGGCGCAACGGCGATGTTGCCCTATTTTGCTGATGTGGTGTTAAAAGTTGGTCCTGCAGGATTGGGTTTATTGCGTTCGGTTCCTGCGATAGGTTCTTTGGTGGTATTGATTATTATTACGTTGAGGCCATTAAAATCGCAACAAGGCAGAACGATGTTGTGGTGTGTTGCGGGTTTTGGCGTTAGTATTATCGTCTTTGGGTTGTCGCAATATTTTTGGTTATCCGTATTGGCATTGTTTATTGGTGGAGTGCTGGATGGGATAAGTATGATTATTCGATCTAATATTTTGCAACTCAAAACGCCCGAGGCGATGCGGGGAAGGGTGGCATCCTTAAACAGTATTTTTGTAATGTCTTCTAATGAATTAGGGGAATTTGAAAGTGGTTTTACGTCGAAATTAATGGGTGTTGTGCCGGCTGTTATTTTTGGAGGATGTATGACGATGTTGGTTGTTGCTACTACTTGGGTTAAAATACCATCCATAAAAAAGATAAAGTATTAAATAAGAATCAGGAATTAGGAATCAGGAATTAGGGATTAGGGATTAGGAATCAGGAATTAGGAATCAGGAATCAGGAATCAGGGATTAGGGATTATTAATTAGGGATTAGGGGAATTATGATTGGGGAAGTGATGATATTGTTATGAAAATTCGGATTTGAGAATTAATAACAAAGAAACTTTAGATAAATCAATGATGTAATGTAAATTCTTTTTATATTTGCATCCCTTAGCAATGAGGATGGCCCCGTAGCTCAACTGAATAGAGTATTTGACTACGGATCAAAAGGTTTCAGGTTTGAATCCTGACGGGGTCACAAAAGCTTTTCTAACTTTGTTAGAGAGGCTTTTTTGTTTTATTGTGCATTGCATTTTCATATCATTTCCAAATACACAATAGGATGAATTTTTTCATATGAAGCAATTCATCCTATTATATATTTTGGGTTGATATAATCAAAACAACATTAGCGATTTCCTGTGTGTTGATCAATGATATCAATGGTCATTTTTTCTAATTTGGATAGTAGCGGAGGTAATACAAAAGGCATCCTTTGAAAGTAAAATAACGTAATGATATTTCTTTTCCGATCCACCATATAGGCCGTATTGAATGCTCCACCCCAAAAAAAGCTCCCTACCGAAGCATTATTGATTACTCGCCCTAAAGGGGAAGTTAATCCAACACCCAAACCAAAAGTATTCAAAGATTTTACCCCGCCAGAAACAAAGGTTTTCTCCCCCAACTGATTACTCAACAATTGATCAACAATATTCGAAGTTAAAATATGTTTACGCTTTGAAGTATTTCCATTATACAAAATACTTTGTAAAAAAAGTGCATAATCATGTGTGGTAGAAACCAAACCGCCAATCGCTGAAAAATAATTCCCTTTGGGCGCCAATGGATAATTCACCGGATATACTGAAGGATTGATTTCTGCCAAACTATCTTTAGCTTTTTTCATATACACCTTAACCAACCTATCTTGCTTATTTTTCGGGAGATAAAAATAGGTATCACGCATTTTTAAAGGCCTAAATATGTTTTTAGCAAGATATTGATCTAGAGGAAGTCCTGACACCAACTCAATTAATCTACCCAATACATTGGTGCTTAACCCATAGCTGAATCTAGCACCAGGCTGATGCACCAATGGCATTGCCGAAATGTGTTCCACTTCTTCTTCTAACGAAGTAAACCCTTTGTTTAAAGGCTGGTTGAGTGCATATTTTTCGAATAATGGCTTAAATTTTGGATATTCATCGGCAGAAGAAATACCAGATTGATGGCTTAATAAATCACGAATGGTTATAGACCTGATCTTATCTACCATTTTGAAAGTGTCGTTTTCCAACATTACCACTTTTTGATAGCTGAAACTAGCAATATACTTTTCAATTGGATCGTCTAATCCTATCAACTGTTTTTCTACCAATTGCAAAACAGCCACAGAAATAATAGCTTTGGTTTGTGAGGCAATTCGGAATATCGCATCCGTTTGCATGGGTTTTAAGTTGGATAGATCTGCATAACCATAAGCTTTATCTACAACAACTTTATTGTTATGGATGATATAGGCTACCCCTCCAGCAATATTTTTTTGCCGAATTTCCGCATTGATTACACTATCAATTTTTGTGAAGTCTTGAGCCATTAACGCACTTGAAAACAATAGAAAAGCACTTGAAAACAATAGTCTTATTTGATTCATTGGATAAAAATTAAGCAAAGCTACGCATTATAGGAAGCAACAACAAAGAACAATGCATACATCGCTTCTATTGAATAAATGAATAAGCTATTTAATCTTGCGGCAATAGGTATGAAACAAAGTTAAATCAATGTGTATTTGATGGAGTGAATTTATCTAGAAAAAGACATTCTACTAAACAGTACAATTGCCTCCACATACTTCTGAAATTCAAAATAATGACCATAAATCAAGTATCTACAAATTAAAATACTATATATAAATGGATATATTATATATTCTAAAAACATACATTTGTAAATAGAAAAAATCTACAAATACATATATGGAACCATTAAAAATCCAATTCATATAATCGGCTAGCAGTTGAATTCGATTCATTATGATTGTATATTTTTGGTACTTAATATGGTTAATTTAACGTTTTAATAATTTAAAAACCCTTAAAGATGTCTTGTAATCGTCTGTTTTTAATCTTAGTAATATGTATTGGTATATTACCCTCCATTAAAGCGCAGAATTCAAATCCGCCCATTAACTTTTTCATTGGAGGTGCACTTGAAATGGGTGGAGAAGCAGTTGCCACTGTTTCTTTTGCTGATGGCTCTAAACAATCAATTAAAGCTGGTCAGGGTGGAACCATTGGTGTAGGACTTAAATGGCATCCAGCCAATTCAAACAAATGGTCGCTCAAAGGTATGATTGGTATAAAATATGTTACCACCAAAGCTACCAATGCAAATATCACTCTAACCAGAATGCCCCTTCGATTCACTGCTAACTATCATTTTTCAAAAAACATTTGGAGTGGTGTAGGCATTACATCTCATCAACTAATTAATTTCAATGCCGGTGGAATTGGTAACAATGCTTCTTTCTCCAGCAATGTGGCACCTACATTTGAATTTGGGTTTAAAGAGTTTTCGCTTATGTACACACCCATGACGTATAAAGATCCTAGCCAAAAATCGTACAATGCAGGAGCTATAGGTATTGCATTTGCAGTTGATATAAAAAAGAGACAAAGAAGATAGTGGTTAGTTGTTAGTTGTTAGTTGTTAATGGTTAGTGGTTAGTTGTAATTGTTTCATCCTAAAA
>Ga0164294_10002396_pt1 | contig 16900 bp, 10 predicted proteins | sample GEODES005metaG_FD_111479 | JGI IMG/M metagenome (GOLD analysis project Ga0164294, IMG submission 111479) | Oligotrophic lake water microbial communities from Sparkling Lake, Wisconsin, USA - GEODES005 metaG | ecosystem: Environmental > Aquatic > Freshwater > Lake | place: USA: Sparkling Lake...
CCAGCGAGATTCTCACCCGGATCGAGGCACCGCTGCAGGATTTCCAGCCCGACATCGTGCTCGTACACGGCGACACGTCGACAACGCTGGCGACATCGCTGGCCGCCTACTACCAGAAGATCCCGGTCGGCCATGTCGAGGCGGGGCTGCGCACCGGCAATCTGCTTTCGCCCTGGCCGGAAGAAGCCAACCGCAAGCTCACCGGCGCCATCGCCCGGCTCCATTTTGCCCCGACCGAGCAATCGCGCGCCAATCTGCTGGCCGAGAACGTTGCACCCGGCAGCATCCATGTCACCGGCAACACGGTGATCGACGCCCTGCTCATGGTTCGCGCGAAGCTGGAAGCCGACCCCGTGCTGGCGCGCGAACTGGCGGACAGGTTCACGCCCATGCTGCGTGAAGATGCCCGGCTGATCCTGATGACCGGCCATCGCCGCGAGAACTTCGGCGGCGGGTTCGAGCGGATCTGCGCGGCGATCACCGTGTTGGCCCGGCGCTATCCCGAAGCCGATTTCGTCTATCCCGTGCATCTCAATCCGAATGTGCGCGAACCGGTCATGCGCACGCTGGGCGGCGTGAAGAACATCCACCTGATCGAACCGCTCGATTACCTCCCGTTCGTCTATCTCATGAACCGCAGCCACATCATCCTGACCGATTCCGGCGGGATCCAGGAAGAGGCGCCTTCGCTGGGCAAGCCGGTGTTGGTGATGCGCGACACGACCGAGCGGCCCGAGGCTGTCGCGGCCGGAACCGTCAAGCTGGTCGGAACCAGCACGCAGCAGATCGTCGACGGCGTGATCGCGCTGATGGACGATGCCCCGGCCTATGAGGCCATGGCATTCGCCCATAACCCTTATGGAGACGGTTACGCTTGCACACGGATCGAGCAAGTGCTTGGGACGTTCTCATGAGGTATCAGTCAAGACACACGGGTTCTTCTGCTGCAACTGTCGGCAAGGTCTTCGGTCGCATTTCGGTTATCGGTCTTGGTTACATCGGCCTGCCGACTGCGGCCGTGTTCGCATCGCGCGGTGTCGAAGTCATCGGCGTCGACGTGAGTGCCCATGCGGTCGAAACGATCAACAGCGGGCGCGTCCACATCGTCGAGCCCGATCTCGACATGCTGGTGCACGCCGCGACGCTCGAGGGGCGGCTGCGCGCCACCATGGTGGCCGAGCCTGCCGATGCCTTCCTGATCGCGGTGCCGACCCCGTTCAAGAACGATCACGAGCCCGATCTCTCCTATATCAAGGCCGCTGCCGAAGCGATCGCGCCGGTGCTTGCGGCGGGCAACCTCGTCGTGCTCGAATCGACCTCGCCGGTGGGCGCCACCGAGCAGCTGGCAGACTGGCTTGCCGCAGCTCGCCCGGACCTGACCTTCCCGCAGCAGGCGGGCGAGGCATCGGACATCCGCATCGCCTATTGCCCCGAGCGCGTGCTGCCGGGACAGGTCCTGCGCGAACTCGTCGAGAACGACCGCGTGATCGGCGGGATGAGCCCGCGCTGCTCGCAGCGGGCCTGCGATCTCTACAAGATCTTCGTGGCCGGCGAATGCGTGGTGACCAACGCGCGCACCGCCGAGATGTGCAAGCTCACCGAGAATGCCTTCCGCGATGTCAACATCGCCTTCGCCAACGAGCTTTCGCTCATCTGCGACAAGCTGGGCATCAGCGTGTGGGAGCTGATCGCGCTCGCCAATCGCCATCCGCGGGTGAACATCCTGCAGCCCGGCCCCGGTGTTGGCGGCCACTGCATCGCGGTCGATCCCTGGTTCATCGTCAGCCGGACACCGGACGAGGCGCGGTTGATCCACGCCGCGCGGCTCGTCAACGACGGCAAGCCCTACTGGGTGATCGGCAAGATCGAGGCGGCCGTCGAGGAAGTGGCGCGGCGGCGCGGCTGCGCCCCGGCCGATGTCCGCGTGGCTGCGTTCGGCCTCGCCTTCAAGCCCGATATCGACGACTTGCGCGAGAGCCCGGCGATGATGATCGTCGAGCATCTCGCGCGGGCCCTGCCTGGACAGGTCATGGCGGTCGAGCCCAATATCGAGGCGCTCCCGCAGCGTCTGGCGCAGCTTGATGTCGGCTTTGTCCCGGCGGAAGAGGCGCTTGCGGCGGCAGACGTCTGGGCCTTGCTGGTCGATCATCGCAGCTTCCGCGGCGCTGTGCCGAACGGGCGCGAGGATGTTGTGATCGTCGATACCCGTGGTATCTGGAACAGCGCCGTTTGACCCGGCCGCGTAGAGCGTACGGGCAGACAGGCAAGCAGAGGCAATGACCGACACGCTTTCAGGATTCGCAGCGGGGGAAGCCGTGCCGGAACCGCGGCCTGGCGAACCTGCGTGCGACGATCCTGCGCGCGCGGTGCCAACGGCGTCGCCAGATCCGGCGGATCCGGAGCCGGCAACCGACACGGTGGCAACGCTCAGGGCCGAGCTCGGCCGGCAAGACGCGAAGCGGGCCAGGGCCGAGGCGCAAGCCCTGCGCGAGGCACGCCGGGCCGATCTGGCGGATCAGGCCTTGCAGCGCTCGCTGGCAAGCTATGAACGGCAGATCAATGCGCTGAAGCAATCCAACGCCTTCCGGCTTGGCGCGATCCTGCTCGGCGGCTTCAAGTCGTTCGGCACCGTGCGCCGGCTTCCCGGACAGCTGCTCGCGCTGCAACGCGAGAACAGCCTGCGCCGCCAGATGCAAGGCCGGCAGAGCCTGCGGGCGCTGGGCGGCAAGGACTATCCCTACCTCCTGGCCCGGCTCAAGAGCGACGGGTTTGAGGCCGCCTGCGCGATGATCGAGGGGCTGGCCCTGCAAGATCCGGCGCGGGCCAATGCCTATACCGCGCTCTCGCGCCAGCTGCGCGGCAAGGATCCGGCGGCTTCCGCCCGGGCCGCGCGCATTGCGAGCGAGGCCGATCCGCATCCCTGGCGGGCCAAGTGGCTGGCCTTCCGCCTGCACGATGCGGGACAACTGGTCGAGCCGGCGCGGATGCTGCGCGACCTTTCGGGCGAGATCATGTTCAGTGCCTCGGAAGAGACGAGCGCGGCGCAGATCGAGGCGCTGGCGAACCTGTTCGAGCTGAGGCCGGTGCTGCCCTACCCGATCGGCACGCGCTATATCCCGAAGCCGGACGCCCTGCTCTACGTAGCGGCCAGCGTCCTGCCCTACCATGTCAGCGGATACACGCTGCGGACGGGCGCTTTGGTCGGCGCGCTCAAGGCGGCGGGCGTGGACCTGACCGTGGCCACCCGGCCAGGCTATCCGTGGGACCGCCACGACAGCTTGCAATCGGCGCGCGCCGCGACGACCGCGTTGGACGGGATCACCTACCACCACTTCCGCCAGCCGGCGCAGGATCTGCCGCTCGATGTCTATATCGAGCGGGCTGCCGCGGCGATCGCGCGGCTGGCTTTGGAAAAGCAGGTGGCCGCCATCCATGCGGCCTCCAATCATGTGAACGCGCTGCCGGCGCTTATCGCCGCGCGAACGCTGGGCATCCCCTTCCATTTCGAGATCCGCGGGCTGTGGGAAATGAGCCGGGCCTCGAACGTCGAGGGCTTCGAGGAAAGCGAGCGCTACCGGCTCGGGCTCGAGCTTGAGCGCTTTGTCGCAAGCCACGCGGACCGGGTCTACGCCATCTCGCAACCGCTGGCGCAGCTCCTGATCCAGGACTGGGGCATCGCCCCCGACAAGATCGCGATCCTTTCGAACGGGATCGACAGCGCGGGTTTTCGGGCGATCACCCCGCAGCGCCCGGCCCGCTTCACCATCGGCTATGCCGGCGCGATGGTGCCTTATGAAGGGCTCGATCTGCTGCTCGATGCCGTGGCGCAGCTGCGCGCCGGCGGCGCCGAAATTGCGCTGCGCCTGATCGGCGACGGCTCGGCGCGCAAGGCGCTGGAGGCCCGGACCCGCGACTTGCGGCTCGAAGGCGCGGTCGAATTTCTGGGCAAGCTGCCCTACGAGGCCGCACGGCAGCACATCGCGGCCTGCTCGCTGGTATGCCTGCCGCGCCGCCCTGACCGGGTGTGCGAACTGGTGCCGCCGATCAAGCTGGTCGAGACCATGGCGCTGGGCGTGCCGGTGGTCGTGCCCGATCTGCCCGCCTTCCGCGCCGAGGCGGAGGACGGCGTGACGGCCCTGTTCTTCCGCGCCGGCGACAGCGCCGATCTGGCCCGGGCGATCGCACAGGTCCGCGCCGACCCGGAAGCAACAGAAGCGCGCGCGCTCGAGGCACGAGAGCGGGCGCTGACCGAACGCGACTGGGGGCACGCCGCCGCCGCCGTGCGCGAGGCACTGGGCGCGATCAAGGCCGGGCCGACCTTGGCTGAGCTGGGCGAGGACCTTCCCGAAGACAACCTCACCGACCTGCTGATCGATCCGACCCACCTAGCCGCCCGGTTCGAGGCGGATGGAATCGCCCCGTTCGTTACGATGATCGATCGCCAGCCCGGCCTTTCCAAACGCGACCGCGCCCGCGAATTCATGCGCGTCGGCAGCGCGTTCGCGGATGTCGGCCTCGAACAGGCGGAAACGCTGCTGGTCGAGGAACTTCTGAAAACCGACCGCAGCCCGGCCGCGCTGGGCTGGGCCTACCGCACGTATGAACGCTTTGGCGCGTTCGAGCAGACACGGGCGCTGCTGGACGAGCTGTCAGCACACCCAGGCGTGGCGGGCACCCCGGCGGGCGCGACGCGGATCGAGAAGCTGAAAGGCGGCCTTGCGCACCAGCTTTCGCTGCTGGATCTGATCCCGCCGCGCGCGCCGCTGGCGTTCACCCCGGTCGCCAACCGCATCTGCTACATGCTGCACAACAGCCTGCCCTATTCCTCGGGCGGTTATGCCACCCGTTCGCACGGGGTGGCGAGCGGACTGCGCGCGGCCGGCTTCGATGTGCAGGTGATGACGCGGCCGGGCTATCCCCATGACATCGTGGCCGACCTCAAGGACACGGCGGTGCCGCTGACCGACGAGATCGACGGCATTGCCTATCACCGCACACTCGAACCGCAGCGCCGCACGACCAAGTTCATCCAGTATGTGCCCGAAGCGGCCCGGGTTCTGGAAGAGCGCTTTCGCGCGCTGCGGCCCGCGCTGGTGGTCTCGGCATCGAACTACGTCGTGGCGCTGCCCGCGCTCATTGCCTGCCGGCGCCTTGGCATTCCGTTTGTCTACGAGGTGCGCGGCTTCTGGGAAGTGACCCGCGGGTCGCGCGAATTCAACTACAGCGAAAGCGCGGCCTACAAGCTGCAGAGCCGGTTCGAGGCCGCTGTCGGCGCGGCAGCGGACCACATCTTCACGCTCACCCAGCCGATGCGCGAAGAGCTGATCGGCCGGAGCGTCGATCCGCGCAAGATCGACTTGCTGCCCAATGCCTGCGATCCGGAAAAGTTCATGCCGCGCCAGCGGGATGAGGCGCTCGCGGCAAGTCTGGGGATACCCGCCGGGGTTCCGGTCATCGGCTATGTCGGCACTTTCGTCGATTACGAGGGGCTGGAGGATCTCGCCCGGGCCTGCGGGCTGCTCAAGCAGCGCGGGCATACCTTCCGCCTGCTGCTCGTCGGCAACGAGAACACCTCGGGAACCGAAACCGGGCCGATCACCCAGATGATCGCCGATGCCGCCGCCGAAGCCGGTTTCTCCGACTGGCTGATCATGCCCGGCCGCGTGCCGCATGCGCTGGTGCACAGCTACTATTCGCTGCTCGATATCTGCCCCTTCCCGCGCAAGCCCTGGCCGGTGTGCGAGATGGTCTCGCCGATGAAGCCGCTCGAGGCGCTGGCGTTGGAAAAGCTCGTGATTGTCTCCAGCGTGCGCGCGCTGGTGGAGATGATCGCGGACGGCCGCACCGGCCTCGTCTTTGCCAAGGGCGATATCACCAGTCTGGCCGACACGCTGGAGCGGGCGATGACATCGCCGCAGCTGCGCGCCGAGCTTGGCAAGGCGGGCCGCATCTGGGTCGAGCAGCAGCGGACATGGCGCGCGCTGGGCGAGAAGGCGGCGGGCATTCTTGCACGCTTTGCCACGCCCGAAGGCGCTGCCACGCCGACCGCGCCGGCACGCCCTGCTGCTGCACCGGACGCATTGCCTGGTTCACCGCCAGCCGATGCCGCCCTCCCGGAGTGGTGGCCGCAGTTGCCCGAACAATTCCGCTCGCGCTGCGATTACGTCTCGATCAAACGCTGGGAAGTCGGCGAGCAGGCCATGGCCCTGCGGTCCGCCTATGTGGACCGGTTCGGCGAGGAAGCCGTCCAGAAGCGGATGCCGCTCGCCAACTGGAAGCGCGCGGACATCTGCGTGGGCCTGGTTCCGCCCGACCAGCCCCTGCTCGATATCGGCAGCGGCCTCGGCGAGTTCGTCAATCTGTTCTGCCAGACCAACACGGCCACGCCGCTGTCCTCGGTGGACCTGAAGGATTATGACCTGTGGATGGATGCCACCGGGCGGATCAATCGCATCTACAAGTCGCTTCTCGATCTGGGACCGGACGAGGCGCACGAGGTCGTGACCTGTTTCGAGGTTATCGAACATCTGCCGACCAAATCGGTCGAAGCCGCCGTGGCCAAGCTGCGCAGTCTGGCGAAGCGCCGGCTCTATGTGTCGGTTCCGTTCATGGAGCCCCTGCCGCTCTATCGCGGTCATCGCACCCGGTTTGACCCGGAGCTGATCACCGCGCTTTTCCCCGATGCGCGGTTGACCATCTTTGACAAAGGGACGAGGGTCTTCGACAAGATGACGGCTTGGATCCTGTGCGAGGTCCGGTTTGACTAAGATTGTACCGGTGATCAACCAGCGGCGCTGGTTCGAACGCGTCTTCAACCGGTTTGCCGCGCTCGGGCCTGGCACGCACCGGGTTGATATTCCGATCGATGGCACCACGCTCCAGTTCAAGGCGAAGATCATCGAGGGCGGGACGCAGGTTCTGTACAGCTTTCACGGCGCGGTCGATCGCGAGAAGACCCCGCTGCCGGTGTTCAACGGCTTCCTGCCCGATCTGCCGCGCACCCACCAGATCTGCATCAGCGATCCCACGCTGGCGGGCGGGCGGGGATTCCGGCTCGGCTGGTATGCGGGGCATGCCGGATTAAATGCCCAGCTGCGTCTGCCACAGGCCCTGAAAGCGATCACCGGCGCGCTGAAACCCACCCGCGTCACCTATTTCGGCAACTCGGGCGGCGGGTTTGCCGCGCTCTATTGTTCGCATCATGCGCCGGGCAGCATCGCGCTGGTCGGCAATCCCCAGACCAATATCCTGCGCTACTCGCGCCATCTCGTCGCGCCCTATCGCGAAGCCTGCTGGCCGGAGGCGGAAACGAACGAGGACCTGGCGAATGCGATCTGCGTGGACCTCACGGCGCTTTATGCCAAGGGGTTCCGGAACACGGTCGTCTATTGCCAGTCGATGGGTGACCGGGCCCAGGTCAACGGCCAGATGCTGCCGTTCCTTGGCGCAATTGCCGGCCAGTCCCGCTCCGAGCGCGTGCTGCTCTACAGCGATTTCAAGGGCGTTCACGGCCATGTCGGTGATCGTGATGCCTACCGGGAATGGGCGCGGGCGATTGCCGCCAGCCCCACGGACCATCCCAAGGACCTGCTCGATTCCTGGCACAGGATCCGGAGCATGGGCGTGGCGCCCGAGCAGGAGCAGGCGGAGGTGCCCGTCAAGCCGGCCAGCGCGCCGGGCTTCGACCAGCGCGATCTTGTCCTGACCGAGCAGCTGCGCACCTATCGGCAGCGGCCATCATGAGCCATCCATACCGAGATCTGCCGGCACGCGCCTACTGGCGCCGCGCCGTGGGCGCGCGCCATTTCGCGGACATCACCGAACTCTGGACCCCCATGCCGCTGCAGCGGAGCGACCGCGTGGCAACGGCGGGCAGCTGCTTTGCCCAGCATCTTGGCCGCAGCCTGCGCGAGCGCGGCGCAAACTACATGGACTGCGAGCCGCCGCCACCTGTGTTCCCGAGCCGGACCGAGGAACGGCGCTTCGGCTTTGGCCTGTTTTCCTGCCGCTACGGCAACATCTACACCACGCGGCAGCTGCTGCAGCTGTTCGAGGAAGCGTTCGGCCGGCGCGAGCCGCGCGAGAAAGTCTGGCAGCTTAGAGAGCGCTACTTCGATGCGCTGAGGCCGGGCGTCGATCCGGTGGGCCATGCCACACCCGATGATGTGCTGGCCGATCGCAAGAGCCATCTGGCGGCCGTGCGGACGATGTTCGAAACGCTGGACGTGTTCGTGTTCACGCTGGGCCTGACCGAAGGGTGGGAAAGTCTCGAGGACGGCACGATGTTCCCGGTCGCCCCCGGGACCATCGCGGGATCCCATGATCCCCGGCGCCATGCCTTGCGGAACTTGCGCCACGGCGAGGTGATGGCCGATCTGGAAGCGTTCTGGACCCGGCTCAAGGCAATCAATCCGGGCGCGCGCATGCTGCTGACGGTGTCGCCGGTGCCGCTCGCCGCGACCGCAACCGATCAGCACGTGCTGGCGGCAACGACGTATTCCAAGTCGGTGCTCCGCGCTGCTGCTGGCGACCTTGCCGCGGATCACGAGGGCATTCACTATTTCCCCTCATACGAGCTGATCAGCGGGCATCCCTCGCGCGGGATGTTCTTCGATCCCGATCTCAGGGAGGTCAACAAGTTCGGTGTCGATGTGGTCATGAACCACTTCTTCACCGGCCGGCTGGCACGCGAGTTTGGCAACCCCGGCGATGAGCCCGAGGAAGAATTCGAGGTGATCTGTGACGAAGGCCTGGTCGATGATGGCCGGCAGGAAGGGAACCTGCAAGCAGGGGACCGGCACAGCGAAGACATGTGACAGACACGGTTTGCCTCGGCGGCAGCGGGCCGCAGCCGGCACGTGCGCCAGACACCACGAAACGGCTTCATCGTGCGTTCAGTGGTTGCTTGTCATCCAACCGACTCGACAGTGACCTAGAGAACGGCAACTGCCGTGTAATGGTATCGTTACGAATTAAGGTTTGAAGACAATGATCCTCACCAGCAAGGTGTTCCGTAATGCCGTCTCCGGCCTGGTTCTGGCGGCCGCCATGGGCCTGTCATCTGCAGCCCATGCCGGTACTGTCTACCTCGCAGTCAATGGCAACGACCGCAACGACGGCTCATCGCCGGACAAGGCGGTTGCGACGCTCAACACCGCCGTGACCGTGGCCACGGCCCGGGCGGCGGGCACGAAAGAGGCCATGACGATCATGGTCGGACCCGGCATCTTCCGCAACCAGACCGTTACGCTCACCGAAGACCGGCTGCGGACCAGCCTGACCATCACCGGCGCGAGCGACGATGCGGCGCAATTCCCGGCGTTCTATGGCGCGGGCTGGCAGACCTGGCTGACCTATAACGGGCGGTCCGGGCAGGCGACGGGCCTTACCATCAAGAACCTGCGCTTCGTTGACTACTCCACCGTGATCACGCTGAACGGCGATCGCGACAATCCGGGCCGGTTCAACAAGGGCACGGTGATTGCCAACAACGTGTTCGCGCGGATCGGCTCGCGGCCCGGCAGACCCCTCTCCACCGCAGCCGTGCGGCTGGTCAACTCGCGTGAAAACGTGATCGAGAACAACTATTTCCGCACCATCCGCAACAACCCGGTCAAGACGTGCAGTGCGCTGCATCCGGTCTATGCCGCACATTACTCATCCGGCAACAGGATCACCGGGAACCGGTTCGAAGATTACTGCGGGGCCGCGATCAAGCTGCGCGATCGCTCGAACGACAACACGATCACCGACAACGCGTTCAAGACCAGCGATTCCGTGTTCGCGATCCAGGAATGGTATTGCGACAAGACGACCGAAACGGCCTGCACCAAGGCTCGGGGCGAGTGCCCCTCGACCGGCAACATCGCAACCGGCAACGCGTGGGGAGACAGCATCTTCCGTCGCCGCCGGATCGCCATCGACGGGCACAGCAGGCCGCTGGCCTGGTGCAGTACCTCCGACTTCAGCAAGTCGCGTGTTGCCGACTAGTCACCGCGAGGCCCTGCAGAAATGGCGATGAGCGGTATCAGAATCGCACTTCTGGCCGATGAACTGACGCGCTCCTGCCTTTCGCCGGAGTGCACTGTCATCGATGTGCCGGCGACCGGCTTTGCCGAGGTGCTGCGCACAGCGCGGCCCGATCTGTTGCTGGTCGAATCCGCCTGGCATGGGCTCGATTCCGGCTGGAAATACAAGATCGCCGCCTATCCGGGCCATTTCCTGCGATCGAACCGGCGGCTGCGCAAGCTGGTCAGGACCGCGCGCGACCTCGGCATTCCGACACTGTTCTGGAACAAGGAAGACGGGGTTCACTTCGACCGGTTCATCGCCAGCGCGAAGCTCTTCGACCATGTGCTCACGGTCGATGCCAACTGTCTGCCGCGCTACCGGGCGGTGGTCGATCCCGCGACGACCGTGGGCGTGCTGCCGTTTCCGGTGCAGCCACGGTTCCACAACTTCACCGGTTTCCATTTCCGCACCAACGATGCCAATTTCGTCGGGAGCTACAGCACGCACATCCACGGCGCGCGGCGGGAATGGCAGAACATGGCCTTCACCGCCGTGCGCGACAGCCAGATGGCCCTGACGATCTATGACCGCAATTCGGACCGCAAATCCTCGATCTACCGTTATCCGGAATGGAATGGCCTGATCGTCAAACCCGCGGTCCCGCATGATCAGACCGCGCAGATCTACAAGGATCACCTGATCTCGCTCAATGTGAACACCGTGACCGATTCGCCGACCATGGTTTCGCGGCGGCTGGTCGAAATTCTCGCTTGCGGCGGCATCGCCGTCACGTCGGCGGCGCGTTCGGTGGACGCACTGTTCCGGGACTTCTGCCACGTGATCACGAGCCCTGAGGAAGCCCGCGCGCTGTTCGATCGGCTGCGACACGGGCCCTCGAGCGAGGACCTCGATCGCGCGCGCGATGGTGCGGCCTATGTTGCCAGCCATCACACCTGGGCGCAGCGGCTCGAAGTCATCGCCGCCACGGCCGGGCTCTAGCGGCCCGACGATGCCCGCGCCGCATGCCTATGACCGGATCATCGCCGTTGGCCTGCGGCGCTGGAAAGCCCGCAACCTTAGCCCGCTGCTCGCGGCGCGGTGCCGCCGCCTGCATCTGGTGCGCGATGCGAAGCAGGCACGCGCCCTCGCGCCGACCGGCGCCGATGCAATCGCTGCGTGGGGCGCGATCCCGCCTTCCGGCACCGCAGCGCTGGCGGCGACTACCGGCGCCACCCTGCTGCGTCTCGAGGATGGTTTCATCCGCTCGGTCGGTCTCGGGTCGGATCTCATTCCCCCGCAATCGCTGGTCCTCGATCGGACGGGAATCTATTTCGATGCGAGCGCGCCCAGCGATCTGGAGACGATCCTCGAGACCACCGACTTCACCGCCGACGAGCTCGCCCGGGCGGCCGAGGTGCGCGGTTTCATCGTTGCCCATGGCCTGACCAAATACAACATCGCGCATCCCGCGCCGCCGCATTGGCCGGCACCGGACCGCCCCGTGGTGCTCGTGCCGGGGCAAGTCGAGACCGATGCGTCGATCGCGCTGGGCGGGGCCGAGGTGCGAACCAATGCGGCGCTGCTGCGCGCGGTGCGGCAGGCGCGGCCAGATGCGTGGATTGTCTACAAGCCGCATCCGGACGTGCTCAGCGGCAATCGCAGCGGCCGGATTTCCTTGGCGGAGACAACCGCGATCGCGCACTGGATCGAGACCGATGCATCGATCGTCAGCTGCATCGAGGCCTGCAACGAAGTGCATACAATCACGTCACTTTCCGGCTTCGATGCGCTTCTTCGTGGCAAGCCGGTCGTAACCTACGGCGCGCCGTTTTACGCTGGCTGGGGACTGACCGACGATCGCGCGGCAGCATCGCCGGCCTGGCAGCGCAGAACCCGCCGGCTGACGATTGATGCGCTTGTTGCTGGATCCTTGCTAGGCTATCCGATGTATTGGAATCCTGCCACACAAAGCGGCGATAGTTGCGAATTGGCACTATACCGCATTGCACAATCGCGTGATGTGCTACAGAATGGCGGTAATCTGGAGCGTCTTCGTTCCGGTTGGGCAAGGCGCCAGCTGCGGAAGCTTCGGGTTCTGCTTGGCGCGTTGTGGGGGAAGAGCGGATCGTGATCGAGGGCGGGATCAAGACTTTCGCCGGTCGGCGGGTGCTCCTTCTGCAGGGTCCGGTAGGCCCCTTTTTCCGGCGACTTGCGGACGACCTCACCAGCGCCGGGTGCGAGGTCCACAAGATCAATTTCAATGCCGGTGACTGGGTGTTCTACCCCAATGGGGAACCCTATCGCGGACGGATGGAAGACTGGCCGGCCTGGATCGCGACTCGGCTGCAGGACCTGCGGATCGATCTTGTTTTCCTGTTCGGCGATTGCCGCCCCATCCATCGCAGCGCGCACGAAGTGGCCAAGCGCCTCGGCATCGAGGTCTGCGTGTTCGAAGAAGGCTATCTGCGCCCCGACTTCGTGACGATGGAGCGGGACGGCGTGAATGCCAACAGCCCGCTCACCCGGAGGCCGGAGGACTACCTCGCCGCGCCCGATCGTCTCATCAAGATCCAGCCGATGCCGAGCGCGTTCTGGATCATGGTCTGGTGGGGGTTCAACTATTTCCTGTTCGGCGGCATGGGGCGCTGGCTCTATCCGCACTATCAGCACCATCGGCCGCTCAAGCTGCGCGAATGCTTTCCGTGGCTGCTTTCGCCCTTGCGCAAGTCATGGTTCAAGTGGCGCCAGCGCGGCATTCAGGACCTTCTGACCGGCCCTTGGCACAAGACGTTCTACTTCGCGCCGCTTCAGGTCCACAACGACGCGCAAGTGCTCACCCACGCCGATGTCGGCGGAATCGAAGGCTTCATCGCCTCCACCATCGCATCGTTTGCCGCCCACGCCGATGCCGGCACCCGGCTGGTGTTCAAGCATCATCCGATGGATCGCGGCTATCGCAACTATACCCGCCTGATTCGCGATCTGGCAAAAACGCACGGCTGCACGGACAGGGTTCTCTACATCCATGACCAGCACACACCCACGCTGATCCGCAGCTGCCGGGGTGTCGTTGTGGTCAACAGCACGGTCGGCCTGACCGCGATCGGCATGAAGTGCCCGACCAAGGCAGTGGGTGAAGCCGTGTGGGACATGCCGGGCCTGACCTATCAGGGCAGCCTCGAGCGGTTCTGGGCCGAGGCTGACAGCGCCCTGCCCGATCGCACCCTATACTACAAATTCCGCGATGAGCTGATTGCCCGCACCCAGATCAACGGCAATTTCTATCGCCGGCTGGCCCCGGAGCTTTCCGCGACCGGGCTGATCTGGACCAGCGGTGCCTTCATCCTGCCGCAGCCGGCGTTCTCGAACCATGAAGCCCCGGCCGAGCAGGATGAATTCGCCGACTTCACAGGCTCCAGTATCGTGCCCCTTCGGGGAGCGCGTCAGGCGTGAACATCGACTTGACGTCGATGATCACCCCGCCGGGCTTCAGCATCGCGCCCAGCTCGGATTTCGAAAGCGTCGTATAGCTGGCGTGTGAAACGGCCAGAACAAGGGCGTCGAGATCACGCACTGCAGCAATGTCGCTCAAGCTGATGCCGAACTCGTGCTGCGCGGCGGCCGGATCGGCCAGCGGATCGTGGACGATCGGGCAGATGCCGAATTCGCCCAGTTCGCGGACGATGTCCTCGACTTTCGAATTGCGGATATCGGGCACGTTCTCCTTGAAGGTCAGCCCCAGTATGCCGACGCGCGCCTCGGCCAGCTTGCAATCGGCAGCCGCCATCATCTTGACCGCGCGCTGGGCGATATAGCTGCCCATGCCATCGTTGATACGGCGCCCGGCCAGAATGACCTGCGGGTGATAGCCGAGCTGTTCCGCCTTGGCGGTGAGATAATAGGGATCGACGCCGATGCAGTGCCCGCCGACAAGGCCGGGATAGAAGCGCAGGAAATTCCACTTGGTGCCGGCTGCGGCCAGCACCTCGCTGGTGCGGATGCCGACGAGATCGCAGATCTTCGAGATCTCGTTCATCAGTGCGATGTTGATATCGCGCTGGGTGTTTTCGATGACTTTCGAGGCTTCGGCGACCTTGATCGACGAAGCCTTGTGAATGCCCGCGGTGACCACCGAGCCATAGAGATCGGCGAGCAGATCGAGCGTTTCGCCATCATGGCCGGCCACGACCTTGACGATCTTCTCGAACGGGTGCGCCTTGTCACCCGGGTTGATGCGTTCGGGGCTGTACCCGAGTTTGAAATCGATCCCGGAGCGCAGGCCCGAGGCCCCCTCGATCACCGGCGCGCAGACTTCCTCGGTCGCGCCGGGATAGACAGTCGATTCGAACACGATCACCGCGCCCGGCGCGATCACCCTGCCCACGGTGAGGCAGGCCTTGTGGAGCGCCGAGAAATCGGGCCGGCGGCTTTCATCGACCGGGGTCGGCACCGTCACGATGATGATCCTGCAGCCGCGCAAGTCTTCGGGGTTGTCGGTGACGACCAGCGCGGAAGCCGCGAGTTCCTCGCTGGTCACCTCGTTGGTGTGATCGATGCCCGCCTTGAGCGCGGCAATGCGCGCGGCGTTGACATCAAGCCCGATCACCGCGTGCTTGCGCGCAAACGAGACCGCAAGCGGCAGCCCGACATAGCCCAGGCCGATCACGCCGATGCGCCCGAAAGAATCCATAACCGTTGCTATCCATATGATCCGGGGCCGCCGGTCGGGCCCGTCTGCTGCCACCGCTTAGCAGGCAAACCTTTCCGCCATGGTAAACGCGCGGGGCTGGATCGCGGTGGGGCGCGGATGCGAGCGCCTAAGCACAAACCCCGAGGCACCTGGCGAGACTAGCGCAACACAGAAAAATGGCCGCTTAAGCGAATCCGCTGGGAGCGCATTAAGGCGCCTCCGGCAAATCCTTGCCGCATCCCCTAGCTGGAGAGCGTGTCATGGTTCGCCCTGTTCCGATGTTTCGAGCCAATAGTCTGGTGAGCCAGGTGCGCCCGGCTTTGCGTATCGCGGTGCTGCTCGCCTTGCTGGCGGCGTGCGGACCGGTGCAGCTGCGGCGCACGGCCGAGATCACCTCGCCGATCGGAACGGCCCGCGCCGCCGGCCCGCTTGCCCCGAACGCGGCGGAAACACTCCGCTTGCCCCCGATGGTGCTCGGCGTGCAGACCCATTTCAGCCAGGGCTGGCCGCAGTCCGCGTTGGCGCTGGCGCAGCAGGTCTCAGCGCCGATGCTGCGCGATTCGCTGCCGTGGTCCGAAGGCGAGAAGACGCGCGGAAGCTACAACTTGGGCACCCGCGCCGCGCAGATCCTCAGCGCGGCCTGCGCGAACGGGCAGCGGCTGCTGCTCACGGCGGTGCCGGTCAATCCGCTCTACGATGGCGGGCAATGGGTTTCGAGCCCCGCCGGCAATGCCGCGTTTGCCGGCTATCTCACCGCGCTGGCAAACCGGTTCGGCCCCTGCCTTGCCGGGATCGAGGTCGGCAACGAGATCAATGGTCCTGGCACGCTGATCTACCCGGCCGGCACCGACTGTGCCGCCGCCTATGTCGCGACGCTGAGGGCGGTGCGCGCGCGGATCGGCGGACGCACCGCGATCCTTGGCGGATCGACCAATACGATCGGGACGGGCTTTCTCAAGACGCTGTTTGCCGCGGGCATGCTGGACCAGGTGGATGCCCTCGCGGTGCATCCCTACCGCGCGCGCGCCGAAGGGCTCGATCTCGAGCTTGCCGCGCTCAATGCCGCAATGGACGCGGCCGGTCGGCGCGTGCCGATCTGGGCCAGCGAATTCAGCCGCGACACCCGCGACGAACGTCTGGCCGCAGCCGAACTGGTCAAGCAGGTGACAATGCTCGCGGCGGCCGGGGTCGCGCAGGCCAGCTGGTATGCGCTGACCGACCAGCGCTGGTATCCGACAATGGGGCTCTATGCCGGAAGCACGCCCAAGGCACAGGCCAGCGCCTTTCGCATCATGCAGCAATTGCTCGCGCTGGGGCGGCCGCAGCGACTCGATCTGGGCGATCCGCTGCTGTTCGCCTATCGCTTCGGGGCGAACACGACGATCGTGTGGGGCGCGCCGCGCACGCTGACGATCGAGGGCGGGATGGTGACCGATGCGACCGGTGCGCGCCTGCGGCCCACCGCCGTCAGCGAAAACCCGCTGGTGATCACCGGCACCACCGTGATCCGCTACGGCGCTTCGGCCTGGATCGCGGACACATTGATGGGCTGGGGCACGCCGCAATGGCGCTATGCGGTGCGGCTCAAGGCCGATGCGGGCGCCCGCCTGCCGCTGTTCGACGACCAGTTCACCAGCTACTTCGGCGACCGCTGGTACCGCCCGCTGCGGATCAACAACAGCTCCGCGGCGCCGGGCGGCACCGAGGCAGCGCCGATGCGCGCGGTGTGGCAGCATGTCGCGCCCGAGGCGGAGCAGGTCGATTTGGGTGGCTGCTTTGCCAAGGGTGCGGCTGGAGACGGCGTCGACCTTGCCGTGAGCGCGGGCGGCAAGGTGCTGTGGCGCGGCGTGTTGACCGGCCAGTTGCAACTGCCGCCGCTGAGCGCCGATCTTGCGCAGGGCGAGGCGCTGGAGCTCGTGGTCGGCCCCAACCAGACGGCCGGCGGGGATGTGTTCAACTATCGGCTGGTGCTTTTCCAGCGCGGCGCAGGCCAGCCGGTGGCTTGCCCGGACTGACCGGGTATATCAGGGTGCTGGCGGCAGGCGCCGCGCGGTGAGCACCTTGATCGGCGCTTCGAGCATCTGCCCGCGCATCGCGCCTTCACCCAGGGTCTGCGAGATCGGCGAATCCCAGATCTTGCGCACCACGTCCATGCCCGCCGCAACTTTGCCGAACACGGCATAGCCCGCCTGCGCCTCA
>Ga0164294_10002397_pt1 | contig 16900 bp, 7 predicted proteins | sample GEODES005metaG_FD_111479 | JGI IMG/M metagenome (GOLD analysis project Ga0164294, IMG submission 111479) | Oligotrophic lake water microbial communities from Sparkling Lake, Wisconsin, USA - GEODES005 metaG | ecosystem: Environmental > Aquatic > Freshwater > Lake | place: USA: Sparkling Lake...
CCGCCCGCACCGCCGTCACCACCGGCACCTTGATCCGCATCACCACCGGAGCCACCAGCGCCGCCCGAACCACCGTTACCGCCGGTGAATGCATTGCCGCCGTCGCCACCGGCACCGCCCTTACCGGCGTTGGCCAAGCCCGTGGCGGTATAGCCGTCACCGCCGTCACCGCCGGCACCCGCATCAGCAGACGTTCCATCAGCACCGTAAGGCGCTCCAGTTCCGCCAAGTCCCGCAGAACCACTGTCGCCGCCCTTGCCGCCGTTGCCACCGTCAGGTGTACCGGCGTCGACGCCGTTGGAACCGTTGCCGCCCTTACCGCCCTTACCGGCATCACCACCGTCGCCGCCGGTTCCGGTGGCCGCATCCGCGCCAGCTTTGCCGGTAGAGCCGCCACCCACACCGCCGGCCCCGCCCACACCAGCGTCACCACCGTTACCGCCGTCACCGCCGGCGCTGCCGTCCAGTCCGTCAGTCCCAGCCGCGACGGGGCTAGTGCCGGCAATGCCATCGCCCCCGTTGCCGCCATTTCCGGCATTGCCGCCCAGGCCGCCGGCGCCGCCATTTCCGTCCGTGCCCGCGGCCGCATTTCCGCCACCGACACCACCCGCGCCACCGGCACCACCGGTTCCACCGTCGCCGCCGCTACCGCCGGTACCGCCACTCTGGCCATCAATCCCCACCGTGAGGCTGCTCAGACCCGAAACACCCGACCCGCCGCTACCACCCTTGCCGGCCTTACCGCCGGTGCCGCCATTACCGCCAACTGCGTCGCCTCCGGCCGTGCCGGTCGCACCCCCGGCCGCGCCACCGGCGCCACCGGTGCCACCAGCACCGCCGGCCCCACCGTCACCGCCACTGCTGCCGTTCTGGCCGGAGTCTCCTGCGTTGCTCCCATTGGCGCCAGTGAAGCCGATGCCGCCAGCACCGCCATCAGCACCTGATCCGCCGCGTCCGCCGGACCCACCACTGCCGTCGATGCCATGGGTACCCGTGGTCGCGGTACCGGCCACCCCACCGGCACCTCCGGTGCCACCACTGCCGCCCTTACCACCATCGTTACCCGCGGTGGCATCGACGCCCAACGATCCGTTGTTGCCGCCGGTACCGCTGCCGCCATCGCCGCCGATACCGGCATCTCCGCCGAGACCACCGTCACCGGCAGTACCCGAGGTCGCCGTGCCACCGGCGCCACCGGCACCACCGGCGCCACCGTCGGTGCCGTCAAGACCGGACAGCGCCGCGGCGGTGAAACCATCGCCGCCGACACCACCGATGCCGCCGGATCCGGCGACACCCGAGGTCGTGGTGCCGCCGGCACCGCCCTTACCGCCCGCACCGCCATCAAGGCCTGCCACTGTCGAGGTCCAACCATCGCCGCCGTCGCCACCGGCACCGCCGTTGCCAGCCGTCCCGCCGACACCGGGCAGGCCCCCGTTCCCGCCGACTCCGCCGACAGCTCCGTCCGGGATGCTCTGGTCGCCATTGGCCCCCCTGCCGCCGGCTCCGCCGTTGCCGCCGTTGCCGGTGCCGGTGGCGGTGCCGCTGGTACCGGGAGTGCCGTTGTTGGGGATCAGGAACAGAATTCGGGCATGTCCGGCCGCTCCGCCAGTCCCACCCGTGCCACTGGCTCCACCGTTACCACCGTTACCGCCGGCCTGGCCACCCTCACCGGGGCTGTCCCCTTCGGCTCCCGCGGCACCGTTGCCGCCGTTACCACCCGCTGCGGAACCGCCATTACCGCCGTTACCGCCACGGCCGAACACCCAACTGCCGTCGCCGCCGTTGCCGCCGGTACCGCCGGAACCACCCGCGCCGCCATCAGTGCCCGACTCACCCGGCAGTTGTCCGTCAATGCCGTCGGCGCCCACACTGCCGCCACCATTGCCGCCGTTACCACCGGCACCGATCACCGACAACAAACCGGTGGAACCGCCATTGCCGCCATTGCCGCCCAGTCCCGCGCTGGCCGTGCCAGCATCCCCGCCGTCACCGCCACCGCCGAGCACCAGACCACCGCGGCCACCAGCACCACCGTTGCCGCCGCCGGTGACACCATCACCGCCGGCACCGGCGTCACCCCCGATACCCCACAGGGTCAAGAAGCCTGAATCGCCGCCCGCACCACCGTTGCCGCCGCCACCGAAGTAGCTGGCCCCACCCAGACCGCTATCGCCACCGAACCCGATCAGCGAGGCCACCGCACTGGACCCGGCGTCCCCGCCGTAGCCGCCACCGTAATAGCCGTCACCACCGGCACCACCGTCGCCGCCAGCGTTGAGCACCGAGAGCAACCCGCCGCCGCCACCGACACCACCGTTTCCGCCGTAGCCGTAATAGCCGTAGCCGCCCGCGCCACCGCTACCACCCACCCCGAACACCGACACGATCGCGGCCTTGCCGCCAGTGCCGCCGGCACCGCCGTCGCCAAAATAGCCGCCGTAGCCACCCGCACCACCGGCGCCGCCGGTGCCCCACAGGGCGATCACACCCGAATTGCCGCCCGCACCACCGGCACCACCGTTGCCGTAGTCACCGCCGTCGCCACCGGCACCGCCAGCACCGCCCTTACCCCACAAAGCGATCGCCCCCGACGCCCCACCGGCACCGCCGACACCACCATTGCCGTCATAGCCGCCGTAGCCACCCGCACCACCGGCACCGCCGCGACCGTTGAGGATTCCGCCACGCCCGCCAGCACCACCGGCACCGCCGTCACCACCGCCGAAGCCTTCAGCGCCATCACCACCGGCACCACCGGCACCACCGGTGCCCAGCAGCGACAAGAACCCCGTGTTCCCACCGGCACCACCCGCGCCACCGGCAACACCGCCCCCAGTCGCTACCGCACCCGCGCCACCATTGCCGCCATTGCCCAGGAACAAGCCGCCCCGGCCACCCGCACCGCCAGCACCACCGTTGACCCCGGCCCCGCCGGCGCCACCGTTACCGAACCAGCCGGCCGATCCGCCATTACCGCCGTTATAGCCACTACCGCCATTACCGATCACCCCGGCGTTACCGCCATTGCACGCCGTGCCGCCGGTGCATGACGACGCCGTGTACGAGTAACCGTTACCCAGCAGGATGCCGCCATTCGGGTTGGCGGCGGTTCCATCACCGATGAAGAACCGCAAAATGCTGCCCGGCTGCCAGCCACCGATCGCCGCCGCACCGGGAGCACCAACACCGGGAGCACCAACACCGAGAGCACCGATACTGGCCGCCGAGGGACCAGCCAACGCCGCAGGATCAACCGGCGCACCCGTGCCGACCGTCGCCGCCGGGGCCGCCGTCCGGGACGCACCACCAAACTCCCGGCGCGCCGCCGCCAACGCCGTCCACGCCAACGGCACCGCCGCCGGACCATCCCCGTTGCCTCGGCCGCCGAACCACGCCAACACCGAGCCACCCACACCACTGACCCGACCCGAGGCCGCCGCCGACATCACCGGCGGCGCCTTCACCGGCGCCGCGTCCACCGCATCTATCACTGCTGTTTCCGCAGCACCGCCATCAGCTGTCGCGGGTGAATCATCGCTGGCCACAGCAGAATCGACGTCGACTAGCCGAGCTGGACGTGGCGACACCCCCACCGCACCCACATTCCCGACGACCTCGGCCTCACCTGCGACCCCGGCAACCACCGACTCCGGACGCCCCGGACGCGCCGAAGAACCCGTCGTGCCCTGTACCCGCACCGCCGAATCACGGCCGCCCGCCACCGCTGGCGAGTCACCCTCAGACGCCGGGGTCGCCGACCCGCGCCCACCCGCGCGCGCCGAAACCTGCGCAGACGGGTCAACCGAATCCGACCCACCCCGGCCAGTCCGCACCGCACCCCGTGACGGCTTGGTCGACCCCGATCCCGACGACGCTGTGGACGCCGCGTCCGACGACGCAGCTGAATCCGACGACCCCGTCGAACCACCCGACCCCGTCGTATCCGCCAACGCCACCGGCACCGCCACCACCGCCGAACCCACACCCAGCGCCACCGCCAACGCACCCACTCGGCCCACATGTGCGGCATAGCCACGAGACGTGGACTCGGTCACCGCCCGACGGCCGTACTCGATCGACCGCACCCAACTCCGGCGCCGTTTGGTGGTGTCCGCGGCGGTCGCGTCGGCAGAGTTAAGGGTCGAATCGGCGGCAGTCATCAGTGGAAGATCCTTTGGCGGGTGATCGGGCATGGGTGCGTGCGCCTAACAAAAGCGTTGCCAGTCTGTCTTCTAGCAAACATTTCGTCAAGCGACGTGGGCGTGTCGCTCCGCTTGATTTCCGGGCGTAGCTTTGAAACCGTCGCTTCAGCGGAAAACCGCAGCTTATCGATGGTCGGACCGCGTGGTGCGGTTGACGACGGGGTTGCTGCGCCGATAGGTTGGAGGCTTACGGCCTTCACCGGCAGACATCGAGGGGGTGCGGTGATGTCGAAGTTTGCTTTCACAGCGCCACTGGGTGCAGTAGCCCTCGCGACGGGACTGGCCCTGGCGGTTCCCGCTGTCGCGGTAGCAGAGGATGCCGGCGCGGACGCCTCGGCCGCCGCTGCGGTTGACAGTGCTGAAAGCTCAGCAGTCACCGACGGCACTCAAGGCAGCGGTCCTCGCCAGACGGCCCCAGCAACGCGCCGGCCAGCACGGGCGGCCCGAGCGACAACAACACTCACCCCACCCGAGGTGGCCGCACCCGCAACCACCGCGGCGGAACCGAGTAGGCCCGTTGCGGCCAGCATCGCGGCCGGCATCGGGTCAGTTCCGCAGTTGGACCGTTTTGCCCCACAGCTCAGGCGAACCCAGTCGCGGTCGGCGCGTTCGGCCACCGATGGCAGCGCCGTGCGGGCCGCCCTGTCGCCCAACACCCCGAGTCCCAACACGAGCCCCAACACCCCGAGCCCCAACACGAGCCCCAGAACCCCGGACGCCGGGGAATTCAGCGCCGTCGAGACGGAAGCACCTGCCCTCGCGACCCCGGCCGGGGTAACTGGCGACGTGACCCCCGCGTCGCCAACTGCTCTCGCACCCGCAACCCACGTGACGGCCAGCGCCGCCGTAGCGCGCGCCCCCCGCGCGGCCGCATCCGCGTCCGCGACCGACCTGCTGTCGGGACTGCTCTCCCCCATCCAGGGGTTGATCGAGGGCGTCGCGCTGCTGGTGCGCCGCACGTTCTTCAACCAGGCCCCGTCGGTCAGCCCGGTGCAGCTCACCGGACAGAGCGAAGGGCCGATCACCGGCAGCATCGGCGCCTCCGATCCCGAGGGTGACCGGATCGTCTACAGCCTCACCGGCGATGCCCGCTACGGCAGCGTCGCGATCGATTCCGCCGGCGGCTACACCTACACGCCCGGCCCGGATTTCACCGGCATCGATACCTTCACCGTCGCAGCCGCCGATCCGGGCTTCCACATCAACCTGCTTGACCTCTTCCGCCCGCCCAGCACTACCGCGAGCGTGGCAGTGCGGCAGGGCGTTGGCGCCGGATCGCTGCTGCAGTTCCAGTTCGTCTACGGCACCGGAGGCCAGTTCTGGACCCCGGAAGCGCGCAGTTCACTGGCATCGGCGGCGGCCGCACTTGCGGCGTACATCGTGGTGGATTCGCCGGTGGTGGTCACCTTCGATGTCACCGGGGAGTACTCGCTGCTGTCCTCGACGCTCGCGACGGCGGGCAGTGATTTCACCAGTGCCGGCCCCGGCTTCCTGCCGACGGTGGTCCAGAACAAGATCCTCACCGGGGTGGACTCCAACGGGTCGGCCGCCGACGGCGAGATCAACTGGAACTTCGCCCAGAACTGGGCCACCGGCGACACTGTGGCTTACGGCCAGTACGACCTCCAGTCGGTGGCAATGCACGAATTGACGCACACCCTGGGCTTCCTGTCCTACACCGACCAGCCGGGACGGAACACCGGTACCACCTGGACGGTGTTCGACAGTTTCCTGGTCAACGCCGACGGCACGAAGGTGATCGGCAGCGACTACATCTGGGGGAACGCCTACACGCCGAACCTGACCGGCGGCAACCGCGGTCTGTACTTCGGCGGAACCGACGCCGTCGCCGCCTACGGCGGTCTTGTTCCGATGTACACGCCGGGCTCGTGGGAATCCGGCAGTTCGGTGTCGCACCTCAACGACCGCGTTTTCACTGGCGCCAACCGCAAGCTGATGAATGCCCAGGTGCTTTCGGGTAGGGGCATCAGAGAACTCAGCCCGGTGGAACTCGCGATCCTCGCCGACCTGGGCTACACCATTGCGCCGCAACCGGGCACTGCCGCATTGGCTTTCGTCGGCGTGTTCTTCCTTCGCCGGTCGCGTAAACGCGAGCAAAGTTAGGGCACGTCCAGCGCAACCACATCTACCGACACGTCGATGGCGCTGTGCTCGGAGTCGGTGTAGATGATGCCGCGCAGTGGCGGGATGTCGGCGTAGTCACGACCCCACCCCACCGTGATGTAGCGCTCGTCGACGAATTGGTCGTTCGTCGGGTCCAGTCCCAGCCACTGATTCTGTGGCGTCCACACGGCAGCCCAGGCGTGGGTGGCGTCGACACCGAACAGCCGTTCTTTTCCTGGCGGCGGATCGGTGGCCAGGTAGCCAGAGACGTAGCTCACCGCCAAGCCGTTGGCCCGCAAGCAGGCAATAGCTAGTCGGGCGAAGTCCTGACACACGCCGGCGCGCGCCTGAAGAACCTGATCGACTCGGGTGGACACCGTGGTGGATCCGGTGCGAAAGGTGAAGTCGTTGAAGATCCGTGCGTTCAGGTCGCGCAGAACCTCGATCAGCGGTCGACCGGGAATGAAGCTCGGCGCGGCGTAATCGATGACCGCACCGGTGATTTCGGCCGGGTGGGTGTCCAGCGCGAACTCGGTGGCCAGAACACCGTGAGGACCTGACGGGCGCGCCGACTCCCAGGCGGCGAGCGCGGCACCCTCCCGGTAGACCTGCGGTGCGGGCGGAACCACATCGACCACGGACTCACTGACCACCGTGAGCGCGTGATGGCGTTCGGTCACCTGGAAATAGGAGCTGACGTTCCCGTAGGCGTCGCGGCTGCTGGATCGATCCGCGGGTTCAGGATCGATCGCGAGATCGAAGGACAGGCAGCGCTGACGACGGGTGTCGCGCGGGGTCAGATGTCCGCGGCCATAGGAGTTGGTCACCACACCGGAGTACCGGTACTCGGTTCGGTGGGTAATGCGGTAACGACGATTCACGCCAGCACCTGCTGTGGGTCCGGCCCCCAGAGCGGTTGCATGTCACCAGGCAGCGACAACTGGGTGCTGGTGATGACATCGGCAAGCTCGCGTAGCCCGCTGTGCGTCGCGGCCAGCAACGTGTCGAGTTCGGTGCGGTGGCCGGCGGGGTCGACGTCGTCGAACTCACTGGAGTCCAGTCGGCGCAACCTGGCGGTGATGCCTTCGACAATCCGATCGGCTTTGGAGGAACCCGAGGCCGCTGGCAGTACGCGAAGGCCGGAACGCAACCGATCCAACTGGTAGATCAGCGATCGGGGGTTAGCGCTGTCGAAGAGCAGGAGTTCGGCAACCGCCGGCACGCTGATCTGTCCGAGGTTGCGCCGCCGGTAGACCACCGCAGACTCGCAGGCCACCAGCACCGCTTCGGTGATCGCCTGCTCTGCGCCGGGAACGCGCTGCTGGGTCAGGGTTGCGCGCAGCAGTGCCGTCAACGCCAGGCCACGCTCGATCCGCCTGCCGATGTCGAGCATCGTCCAGCCGGGGTCGTGGACCATCGACTCCGCCGTCATGCCCGACAGCGCCAACATGCCGGCCAGCGTCCGCTGCTGGACCCGGGCCAGCGACGTGTCGTCGGAGATCCGGCGTCCGATCCGGTCGATCTGAGTCACAACCTCCTGCTCGGCCAGCGCGCGCTCCACTGCGCCCAGGACCATCCAGGTGTCGTTGGACATCTGATCGCGCACCGCGCGCGCTGCCTGGCCGAGTCGCTCGACGGACTGTGCCAACGACCCCGGTCGCGTCCGATCCACCGTCAGCGATCGCATCGTTCGCGGCGCGTCAGGCACCAGATCCGCGTCGGCGCCGTCTGCTGCGGCCCCCTCCTCGGTGACGCGGCGCAACGCGCCCAGCAACACCGGTAGGCATTCGTAGCCCGCGGCGTCGGGTCGATTGCGGAACTCGTGGTAGCGCTCACGGCTGACGATCAGCAGGCGGGCCAGACCTTCGGCGCGTTCCGCGTAGCGCCCGATCCAGAACAGGTCCGAGAGCACCCGCGGCGAGTCAACGAACACCGCACCGCTGGGCAGTTTCACTGATGCGATGGTGATCGAGTGATCGGCGGTGGCCCGCGAGGGCGATCGCACCCAAACATCTTTGGCCGCGACCTTGGTGAGTCTGGCGGCTCCGGCACCCGGCGCTAGCACGTATCCCAGACCGCCGACCATGGGGGCGTACCCACTGCGCTGGGAGACGGTGAACAACCGAATGCCGACCCCGGCCGCGGACAACGCGCCGGGAAAATGGTCGGTGGGTGCCGACGAGAATTCCGGCGGCTCCTGGCCGACCCACTGCCACGGCGCCGACTCGATTCTCGCGGTCAACTCCGCGCGCTGAGCCCCCGACAGGTTCGCCCCCACGATGGTCTCGGTCCCAACGGTCGACTTGATCACCAGGGAAGACAATCGCGCCAGTACGTGCGAGCGCTCCGAGTCAATACCGGCCCAATACGATTGCGGTCCGGCCAGGAGCGGTTCCTCCCCCGTCAACACATCAGCAAGTTGCGGCAGAAACCGTTGCAGCCCAGCGCTTTCCAGTATTCCGCTGCCAAGTCCATTGACTACTGTCACTGCACCGCGGCGCAGTACCTCAACCAGGCCGACCACACCGAGCCTGGAATCCGGGCGCAGGTCCAGTGGATCGGCGTAATCGGCATCAACCCGGCGCAACACCACATCAACCTGGGTGAGCGTGCCCATCGAGCGCATCCATAACTTGCCGTCGCGCACCACCAGATCAGCGCTCTCAACTAAGGGAAAACCCAGAACCGTTGCCAGGTAGGCCTGATCGAACGCGGTCTCGGAGTAAATGCCCGGGCTGAGCACCACCACCACCGGATCCTCGGCAGCCTCCGGGGCGGCGTCGATCAAGGCCAGACGCAATGCCTGGGCGAACGGTGAGACCGGCCTGGGCCGGATCCGTTCGTAGGCGTCCGGGATCGCGCGCGCCACCACCCGTCGGTCAGCAAGCGCATAGCCGGCACCCGACGGCGCCTGCGTCCAGTCAGCGTTGACGACGAAACGGCCGTCGCCGGCGCGACTGAGGTCACAACCGAGCATGAAAAGTTGGTGGCAGCCCGGGATCTGGATGCCGCGGACCGCTCGGATATACCCGGGGTACCCGAACAACAACTCGGGCGGCAGCGTGCCACTGGTCAGCGAACGTTGCTCACCATAGAGATCGGTGAGGACCGCGTCGAGCAGTCGCGACCGCTGCAGCACGCCGGTTTCCAACGTGGTCCAGTCCGGTGCCGACAGCAGCAGCGGGATACCGTCCAGGCGCCAGACGTCCGGCGTTGCCACGCCCCGGTGATCGGTGCCGGCCTCACCGTGCCGGTCGATCTCGATGTAGCCGATGCCGTTGTCGTCGACGAGTCTGCGAACCACCTCTCGTAGCCGATGCAAGCCGTCGCGACCGCGTTCGGCGATGAGGGCTTCGAGTTCGCGCCAGTCGGCGCGGACGTCGCCGGCGGGTTCGAGAAGTTCGTCATATCCGCGGCGGTCGGACGGCCCCGCTTCAGCACCGGTGTCGAACAGCGCCTGCTGTGCCAGGCCGGCGCGGTAGCCGGCCAACAGTCGATCCGGATCCAGCCCGCCGGTACCCGCGTCGGAGCCGGTCGGCGACAGCGACACCAACCCACCTCCTGACTTTCGCCTACTCCGGCCTGATTGCTCGGCTCGTCAAACTTACGTCGCCCGGGAACCTGCACACCCGCCCATACGACTAGTGGGATGCAGGTCGGTACCTGCCGCAACTGGAGGTGAGCGTGGTCACTGTCGAGCGTGAGCAGCGACGTGGTGAGGCGGCGGTGCTCCGGCGGATCTGGCGGCTGCACTTCTGGGTGGGGTTGTTCGCCGCGCCGGCGTTGCTCACACTGGCCTGCACGGGCTTGATCATCTTGTACTCGCAGCCGCTGGATCTGGTGCTCAACCGCGACCTGAGGGTGGTGACCGAGGGCCCGTCGCAGGTCTCGCTCGACGACCAGGTGGCCACCGCGCGGGCTCAGGTCGGCCCGGAGATGGTGCTCGACGGCGTCACCCCGCCCAGTGCCCTCGACCGCTCGACCCGAGTCGATTTCGCCCCGCCCGAAACCGTCGGCGAGAGCCCCGAACGGGATATCAATCCCAACATCACTCAGGTCTTCATCGACCCCTACACCGGCCGCTATCTCGGCCAGCAGCAGTCCCTGTCCGGGTTGGTGGGGTGGGCCAATCGCTTGCACGCGATGTTCGGCAACGACGGGCCGACGGTGTCGCTGCCGTCGGTGGGGCACCTGATCGCGCCGTCGGCCTATCCCGACGCGACCGTAAAGGTCGGCATCGGTGGCCTGCTGATCGAGGTGACCGCGGTCTGGATCCTGGTGCTGGCGGCCACCGGCATCTACCTGTGGTGGCCGCGCGCCACCGAGCGCGGCAAGCCGCGGTTGGCGATCCGCTGGCGCAAGGGCGGCCGCCTGCGCTGGCGGGATCTGCACGCCACCACCGGCATTTTGCTCTCGGTGGTATTGATCGGCTACATCGTGTCCGGACTGACGTGGTCGCGGTACTGGGGCGAGAACTGGCGCGCGGTCGCGTCGACGGTGACTCCCGGCACCGAAGTGGATGCCCCGTCCACTCCGGCGAAGGTCGGCGACTTCGACCGGCTCGGCCGCAGCATCGCCTGGGCCGACAAGGAGGATCCGGTTTATGCCTCCGCTGATCCCGGCGGGACTCCGAAACCACTGGGGTTCAACGAGATTGACCAGATCGCGAAGTCGGAGAACATGCTGCCCGGCTACTCCATCATCGGGCCGTCGGACTCTGAGGAGGCCGGACAACCGGTCTACGGCAGCTACACGGTGGTCAATCACTGGCCGCAGAAACTCTCCGAGCAGCGCACCCTGTACCTGAACCAGTTCACCGGCCAGACCATCGCCAACGCCACCGCGGCCCAGGACGGCGCGCTGTCACGGGTGACCGGATGGGGGGTCAACACCCACATGGGGACCCAGTACGGACTGCTCACCCGCATCATGGCCACGCTGGCGTGCCTGGGTCTGCTGACGAGCATCACCACGGCGATACTCATGTGGTGGAAGCGCCGGCCGACCAGCGGTGCCGGGTTGCCGGGCCGGACCAGCGATGCCCAGCGCGCCGACACCCCGCGGGGGGCGGTGGTCGCGATCGCCGTCATCGCCACCGCACTGGCCGTGCTGTACCCGTCCTTCGGCGTGACGCTGATCGTGGTGCTGGTGGCGGAGGGGATCCTGTCGGCCGTCCGCAGTCGGGGCAGCGCAGTCGGGGCCGATACCGTCGGCTGAGCGATTTTCCCGGCCGGGTCACCTGACTGTTCTGCGCGGATTAGCATCAGCGCCTATGACCCAGCGGGTGGCCCTATGACTGAGCAGGGAGCCCAGCCGTACGAGGACCTCGGCGCGTGGCTGACCGACGACCTCTTCCCCGGCTGGGCCCGCTACTGGAACGACGCTGACGCCGCGCCGCCCACATCCGAAACCCCGAAGCCGCCCTGGTTCCGCAACACCCGCGTGCTCGTCGGAGTCATCGCCGCCGCAGCCACGACACTGGTGGTCGCCGGCGCGGCCCTGGTGGCGCTCAACAATTCCGCCTTCCCCCAGACCAGCCCCCTTCGCAGTATCAGCACCGCGACCCCGGCGGCCGTGCCGTACTCCTCGGTCAGGGTCCCGGCGCCGGCAGTCCAGCCCGCACCTGTCGAAGCGGTGACCGAACCCGCCATCGGCCCGGACCCCGCACCCGACCTACCGCCGCCGGCCGCCGCTGATCCGCCCACGCCGCGACTGACGGTTCCGGACCGCTCCGACCGGCCGCGGATCAAGGTCACCCGACCGCCGATGAGCTTCGCGCCGGTAACCGGGAACTGACCGGTCCGCCATACCCACGCGGTTCAGCGTCGCGGGCCTCAGTCCGTCTCGAAGGCCGCCGCCGCTTCCTTCTGCAGATCGATGTAGGCCTTCTCACTGACGTCGACCGCGACACCCAGGATCTCACCGCCGGTGAACGTTCCGGGGTTCTTGTACTGATCGGATACGTTGTCGCCGCTGTCGTAGCCCACACACAGCCCGTCACCGGACAGGGTGAACTTGCCGATCTGCGCTCGCATCGGACCCGTCGCCACCGGCTTGTCGTCCACGTACAGCGTCGTGGTGCCCAGCGATTCGCCGTACTCGCCGGCTTTCTCGCGTTTGAACTCCATGCCGAGCACGTGCTTGCCCGGCGGCAGCGGTTCGGAGGTGAACACCTGCTCGGGCTTAATGCCCAGGAAGTTGTAAACGTAGTTCAGCCGGCCGTCCTTGATGAACATCGAGTGCCCACCGAAGCGCGACCCATGCGCGATGATGACACCCTCGGAGTCGCCGGTGATATCGACGTCGGCGGCGATCTTGTAAGACTTGCCCCGGATATTGACCGCCACCCCCTCGGGCACCGGGGCGGTCTCGGGGTAATAGATGTAGCGGTTGCGCGGCGGCTCGGACTGCGGCCGCTCGTTGGCGAGTTGCTCGACCGCGACACGGTCATCGAGGGGAAGGACGAAGTTGTTCTTGGCCTCCTCGTCCCAGACCGCGATCAGTTCCTTCAGTTTGTCGGGGTACTGATCGGCGACGTTGGTGGATTCCGAACGATCCTCATCGACGTGATACAGCTCCCAGGGATCGGCGTCGAAGTTGCCTTTACCGCTGATCGCCGCGTGCACCGCAGCAGCCTTCCAGCCGTCCTGCCAGATCCCGCGAGTGCCGAGCATCGCGTAATACTGGCGCTTCTTCGTGGTGGGAGCTTCCTGGGCATCGAAGCTGTAGCGCATCGAGACACCGTTGATCGGGTACTGCTTAGCACCTCTGTACTCCTCGGGCATCGGGATACCCACCACGTCGAGGATGGTCGGCGCGATATCGGTGGCGTGGTGATACTGCTGGCGCACTTCACCTCTGGCCTTGATGCCCTTCGGCCACGAGATCACCAGCGGATCGCAGGTGCCGCCGGAGTACTGCGAGTAGCGCTTGAACATCTGGAACGGCGTCGAGAAGGCGACCGCCCAGCCGGTTGGGTAGTGGTTGTAGGTGTCGGGACCACCGAGCGTTTCCAGATACTTCAGGTTCTCCGACAGTTCGTCGGGGTAGCCGTTGAAGAATTTGTTCTCGTTGACCGAGCCGTTCGGTGAACCCTCGCCGGAGGCACCGTTGTCGGCGCAGTAGAACACGATCGTGTTGTCGAGCTGGTCGGTCTTTTCGAGGTAGTCGATGATCCGACCGACCTGGGCGTCGGTGTACTCCGAGAATCCCGCGTACACCTCCGCCATCCGGGAAAACAGTTTCTTCTCGTCGGCGTTGAGCGACTCCCACGGCCGGACTGCATCGGCCGGCATCGCGACGTCCTCGGGCAGTGGGTTGATCGGCGTCATCTTGGTGTCCTTGGGAAAGACACCTTTGTCGATCATCCGGGCCAAGACCCAGTCACGGTAGGCCTCGTAGCCGTCGTCGAACTTGCCCTTGTACTTGTCGGCGTATTCCTGCGGGCTGTGATGCGGGGCGTGGTTGGCGCCCGGGCAGAACCACAGGTACCACGGCTTGGATGGATTGGACGACTTCTGGTCGCGCAGCATCCGGATCGCTTGGTCGGCAAGGTCTTTGGACAGGTGATAGCCCTCTTCAGGACCGTAGGGTTGCTCGATGAACCGGTTGTCCTCGGTCAGGTCCGGGTACCAGTTGTTGGTCTCCCCGCCGAGGAACCCGTAGAACCGATCGAAGCCCTGCTGCAGCGGCCACGACGACTTGTTGCCGCCGCTGGCGACGTCCTCCTCGGGCACGTTGTGGTTCTTGCCGATCCAGAAGGTGCTGTAGCCGTTGTCCTGCAACACCTGACCGATGGTGGCGCACTGCGCGGGCAGCCGCGCGGCGGCGCCGGGGAAACCATTGGAGCCCTCGGTGATCGCCGCGAACCGGTTGACATGGTGATTGCGTCCGGTGAGGAAACACGACCTGGTCGGCGAGCACAGCGCGGTGGTGTGCCACTGCGAGTACATCACCCCGTTGTCAGCCAGACGCTGCATCACCGGCATCTCGATGCGACCGCCGTAGGGCGACCAGGCCGCCATCCCGGTGTCGTCGTAGAGCACCACCAAAACGTTCGGCGCACCCTCGGGTGCGCGCTTGAGTTCGAACGGCGTCCAGTCCGGCGTCGAGTTGCGGACGTCGAGTTCGATCTTTCCGTCGAAGCCCTCGTTGATGCCGGTGCCATACCCGGGTGGACCCGCGTCGGCAGAGCCCCCACCACCCTCGCCGGTGCTGCACCCCGCGGCGAATGCCGAGGCCGCGGCGGCCCCCGCGCCGGCGACGGCTATTCCGCCGAGAACCTTGCGTCTCGACACCTTGCCGCCGGTGCCCTCGGAGTGATCGGTGGCCAGGTCAGTGTGGTCGCGGTTGTCCATGGGGTTCCACCTCAATTGTGAGTCGGCTGAATTCCGTCGAAATCTAACAGATGGAACGGCCGCTTCCTAGTGTGTGGGCGTATTCGCCAGAGTGTCGCAAGCACTGCTAATACACTGCATGCCGGACACCTGAGCCGCACCCGATACGTTGCTGGATCCGCACGACTAGATGTATTGATTCAGAACGTTGTAGTGATGATTGAGGTAGTACACCAGCGTCAGGCCCAGGATCGCCAGATAGGCCACCAGCGAGATGAGGCCCACCCGCCGATCCAGTTTTGCCGTCAGAGCCTGAGCCATCTCCGCCCGGTTCCGGCGACTGGCCAACGCCGTGTACGCCATCGCACCCAGGACGTAGACCATCGAGACGATGTAGATCACGTCCAGCATCGTCAGGTAATCCACGGAGGGCAGGTTGGAGTCCGTATTCCACTGCAGGGCGACGATCGTCAACATCGCGGTGATGCCGATTCCGGCGCGGGCATCCTCCAAACGGGCCGGCAGCAGGTAGATCAGCGAGGTGATCAGGATGACGATGAAGATCGGCAGCACCAACTTCACCAGGTAGGGCAACACATCTCGGGTCACCGGGAGCGCGACGATAACCCGCGAATAGGGCGTACTGGCATTGGCTGTGAGATCACCGAAGTTCGTCGGGTACTTGTGCGACACAATAATCAGCGACGGCTTGCCCAAAACGTAACCGGGGATTGACATCGCCCCGCCGTCATTGATCGTGACGGGGTTGGTGTCACGCACAAATTCGATCTTGGTGGCGTCGTCGCGCTTGTCCTCGAACACCATCTCGACAACCTGGGTGTCGAACGGGTACTTCTCCAGATTCATCTTCCGGCTGAACACACCTTGGAACCGCAGCACCTGATATTGGGATCCGTCCGGCATATCCACCGGTGCGTCATACAGCGGTTCACCCGTTAGTCCGCCGGTGGACGAAGACGTGGTGTTCTGGGTGCCTTCGGAGTTCATCGACTCGAGCGTGAGCGATGGGTCGATCGCCGGGTTCTTCCAGCGCATCCACAGATAGACGTCGATGGTGAAGTTCTCCGACGCGAGGTCGATGTCCTGCAGGTCATTGATGAAGACGCCGACGGTGACTTTGTCGGGACCGGGCTCAGTGCCGGGACCGGGCCCGGGATCGGGAGCTGCTCCCACCGAGCCAGTCAGCCCGAGCGGGATGGCCAACGCCGCGACCAACACGACCACCACCCGGATCAGGGCAACGGAAACAAGGCGCAGGCCGCGCGCCACCCCCCACTTCTTCACTGGTTCCCCTCCGAGGCTGACCACTGCGCCGATGGTAGCCCAATCCGCGTTTTGCCTGGTTATTCGACGCGGCGGGTGGGTCTTTGCGATGCTAATCCGATGGCAAGCCTTCCCCGCCGGATCGCCTCGGAGTTGAACGCCAAACTGCGCAGCCCCGAAACGGCGGCGGTGGTGGCCGGGATCGAAAGCACGCTGACCAAACGCCGCCGCGAGTCCAAGCTCAAGTCCGGCGCGTTCCGGGGCATGCACGTGGTCGTGTACCGCGGTTTCGTCGCCGACGGCGTGGCCAAGGTCCGGGTCCGCGTCGTCGAGACTCCGGAACTGCCGGGCGACAGTCGCATCCCGTACTGGGACATCGCTCAGAGCAACCTGCGCCGCCACGCCGCCCTGGCCATCGTCGGGGTGGAGGTCGAACTCCGCATCGGCACGCACGCGACCACGGCAGTGACCGATGATCACGGGTTTGCGAACTTCGCCCTGCCGGTGCCGAATCTGCGGGTCGGCTGGCACGAGGCCTGCGCGACCACCATGCCCATCGAAAGCGGCGAATCGGCTTCCGGCACCGGACGGGTTGTCAAGCCATCGTTGAAAGCACCGTTCCTGGTGATCTCCGACATCGACGACACCATCCTCATCACCGGACTGACCGAGGGCGTCACCATGGTGACCCGCACCGTGCTGCGCGAGGCCGACAAACGCCGGGCGATCCCGGGCATGTCCTCGCTCTACCGCGGACTGGCCCGCGGAGTCGCCAACGCCGCAGGCAACCGCAAGCCGGAACCGACGTTTTTCTACGTGTCGACCGGAAGTTGGTCGTTCTATCCGCTGCTGGCGCAGTTCGCGCAACTGCGCGCCTTCCCGCAGGGTCCGATGTTCCTCACCGACTGGGGCCCGACCGAGCGCTACCTTCGCCGCAGCGGTGCCGAACAC
>Ga0164294_10002399_pt1 | contig 16897 bp, 14 predicted proteins | sample GEODES005metaG_FD_111479 | JGI IMG/M metagenome (GOLD analysis project Ga0164294, IMG submission 111479) | Oligotrophic lake water microbial communities from Sparkling Lake, Wisconsin, USA - GEODES005 metaG | ecosystem: Environmental > Aquatic > Freshwater > Lake | place: USA: Sparkling Lake...
CATGAACACCGCCGCTACGTTGCCGGTAACCCTGATGAAATTCGTTCTGCGACAGGGCTTCCTGGCTGCCGCCAATCAGCAGTTCGCGCTCGTCGGCGGACCCGACGCGGCGAACCTGCAAGCGCTCGACAACGCGGTGGACGAGTACGCCCTCGCGTCGGCGTTTTCCGAACAGATCCTCAACCCGATGGATCCAGCGGTGGTCACCCAGGTCGCTGCCCCGCACAGCTGGTACGGACTGGACGTCGGCGGCTCGCGACTGCTCTACGACAACCCCGACACCATCTACCGCTTCATTCCCGTAAACAAGACCTCGGAGTACGTGCTCACCGGTCGGCTTTACGAGGGCATCCCGGCAGACACCACGTTCAGCGTGCTCGAGGGAACCTCGGGGAAGACGTCGTCGATCTTGAGCCTGGCCGACCTCGATATCAGCCCGGATGGCTCGTTCGTGATCACCGTCAGTGGCGACGCAGCGGCGCCCGGGCAGACCAACCATCTGCAGCTGACCTCAAGCTCAACGCTGATCGCCGCGCGGAACACCCTGGGCGACTGGGTCGTCGAGGAACCGATGGAACTTGAGGTCCACCGGGTCAGCGGCCCTCCCAACAGTTTGTTCGCCCAACTCGGCGGGTTCGTGCTGCTCGGCTCGCTGGTCAACGACAACCCACTGCTGACCTCGCTGGCGTCGCTGATTCCGCCGTTGGCCATCGCCGAGGCGCCACTGGTGCGGGGCACGCTGACCGCGTTGCTGATGATCGTGCGAGGGGCCAATCAGGAGGCCAAGTACATGGCGCTGGCCACGACTGACCCCGTCACCGGACAGCTCAGGCCGCCCAACGTAATGACCGAACCGGCCAGCAACGCCGAATTCCTGGCCAACCAACTGCAGAGCAACGGCTACTTCCAACTCGCAGACAACCAGGCACTGGTCCTGACCATCGACCAGGCGAGTGCCGGGTTCTTCAACCTTCCGATCTACAACGACTGGACAATCACCAACGACTACTGGAACGAGCAGACGAGCCTGAATAACGACCAGGCCGTGGCCAACCCGGACGGCACCTACACCCTGGTGGTGTCGCCGACCGATCCCGGCGTGGCCAACTGGGTGTCCACCGGCGGGCTGAACCAGGGCACCATCTCGATGCGGTTCCAGAACGTCACGGAGCCCGAACAGAACCCTCCGACCGTAGGCTCTGAGGTGGTCTCGATCGATCAACTCGGAACGGTCCTGCCGGGCACGACGGTCTACGTCACTCCGGGCGAGCGCGCGGCACAACTCGCCGCCCGCCTACTCGGATACAACAAGCGATACGCGCCCTACCCACAGCCCTGAGGGCTACCGCAGACCGAGTTCCCGCGCGATAAGCATCAGCTGGACTTCAGTTGTGCCCTCACCGATTTCGAGGATTTTGCTGTCCCGGTAATGGCGCGCGACCGGGAACTCGTTGATGAAGCCGTAGCCGCCGTGTATCTGAGTGGCATCACGGGCATTGTCCATCGCAGCCTCGCCGGCGACGAGTTTGGCGATCGCCGCCTGCTTCTTGAAGGGCTTGCCGGCCAGCATCAGCGCGGCCGCGTCGTAATAGGCGGTACGCGCCACATGAGCGCGGGCTTCCATCCGGGCGATCTTGAACTCGATCGCCTGATAGTGCCCGATCGCCTGACCGAAGGCGGATCGCTGCGCGGCGTACTTCACGCTCTCGTCCACACAGCCCTGGGCGGCGCCGACGGCGAGGGCTGCGATCGCGATCCGACCCTCATCAAGAATTTGTAGGAAGTTCGCATAACCACGGCCGCGTTCGCCGAGCAGATTCTCCTCGGGTACCCGGACGTCGGTGAACGACAGCGGGTGGGTGTCCGAGGCGTTCCAGCCGACCTTGTTGTAGGCAGGTTCGACGGTGAAACCCGTTGCCGGAACTTCGATCACAATCGCCGAGATCTCCCGGCGGCTGGCGTCGCCACCGGTGACGGCGGTGACGGTGACCAGAGCGGTGATATCGGTTCCGGAGTTGGTGATGAACTGCTTGGAGCCGTTGATCACCCAGTGCCCGTCGTCGAGGCGGGCAGTCGTCTTGGTCGCGCCGGCGTCAGTGCCGCCACCCGCTTCGGTCAGGCCGAACGCGCCAAGTGCGGAGCCACTGGTGAGCATGGGCAACCACTTCGACTTCTGCGCCGGGGTGCCGAACCGGTAAATCGGCATCGCGCCGAGCGAGACCCCGCCCTCCAGGGTGATGGCCACACTCTGGTCGACCTTGCCGAGTTCCTCCAGTGCCAGACACAGCGCGAAGTAGTCGCCTCCCATGCCGCCGTACTCCTCCGGGAACGGCAATCCGAACAGCCCCATCTCGGCCATTCCGACCACGACCTCGTAGGGGAAGGAGTGTTCGGCGTCGTGTTTGGCCGATACCGGCGCGACGACCTCCCGGGCGAAATCGCGCACCGACTTCACCAACTGCTGATACTCATCGGGAAGGGTTCCGGTGGAAAGAAAATCGGTCATCGTCAGGTTCCTTCAGTATTCGCTTTGATCCGGGCCAGTGGCTGGCCCACCTTCACCTGGTCGCCTACGGCGACGAGAAGCTCCACCACACCGGCGACCGGCGAGCGCAGTGAATGTTCCATCTTCATTGCCTCGACCGCCACCACGGGTGCGCCGACCTCAACTGCATCACCGTCACAAACACCCATGGCGACAACAGATCCCGGCATCGGACTCACAAGTTCGGCATCGCCGCTATGCGCATCATCCGGCCGGACTGGCTCTTCGCCCAGCTCTTCGACCATCAACGTCCGGCCCCCGCCGGCAATCCATAACTGATTCTCGTTCTCGGCGACGACGTAGCGGTGACGGATTCCGTCGAGAACAAAAGAGAGCGCCCCGGTGGCGCAGTGCGCCGTCAGTGGCCGGCATGGGCCGGCCCCAACCTGAACGTGAGCCCGCTCGGGATTCCCGGTGATCCGCACGTGTTCGGTGCGCTCGCCACATCGCAGCCGGATATCCGTCGCAGCCGACTCGCCAAGGCGCCAACCGGAGGGCACATCCCACGGGTCGGCGAGTCCGGCCGGCCAGCGTTGCAGCCAGCGGTATGTCGCGGCCGCGATGAACGCCTCGTCACCAGCATCGTGCGGCACGAACTCGAGGCGCTCGAGTAGCCCGGTGTCGAGTCGGCCAGCCTTGACGTCGCTGTCGGTCAGGACACATCGCAGGAAGTCGATATTGGTGCCCAACCCCAGCACGGCGGTCTCGGCCAGTGCGCCATCCAGGCGCTGCAGCGCTTCGGCCCGATCGGCGCCGTGCGCGATCACTTTGGCCAACATGGGGTCATAGTCGCTGCCGACCGTCATGCCTGCGGACAGCCCGGAGTCCACCCGGATACCCGGACCGCACGGCTCGGTGACCGCGAGCACCGGGCCACCGGTCGGCAGGAATCCGGCCGCCGGGTCCTCGGCGTAGATGCGGGCTTCGATGGCGTGACCGTGGGCCACGATGTCGTCTTGGCGGTGGTGGAGCCGCTCCCCTGCCGCGATACGGATCTGCCACTCCACCAGATCCCACCCGGTGACCATCTCGGTGACCGGGTGCTCGACTTGCAGTCGGGTGTTGCACTCCATGAAGTAGAACTCGTCGGGCTTATCGGCTGACACGATGAACTCCACCGTTCCGGCGCCGACGTATTCGACGCTGCGGGCGGTCGCGCAGGCGGCCGCACCGATACGGTCCCGGGTGGCGTCGTCGAGCAGTGGCGATGGCGCTTCCTCGATCACCTTCTGGTGACGACGCTGCAGGCTGCACTCCCGTTCGCCGAGGTGCAGCACGGTGCCGTGAGTGTCGGCGAGGACCTGGACCTCGATATGCCGGGGGCGCAGAACAAAACGCTCGAGGAACAGGGTGTCGTCACCGAAGGTAGCGGCGGCCTCCCGGCGAGAAGCTGCCAAAGCAGCGGGCAGATCAGCCGGACCGTCGACCCGGCGCATCCCTTTGCCGCCGCCACCCGCGGAGGGTTTCACCAGCACCGGAAATCCGATATCACCGGCAGCACCGATCAGATCGGCGTCGGACAGTCCGGGCCGTGCGATACCCGGCACCACCGGAACGCCGAAGGCTGACACTGCGGTCTTGGCGGCGATCTTGTCGCCCATGGTGGCGATGGCGGCGATGGGCGGGCCGATGAAGACCAGTCCGGCTCGCGCCAGCGCTGCGGCGAAATCGGCGTTCTCCGAGAGGAAGCCGTAACCGGGGTGGATGCCCTGGGCACCGGTGCGCAGGGCGGCATCGATGACCGCATCGATGTCGAGATAGCTCTGCCGGGCCGGTGGCGGGCCGATCCGGACGGCGACATCGGCCTCGGTGACGTGGCGCGCGCCGGCATCGGCATCGCTGTAGACCGCCACCGACCGGATGCCCATCGCCCTACACGTCCGGATCACACGTACGGCGATCTCGCCGCGGTTGGCGACCAGCACGGTATCGAACATTCCCGGGGTCATCCCACTACATCCGGAAGACGCCATAGGAGACCGGCTCCAGGGGTGCGTTGGCCGTGACCGAAAGAGCAAGTCCCAGAATGGTTCTGGTGTCAGCAGGATCGATGACGCCGTCGTCCCACAGCCGGGCGCTGGAGTAGTACGGGTTGCCCTGGTGTTCGTACTGCGCCCGGATGGGAGCTTTGAACTCCTCCTCTTGCTCAGCAGTCATCTCCCCACGAACAGTGGCCAAGACCGATGCGGCCTGCTCGCCGCCCATCACCGAGATCCTGGCGTTGGGCCACATCCACAGGAACCGAGGCGAGTAGGCCCGACCGCACATCGAGTAGTTCCCGGCGCCGTAGGACCCGCCGATGACGACGGTGAGCTTCGGAACGCGGGCACAGGCCACTGCCGTCACCATCTTGGCGCCGTGCTTGGCGATCCCGCCCTCCTCGTACTCGCGGCCGACCATGAAGCCGGTGATGTTCTGCAGGAAGACCAACGGGATCGTGCGCTTGTCGCACAGCTGGATGAAATGTGCTCCCTTGACGGCGGATTCGCCGAACAACACACCGTTGTTGGCGACGATGCCGACGGGGTGGCCGTGAATGTGGGCGAAGCCGGTGACCAGCGTGGTGCCGTATTCGGCTTTGAATTCGCTGAACTCGCCGCCGTCGACGATGTGCGTGATCACCTCGCGTACGTCGTAGGGCACCCGGGAGTCGACCGGAACAACGTCGTAGAGCTCATGCTGATCGGCGATCGCATCAACCGGGATGCGGACATCCCAGGGCGCAGCGGTGCGTGGGCCGAGGGTGGCCACAATGCGTCGCACGATCGCCAGCGCGTCACGGTCGTCACGAGCGAGATGGTCGGTGACACCGGATTTGCGGGAGTGCAGGTCCCCACCGCCCAATTCCTCGGCGGTCACCACCTCACCGGTGGCAGCCTTCACCAGGGGCGGTCCACCGAGGAAGATCGTGCCCTGGTTGCGCACGATCACCGCTTCATCGCTCATCGCCGGAACGTATGCGCCACCGGCGGTGCAGGATCCGAGCACCGCGGCGATCTGGGCGATGCCGGCCGCGCTCATGGTGGCCTGGTTGTAGAAGATGCGGCCGAAATGGTCGCGGTCGGGGAACACCTCGTCCTGCCGCGGAAGGAAGGCCCCGCCGGAGTCCACGAGATAGATGCACGGCAGCCGATTCTGTGCCGCGATCTCCTGAGCGCGCAGGTGCTTCTTGACCGTCACCGGGTAGTAGGTGCCGCCCTTGACGGTGGCGTCGTTGGCCACGATCATGCATTCGCGCCCGGACACGCGGCCGATCCCGGTGATGATCCCGGCTGCGGGGCACTCGTCGTCGTACATACCGTCAGCGGCAAGCGGGGCGATCTCCAGCAGCGGGCTGCCGGGATCGAGCAGCCCGTCGACCCGGTCTCGCGGCAGGAGCTTGCCACGCGCGGTGTGCCGCTCTCGCGCTCGCTGTGAGCCGCCATGTGCGGCAACGGTCAACTTGTCGCGAAGCTGCGCGACGAGCTGTACGTGTGCCTCGCGGTTGGCAACGGGCGATGCCATCGATGAACTCACCTTTGGTTAATGACAATTAACTGGATGCTATGTTAGTGAAAATTAACCGAAACGTACAGCTGGGTTCCTGGAGGGTCCCATGACCGTGCTCACCAGCCGCGAACGGCAGAAATCCGACCGCCGCTCGCAACTGCTGGCCGCCGCCGAACAGTTGATCGCCGAACGCGGTTTTCTCGCGGTCCGAATCGAGGACATCGGTGCCGCCGCGGGCGTCAGCGGCCCGGCGATCTACCGGCACTTCTCGGGCAAAGAGGCGCTGCTGGTCGAACTGCTGGTCGGCATCAGCACCAGGCTGCTGGCCGGTGCGCAGTCGGTACTGAGCGATAATCCGGATCCGGCCGCCGCACTGGACGGTCTCATCGAGTTCCATCTCGACTTCGCGCTCAGCGAACCCGATCTGATCCGTATCCAGGACCGCGATCTGGCGAATCTCCCGGCAGTCGCACAACGACAGGTCCGCAGGGCCCAGCGCCGCTACGTCGAAATCTGGGTGGTTGCGTTGCGCGCACTGGATCCACAGCTTGCCGAGGACCAGGCCCGGGTGATGGCGCACGCCGCCTTCGGCCTGCTCAACTCCACGCCACACAGCATCAAGCCGACCACCCGGTCGTCGTCGCCGGAGGGCTCCCGGGATGTGCTGCGGGCGATGACGGTCGCCGCGTTGTCCCGCCACCGTCCGGTGCGGCGCACCTGATGCGGTGGATATCACCCTGATGCGGCACAGGTAGCCTGCTGAGCGTGAGGCGGGCATGAGCGATCCAACGCGACCGGAATGGTCCGATCCGACGCAGGCGGCGGGCGGCGGTTTCCCACCCGATCCGGGCCCGGCCTACTCCGGGCAGTACCCGGGCTACCCGGGCCCCACGTACTACGGACCCGGCTACGGCGTTCCGCAGTCCCAACCGACCGAGCAGTTCGGAACCTACTGGCCTCCCGGCACCGGCTATCCGCAACAACCGCCCCCACCCCCGCCACCGCCGAAGTCGCCGCGCTGGCTCTGGATCGCAGCCGGCGCGGCCGCACTACTGGTGACCGGACTTGTGTTGGCGCTGGTGATCGTGAGCAGTTCGTCCAGGGATGCGACGGTGGCCGCCCCGCCGACGACATCCGCCGCAGCGACCCCCACGACAAAGTCAGCCCCGCCGACACCCCAGGTGCCGATCACGACGACGACGCGGCTGCCAATGCCCACGGCCACCGAACGGCCGGCGCCCAGTACGTCTGCGGATCCCAGCTCGTCGGCCGCACCCAGTGAAACCACATCACGTCCGAGTGGCACCGAGACCGTGGTCTACAGCGTGGCCGGCGAGGGCAGGGCGATCAACATCACCTACGTCGACACCGGCGGCGTGATGCAGACCGAGTTCAACGTGGCGCTGCCGTGGAGCAAAGAGGTCAGTCTCTCGGCCCCCGCCAAGAGTTCGGCCAGCGTCGCTGTCGTCAACGTCGGACGCGATGTGACATGCAGCGTGTCGGTCAACGGATCCCAGGTGCGGCAGCGCAGCGGTCGCGGTTTGACCATCTGCACCGGCGCGGCCTAACGCTGGTCTGCTCGGACGTGGTCCGGCACCCTGACCAACAACATTCCCACCAGGCCGACCGCCAGCACCAGGCAGATTCCGCCGAGGCCGGCGCGGTCAGCGTGAAACAAATCGACGAAGACGAAGAACAGCCACGGCGCCAGGAAGGCGACTGCGCGCCCGGTCATCGTGTAGAGGCCAAACGCAATGCCCTCCTTACCTTCTCCGGTCATTCGCAACAGCAGAGTGCGCGCAGCCGACTGGGTGGGACCGACGAACAGACACAGCAGTAGGCCGCACACCCAGAACGCGACCGGACCCGACAGCGCCAGCAGTGTCATGCCCACGGCGATCATGGCGGCCAGTGACGCCACAATGACCGGCTTGGCGCCGACCCGATCGTCGAGCCGTCCGCCCACCAGTGCGCCAATAGCGGCCACCGTCGAGGCGACCACCCCGAAGACCAACACGTTGGCCGCAGAGATGCCATACACACTCACGCCGAGCACGGCGCCGAAGGCGAAGACGCCGGAAAGCCCATCCCGGAACACCGCGCTGACGAGGAGGTAGTAGACCAGGTTTCGGTCACGGCGCCATTCGGATCGAAGGTCCGACCACAGCCGCCGATACCCGCCGAGCACGGTGGGCGGAGGTTCCGCGGCTTCGTCATAGGCGGTGATGGTGGGTTTGGTCAGCAGCAGCGGTAAGCCGAAAATCAGCAACCAGGCGGCCGCCAGAATCATTGCGGCGCGCACGTTCATGCCGTCGGCGGCGGGCAAGCCAAACAATCCGCGGTGGGGTCCCTCGCCCCTGATGAAGCCGAAGTACACGACCAGCAGCAGACCGACGCTGCCGCAGTAACCGGCGGCCCACCCGATCGACGAGACCCGCCCGAAAGTCTGCGGGGTGGACAGCTGACGCAGCATCGCGTTGTAGGGCACGCTGGCCAGATCACCGCAGACCGCGGTCAGTGCCAGCAGGGCCAACCCCGGCACGAGATAGCGCGGGTCGTCGCGGATAAAGACCATGGCGGCGGTGAACGCCGCCGCCATCGCGGTCAGTATGGCCAGCGCGACCCGCCGGCGGCGTGGCGCTTGCACCAAAACGCCGGTAAGCGGGGCGAGCAGCGCGACGGTGACTCCGGCAATGGTCAGCGCCCGGCCCAGCAAGCTCGCCGGCGACGTGCCGCCCGGCATGCCCTGGCCCACCGTGCCGGTGAGATAGACCGAGAACACGAACGTCACAACGGTCGAACTGAGCCCAACGGAGCCGCAGTCCCACAGTGCCCAGGCCGCGATCTTCGACCGCGGTGCCATGAAGATCAGCCTATCGACCCCGCCTACGATTGCCGCATGCCAGTTCCCGCACCCTCACCGGACAGTCGAGCCGTCGTCACCGGTGCCTCGCAGGGCATCGGTGCGGCACTGGCGGGCGAACTCGCCGCCCGCGGCCACCACCTGATCATCACCGCCCGTCGCGCCGACGTACTCGGTGAACTGGCCGCCCGCCTGACTGAGCGGTATCGCGTGACGGTCGAGGTGCGTGCCGTCGACCTGGCCGAGCCATCACAACGCGAGGCATTGGCCGCCGAGTTGGCCGACCGCGATATCTCGATCCTGTGCGCCAACGCCGGCACCGCCACCTTCGGCGCGGTGGCCGACCTGGATCCCGCGGCCGAGAAGGCCCAGGTTCAACTGAACGTGCTCGGCGTGCACGACCTGGTGCTGGCGGTGTTACCCGGCATGCTCGCCCGCGGTGCCGGCGGCATCCTCATCTCGGGATCGGCTGCCGGGAACTCCCCGATTCCGAACAACGCCACCTACGCGGCAACCAAGGCGTTCGCCAATACGTTCAGCGAGTCGCTGCGAGGCGAACTCCGCAATACCGGAGTGCACGTCACGCTATTGGCACCCGGGCCGGTGCGTGCCGAGATGCCTGACGCGGGCGATGCATCATTGGTGGACAGGCTGATCCCCGATTTCCTGTGGATCTCGGTCGAGCACACCGCACAACTGTCGCTGGATGGCTTGGAGCGCAACAAGATGCGCGTGGTTCCCGGTGTGACGTCCAAGGCGATGTCGGTGGCGAGTGGCTATGCGCCCAGAGCCATCGTGACGCCGATCGTGGGATTGGTGTACAAAAAACTGGGCGGCGACTAGCGCCTGCGCCTACCCGTACCGAAGATGCTGCGGGTGATCTCCCGGCCGATCACCGTGCCGGCCGACCGCATCGCACTCTTGAACGCCGGGTTGTCCATCATGGATTCGAGCATGCCCGGTTCGGCCTTCTGCACCTGTTCCGGCATCGGCGGCAGATCCAGCCCTGTCGGATAGATCGGTGGCAGGTCTATCGGCTCGGCGGCGGACTCCGGCGGCGCAGCCATCTTCGCCGCCAACATTTCGTAGGCGGACTCCCGGTCCACCGTCGGGCCGTACTTCAAGAACAGCGGGCTGGCTTGGGCTGCGGCCTTGATGTAATCCGGTCCGATGGTGTCCATCAACGATCGCGGCGAACGCAACCGAGTCCATGCCACCGGTGTCGGCGCACCGCGCTCGGACAGCACCGTGACGATCGCCTCGCCGATTCCCAATGAGGTCAGATCGGTTGCCAGGTCGTAGAACTCGGTTTTGGGATAGGTCCGGACCGTCTTGGCCAGCGCCTGCTGATCATCGGGCGTGAATGCGCGCAGCGCGTGCTGGATGCGGGCACCCAGTTGGGAGAGCACAGCATTGGGTACGTCGGTGGGCAGCTGGGTGCAGAAGAAGACGCCTACCCCTTTGGAGCGAATCAGCTTCACGGTCTGCTCGACCTGCTGCAGGAAGGCCTTGGACGCGTCGGTGAACAGCAGGTGTGCCTCGTCAAAGAAGAACACCAGCTTGGGTTTGTCGACGTCGCCGATCTCCGGCAGATAGGTGAACAGATCAGCCAGCACCCACATCAGGAACGTCGAGAACATCACCGGGCGGGCGGCTTGTTCACCGACTTCGAAGAGCGTGATGATGCCGCGCCCCTGGTCATCGACGCGGAGCAGATCGGCCGGTTCGATTTCGGGCTCGCCGAAGAACGTGTCGCCGCCCTCAGCCTCGAGGTTGATCAGCGCGCGCAGGATCACACCGGCGGTCGACGCCGACACCCCACCGATCGTTTTCAGCTGTTCTTTGCCCTCGTCGCTGGTGAGGTGGGTGATCACCGAACGAAGATCCTTGAGGTCCAGCAGCGGCAGACCCTGCTGATCGGCCCAGTGGAAGATCAGACCCAGGGTGGATTCCTGAGTCGCGTTGAGCCCCAACACCTTCGACAGCAGGATCGGGCCGAACGCAGAGATCGTCGCGCGCACCGGCACACCGATACCGCCGGTTCCCAGCGACAGGAACTCCACCGGGAACGGCGATCCCACCCACCCGTCTCCAGTGTCCTTGGCCCTCGCGGCGGTCCGGTCGCTGGCCTCCCCCGGCCGGGTCAACCCCGACAGGTCGCCTTTGAAGTCGGCCATCACCACCGGCACGCCGGCGGCGGAGAGTTGCTCGGCGATCACCTGCAGGGTTTTGGTCTTACCCGTTCCGGTGGCGCCGGCCACCAGACCGTGGCGGTTCATCATCGCCAGCGGAATACGGATCTGGGCCTCCGGGTCCACCTCACCGCCGACGATGACCGAACCCAGCTCGAGGGCCTCGCCTGTCGTCGCGTAGCCGGCCGCGATCTGCTGGGCGGGGGTTGTCGTTGATTCCGTCATAGGGCACGAGACTACTGCGCGGGCACCAAGGCGCGAGGGTGAGCCGTGCCCGATCGGTGCCTGGGCTTAATGTTGAGCGCTGTGCGGGATGAATTGGTGTGGATCGACTGCGAGATGACGGGCCTGGACCTGGAATCTGACCGACTGATAGAGATCGCGGCGCTGGTGACAGATGCCGACCTCAACGTTCTCGGCGAGGGCATCGACGTGGTGATCCATGCCGACGACGCAGCGCTGGACGGGATGGTCGACGTCGTCGCCAAGATGCACCGCAGTTCCGGGCTCACCGAGGAGGTTCGGGCCTCCACCATCGATCTGGCGACCGCCGAGGCCATGGTGATGGATTACATCCGCAGCCTTGTTCCGCAGGCCAAGACCGCGCCGCTGGCCGGGAACTCGATCGCCACCGACCGCGGTTTCCTGGCACGGGATATGCCCACCCTCGACGACTACCTGCACTACCGCATGATCGACGTCAGCTCGATCAAGGAGCTGTGCCGACGCTGGTATCCCAAGATCTACTACGGGCAACCGGAGAAGGGCCTCGCGCACCGGGCCCTGGCCGACATCCAGGAGTCGATCCGAGAGCTGCGGTACTACCGCCGAATCGCCTTCGTCCCGCCGCCGGGTCCGTCTACCAGCGAGATCGCCGAGGCGCTCATCGAACTAAACCAGACCGGAGGCGAGCCGCCGGATATTGATTCGGCCGCTGAACTCGAAAGCGGTTAGACTCGTCTAGCCGCGCAGTGCGGCGATGGTGGCTGTAGTTCAGTTGGTAGAGCACCAGGTTGTGATCCTGGCTGTCGCGGGTTCGAGTCCCGTCAGCCACCCCGAAACCGAAAACCGCTCCTGAAAAGTTCAGGGGCGGTTTTTGGTCGTGCCCGAGCGTGCTTGCCCGGTGGTCTTAGCTTGCCCGGTGGCCTTGGCTTGCCCGGTGGCCTTAGCTTGCCCGGTGGCCTTGGCCGGTGCCAAGCGCGCGGCGCGAGCCCGGCTGGCCGGTTTGGCCACCCGTGCCGACGACGCGCTCACCGCAGCGGACACCGCCTGTGCACTACCGACCGTCCCCACCCCGCCCGGCCGGCTGTAGCCCGCCTCGATGATCGGTCGAAGAATCTTGTCCAGGGCAGGCTCCAACAGACCGGTGCCGGCGATGAGTGGCAACTTCGGGTTGGGGACAAATACGTAGGTGACGTTTCCGGGTGTCCCATCCGGCTTATCCGGCGTGTAACGGACGTTGTTCGGATCATCCAGGTTGACGTTGTTGTACAACGGGTGGATGGTCAACGCCCCCACGACGGCGTTCGCGACCGCCAGCAAGTTGCGCGGATCGCTCGGAAAATCAGCCCATCCGTCGTACTGCCGGATGACCTCGATCCCCGGATAGGCGGTATCAGCCGGCAGTCGGGGTGTGGCCTTGAGGCCGAGTTTCTCGACAACTCCGCCGAAGGGGTTCTCCGGATTGCCGATCGAGACCCACGACACCCGGGACGGATCGGGGGCAGTTGATGGGTCGGCCGCCCAGCGCCGAAGCGCCGCATAGATGACCTGACCGCCTTCGCTGTGCCCGAATAGGGTGACGGGCCCGCCGTCGGCCGGCAATGCGACGATGGCTTGCTGAAGGAGATCGGCGCCCTGCTCATTGAATGCGTCCCCCGGGAGCGCGAGATAGTCCACCGGACGGCATACGTTCGGCGACTTACACAGGGCGCCCTGCAGTTGCCACGGGGTGAAGTGGACGAGGTGCTGAACCCCGACCAGACCGCCTTCGAGCGTGAGCACCGTCGCCGCCGGGGTGTAGGCGGCCGTCACTTCGGCGCGTGCGGTCCCAATACCGGGTACCGGACTCACTCCCCATCCGATGATCGCCACTGCCGAACACGTCGCCGCGAAGGCCCTCATCATGATTGCTGTCCCCCGCCCATCCCGAGGATGTTACCGGTTCGGAGCTTTGCCACAAAGACACGGCGCCGGTTGCGCCGAGAGCGAAACATGGCGCGCACCACTTCTTTGAGCCTTCCAAGAAACGACTGCCATTCTTGGACCATGAACTCACCGCGTTCCGGATTTCGCCGCGCCGCCGTCGCCTCCTGGGCATTGGCCGGAATCGGCGTCGCTGGGGTAGCCGGCGCATCCGCGCTTGCCTATGCCGGCACCGTGAAGCCGGCCGCGGTCGAGAGCCCAGCCGCCGCGGGGTTCTCCGCACCCGCGATGGTCGTGGGCGTTGCACCCGAGCCAATTGCTCCGCCTGCCCCGGCCACGACGCAGGTGCCGATATTAGCGGCTGCTGCACCCGCGTACACGCCGGCGCCGGTCTACACGCCCGAGCAGACGTATGCCCCGGCACCGGCTTACATCCCCGCACCGGTTGTGCAGCAGCAAGCACCCACTGTGGGATCCTCAACCGGGAGCCAGTCCTCCGGCGGATCGTCGTCGGGCGGTGGTTCGTCGTCATCGAGCAGGAGTAGTTCGACGTCCACCACACGCCAGAACCACGTCCCCATGGGTGCGAGCTCTTCCGGCAACAAGTTCACACCGCCGCATACCACCTCGAAGGGTTCATGACCGTCGCATGAGCAGCGAAGCACTGTGGGCCCTCGGACGGGGCAATGGAATCGTCGCGCTGGCATTCATGACGTTGTCAGTCGTGCTGGGTATCGGTGTCCGGTCGGGCCGCCCACTCTTCACGTTGCCGCGATTCGGAATCGCCGATGTGCATCGCTTCGTCGCCCTGGCCGCAACGCTGCTCGTGGCGTTGCATATGGGCCTGTTGTTCATGGACCCCTACGCGAAGCTGCGACTCATCGACTTCGTCGTGCCCTTCCTCGGCGCCTACCGGCCGCTGTGGCAGGGCCTGGGCACGGTGGCTTTCGACGTGCTCATCGTGGTGATCATCACCAGTCTGCTGCGTAGGCGCCTGGGACTGAAGATCTTTCGAGCCGTGCACTGGACCACATACCTGCTGTGGCCGATCGCGATGGCGCATTCGCTCGGCAATGGAACCGACACCGGACGCATCTGGTTTCTGGGTTTCGCCGGTGTCTGTGCGGTCATGGTGGCCGTCGCCCTGGTGTGGCGGCTGCGCGCCAACTTCACCGAATACGTCGACGTTTAAGTATCGGGCACCATGACTACGCAGACCATTCCCGAACCACCGAAAATGCCGCGATTGTTCGCCGCCCAGGGGTCCACCCTGGCAGAGCATCGCGCCCGGTTCGGCGAATTGCCCTCTGTCGGAGCAGATTTGATTCCTATGCTCAGCGAAGCCGGTCTGTCCGGACGAGGCGGGGCCGGCTTTCCCAGTGGGCGCAAGATGGCCTCGGTCACCGGTCGTAGGCCGGTGGTGGTCGGCAACGGTTCCGAAGGCGAGCCGCTGAGTCGAAAAGATGCGCAACTGCTCACCCGCGCGCCGCACCTGGTACTCGATGGACTCGATGCCGCCGCGGCAGCGACCGGAGCCGACAAGGTCTACCTGTACGTGCACGCCGACGCCGTACCGGCGGTGTCGCGCGCCCTTGACGAGCGTCGGGCAGCCGCTTTGGATCCACACCGGGTGATCGTGGTCGAGGCGCCCGATCGGTTCGTGGCAGGTGAGGAATCCGCCGCGATCAGAAAAATCGAGGGCGGACCGGCCTTGCCACGCGACCGCACCGTGCTAGCCACAAAATCAGGCGTGCGAGGACGGCCGACACTGCTCAACAACGTCGAGACGTTGGCCCACATGGCGCTGATCGCACGGTTCGGAGCCGCGTGGTTTCGATCGGTGGGCGACGCCGAGGATCCGGGCACGATGCTCGTCACCTACTCCGGAGCGCTGCACAAACACGGAGTCGTCGAAGTGCCCACCGGCACCCTGCTTACCGGCCTCCTGGAACACGCCGGCGGCACTGACCCCGACACCATTCGCGCCATCCTCATCGGCGGCTATCACGGGAGTTGGATTCCGGCAACGGCATTCGGGGGCGCACGGCTATCGAGGTCGGGACTGAAATCATTGGGGGCGACCCCCGGCGCAGGAATCGTTCACGCGCTGGGCATGGCCGAGTGCGGACTCGCCCACACCGCTGGAATCTCGAGATATCTTGCCGACCAGAGTGCCCGCCAGTGCGGGCCGTGCCTCAACGGACTACCGCGCATTGCCGAGTTGCTCCACGAACTCGCCCACGGCAGGGCCACCGATCAACTCGTGGAAGAGATCCGCAGGATCACCGCACTGGTCGACGGTCGCGGATCATGTCGACACCCGGACGGGACTGCCCGCATGATCCGCAGCGCACTGCAGACCTTCGCGACAGAGATCGAACTACATCACCACAGACGCTGCGCCGCCACAGACGCCATCGCGTCAGGCAGGTAGCGGATCCCTACTCGGATCCCGCCACCTTGGCGACGGAATGTGACCGCGACGCCCGCTTAGGCTGAGCCACCGCGGCCGCTTCGGAAACTGCAGTTCCACTGATGACCGAGCGGCGCGCAACCGGACGTGGTCGCGATGTCACCGGGGCAACGGTCAGATCAGGAACCACCGGAGGGGCGGCCTGCTCGGCGACGTCGCTACTGTCGGTGCCGGGATCGGTGGCCGCCACCGAGGCCGAAGCCGGTACGGCAGCCACGGAGTCCGGGGCCACCACGGTGACCCGAACGCGTGCCGCGGAGACGGCGGCGGCAGGCGTGCTGGCCGCTGCTGGAATCAGCCCGCCGAGCAACCCGGCAATGGCGCTCTGCACCGCGGCAAGCACGGACTGAACGTTATTGGTGATCACTGTGGAGACCGCGGCGAGGAGAAGGCCGGGCAGTGCGTTGGTCAGTCCGCTGATCTGCGCGGTGACATACGACTGGAAGGCTTGGCCGGCATCGACAATGGCCTGCCCAACTGCGGTCACCGGGGCAACCAGACCGGTGCCCAGCGCCTGCAACGCGGCTGGGATATTGCCGGTGCTCAGGGCCTGGACAGCAGTCCCCAGGACAGTCGGAATGGCGCCCAGTGCCGCCCCGAACCGCACCGGAATCGAATTAGGTCCGATCAGTAAACCGCTGATCGTCGAGTTGAAGTACGCGAACAGATCGGCGGCGGCCGTAGTCACTAGAGGCGTGGCCTGGTTGAGGAACTCGGTCGCGACGGAGTTGAGGAGATCCGCCGGAACCAGCTTGGTGATATCGGGGATCGCTCCCCCGAGGCCCAGAGCCTGCAGCAGCGAGAGGATATCGGTGAAAGGCAGGGTCACGCCGGCCAATGCGACCTCGGCGACCACGGGCACTGGCAGAGCGACCGGCCTGAGGTCGCTCATCGTCCCGACGGGTGCCATGGCGATCACACCGGCCCCAACAACCGCCGTCATTCCCGCACTCAGGTACGAGCGAACTGAAATCTGCATGTGCCGACTCCCCTTACGTGTTCTCCGCAATCGGCAGAGATGTACCTGAGAATAGCCTGAGTAAGTGGAAATCGCCCAATCTGAGCGGTCACGACGGCGCAGCCAAAGGCTGACTGGATCTACGGCGCAGCCAAAGGCTGACGGCAGGCGTCCGTTACGCCGTCGCGTTACCCGCTTTCCACTGCTCCCAGGGGATGTTCCAGTCCCCGAG
>Ga0164294_10002401_pt1 | contig 16893 bp, 20 predicted proteins | sample GEODES005metaG_FD_111479 | JGI IMG/M metagenome (GOLD analysis project Ga0164294, IMG submission 111479) | Oligotrophic lake water microbial communities from Sparkling Lake, Wisconsin, USA - GEODES005 metaG | ecosystem: Environmental > Aquatic > Freshwater > Lake | place: USA: Sparkling Lake...
CCTCCATGTCGGCAGCGCGGGCGGCTATGCGATGATCTTCGCTCTGCTGCTGTCGGCGGTGGTGTGGAACCTCGGCACCTGGTGGCTGGGGCTGCCCAATTCGTCGAGCCATGCGCTGATCGGATCGATCCTCGGCGTCGGTCTCGCCAATCAATTGCTCAATGCCGGGGCGCCTGCGGGCACGTCGGGCGTCGACTGGGGCCAGGCGAAGACGGTGCTGACGACGCTGCTGGTGAGCCCGGTGATCGGCTTCATCGGCGCATTGCTGCTGCTGTGGGCGATGAAGCGCGTGATCCGCGATCCGAAGCTCTACACGCAGCCGGAGGGTGAGGCGCCGCCGCCCCGTGGCATCCGCGCGCTCCTGATCTTCACCTGCACCGCCGTCTCCTTCGCGCACGGGGGCAATGACGGGCAGAAGGGCATGGGGCTGATCATGCTGATTCTGATCGGCGTCGCCCCACCGCCTATGCACTCAACCGGACGATGCCCGACAGCTCGACGCCCGCCTTCGTGCAGGCGGTCGACAGCGCGCACGGCGTGTTCGTGAGCCATGCCCACGGCGCGCAGGTGACGGCCGCCAAGGCTCCCGAAGTGCTGACCCAGGCGCTGCGCACGCATCAGGCCGACACGCCCGAAGTCTATGCGGCGCTCGATCTCGTCTCGGCCGACATCGTCCGCGAGATCAAGAGCTATGGCGCCATCGCCCATGTCCCCGCCGCCGCGACGCCCAACCTGCGCAACCAGATGTATGTCGTCTACGATACGCTGCGGCTGCTGACCAAGGAGCCGGAGAAGGCCGACGCGCTGTTCCCGAACGGCGATGCAAAGAAGCTCGGCACATATGAGGCGCTGCTGGAGAAGGGCACGCGCTACATCCCGACCTGGGTGAAGATAGCGGTCGCGCTGGCGCTGGGGCTGGGCACGATGGTCGGCTGGAAGCGGATCGTCGTCACCGTCGGAGAGAAGATCGGCAAAAGCCATCTGACCTACGGCATGGGCGCCGCGGCCGAGCTGATGGCGGCCAGCACGATCCTGCTCGCGCAGTTCAAGGGCATGCCCGTGTCGACCACGCACATCCTGTCGAGCGGCGTGGCGGGCGCGATGGCGGGCAATGGATCGGGCGTGCAGGCGTCGACGGTGCGCAACATCGCGCTTGCGTGGGTGACGACGCTCCCCGCTGCGATGGCGATCGCGGGGGTGCTCTACGTGGTGCTGCTGCAGGTGGCGAAAATCGTCGCCTGATTCAGCGCGTCGTCGCCTTCACCCAATCGACGATCAGCGCGAGCGCGCCTTCGTCCATCGTCGTCTCGATCTTCTGATATTCGGCCGGCGTACCCGTGGTGGCCGGCTGGAGCAGATGGTTGAGCCCCGGTAGCTCGACGATCCTGGCATCCTTGTGCCCGGCCAGCGCCGCGCGGATCGGCGGGAGGTTGTCGGCGGGGACGACCTGCAGGTCCTTGCTGCCCTGCACGACCAGAGTCGGCACATGGAGTGCGCGGATCGCCGGGATCGGATCGTGGGCGAGGAAGACGCGGAAGGCGGTGGAGGAGGCCTCGCCGGCGATCGCCTGCGCCTGCCCGTCGGGCATCCCCTTCGCCTTCAGCAGATCGATGACCTTGGCCCGGACAACAGCAGGATCGTCGCTCGACAGCGCTGCGTCGATCATCAGCTTTTCGTTGACCTGCGCCTCATCAACAACCTCACGCGGGGCACCCATCGCGGTTTCGATCGCGCGCTTCTGGCTGAGGATGACGTCGCCACCCTTCATGCCCGGCGCGGCCAGCAGGACGACGAACGCGACCTTGGGATCGTGCGCCACCTCCGGAGCAATCTCGGCGCCCTCGCTGTGGCCGATCAGGCCGACGCGCGCGGGATCGATGCCCGGCTGGGTGCGCAGCCACGCCGCGGCGGCGGCGGCATCGGCGATGAACTCCTTCTCTGTCGCCTCGGAATAACGGCCGCCGGAGCCGCCGACACCGCGCTTGTCGTAGCGCAGCACCGCGATGCCCGCGCGGGTCAGGCGATCGGCGAGCAGCAGGAAGGGCTTGTGGCTGGAGACGGGCTCGTCGCGGGTGTTGGGTCCGGAACCGGCGATCAGCACGACCGCAGGCGCCTTCGCGATGCCTTGCGGACGCGTCAGCGTCCCCGCCAGCGCGGTACCGTCCGCGCTCGCGAAGCTGACGTCGGCGCTCGCATAGGGAAAGGGCGGCTTCGGCGTCTGCGGGCGGGACACGACGGGAGCCGATGCGCCGGGCGCGCGGCGCGCGAAATGCGCGGGCAGCGACATGCCGCCCTGGCTGAACGTGCCGTCGAGCGCCTTGCCGTCGGCGGAGAGCGTGCCGACGAACTTGCTGCCGATCATCGCGATATCGACCGTCACGGCATTGCCGGCGCGCGTCACCGCAACCTGGACGGGCTTGGGGCTCTGTTCGGGGCTGACGAGCGTCGAGCGCTGGTCGTCGAAATGGAGGATGATCGGCAGTTCCATCCCCGCCGGGATCTTGAGCGCACCATCCCAGTCACCCGCGATATTGCCGACCTGGGCGAAGGCGGCGGTGGGGAGCAAAATGGCGGCCACCATGCCCAACACCGTTCGGGCTGAGCCTGTCGAAGCCCTGCCCTTCCTTCTCGCACGGGCGCTAGTGAAGGACAGCCCTTCGACAAGCTCAGGGCAAACGGGAGTTTGGCGACTACCGCCCACCGAGATCGCCCTTCCCCACCGTGCCGCTCGCCATCTCCAGCATCCGATCGAGCGGGCGCTTGGCGGCGAGGCGGGTTTCCTCGTCGAGTTCGATCTGCGGCGTCAGGTCGCGCAGTGCCAGGTAGAGCTTCTCGACCGAGTTCATCGCCATGTATGGGCACATGTTGCAGTTGCAGTTGCCGTCCGCACCGGGCGCCCCGATGAAATGCTTGTGCGGCGCCGCCTTCTCCATCTGGTGGATGATGTGCGGCTCGGTCGCGACGATGATCGTCTCGGCCGGGCTCGCCAGCGCGAAATCGAGGATGGCGCGGGTGCTGCCGATCTCGTTTGCATGGTCGAGGATGTAAGCCGGACACTCTGGGTGCGCGGCGACCGGCGCGCCAGGATATTGCGCCTTCAGCTTCAGCAGCTCGGTCTCGCTGAACGCCTCGTGGACGATGCACGCGCCGGGCCACAGCAACATGTCGCGCCCGGTCTTGCGGTTGAAATAGGCGCCGAGGTTCTTGTCAGGCGCGAAGATGATCTTCTGGTCCATCGGCAGCTGGGCAAGGATCTTCTCGGCCGAGGACGAGGTGACGATGATGTCCGAATGCGCCTTCACCGCCGCCGAACAGTTGATGTAGGTGATCGCGATGTGATCGGGATGCGCGGCGCGGAACTTGGCGAACTGCTCGGGCGGGCAGCTGTCCTCCAGGCTGCAGCCGGCGGCCATGTCGGGCAGGATGACCGTCTTGTCGGGGCTCAGGATCTTCGCGACCTCGGCCATGAAGCGCACGCCGCAGAAGGCGATGACGTCCGCCTCGGTCGCCGCCGCCTTGCGCGACAGATCGAGGCTGTCGCCGACGAAATCGGCGAGGTCCTGGATCGCGGGCTCCTGATAATAATGCGCGAGGATGACCGCGTTGCGCTCTTTGCGCAGGCGATCGATCTCGGCGATCAGGTCGAGGCCACGAAGGCTGCTGGTGGGGGCGTTCATGGCCGCCCAGATAGGCGCGCGAACGCCGTTTGTGAACGGCTCAGCTGCGACCGCGGAGCGTATTCAGGATCGCGATCCCCGCAACGGCGCCCAGCGCGATCGCGGCAAGCGGCTTGGCCTTGTAGAAGGCCTTGAACTTGTCCTGGATCGGCGCGTCGCCGGAGAAGGCGGTGCGGATGCTGTCGGTCAGGCCGGTCTTCGGGTTGGAAACGGTTTCGGCGGTCGCGGTGTCGGTCATGCACATGCCCTCCTCTTGTTGGCCCACTCCACGCGCGAGGACGGTTCGGGTGCCCTGGCTCGTTCAGGCCGTCCCCATGATCCGCGCGGTCGCCTCGGGCGGGATGAGGGTCAGCCGCCCGGTCGCGCTGTCGATGCAGCACCAGCAGGAAACCGCCTCGATCAGCAGATCGTCGCCGCGGTGGATGGCGGTGCTGTACCAGGCGCGTGCCCGGCGGACGGAGGTCAGCCGCGTCTCGACCGCCAGTCGCTCGCCGTCGAAGGCGGGCTTGCGATAGTCGATCTCGTGGCGGACGGCGATCCAATCGAGCGCGTCATACTCGGACGGCGTGGCATGGACCTGCCAATGCTGGTGCACCGCCTGCTCAATCCAGCGCAGATAGACGCTGTTGTTGACGTGGCCGAGGCGATCGATGTCGCCGGCCGCGACCTCAACCGCGATGCGATGCACGCGTGCCCGAATCCATCAGATGCGCACGCGATCGGCTGAAGACGGCGCCACGATCGGCGATGATCGTGCAGACCGCACGGTAGAGATCGGCGCTCTTGTGATTGCCGGCCGCCACCGCGCGCGCCTGCCGTTCGGTCGCACGGCCGAGTGCGTGGGCGCCGTGGGCGCGGGAAAGGTTTCCCGCGATCACCGCAGCCAGCGATTCCTCATAGGCCGGTCGCCCCAAGGCTCAGCGCTTCTTGAAGCCGAAGGTCTGGGCGGGCGCCGCGCTCGGCGGCAGGTCCTGCGTCATCGGCACACCGCGCGAGGCGAGCGACAGCGGGGTGCGCGCCAGCGTCTTGGTGACGACGCTCTTGCCGAAATGGCGCTGGATCAGCGCGGCACCATCACCGCTGCGCAGGACGACGCGGGTGCAGCCGCCGGGCAAGGTCTCGATCGTGCTGATCGCGGCATCGTGCTTGGCGCAGGCGGCGAGGACATTTTCCTGCGTCGCATCGATATTGAGGGCTCGGGACAAAAAGCGGCTCCTGCATGGGTAAGCGGGAGCGCAGGAGTCTCTCAGCCGTCGGCGCTTACAGCATCATGCCGACGATGGGACAGAGTATCACGCGGCGGAGGTTTCTCCTAATCGCCGCACCGCCCGGCGCCGCCTATTTCTCGTCGGCGAACTTCGCCGTGACGGTCGCCTCCAGCCCCGCAGCCTTCAGCGGCAGCGCGAAACTGCGCTCGATCGCGCCGCGGGCGGCATCGCGGGCGAGGCGCATCGGCAGGGCTGCGTGCGCCTGGGTCAGCAATTCGGCCTGCCCCGCCTTGCGGTTCGACTGGTCGAGATCCTTTTCGGCATCGGTCAGCGCCATCAGCACGCCGCCGCCATCATATTCGCGGATCGCGGTGAGATCGACTTCGGGGCCTTCGATGTCGAGCGGTGGCAGCGTCACGGCGAGCGTCTTGCTCGTCGCGTCCCACGTGAGGTCGCGATCGTGGAGCTTGCCGAGATCGAGCGAGTAGCGAACCAGCCCCGGCATGATGAGCGTCTTGCGCGCGGAAAGCCCGAAGCGTTTTTCCTCCGACGTCACGACCGCCACGAAGCGCGCGGCGAAGGGCGTCAGCCGGTCCTGCGCCCGTACCGCCTCCAGGCTGGCGCGGGCGATCGAGGTGGGATCGGGCATGAAGACGGCGCGGAGCCGCCAGGCGGCGCCCATGGCCACCGCCAGCACGACCAGCAAGGCGATGGCCGTGAGGGCGAAGACCTTGCCGAACCATTTCATACCAGGTGCCACTCCGTCTGCGCATCCGTATCGGGGCGCCAGACGATCCCGCGCGTCTCGAGATCGATCAGGTGCGCCAGCACCGAACGCTCCGCCGCGCGAACCAGTTTCGGATCGAGCCCGACATACATGCGCGCGACCATCGCCGGGATCGCCATCGGCGCCTCTTCGAGCAGCCGGCGGATCTGGCCCTCGCGGCTGCGACGGTGACCGGCAAGGCTGCGCACGAAGCGCTCGGGGTTCTCGATCGCCTCGCCATGCGCCGGATGATAGACGCTGTCGCCACGCCCGATCAGCTTGTCGAGGCTCGCCATATAGGCCGCCATGTCGCCGTCCGGCGGCGAGACGACGGTGGTCGACCAGCCCATGACATGATCGCCCGAGAAGAGCGCATTCTCCTCGGCAAGCGCATAGCAGAGGTGGTTGGAGGTGTGGCCGGGCGTCGCGACCGCCTCGAGCGTCCAGCCGGGGCCGCCGAGCGTCTCGCCCTCCAGCAGCACGCGATCGGGCGCATAGCCGCCATCGAAGGCGGCATCGGCGCGCGGTCCATCGTCCCGCAGCGCCAGCGGCGCACAGCCGACGATCTCCGCTCCCGTCGCGGCGGCGAGCGGGGCGGCGGCCGGACTATGGTCGAGATGGGTGTGAGTGCAGACGATGTGACGGATACGCTCGCCCCGCGTCGCCGCGAGGATCGCATCGATGTGGTTGGCGATATCCGGCCCCGGATCGATCACCGCGACGTCGCCCTGCCCGACGATGTAGGTCTGCGTTCCGGTGAAGGTGAAAGGCGACGGGTTATCGGCAAGGACGCGCCGCACGAGCCGGCTGATGGGCTGGGCGATGCCAGTGCGCTGATCGGTCATGAAGCGGCTATGCGCACCCGCTCAGCGCGGCGCAACGCCCCGCGACAGTGACTTGGGCTTGAGCGGCTGGCGCGGCTTGTTGGGATCGTCGACCGACGGATCGGGCGGCAGCGGCTTGCCGTCGGGGCCGACGGCGGGCGCGGTGTCGACCGTCGCGCCGGCATTGGCCTGCAGCGAGGTCGCCGGCGCCAGCGGCTGGATGCCCTGCGACAGCGACTGGCTCTCGTTGATCGACGACAGCGGCTGCATGCCACGGCGGCGCTTGTAGCGATCCTGCAGCGTCTCGGTCGCCGCCGGCCCTTGCGTGTCCTTGGCGAACTGCGCACGCTGCGCGCTAGGCGCCTCGTCGAGCTTGAACTGCGCGAGGGCGGGCGTCCCAGCCAGAAGGCCGATCGCTGCGAGGCCGAGGATGATACGCTTCGTCATCATAGCTAGCTGGGAAGATCGCCCTGAAAAATCAAGATGGCCTTCTACCGCGCCACAGATGAACGAGTGGTGTCAAACGCCCGCCCACCGCCTATCTCGACGCGATGATCCTGCTCGACCCCGCAACCTATGCCCACGTTCCCTGGGCGATCGGCCTGCAACTGATCGGCTGGGCGACCGCAAACAGGCTCGGCGCATCGCGGCGCGCCGGGCTGTGGCTCGGTGCCCTTGCCGGCACGGTGATGGCGGTGACCCGCGAAGTGACGCAGGCCGAATATCGCTGGATCGAAGCGTACGGCCACGGGCTGCGCCGCAACATGCCCGATCTGGCAGGCTTTTACCTGTGGCAGTGGAACGCGCACTCGATCGCGGAAACCGCGGCAGCCATCGCCGCCGTCGTCGCGATCGCCTGGATCGGCGGACGACGAAAACGGCGTTCCAGCTCCCAAAAAAAGCGATATTAAGTTATCCGTTATTTTTTTGCGCAGGCTCAGGATTTGGATCAGACCTCAAATCCGCTTTAATGAAGCCCATTAACTTCCCAACCGGCTCATTCCAATCTTCGATAAACGCATTTCTCGATCCCTCGTTTTCATCTTGGGCGGAAACAAACAAATTCCAAATCGCATCGATGGCGATGCGCACGTCGTTGGTCGTAGTGATAGGAAACTCTCGATGCGCCTCTATGTCAGACGCAATCACAGGCAATCCCATGGCTAGCGCCTGACCTATCCCTAAATTATATCCCTCCCATTTGGAGAAATTCATATAAAGATCAGCTGCCGCCTGAAGATCGACGATCTCATCATCTGTCGGATTAGCTATAGCGACCAGCCCCGCCTTCGCCAATTCATCGACGTCGGCGGAAGAGCCCTTACCGCTCACTGCAAAGACAACTTTTCCATTAGTATCTGGATACCGGAACCACAATTCCTTCATGACTTCGATATACTTATCAGTTCCTTTGTAGTACCTTTCTCCGCTACCGAAACGACAGATATTAAGAATTACAAATTTGTCGTTCCACTTTCTTTCCGCTCGCACAACATCTCGACGAACCCTTTTATCCTCGCTCCATCGGGCGAGGTGGGAATTTCCGTTTCTTATTACGACAACATCCGGGTGAAGTGACTGATCGCGGATCGTATTGGAAATCGCGAATACCCGGTCCGCCATGGGCAGGCAAAAGCGCTTTTCCCAATTAACATCTACGCGAGCATCCGCATCTGGAAAGAATTCGGGATCGGGCTCACCGTGATCTACGAAATAGACTAAAGATGCTCCGCCGAGATAACGCACCATCGAATAAAACGGCGGCGAGTGCACAATAACCAAATCGATTTTTTCCCGCACTGCAATATTCGCTGCAGCCAAGGGATCGGATACTGTGATCCGCTTACAGCCCTCATATCGCCAGTCTCGCTCCGAGGCCGGGCCGGCCACCAATACCTCGTACCCTGCAGCAACGAAGCGCGCTGCCTGCTCATTTAGGACGACGGCAACGCCGGACCCAATTACGTGCGTGGTTGATACCAGCATAATCCGCCGGCGCGATGAAGCCGTCTGCCGCCAAGGAACGCGACGTCGCGGCGGATATGCCAAATCATCGATACCGATATGCGATAGATTCGGACTATACCAAGGATCGTTCTGGAAAAATGGCCGGGCGGCTGTACGGGTGTAGATAGCCTCGCGTAGATTTGCCTGTTGTTGGGCCTTGGTTACATCAAACCCGCGCGATTTCGACTCCAGATGGTAGAGCAGCGGCTGAGCGACATAGATATTGCGATATCCTGCTGCGACTGCATCCAAACAAAATTTGATGTCGTTGAAGGCGACTTTCAGTGTTTCGTCCAGGCCGCCAAGCTTTTCGAATACATCACGACGTACGCCAATGCAGGCTCCCGTCACGGCACTCAATTCGCGAGTGAAATCGCGGTCTGCAACGTCCGAAACGGTGCGGTCCTTCCATCTATGCGCGGCAAGACCTGCCACGCCGACGTTGCAGCCACCATGCTGGATTGTGCCATCGGGATAAAGGAGTTTTGCCCCAACAGCAGCGACATCAGGCACAAGACAATGTTCGACGAGCCGTTCCAACCAATCGGATGCTAGGACGAGAGTATCGTTGTTGAGTACAATGAATATTTCACCCGTCGCCGCCTTCGCAGCCAGATTGTTGAGGTGCGCAAAGTTGAACTCGACAGGCGCGTGGATGATCTTGAATCCTGGACGAAATTGGGCTTCCTCAAACCAAGCGAGCGCCTCCCTCGTAATCGAACCATTATCAACGATAACAATTTCGAGCAGATCTCGCGGATAAGACGAGAGCTTGAGGATAGAGTCTACGCAATCATCGACCAAGTCGATCTTATCACGGGTCGGAATTAAAATACTGACCTTAGGCCATTTTTCCGGGAGGTCAGGCTTTCTCGGGGTAAAGCTCGGGAGATCGGAACCTAACGCATGGCTCGCTAAAATGAAGGGTACGTGCTTGACCCGATCGCGAGGTGCCTCGCGCAGGAGCGACGCCAGCGTGTCGAACGACCAGCCCTGCAGCGACTGTATAAACTCAGACATTTGCGCACTGGTTAAACAGCCCGCCCGAAAAGCCATCAAACGGCCTATGTAGAATTCGCTGTCAAGAAGAGTGGGAGAAAAGACTGGCTTGAACCTTGGTGACCGCCTTTCAGTTTTGTACCACTCGTCATGATCGCCGTAAGCGATGTCTGCGTCGGTCTGAGCAAATTCGGCGCGAACAAGATAAGTCGCATGAAGAGCCAACCGAGCAGCGCCAATCACGAAAACAATATCACGTGTGGGATCGGGCAGAGGCGTGGGCAAGTCATCACTTGCGATGAAGATGCGAGGTTCGCTCTTCACCAATGTACGTACGGCCGCACGATCGTCGGCTTCGACATTATTTGCGAAAACGATTTGAGCTTCCCAATCCGGAAGAAGCTGGGCACGCCAACTGGCAATGATGTTTTCAGCATAGACGCAAGCATCGACATCCATGACTTGGAAAATCGTTACCGCTCTAAAGCCTAGCTCCGCGGCATGGAGCAAAATTGCCGCGCGGTCTTCCTCATCTAGTGTCTCAAAACATTCCAGCCATGACGAATACGAGTTGGCGGACATTGGCCTCAACCCGAGGCTCTGCCCCTTCCTCAAATAGTGAGCGAACGCCGACTCTCCCGGTTCAAGGTGTTCAGCGTAAAAGATCCGATAAAGCGTACTGGAGAAATTTGGCCCAGGGTCGCGCCCCTCCGGCATTCCGCTATGGGCAAAATGCTCCAACAAATTGGAAATAGAACCTAAGTCTGGATATCGCTCGTAATACCACCTGCTATCAAAAAAGCCGGAATTGAATACTGCGGTAGCTGCGGGATCCGCTCCGGTCGGCAAACGTCCTGCGTTACCTCCCTCCGTCGTACCGTTTGGCCATCGGGAAAGAGCAGAGAGTTCACGCATCGCTGCGTCGTTGCCATCCACCTGAAAACTGCGCCGATAGATCAAAGCAGCCTTTTCGATATCCCCTGTAAGCTTCAGGAAATGACCGTAATTTAGTAATAAATCAGCATCATCGGGATCGATATTGAGAGCCTTTTCATACGCTAATTCTGCAGCGCCAAAGTCCCCCGCCTCCTTTTGCATATGCCCAAGCTGTACCCAGATGGCGAAGTCATTGGGGTATAATGCGAGATGCTGCCCATAGGCAGTGGCAGCCTCGACCCAATGACGTTGGTCGCGCTGTCGATCCCCTTGACTACGCGCCGCCGAGGCCTTGGGTTTCTTTGGATCAGGAAAGAGAAAACCGAGTGATTTCTTGACGGCTCTGAACACTATTTTCTCCAGGCGACAGCAAGACTCGCGGGCAGGCTGAATCCATCGGCGGCCAGCGTAGCTTCGCACCGGGAGCGCCGCTAGGGAAGGCCACACCGTGACCTTCATTGCAGATGATGGCAATGTTGCCACCTACAGGCTGCCACCACGCCGCAACTTGAATCGTGCCGTTAGCAGTAGCCATCCCGAGAAGCTCTTCAGAACTTCAGCGCGCTGCGCCCTGCGTAGCGGCCGATCGAGCCCAGTTCTTCCTCGATGCGGAGCAGCTGGTTGTACTTCGCAAGCCGGTCCGAGCGCGCGAGGCTGCCGGTCTTGATCTGGCCGCAGTTGGTGGCGACCGCCAGGTCGGCGATGGTCGCGTCCTCGGTCTCGCCCGAGCGGTGCGACATCACGGCGGTGTAGCCCGCGCGCTGTGCCATGCTGACCGCTGCGAGCGTCTCGCTGAGCGTGCCGATCTGGTTGACCTTCACCAGCAGCGAATTGGCGAGGCCCTTCTCGATGCCCTCGGCCAGGATTTTCGGATTGGTGACGAACAGATCGTCGGCGACCAGCTGCACCTTCGAACCCAGCTTGTCGGTCAGGATCTTCCAGCCCGCCCAATCGTCCTCGGCCATGCCGTCCTCGATCGAGACGATCGGATAGGCGCCGACCAGCTCCGCCAGATAATCGGCCATTTCGGCGGACGAGAGCTTCCGCCCCTCGCCTTCCAGATCGTAGACGCCACCCTTGTGGAACTCGCTCGCCGCGCAATCGAGCGCGATCGCGACCTCCTCGCCCGGCCGGTAGCCAGCAGCCTCGATCGACTGCATGATGAAGTCGAGCGCCTCCTTCGGGCTCGCCAGGTTCGGCGCGAAGCCGCCTTCGTCGCCCACCGCCGTCGCCAGCCCCTTGTCGTGAAGCTTCTTCTTCAGCGTGTGGAAGATCTCGGTCCCGCAGCGCAGCGATTCGAGCATGCTGTCCACGCCCAGCGGCACGATCATGAATTCCTGGAAATCGATCGGATTGTCGGCATGCGCGCCGCCGTTGATGATGTTCATCATCGGCGTCGGCAGGACATGCGCGGAGACGCCACCGACATAGCGGTAGAGCGGCAGACCGCGCGATTCGGCTGCGGCCTTGGCGACCGCGAGGCTGACCCCGAGGATACCGTTGGCGCCCAGCCGGCTCTTGGTCTCGGTGCCGTCGAGCTCGATCATCACGCCGTCGATCTCGGCCTGGTCCTCGGCCTCGAGACCCTCGACCGCCTCGGCGATCTCGCCGTTGACCGCATCGACCGCCAGATCGACGCCCTTGCCCCCCCAGCGGCTCTTGTCGCCGTCGCGCTTCTCGACCGCCTCACGCGCGCCGGTCGATGCGCCCGAAGGGACTGCGGCACGGCCGAAGCTGCCGTCCTCCAGCGTCACATCGACTTCGACGGTGGGATTCCCGCGGCTATCGATCACGGTACGGGCGTGGACGTCGACGATCGCGGTCATTCACAGGGCCTTTCGAGAGATTCGCTGAACAGAGAGATTGATGTGCGAGGGCGTCTATCGGCGGACGCCATTTGGCGCAATAATACCGGCTCCGATACGATTGGCGCGGAACAGCAACCGCTCTCCCGTGTTGGACGACCAAGACACTTGGAGTTTGGACAGATGACCGAGCAGCTTCCCGAAGGCACGGATACGATCGTCGAGGGCGCAGGCGTCGGCGACGACGAGCCCACATCCTCGAAGCCCGGCTCGGGCGCGACCGAAGGCGCGTTCTTCGAGCGGATCGAGGCATTTCGCTCACAAGGCTACGACAAGGCCCGCGAATATGCCGACATCGGCAAGAGCAAGGCGACGGGCGCGCTCGACGAGCTGCTGGAGACGATCAACGGCGCCGCCGGCCAGATCGACGAGAAACTCGGCGCCCAATATGGCGATTATGCCCGCAAGGCCCACGAAGCGCTCGGCGGTTTCAACGATTCGCTGAAGGGCAAGGACGTCGACGAACTGTTCGCCGAGGCCCGCGCGCTGATCGCCAAGGCGCCTGCGGTCGCGGTCGGTACGGCGGCGGTGCTCGGCTTCGTGATCGCGCGGCTCGCCAAGGCGGGGCTCGACGAAGCCAAGTCCAAGCCGTCCAACGACGCCTGACGCACATGGGTGGGGCATCGCTGCGGGATCTGATCGCGCAGCTGATCGAAGACGGCAAAGCCTATGCGACCGCCGAACTGGCGGTCGTGAAAGCGACGGTGAATGCATGGGTGAAGCCCGCCAAGGTCGCGGTGCCGCTGCTGATCGTGGCGCTTTTCCTGCTGCAGGCGGCATTGTTCGGCCTCGTCGCGGCGCTCGGGCTGCTGCTGGCGCGCTGGATCGGGCTGGCGGGTGGGTTCGCGGTCAGCGCGGTGCTGACGCTGGCGATCGCGGGCGCGCTCGTCGGCATTGCGATCTCCAAACTGTCGAAGGCCGGCAAATGAGCGAACTTTCCGATGCCAAGGCGATCGCCGCTGCCCGTCGTGCCCATTTGCTGCTGACCGCGCGCGCGGTGCAGGCGCAGCTCCAGCCGAAGGTTCTCGCCGGAAATGCGATCGGCCAGGCCAAGCGCAAGGGCGAGGCAATGGCCGAAGATGCGGTTCATGCGTTGCGCAGTCGACCCAGGACGCTTTCGGCGGTGGTGGCCGGTGCCACCGCGCTGCTGAGCTTCAAACTTTTCCGCCGTTTCCAGCGGCGTGACCAGGACGGAGACGATCGATGACCACCAAGCCCGCCAATGACGAACCCGATGCCCCGGCCAGCCGCCAGGACCTGGTGCGCGCCAAGGTGTCCGGCGCTTATGCCACCGCGGTCGACAAGGCCTCGACCACGACGCGTGACGTGATCGCCGCGGCCGAAGGCAATCCGATCGCGCTGCTGCTGGGTGGACTGGCCCTCGGCGCCGCCGCCGGCACGCTGCTGCCGCGCAGCGCCAAGGAGAAGGCCCTTCTCGCCCCGCTCGGCGAGAAGATCGCGGGCGCCGCCGAAGCCGCGCTCGACGCGGGCCGCGAGGCCGGCAGCAAGGCGCTCGCCGATAACGACCTGTCGACCGATGCGCTGCGCGAACAGGTCTCCAAGCTGGTCGGCCAGGCGACGCAGGCCGCGGGCGCCGTCGGCACCGCCGCGGTCGAGGCCGCGCGCAAGAGCGTGACCGAGGACTGACGCCTTCAATCGCGGTTCAGCCTCCACCCCCTAGAGAATGACGAACACCAAGAGGATTGTGTAGAATGAAACTTCGTATCGCGTTGGCCGCTCTGGCCCTTTCGGCAGGCGCCGTGATCCCGCTCGCCACTGCGCCGGTGCAGGCGGCCGTGGATGCCAGCGATCCGCAGCGTTTCATCCAGACGCTGATCCTGGACGGCTTCGCCGCCGCACACAGCGGCAGCAAGGCGACCGCGCGCAACAAGTTCCGCGATCTGCTGCTCAGCCATGTCGCGGTCGATCAGGTCGGCGATCGGCTGATCCGCCGCTGGCTGCCGACGATCACCCCGGCCCAGAAGGCCGCCTACAAGGCCGCACTGCCGAACTATATCGTCGGCACCTATGCGGACAATCTGATCGATTATTCGGATGCGAAGGTGAACGTGGTGCGCGTCCAGCCGACGACGGCGGGCAATGCCGACGTGATGACGCAGGTCGTCCGCCCCGGCCGCCAGCCGCTGGCGGCGGTATGGTCGGTCGTGCAGCTCGGCGGCGTCTGGAAGGTCACCAACATCCGCGTCGCGGGCATCAACGTCGCGATGGCGCAGTCGGCCGATTTCGACAGCGTGATCCAGCGCCAGGGCTTCGACGCGCTGATCAAGATGCTTCAGACGCGCGGCTGATTTCGCGGTTGCAGCAATGGGCCGTCGAGGGCTAGATTGAGGGCATGAGCAAGCTCCACCTCGTCTTCGGCGGCCGCGTCCGCGATCCCCAGCATCTGGATTTCGAGGATCTCTCGAAGCTGGACGTCGTCGGCTTCTTCCCCGACTTCGCCAGTGCGGAGAATGCGTGGCGTGGGGCCGCGCAGAAGACGGTCGACGATGCCGAGATGCGCTACGTGGTGGTCCACCTCCACAAGCTGCTCGAACCCGATCTCAAATAAAAGCGACCGTTCGCCCTGAGCTTGTCGAAGGGCTGTCCTTCGTCGGGCGCCGGTTGAAGAACAGGGCAGTGCTTCGACAAGCTCTGCACAAACGGCGGTAGGGTTTAAGCTTTTCTGTAGCGCCAGGCCAGGATCGGCCGCGCGAGCAACACGCCGACCAGAAAGCCGCCGACGTGCGCGGCAGTCGCGATGCCCATGCCGCTCGCGGCCGAGGCGATGCCGATCAGGATCTGCAGCCCCACCCAGGCGGCCGCCAGCCACAGCACATGGAGCCAGCGCGCGATCGCGGGCGGCAGCTTGCTCTCCCGCCTGCGGCCGTAGAGGATCGCATAGGCCCCCACGAGCGACGAGATCGCCCCGCTCGCGCCGATCATCGGCACCATCGAATGCGGGAAGGCCAGATATTCGGCGGCGGCGGCGGCATAGGCGCCCACCAAGTACAGCAGCGCGATGCCCCAGGGGCCGAGCGCGACTTCATCCTCCTTCCCGCAGAAGATCAGGGTCAGCAGATTCATGCCGAGATGGAGCAACCCGGCGTGGAGGAAGGTCGCCGACAGTGGCGTCAGCCATGCGGGCAGCGTGCCCGGCACGTACAGATCCACCACGCGCGCCGGCAGGAAGCCGCCGATCAGCACCGCGCGATCCTCCTGCCCGCTCGCCGCGACGAGGAAATAGGCCAGCGCGGTCACGCAGGCGATCGCCGTGGTGGCGCGGGGGTAGGGGGTCTTCATCGCGCTGGGCCCTCTCCCCGGAGGGGTGAGGGGGATTGGGGCATCAAACGAACTCGATGCGCTCCACGACGTAGTAACGATCGCCCGACGGCACCGTCACTTCGATCTCCTCGTCGACCTTGCGGCCGATCATCGCGCGGCCGAGCGGCGAATTGTAGCTGATCCGGCCCACCTTGGCGTCCGCCTCGGTCTGCCCGACGATCTGATACTTCACCGGCTTGTCGTCCTCGTCGAGGAGGTGGACGGTCGCGCCGAACACGACCTTGTCGCCCGACAGCGTCTTCGGATCGATGATCAGCGCACGGGCGAGCTTGTCCTCGATGTCGGCGATCATCGCCTCGACCTGGCCCTGGCGCTCCTTGGCGGCATGATATTCGGCGTTTTCGGAAAGGTCGCCATGGGCGCGCGCTTCCTCGATCGCGTCGATGATCTGCGGCCGCTCCGTTTTCAAGCGCACGAGGTCGGCGGAGAGCATCTGATAGCCCTCCTCCAGCATCGGCATCTTGTCTTCGGTCGCCATCCGCAAAAACCCTTTCGTCAAAAGCCCTACCCTGCGCCGAACCGATGGTTTGGCGCCCGCGTCTCGCGTTTTAGGGGAGCGTCGGGTTACTATGATAGGATTGGAGCGAGCGTACTTCAAGCGGGCGCTGCCGCATCGATGCGATTGCCTCCACCGCCGCGACTCCGGACGCCGCCGTGGTGAAGTAGGGCACGCGTGCCAGCATTGCCGATGCGCGGATCGATTTCGAATCCTGCAGCGATTGCCAGCCTTCGGTGGTGTTGAAGACGATCTGGACGCCGCCGTCCTTCAGCCGATCGACGCAGTGCGGACGCCCCTGCGCCACCTTGTTGACCGTCTCCACCGGAAGGCCGCGCCCGCGGAGGTAGTCCGCGGTACCGTTGGTCGCGATGATGGTGAAGCCCAGGTCGATAAGGCCGCGCACCGCGGGCTCGATCACCGTCTTGTCGCTGTCCTTGACCGAGACGAACACCGTCCCCGCCTGCGGCAGGACGATCGACGCGCCAAGTTGCGACTTGGCGAACGCTGTCGCGAAATCCCGATCGATTCCCATGACTTCACCGGTGGACTTCATCTCCGGTGACAACACCGGATCGACCCCCGGGAAGCGCGCCCAGGGGAACACCGCTTCCTTGATCGAGATATGATCGGTCTCACGCGGAATCCGCGACAACTTCGCCAACTTCTCGCCCGCCATCACCCGCGCCGCGATCTTCGCGACCGGTGCGCCCACCGCCTTGGCGACGAACGGCACGGTGCGGCTGGCGCGCGGATTGACCTCGATCAGATAG
>Ga0164294_10002402_pt1 | contig 16892 bp, 15 predicted proteins | sample GEODES005metaG_FD_111479 | JGI IMG/M metagenome (GOLD analysis project Ga0164294, IMG submission 111479) | Oligotrophic lake water microbial communities from Sparkling Lake, Wisconsin, USA - GEODES005 metaG | ecosystem: Environmental > Aquatic > Freshwater > Lake | place: USA: Sparkling Lake...
AATGCCGGCCCTTGCCTTCGCCAGTCTCGCCAGCTGCTCCGGTGCCGGGATACCACGGAGACTGATGCGTGCTGAAGAAGAGCACGCTGCCGTCCTCATAAAAGATGTCCTGCGTGCCGTTGCCGTGGTGCACGTCCCAGTCGACGATGAGCACCTTGCCCGCGCCGTGACGCTGCTGGGCATGGCGGGCAGCGATGGCGATGTTGTTGAACAGGCAGAAGCCCATGCCCTGAGCCGGCCGGGCGTGGTGGCCGGGCGGGCGCACGGCGCAGAAGGCGTTCGTGAGCTTGCCGGTCATCACGGCATCCACCGCGTTCATGACACCGCCAACCGCCCGCAGGGCGATGTCCAGCGACTGCGGGCCGATGACAGTGTCTCCCGTGCTCAGTTCTTGCGCCCCGGCGGCAAAGTCTTCCTGCACTGTCTTCCAGTAGTCGCGCGTGTGGCAGAGCAGCACGTCATCCGGCTCCGCAGGCTGCTGGGTCAGCGGCCAAGCCTTGGCCGCAAGGCCGCTTTTCTCCAAGGCGTCGATGACCGCCAGGATGCGCGCGGGCTTTTCGGGGTGCACAGAGCCGGTTTCATGGTGACGGTAGATGGGGTCCAGCAGAAGGCCAGTGGTAGGAGTGGGCGGTGGCATGGAATGAGATTGAGGGGGATGACGCAGAGGCATCCAGGGCTTTGCCTGGAACGGGAAATCAGCACGTTGAATGCTTTGATCGCCTAACCGGCACGGTGGTTGCGATTCGGAACCCAGCTGCCAGCCAAAGCGACGAGGTGAAGTGGTCCACGTTCAATTTTTTTCAAATCACCTCTTGCAAAAAGCTGCTCATTTTCTAACTTCGATCCCCTTGTGAAATTTTTCACAAGCTCATCTCTGAACCTGACTGACCATGGGTAACTTTTTTCCGCGCTGGACCAACTGGGTGCCTCTCAAGCTCGCAGTAGCGGCGGTCTTTGTGGTGATTGGTGTTTCGGTAGCTATGCCCTACTACGCGACGCCGAAGTATACGCGGGTGGGCTACCAGCCGACGCAGCCGGTTCCTTTTTCGCACAAAATTCACGTCGGCCAGCTCAACCTGGACTGCCGTTTTTGCCACAGCTTCGGTGAGCGCAGCAGCCATTCCAACGTCCCGGCCAACCAAGTTTGCTTCAATTGCCATGGCGCTGGCAAGGGCCAGATCAAGCTCGCCAGCCCCAAGCTGGAGCCAGTGCGCAAAGCGATGGAGACCAACAAGCCCATCGAGTGGGTCAAGATCCACAAAGCGCCCGATTACGTTTACTTCAATCACAGCGCCCACCTGAATCGCGGCATTTCCTGCGCCTCCTGCCATGGCAAGGTCAATGAGATGGATGTGGTGCATCACGATCAGCCGCAGAGCATGGGCTGGTGCCTGGACTGCCACCGCAATCCCGAGAAGAATCTGCGCCCTCTGACGGAAATCACCAATCTGGACTGGAAGCCGGAGACCATGGTCCGCGAAGTTTTCTACAAGGGCCTGCTCGACAAGAAAGTGCCCGCTTCGGACATTGCTTCCACGATCACGGGCGACGAACACGCTGAAGGCGGTGATCTGGCCGCGCTGGTCAAGCTGGCTGAGGAAAAATATGGCAAGTCGGTGACGCAAAAGGAAGTCGGCCTGCAGCTCAAGAAGCACTGGGACATTCAACCGCCGCAGGACTGCACGGCCTGCCACCGCTAAACCATTTTCGAGGACGAACCCATTCAATGAAAAGGATTTGGCAACACCCTGAGGAACCGAAGACCGGCCGCCGCTACTGGCGCAGCATGGGCGAGCTGGAGCAGCGCGAGGACTTCCTGAAGAACCTGGGCCGCGAGTTCCCGGATGGTGACGAGCTGTCCGACGAGGAGCGCGAGAATTCCCGCCGCAGCTTCCTGAAAATCATGGGCGCTTCCGTGGGCATGATGGGTTTGGCCAGCTGTCGCCGCCCGCTCACGCACATCCTGCCTTTCACGCAGAGCGTGGAGTGGATGGTGCCGGGCAAATCCGTGTATTACGCAACGGCGATGCCGCGTCCGAACGGCGCGACGCCGATAGTGGTGACGACTTATGAAGGTCGCCCCACCCATCTGGCTGGCAACCCGCTGCATCCTTCCTTCGGCGGTGGCCTGGACTCTTTCGCCCAGGCTTCCATCCTGGACCTTTACGATCCGGACCGCTCGCAATACCCGACCAAGCTGGGTAAGCGCACCGGCTGGAAGTGGGTGCATCACATTTTCAAAGGCCTGAAGCACAAGCTGGCCGAGACTGGCGGCGAGGGCATTGCTATCCTCGTCGGCAATGAGCCTAGCCCAACGGTCGCCCGCCTGCGCGCCGAAGTGCTCAAAAAGTTCCCGAAAACCAAGCTGTTCCGCTTTGAAGCCATCAACAACGATGTGCAGAAGGCGGTCAACGCCAGCCTGCTTGGCACAGGTGTCCAGCCTGTGGTGAAGCTGGACGCTGCCAAGTGCATCTTCTCCCTCGACTGCGATTTCCTGGGTCTGGAGCCTGTCTCCGATGATTCCGTCGCGCAGTTCTCCAAGCATCGTTCGGCTGACAAGCCGGAAGACGCCGACAAGATGAACCGCCTCTACGTGGTCGAGAATCGCTACACCTTGACCGGTGGCGCAGCCGATCATCGCAAGCCTTTGGCCGCCAGCCTACTGCCGGTCGCCGCCGCTGCTTTGGCCGCTGAGGTTGGCAAGCTGTCAGGGGATGCCGCCCTTTCTTCCGCAGCCGCCACCCTGGCCGCCTCGGCGGACGCCGCTCTGACCGCCTGGATCAAGCCGGCGGCTGAGGATTTGTTCCATCAGAAGGGCAAGGCAGTGGTGCTCGCAGGCAGCCGCACGGACGCGGCGGTTCAAGCCCTCGTGGTCGGCATTAACAACGCCTTGGGTGCCTACGGCCCCGTGATCGAGGCTTACCAAGTCGAAGACCAAGCTGCCGGAACGCTGGCGGACCTTGCTGAAGCGATCAAGACAGACAAGATCAAGACGGTGCTTTCCTTCACCGCTGCTGACCCGTTGTATGACGCGCCTGCGTCGCTCAATTTCAAGAAGCTGCTGGTTGAGAAGCGCACGGTGACGATTCACCATGGCGTGCGTCGCAACCTGACCGGTCGCAATGCCGATCTGCACATCCCGGCCACCCACTATCTGGAAGCCTGGGGCGACACGACCACGCAGAATGGCGTGTATTCCCTGGTGCAGCCCATGATTCAGCCGCTCTTCGGTGGCGTCTCCGAGATCGAAGTGCTGCTGGTGCTCCTCGGCAAGAAGACCTTTTCACCCCCCGAAACCGACAAGGCCGGAGCTGCCGCTGCTCCCACGGCGGCCCCGGCTGAAGATCCCGCTTATGCGGCGGTCCGCGAGACCTTTGCCCAGGTGGCAGGTGGTCTCGACGAGGTGAAGTGGAATTACACGGTGCGTGACGGCTTCCTCAAGGGCACCGGTGGCAAGGCTGCCACTGTGACCGTCAACAGCACAGCCATCTCTGGCTTGGTTGCCAAGGCCAAGCCTGCTCCGGCTCTGACGGCGACTTCTCCGGAGATTGTTCTGGTGCCCGACAACACCATTTACGATGGCCGCTTCATCAACAACGGCTGGCTTCAAGAAGCCCCTGATCCGGTGAGCAAGCTCACTTGGGACAATGCCGCACTGATCGGCTCCGCCACTTATAAAGCCCTGGGTTTGAAGTCTTCCATGAACGCTGGCAAGAGCGATGGCATCGTGGATGCTGTGTTTGGCAGCGGCAAGGGCAAGGTGGGTGATCCCCAGGTGCTCGAAGGCCTGGTGCAAAAGATCCGCATCACCATCGGTGACCGCGTGCTGGAAATCCCTGCGATTGAAGCTCCTGGCCACGTCTCGAATTCCATCACTATTTCGCTCGGATATGGTCAGGACCGTCCCGGCAATGTGGGCAACCACGCGGGTTTCAATGCCTACCTGCTCCAGAATGAGCTGAACGAGTTCGTGCTCACCGGTGCGAAAATCGAAGTGCTCGATGAGCGCTATCAACTGGCCATCACGCAGGAGCACAACTCGATGGAAGGCCGCAGCGTGTATCGCGAAGGCACCACCGAGACGCTCAAGAAAGATCCGACCTTCGCGCAGACAACCGGTATCGACAGCCATATCCCGCCGTCGATGTCCTTCTACCAAGGCCAGTTCGGCGAGAAGAAGGACTACAATGACCCGAAAGACGAAGGCTTCGATTTCAAGACCACGCATCAGTGGGGCATGACCATCGACCTCGGCAAGTGCCTGGGCTGCAACGCTTGCTCCATCGCCTGCCAGTCGGAAAACAACATCCCGATCGTTGGCAAGGATCAGGTGCAAAAGGGCCGCTTGATGAACTGGATCCGCATGGACCGTTACTTCGCGACGCCGGAGAAGGACGATGTGGACCGTCATCCGCAGGCCGAGGAGTTGGAGAATGTGGAGATGGTGCAGCAGCCGGTGGCCTGCCAGCAGTGCGAAAGCGCGCCGTGCGAAACGGTCTGCCCGGTGAATGCCACCGTCCACACCAAGGAAGGTCTCAACGCGATGGCCTACAACCGCTGCATCGGCACGCGCTACTGCGCCAACAACTGCCCTTACACAGCACGCCGCTTCAACTGGTTCGACTACAACAAGCGTCCGCTGGACGAGCTGTATTGGGGTCCGCTCAGCACGCCGGAGAAGACCGGGATGCGCGAGATCAGCAAGCTTCAGAAGAACCCGAACGTCACGGTCCGCATGCGCGGTGTGATCGAGAAGTGCACCTACTGCGTGCAGCGTCTCGAAGCCGCCAAGATCAAGCAGAAGCAGACGCAGCGCGACAGCAAGGATGGCTGGCAAGTGCCTGCCAACAGTGTCAAGGTGGCCTGCCAGCAAGCCTGCTCGGCCGGTGCCATCGAGTTCGGCGATCTTTCCAACAAGGACAGCAATGTGCTGAAGCTGAAGGCTAGCAACCGCAACTACGAGGTGCTGAAGTATTTGAACACCCGCCCGCGCACCAGCTACCTGGCACGCATCCGCAATGTGAACCCCAAGATGCCCGGCGCGGCCAGCATCGCAGCCTGGAGCGGCAAGAACTTCTAAGTCATGGCAGCCACCGACTCAGCCTCCCACCCGGAACCCGGCGCATACACCGCGCTGGACCGCGAGCCCCTGGTGCTGAACAATCGTTCGTTCAGTTGGATCACCAACCGCATCTGCGGCATCATCGAGAATAAGCAGCCGTTCCTTTGGTGGATCCTGTTCATTCCTTCGGTGGCGCTGACCGGTCTCACGGCGTTCTGCTTCACCTACCTGATTTCCACGGGTGTGGGTGTCTGGGGTCAGAAGCAGCCAGTCGCCTGGGCTTGGGACATCACGAACTTCGTGTTCTGGATCGGTATTGGCCACGCCGGCACCCTCATTTCCGCCATTCTGTTCCTGACCCGCCAGCGCTGGCGCACTTCGGTGAATCGCGCGGCGGAAGCCATGACCTTGTTCGCGGTGATGTGCGCGGGCTTGTTCCCCGCCTTCCATGTCGGCCGTGTCTGGATGGTGTGGTTCCTCGCTCCGATTCCTAACGCCAACGCCATCTGGCAGAACTTCAAGTCGCCGCTGCTGTGGGACGTGTTCGCGGTGTCCACCTACTTCACCGTGTCCGTGATCTTCTGGTATCTAGGCTTGGTGCCCGACCTCGCCACGTTGCGCGATCGCTGCAAGCCGGGTGTCAAAAAGATGCTGTATGGCATGTTTGCCTTGGGCTGGCGTGGTGCGAACCGCCACTGGAGCCACTACGAAACGGCTTACATGCTGCTAGCCGCGCTTTCCACGCCGCTGGTGCTTTCGGTGCACTCGGTGGTGTCCTTCGACTTCGCCACCTCCGTGGTGCCAGGCTGGCACACTACCATCTTCCCGCCCTACTTCGTGGCGGGCGCGATCTTCGGTGGCTTCGCGATGGTGCTCACGCTGATGATCCCGGTGCGGGCGATCTACGGTCTGCACGACTTGATCACGCCGAAGCACATCGACAACATGTCGAAGATCATCCTGCTAACCGGCACCATCGTTGGTTACGCCTACTGCATGGAGTTCTTCATGGCCTATTACAGCGCCAACCCCTACGAGTTGCAGACCTTCAAAATGCGCGGTCTGTATGGACCCAGCACATGGGCTTACTATTGGATGTTCTTCTGCAACGTGTTCGCCCCGCAGATTTTCTGGTTCCGCAAGATGCGCACCAACCTGTGGGCGGTGATGATCGTCTGCCAGTTCGTGAATGCGGGCATGTGGTTCGAGCGCTACGTGATCATCGCCACCACGCTGGAGCGTCATTTGACTCCGGGCTCCTGGCGGGTTTACACCGCGACCTGGGTCGACAAGATGACCTTCCTGGGAACCTTTGGCTTGTTCATGATGCTGTTCCTGCTGTTCCTGCGCTTCCTGCCGGTCATCGCGATTGGTGAAGTGAAGGCAGTGACGCCGGAAGCCGATCCGCACAACGGAGATTCGCATGAGCACGGTGTGCAGGAAAATGACGTCATGGGCTACGAGGAGCCCGCCAGCACCTACCCCGGTGGCGTGAAACCTGCCGCGACCCCAGCTTAACTTTTCACGACCGACCACAGTGAGCACCACCCTGAAACGAGTTCATGGCTACCTTGCGGAATTTGATTCCGTCAAGGCCCTCTATCATGCGGCGGAAGAAGTGCGTGACGCCGGCTACACCCGCTGGGACTGCCACACGCCCTTCCCCGTGCACGGCCTTGATGCCGCGATGGGGGTGAAGCGCAGCAAGCTGCCATGGTTTGTGTTCTTCGGCGGCATCACCGGCACGACCGTGGCCTTTGTGTTGCAAACGCTGACGCAGACGAACTTCTGGAGCAGCATCGGTCTGGGCTTCCTGGAAACCATCGCCGAGACCTACCCAACCGTGGTGCAGTCCAAGCCCACCGACATCTGGACCTTGCCCGCTTTCTTCCCGGTGATGTTCGAGCTGACGATCTTGTTCAGCGCCTTCACTGTGCTGTTTGGCCTGCTGGCCTTGATTGGCCTGCCACGCCTCAACCACCCGCTCTTCACCTCCAAGCGCTTCGCCAAGTTCTCCGATGACGGCTTCTTCGTCTGCATCGAGGCCCGCGACGCCAAGTTCGCCCAGGAAGGCACCAAGGAATTCCTGGAGAAAATCGGTGCCAAAAACATCGAACTCGTGGAGGACGACATCTAGTCCGCGGCCATGAAATACTTTTTCCTCAGCTACTTCTTCATCGCGGTCATCATCGTGGCCGCCGCTGGCACGCGCGGCTCCAAGAGCGAGCGCACGCCCATCGAAATCTTTGCTGACATGGACCATCAGGCCAAGGTGAAATACCAGGCAGCCAGCGCTTTCTTTGCCGATGGCATTGGCGCGCGCATGCCGGTGGCGCATACCGTGCCGATGGGTTTTGAAGTGCCTGAGAAACCTGCCGCCGAGGGCGCGAAGCCGCCGGTGTTTGGTTTCTCGAACGGTCTGGACTTCTACAGCACCGGCAAAGTCGGTGATTTCTATGGGGACGGCTTCCCCACGGAGCTGGCTGCTGATGCGAAGCTGATCGAACGCGGCCAGCAGCGTTATAACATCTACTGCTCGGTGTGCCACGGCGCGTCTGGCAACGGCAAGGGCGTGACCTCCAGCTACGGCATCTTGACCGCTTACAACTTCCAGCAGCCCGGAGCGCTTGAGCCAGCCAACGCGGCCTTCCGCCCGACCGGAGCAATCTTTGATGTCATCACCCACGGCAAGGGCCTCATGGGTCCCTACGGCGGGGCGATTCCCGTGCGCGACCGCTGGGCGATCATCGCCTACATCCGCACCCTGCAGGACGCAGGCAAGGCAGCAGGAGGTATTCAGTAACGGCACAAGCGTTTCCCGGCATGAGCGATCACCACGTCAGTTTCAAAGACCTGCCCAAAGGCGGAGAAGTATTCGAGCCTGCCAAGGCCTCGAAGGTCATCACCGCGTTCCTGGTGCTGGGCGTTCTCGGCCTCGCAGGGTCGGCGTATTACTTTTTCAACGCCGCCACCCGCCCAGCCTTCACTTACAGCTGGCTGTTTGCCATCTTCTTCAGCTTCACATTCGTGTGTGGCGGCTGTTTCTGGATCCTTCTGCACAACGCCTCGAACTCCTCGTGGGGCGTGGTCATCCGCCGCTTGTTTGAGAACCTGGGCGCGCTTGCCCTGCCGTTGTTTGTGCTGGCAGCTCCGCTGCTCTTTGAGCCGGTGAACAAGCACCTTTACGAATGGATGGGTCATCACCGGGCCGCCGCAGAGCACGCGCACCACGATCACTCTTCGGTGGTCGACGCGCTGCACCACATGGCGGAAAGCGATCCTCATCTGCACCCATTGGTCGAGAAATTCGGCTACCTGAACATCAGTTCCTGGTTCAGCTGGAACACGCGGTTTGTGGCTTACTTTGTGATCCTGGGCCTCATTGCTTGGCGCTTGCGCGGCATGTTCCTGAAGCAGGAGAGGGACGGGGACATCAAGCACACCATCAAGGCCCGCGCTTTTGCCTGCTTGATGCTCTTTCCTTTCGCCTTGACCGTTACCTTCGCCGCCGTGGACTGGCTTATGTCGCTGGACTACCTCTGGTTCTCCACCATGTGGGGAGTTTACATCTTCGCTGGTTGCGCTTGGTCTTCCATGGCTCTGATGTTCCTCATCGTTACCTACCTCCGCAGCCTCGGTTATCTGCAGAAGGTGGTGTCGATGGAGCACTACCACTTGATGGGTAAGCTTCTGTTCGCCTTCACGGTGTTCTGGGCCTACATCGCCTTCAGCCAATACTTCCTTATCTGGTATGCCAACATCCCTGAGGAAACCCGCTTCTACTTCATCCGCAACACTGAAGGCTGGCGCGACCTGAGTATCTTCCTGGTCATCGGTCACTTCATCGCTCCGTTCGTGCTGCTGCTGTCGCAGCCTCGCAAAAAGAACCCGGTCGTTATCTGCACCATCGCGTTTTGGGTCATCTTGATGCACATGGTCGACATTTACTGGAATGTCATTCCAGAGCGCGGCCCCTCGCTTGGCGCTGGCGTGGTGGTAGACGGTGCCTGGGTTGGAGACGTGGTCGCCCTTTGCGCGGTCGTCGGAACCCTGGGGTATATTTACCTGCGCAGCCTGGGCAAGAACAGCCTGTATGCCACCCGCGATCCTCGCCTGATCGAGTCCATCAACGTCAAGAACTAACGATTCATGTCTGACTCCGCCTCAAAATCTGCTCCTGGCTTCTTCTGGCTGTTGACAGCCTTCCTGGGCTTTGCCGCCCTGGCTGTGGTGCTGAACGCGTTTTTCGCCGGCGAGCGCCCGAACCCGCGTGATCAAGTGCGTGCCGCGAATACGGCCGCACTCAAAGAAGCGCAGGACAAGAATTTGGAAAAGTTGGGCCTCCTGCCCGGCAAGAGTGCCGCAACGCTGGCCAAGGGCCTGTCCCTGGTGCAGGCGGCCAAGCCGGTGACCAGCACCATGGCGGTGCCGGGCTCCCCAACGCAACTCAAACAGGCGGCCCAGAGCGCTGCGCCTGCTCCGACCCCGGCTTCCGCCCCTGTGAAATAACGTTCCTTTTGTATGCAGACCGAGGCCACCACTGCCGATTCTAACGCTGACAACCTTCGCCGCGCGGCCATCGACCGCTCGGTGAAAGGGCCGGTGCTGTTTCTGTTCACCAACGCCGCGTTCTGGCTGATGGCCAGCACGCTGATGGGATTCATCGCCGCCATGAAGCTGGTGTCACCCTCGGTGCTGGACTGCGCATGGCTGACCTACGGCCGCCTGCAACCCGCCCATCTGAACGCCTTGGTCTACGGCTGGGGCATCCAGGCCGGGCTGGGCGTGGCGCTTTGGCTGATCGCCCGTCGCACGGCGAACGAAATGAAGAGCGGCCAAGGCACACTGATCATGCTGGGCATTCTTTGGAACGTGGCCGTGACGATCGGTATCGTCGGCATCCTGGCCGGTGGCAGCACGAGCATTGAATGGCTGGAGTTCCCCAAAGGGCTCTGGATTGCCAAGGCAGTTATCTTCCTGGTCTTCGCCTTCAAGATTGTGAGCATGGCCGCCAAGCCGGTGCGCACGGAAGGTTTCACCATCACCAACATGTATGTGGTGGCTGCCTGCCTGTTCTTCCCCTGGCTGTTCATCACGGCGAACTATCTCCTCAACAGCCTGGAGCTTGGGGCGCTGGGAGCTGGTATCAGTTCCTGGTATGTCCATGGTGTGATCTTGCTGTTCTTCGTGCCGATCGGCGTGGGCTCGGCCTACTACTTCATCCCGAAGATCACTGGGCAGCCGATTCACAGTCAGCAGCTAGCCAACATGGGCTTCTGGGTGCTGGCTATCTTCGGTGGCTGGACGGGCATGCAACGCTACATGGCGGGGCCGCTGCCGGGCTGGATGACTTCGGTCGGCGCTGCTGCGGGTGTGGTCCTTCTGATTTCCGTCGGCATCGTGGGCCTCAACCATCATTTGACCACGCTGGGCAGCCACAAGCTGGTGGAGACCAGCCCGACACTGCGCTTCACTTTCTTTGGCGCACTGTTCTACCCGGTTTCCGGTGTCCTGCTCGCCTTGATCTCGGCGTTCTGGACGGGCTCGAATCTTCAATTCACCCAAGCTTGGTATGGCTACCAGATCGTCGCGGTCTATGGCTTCTTCAGCATGAGCGTGTTCGGAGCCATTTACTACATCGTGCCCCGTCTCGCCGGCTGCGAATGGCTGAGCGTGCGCCTGATCCGCAACCACTTCTGGTTCAGCGTGTATGGCATCGCCACGATCGTCGTCACCAGCGTGGTGGGCGGCCTTCAGCAGGGCTCGAGCCTGAACGATCCGGCCAACTGGAACGCCACCTTCTGGGGCGTGGTGAACAACGGCAATGCTTACGTGTCGGCGCGCGCGGTTGCCTGGGCGCTGATTCTCTGGTCCAACACCTGGTTTTTGATTCACCTCATGCTCATGGTTGCAGGCCTGGGACGCCGCAGTTCGGCCCCGACCCTGCTTGGCCACGACCATGACGATCTTCCGGTTTCTGAAGGAGCAAAGGCATGACTGACTTCCGCACATTCGTTCTCAAACTCGCCGCCGCGTTCGGCCTCCCCTGGCTATTCCTGATTGTCTGGCCGGCCATCTCTTACCAGAGCCTGGGCCCAGTCGCTTATGACAAGGAAAAGGGCGACGAGCTCGACAGTGCCTATGCCTATCCGCTGGCGGCCCCGGCAAACAAGCAAGGTGCCAAAATCTATGCGGCCGAAGGCTGCGTGCAGTGCCACAGTCAGATGATCCGCCCGCCACAGATCGCCCTGGATGGCTGGCGCAAAGGCTGGGGCCAGAACCAGGAAGGCCGCCCGGCCGAGCCGGCTCGCGCCAGCACCCTGCGCGATTATTTCGGCGAGCAGCATGCCTACCTCGGCATCACCCGCAGCGGTCCGGACCTCAGCAACGTGGGCTATCGCTTCGCTAGCCGCACGGATGTCCACATGCATCTGTATGCGCCTCAAGCACGGAATTCGTGGTCCAATGCACCGGCTTACAAGCACCTTTACACCGTGCGCAAGATCCAGGGTCTTGGCTCGGCAGCGGCACTGCCGCTGAAGGGCACGAAATTCGAGCCGAAACGTGGTTATGAAGTGGTGCCCTCAGTCGAGGCTGAGACGTTAGTAGATTACTTGATGTCTTCGAAGCGTGACTATCCGAAGCCGCTGACCCAGGCCGTTGCTGCCGCACCGGCCAAAAAATAGTCCTATCGTTCCTTGCTCATGGCCAGTTCCCCCAATCCCGACTCCAACGATCTTGACCGCATTCACGGTGCCGTGAAGCGCGAAAAAGCTGACTTGCCCGCCGGCAGCGAAAACGCACCGACTTGGGCCATCTTCATGGCCTTCCTGGCGGCGATCTTCGCCGGCGGCCAGCTCGGCACCACTGCCGGTGGATACTCTCTGGACAACGTGGCGGCCTATGGCCCCATCGTCGACCCGCGTCCGACCAACACGTCGGCGGGTGACAATCTGGATCCCTTCCAGCTGGCGATGAAGAAGGGCGCCACCAGCTACGCGCTCTGCGGTGGTTGCCATCAAGGCAGCGGCATGGGTGTTCCCGGGCAATTCCCCCCGCTCGCGGGCTCTGAAATCGTTCTTGAAGGAACCGAGCAGCTCACCCGTATCGTGCTGCATGGTTTGACTGGTCCGGTGACAGTGAAAGGCCAGGCTTACAACACGCCTGGCGGCATGCCTGGACAGGGTGCTGTGCTGAGCGATGGTGACATCGCCAACGTGTTGACCTACATCCGCAACTCCTGGGGCAACGAAGGCTCCATGGTGACCAAGGAGATGGTGGCCAAAGTGCGTGATGCTGAGAAGAGCCGCACGACACAGTGGACCATGGCCGAAATGGAGAAGTTCGCCAAGGCCAACATTCCCGGCGATGTCCCTGCCGGTCCTGGAGCGGCCGCTGCTCCGGCTGCCAAGTAATCTGCATCGTTGTCACCGGCCTTCAATGGTCCGGTCTAACCTGATATTTTTCAAAGTCCAATCCCTCAACTGACCCATCATGAGCGCCGCAGCCATTTCGCACGATCACGCGCACGCGGGCGACCACGCCCACGACCATGCTCATCACGAGCCGTCCTGGATTTACAAATACATCTTCTCGACCGACCACAAGGTGATCGGCATCCAGTATGGCATCTGCGGCCTGCTGTTCCTGCTGTTCGGCTTCTTCCTGATGATGGTCATGCGCTGGACGATTGCTTATCCGGGCATTCCGCTGCCAGGTATTGATTTGTTGAGCAGCCTTCCCTTTGTGGGGGACTACGTGCTTCACTGGACGGAGAAATGGGCTCCCGGCGGCGTGGTGAGCCCGGACCTCTACAACATGTTCGGTGCCATGCACGGCACCATCATGGTGTTCATGGGCATTGTGCCCTTGGGCTTTGCCGCTTTCGGCAATTATGTGATGCCGCTGCAAATCGGCGCGCCTGACATGGCCTTCCCCAAGCTGAACGCCTGGTCGTTCTGGCTGTTCTTCATCGGCGGCGCGTTGATGATCGCCAGCTTCTTCCTGCCGACCGGCGCGGCACAGACCGGCTGGACCAACTACAGTCCGCTGGCCACCACCACGCACTATGTGGTGAAAAACACTTGGCTTACCGGCCAGACTTGGTGGCTCGCTGCGATGGTGTTCGTGATTTCCTCCTCGCTCCTGGGCTCCGTCAATTTCATCACCACGCTGCTGAACCTGCGCGCTCGCGGCATGAGCTTCTTCCGCCTGCCCTTCTTCTGCTGGGCCATGCTGGTGACGAGTTTCCTGCTGCTGCTCGCCTTCCCTCCGCTGGAAGTCGCGGCGATTCTCCAGCTGTTCGACCGTGTGTTCCACTCCAGCTTCTTCCTTCCGACCGGATTGGTCCAGGGCGGCAAGCTTCTGGACATCTCGGGCGGCGGCAGCCCGCTGCTCTATCAGCATCTGTTCTGGTTCTTGGCCCATCCTGAAGTGTATGTTCTGATCTTGCCGGCCTTCGCCATCGTGTCGGACGTGATTCCCTGCAACACCCGCCGCCCGCTCTGGGGCTACAAGGCGATGATCTATTCCGTGCTAACGCTGGGCTTCCTGAGCTTCCTGGTCTGGGCGCACCACATGTATTTGACCGGCATGGGCACCACCATGGCCACCTACTTCCAGATCACCACCGTGCTGATCTCGGTGCCGAGCGTGATGCTGCTGACCTGCCTCATGATTTCCCTGTGGGGCGGCTCTATCCGCTACAACACTCAGATGCTGTTCGCCTGCGCCTTCCTGCCCATGTTCGGCATCGGTGGCCTGACCGGTCTGCCTCTGGCCTTCACCTTTATCGACCTGCATCTGCACGACACATATTACGTAATTGGTCACTTCCACTACGTGGTGGCTCCGGGCACCATCTTCGCCTTGTTTGCGGGCGTCTACCACTGGTTCCCGAAGATGACCGGACGTTTCATGAACGACGCTCTGGGCAAGCTGCACTTCTGGCCGTCCCTTCTTTTCATGAACCTGATCTTCGGCCCGATGTTCTTCCAGGGTATCGTGGGTTTCCACCGCCGCTGGTATGACGGTGGCAAGGCCTTCGAGCAGACCACCAATGGCATGCTCTGGACCAATGAATTGATTTCGTTCGCCGCCTGGGGCCTCGCTCTGTCTCAGATTCCGTTCATCATCAATGTCTGGCTGTCGATCAAAGGCGGACGCAAAGTGACCAACGACAATCCGTGGGGTGCTACCACTCTGGAATGGAGCACTCCAACGCCTCCCGGCCATGGCAATTTCCTTACCGAGCCCGTGGTTTATCGCGAAGCTTACGAATACAGCGTTCCGGGTGCTGAACAGGACTTCATCCCCCAAATCGAGCCTGCGGGTGGCAGCGCCTCTGAGGCTGCCCCGGCCGCTCACGCCCATCATTAATTCTTGCTCCAGCCCTTACGCACATGGAAATTCCCTACACCGTGACCGCGCGGCCCGACACCGGGCTGTGGAACGCCAAGATTGGCATCTGGCTTTTCCTGGCCTCGGAGGTCATGCTCTTCGGCGGCTTGTTCTCCTCCTACATCTTCCTGCGCTTGGGTGCGGACTATCACTGGCCGATTCATGAGTTGAACGTGACGATGGGCTGCTTCAACACCGCCGTGCTGATCGCCTCGTCTGTGACCATCGTCATGGCTTGGGCCGGTGTGAAGATGCGCAAGTTCGCGATGTATTTCTGGTGCCTGCTGGCGACTATCGTCTGCTCGTTCATCTTCCTCGGTGTCAAATTCTTCGAATACAAGGCGAAGCTCGAGCACTACGGCGTCATCCTCAAGGACGGCACGATCCTGCAGGGCCACCTGCCCGGCGAAGGCTACAAGATCAAGTTTAACGTTGACAGCATCACGCTGAGCACGAAGCACGACACTTCCGATCCGGGCTACTTCATGCGTTACGCGGTGAAGCCTGAGGCCGAGCATGGCGGCGCTCATGCCGAAGGCCATGACGCTGGTCCTGAGCATCTCGAAATGAGCGCGGTGCAGTTCAAGACCGAGAAGGGCGAGACCATCACGCTGGACAAGGACTGGGAGCGTCTGCGTCAGGAAGCCCAGGCCGCTAAGCCAAAGGTTGAAAGCTTGAAGTTGACTCCGGTCGCTCCGCTTGCTCTGCACGCCCACCCGAAAAAGCTGGTGAACTACACGCCCACCAGCATGGCTTTCATCGACTCCACGCAGGTGGCCGGGAAGCTTGTGTCAGACGACATGCACCTGGAGGTCGACCTCGTCGATGCCCGTGCCACGGCCGATGCAGACAAGTCCCTCGCTTGGTCGCTGCTCAAAGACGCGGCCTGGAAGAAGCAGTTCGACGAGCACCGTGCCGAAGAACTCAAGAAGCACGAGGAGCATCATCCCGGCACCGATCCGATGAAGAGCGATCACTTCCTGCGCGAAGGCCTTCGCTGGCATATTCACGGAACCACGCCGGACGAGCACGCTGCCAAGCACAAGGAAGGCGTTGGCATCCTGGATGGCATGCCCTGGGTTCATCATCACTATCCGGCGGTGACCATCCCCGGCAAGGAGATCGAGCGCTGGTCCAATTTCACCCCGAGCTGGAACACTTACTATGCGATCTATTTCTGCATCACCGGTCTGCATGGTGCCCACGTGCTGGCGGGTGCGTTGATCATGCTTTATTTCCTCGTCTTCAACAGCTCCTGGTTCAAGACCGACCCGGAACATCTGGCCAACCGTGTGGAAACTGGCGGTCTGTTCTGGCACTTCGTTGACCTCGTCTGGATCTTCCTCTTCCCGCTGCTCTATCTCCTTTAATCTCCAGCGCTCCCCGCATCATGGCCCACTCACCTGAAGAAATCGCCAAGCATATCAAGACCTACCTGTTCGTGGGCGCGACGCTGTTGGTGTTCACCGCGATCACCGTCGGCCTCTCGTTTGTCGACTTCGGCAGCCAGAGCTTGAACATGACGATCGGCATGGCCGTGGCGGCGTTCAAGAGCAGCTTGGTGATCTTGATTTTCATGCACATGAACAACGAGCGCCCGCTCATTTATAAGTTCATGCTCTTCACCATGGTTTTCCTCGGCGTGATGTTCACCTTGTTCGTATTCACTCATGACGACCCGTTGGTCATGCGTGGCTACGAGTCGGTGTTTGGCAACCATTGATCCACCATGTCTCTCAAGGGCTTCCATATCCTGTTCATCATTCTCTCCGTGCTGTGCGCGTTCGGCTTCTATGCCTGGACCGTGTTTCAGGCTGAGGCGGCCGAGTCTTTGGGAGTGACTGGCCTGGGTCAGGGCAGCGCCGTGACCGGCTTTTTCCTCGTTGTTTACGGCATCTGGTTTGTCGTGAAGAAATACAAAACCATCATCGTTTGACCTTTGCTGCGTATGACGGACTTGCTGACTCAAACTCTCGCCTGCTCGACCTGCGGCTTTGACCGCACGGGACAGATCGGCGCGGCAGCTGATGGATCGGTTCTGTTCCTGCTGGCCGTTGTTTTCTTTATGTTCGGCATCCTCGGCTATGTGATCTTTTACTTCGCCCGCTGTGCGCGCCGGGCCTCGGCTATGCAGGCCGTTTCTGTGACCACCACCGCCTCCTGACCGACTGAATTTCTCATGAACGTTTCTTCGATCCTTCACCTTCTCGGACTGCCGGAGCTTGCCTCCGAGCACGGCGAACTTGTGGACCACATGAACGGTTTCGTTCATTGGTTCATGCTCATCCTGTTCGTTGGCTGGAGCATCTTCCTCGCCTACGTCTTCGTCCGCTTCCGCCAGAAGAGGAATCCCAAGGCCGACTATCGCGGCATCACCAACCACGCCACCACGCACGTCGAGATCGGCGTTTGCATCGTGGAAGCCATCCTG
>Ga0164294_10002403_pt1 | contig 16891 bp, 15 predicted proteins | sample GEODES005metaG_FD_111479 | JGI IMG/M metagenome (GOLD analysis project Ga0164294, IMG submission 111479) | Oligotrophic lake water microbial communities from Sparkling Lake, Wisconsin, USA - GEODES005 metaG | ecosystem: Environmental > Aquatic > Freshwater > Lake | place: USA: Sparkling Lake...
ATAAAACACCATGAGGTAAAATGCAAGCCGCTTTAGCCGTACTATTCATAGAACGAATGATGTGCATTAAATAGGCATAGTCACCTTGTTTTGCAGGAGGCTCACCCCATCCAAAACGGTTATAGGCATCGGCAGAAGGAGTTAATCCCGTACTCCAAGATTTATCAGAGAAAGGAGGATTGGCAACCACATAATCGTAGGTACGAAGATTAGTACCGTCCAAGAACTTAGGTGAAGCAAGGGTATTTCCAGCCATAATAGAAGCCGTTGGAAAATCGTGTAGAATCATGTTCATTCTAGCTAAACCCGATGTGGTTACATCCATTTCTTGCCCTTCAAGCGTTATTCGCTTACCCGCTTCATTTGCAACTTTCAAGAGCAAAGAACCAGAACCACAAGTTGGATCATAAGCGGTGGTACCTGCAACAGAATTTTGTGGGTTAATACCAATTACTTTTGCAAGAATTCTACTCACTTCAGATGGTGTGTAGAATTGCCCTTTACTCTTACCACTTTCCTGTGCAAAATGCTGCATGAGGTATTCATACGCATCACCAAGAATATCATCATGGTCAGCTCTGTTTCTGGAGAAGTCTAATGTTTGACTATTGAATATATTAATCAAGTTGGTTAATCGGTCAACCATTGCTTTTCCTTCACCCAATTTATTGGGGTCATTAAAATCAGGAAAATCACTTCTTGATAAGCGAGCATTGGCATCGATAAGAGGCTGAATAATTTGCGTATTGATTTTATCACCAATATCATCTTTACCCCTTAAATCCAGCATATCCTTAAAGCTAGAACCTTGTGGTATATTAACTGGAGGGGCAAAATCGTCAGAATCTGCATATTTATCAGAAATGTATTTGATGAACAACATGAAGAGGACATAGTCTTTGTATTGGCTTGCGTCCATGCCACCTCTTAGTTCGTCGCAACTTGCCCATATTGAGCTGTATAATTCAGATTTTTTGATTGCCATTAAAATAATGTTGTTTTAGCAAGTTTTTATTGTAGAAGATAAGTACAAAGTAAAGTATTGAGATTGGAAACAGGTTTTATTGTTGTTCACTTTTTGCAATTTTTTAATTGAACCATAATTTTTATGTAGAATAACCCACCATTTATAGTCTATCTGTCTCTTTCACTTTATTTTAAAAATAAATATAGGGAAATTTTAACAAGCGGCATAAAACTATAGTCAATAATTGTATTAGATTTATTATGTGTTATTAATTGTATATTAAATGTTGTGGCAACGGCTAAGAAAATTATAAAAAGGATATTTTACAGCTTCAAAGGGTGATTTAATCTGATAGTCTTTAGATTAACAGTTGAGGTCAGGTCTTTTAAATTGATGCTACCGACTTCTAATTTTATACTCCCGACCTTTAAAATGACACTCCCGACTTCTATTTTAATGCTCCCGACCTTTACTTTAATGCTCCCGACTTCTAATTTAATGCTCCCGACTTCTAATTTGATGCTCCCGACTTCTAATTTGATGCTCCCCACTTCTAATTTAATGCTCCCGTCTTCTAATTTGATGCTCCCGACTTCTAATTTAATGCTCCCGCAATGCTTTTTGCCAAGATGCTGTCCCAGATTTAACAATCCCACAAAAAAATTAAAAATGGGCAGACACGCAGGTCTGCCCCTACATTACAATCATTTTGGATGTGTAGGGGCAGACCTATGTGTCTGCCCTGTTATTAATGTAATTTGACCTAGTATTAATGCAATCTGCCCTGTTATTAATGCAAAAAAAAGATCCCGTAGAAACGGGATCGATTATTAAATAACAATTAAAAACTAATGGTTATGACAATTTAACTGAACTAACTTTTGTTTCTTTTGGCTTTTTTTCAAAGTGGATTGCCCATTTGTCTAAATAGATTTTAACACCAGAAACGCCTTCATCAAAAAGCATTTGAGCATTTTTGTATGTGGCTAAACATTTTTTGTAGATATTAAAACCGATAAGGCGATTAGAATCTACTAAAAGTTGCGTAATGCTTTTAAACCGATCGGTGAAAGTAGATAGGAGTTCTCTTGTTTTTTCTAACTCGTCCCAGATTTTTGCGTCAATAAAAGGAGGCATTAGTTGAGACACAAGAGATACATCGTGATAAACAAGTTCAGACCATTTTTCATTTTCCGTACCCAATTTACCAAAGCGTTTACTTTCGGTGGGGGTAAGTTGGATGGTTTTGTTTTTCAAAATAACTTCAATGGCGTTGAGGTGTTCATTGAGGACAGCTACTTCCTCATCTGAGAATTTGATTTTTTGTACATCATTGGTAACCATAACATTATGTTTTAAATTAATGATGAATTGAAAGTAAAAATAAGTTTTGAAATAGCAAACGGTTGAACTACTAATGGTTTGTTAAAGTAGTGGTTCATAAACTTTGTAAGTTGGAAAATCAGGGTTAGATCTAAAATCTAATCCTTGACTTTTCAACTTACACAGTTTATAGGTCAGTGTTAAAAATTACAAACGCTACTTCAAGATCATCGTCCAAAAATCTATAAGAAATTTTAAAACCGTACTATTGTACAATAGAAAAAACCTGTACCCATTTATCCTAGATGAACCGTTCTCCCATTCCTAATGCTCCAATATCTATGCATCATCGTTATTTCATCCTCAACAAGCCTTATAATATGGTATCACAATTTGTGAGCAGCCATGATGTGAAACTTTTGGGTGACATCGATTTCGAATTTCCGGAAGGAACACACGCCATTGGTAGATTAGATAAGAATTCAGAGGGATTGTTGCTGTTAACCACCAATACAAAAATAACGCGACTGTTGTTTCAAGGAAAACAACCCCATTCCCGCACTTATCTTGTTCAAGTACGCCATAAAATGAGCGAAGAAACAGCCGATTTGCTGCGCAAGGGTATAGCCATTAGTGCCCAAGGCGGACAGCCAGATTACATTACGCAACCCTGTTCGGTTAAAATCTTAGCACAACCATCTTATACCTTTTCTTCAGGCTACATCCTTTGGCCTACGGTCCCCAATACTTGGATAGAAATTACGCTAACAGAAGGCAAATTTCATCAAGTTAGAAAAATGGTAGATGCTGTTCACCACGGTTGCAAACGACTAATCCGTATTTCCATTGAAGACATAACCCTTGAAAATATGCAGCCAGGTGAAGTAGTGGAAATACCAGAAGACGTATTTTTTTCCAAATTGAAACTCTAAAAAAGCTTCTATCCAATTATCTTTGTACCATGTATGCAATGCTTCTTAAAATTCTCTTTAGGTTTGATGCAGAAAAAGTGCACTATTTCTCGATGAACATGCTCAACATGCTTTGTCGATTTTCCCCAACGCAATTTTTAATCAAACTTTTTTTCCAAACTTCTGTACCACCAGTGCATGTGTTTGGATTAAAATTTAGAAATAGCGTTGGCTTGGCTGCTGGTTTTGATAAAAATGCAGCTTATTTACATGCTTTAGACACATTGGGATTTGGCTTTGTGGAAATTGGAACCGTTACGCCAATTGCACAAGAAGGCAACGAAAAACCCCGATTGTTTAGATTACCAAAGGACAAAGCCATCATCAACAGAATGGGTTTTAATAATGATGGTATGACAGCCATTGCTGCACACATCAAAGATTGGCGACAAAAACATCCCCATTCTACCATGCTCATCGGAGGAAACATCGGTAAAAATAAATATACCCCCAATGAAGAGGCTTGGCAAGATTATGTACAATGTTTTACCGCCCTTTTTGCGGTAGTAGATTATTTTGTGGTAAACGTAAGTTCGCCCAATACGCCCGGATTGCGCGAACTACAAGAAAAAGATGCACTTAAAAACATCTTCCAAACACTGCAAGAAATGAATCAAAAGCACCCTAATCCTAAACCAATTTTACTTAAAATTGCCCCAGATCTTACTGAAGATCAATTAAATGATATCGCTGCGCTCACCAGTGAAGTAAAAATTGATGGTTTAGTGGCAACAAATACAACGATTTCTAGAGAAGACATTCATCATACACCCATAGAAAAAATTAATGCAATCGGAATGGGTGGCTTAAGTGGAAAACCGGTGCAAGAAAAAGCAACTGCAGTAATTCATTATCTACACCAGGCTACCCAAGGTAAAATTCCCATTATTGGCTCTGGTGGCATCTTTACGGCTGCTGATGCAACAGCAAAATTTAGTGCAGGGGCAACATTAGTGCAAGTATGGACCGGCTTTATTTATAAAGGTCCTGGTATTGTAAAAAACATCCTGAAAGGAATCTGATAATTTAATTATTCTTTTGAAATAATATAAAGAAATGTTTGCAACAAAAAGTCGGTTGTATATTTGCATATAAAATCAACTTTTTCAATGGAACATTTATTGACTATCGATGCACTGATTAGTATCCTTACGTTAACCGTCTTAGAGATAGTATTGGGCATAGATAATGTAATTTTTGTAGCTATCCTAATGGGTAAATTAGATAAAGCGCAACGGACTTTAGCCAGAAAAATTTGGATGGTAGGAGGTATTTTGGTGCGTTCGGTATTATTATTGGGTTTAGGTTGGTTGGTAACCAATGGTAATCGTGAATTATTTGGTTTTCAATGGCGCTCTGAGCACATTGGCTTTGCTTTACGAAACATCATAATGTTTGCGGGGGGATTATTTCTCATCTATAAAACGGTAAAAGAAATACATACCAAATTAGAAGGTGAAGTAGAAACAGGATCGTTAGAAACCAATAAAAAAGCTTTTGGAATGATTATGGGTCAAATCATAATTATTGATATGGTTTTTTCTTTTGATAGCATTATTACTGCGGTAGGTATGGCAAAATATGTGGAAATCATGATTACAGCTGTAGTCATTGCAATGATTATCATGTTTTTCTTTTCAGAAAAGATATCCGTTTTTATACACAAACATCCTACCTTAAAAATGTTGGCTTTATCATTTTTAATTATGGTTGGGTTTAGTTTATTTTTTGAAGGTCTTGAACCTATTCACAAAAGCCATATTGAAAAAGGCTATATCTATTTTGCAATGGCCTTTTCCTTTGGCGTTGAGTTGCTGAATATGTGGATCAAAAAAAGAGAAAAAGCCCCAGCGCCTGTTGAACTTAGAGAGGCGTTTTTGCCCGAAGAAGAAAAAAAATAAATTTTAATGGCTAGTTGTTAGTTGTTAGTTGTTAGTTGTTAGTTGTTAGTGATTAGTTGTTATGTTTTGGTGGGTCAGATTTTATTGCTCAAATTCAAACTCCCATACTTTATGAGATATTGCACCACTAACAACTAACCACTAACAACTAACCATTAACCATTAACCACTAACAACTAACCACTAACAACTAACCACTAACAACTAACCACTAACAACTAACCACTAACAACTAACCACTAACAACTAACCACTAACCACTAATCCCTGTTTTTTGTATTACGGCGGCAACAATGGCGGCGGTTTCTGTTCTTAAACGTGTATTGCCTAAGGAAATAGGCTTAAAAGCGTGTGCTATAGCTACTTGAATTTCTTCTGGGGTAAAATCACCCTCCGGACCAATCAACACAATGGAATCTTTTTTTATGCTTTTTTCTACTGAAGCAAAGGTTGTTTTTGCTCCAGCGTCACAATGTGCAATATATTTTTCTTCTTGGTTGCATTGACCAATATACACTATACAATTTATTGGTGTTGAGAGCTCAGTTAACCATGCTTGTCTACTTTGCAACATAGCGCTTATCAGTATGTTTTGCAATCGATCTTCACGAAATTGTTGCCTTTCGGTACGTTGACAAACCAATGGAACAATGGTGTTAATGCCCAACTCAGCAGCCTTCTCCAACAACCATTCAAACCTACCGGCATTTTTTAATAATGAAACAGCTATGGTACAATGGTGTTTAGATGCTGGAAAATTTTCTATCACTTGTAGCTGAACGGTACAGGTTTTTTTTCCAATGGATACTATTCTTGCAGTGGCAACCCTACCCCTCCCATCAGTTAAATGAATTAAATCGCCTTCATCCATCCGCAGCACTTGTGCAATATGGCGTGCTGTGTCTTCTGCTAAAGATTGAACATCATCCAACAACCCTAAATCTGGCGCATAAAAAAATGGCAATTGCATATAATGCTTTTAAAATGGCTTAAAATGGCTTAAAATGGAGAACTGTCATCATCTCCTGACATGGGTGAATTATTCATTTTACTACCTTTTTGGATGTAAAACTGTGCTCCACTATCTTCAGAAACAGCGCGCCATTTTCCACCACCAGATTGTGGTGCAGCAGAATAAGAAATGTCCTCATCAGGTTCACCATCTTGGAATTTCTGAATATGTAGCATTGCTTTGAGTTTAATCGTTTCTAATGTTCCATTTCTATGTTTGGCAATTTTTAAAAACGTTTCCCCCTTGGTGCTATCGCCCATTTCATTGTTATTGATTTCATGGTATTCGGGCCGATAGAGAAACATTACCAAGTCGGCATCTTGCTCAATGGCTCCTGATTCCCTCAAATCACTCAATTGTGGCATCTTATTGTTTTCCTTACGCTTTTCTACCTCTCTACTCAACTGCGAAAGGGCGATAATGGGAATGTTTAACTCTTTAGCCAACCCTTTTAAATTTCGGGAAATAGTACTGATTTCTTGCTCCCTATTACCCCCTTTATTATCACTACTGCCACTCATCAACTGCAAATAGTCTATGATAACGATGCCCACTTTATGCTTTTGCACCAATCTTCTACATTTGGCACGTAGTTCAAATATATTCAACGCCGCGGAGTCATCTATATATATGGGCGCCTTTGAAAGCTTTGTTATGCCCTTTTTATACAACTGCTGCATTTCATACTCCTCCATTTTACCCCTTGAAATTTTCTCCATTTTGATTTCACTCTCCGCAGATAAAATACGTTGCACCAACTGACCAGCACTCATCTCCAAACTAAACAAACCTACAGCCGTGGGCTTATTAGGATCTAATGCAGCATTTCGAGCCAAATTTAATGCAAAAGCAGTTTTACCCACAGAAGGTCGAGCCGCCAATATAATCAAATCCGAATTTTGCCACCCGTATGTTACCTGATCAATAGATGCAAATCCACTAGGTACGCCTGTAATAGAATCCTGACGATTCCGCATCTCTTCAATATTGGTAATCGTTTTTACCAATACATTTTCTATAGATTCATAGTTTCTACGCAAGTGATTGTTGGTAATCTCAAATAACTTCGATTCGGCATCATCCAACAAATCAAACACATCAGTACTATCTTCATAGGCATCACCTAAAATCTCCCCGCTGATCCTTATTAATTCGCGTTGTATGAATTTCTGCACCACAATGCGGCTATGTGTTTCAATATTAGCCGATGAAACCACATAATTGGTGAGCTTGGTAATATAATAGGCTCCTCCAACTATATCCAACTCACTAGTAGATTTGAGTTGTTCTACTACCGTTAACATATCAATCGGGCTATTTTTTTCCGCCAATTCTTTCATTGCCTTGAAAATACGCTGGTGCGCATCTACATAAAAACATTCTGGCTTTATGATTTCTACCACATTATCAAATGCTGATTTCTCTAACATAATCGCTCCTAAAACCGCTTCCTCTAACTCCTTTGATTGTGGCGGAATCTTACCAAACACCATTGTACTTACATCTACGGCTGGCTTTTTCTTGAATTGACGGTCTCTGCTTGTATGTTTAAGATCTGCCATAAGTTAAGATTCTGTGTGTTTTTGAACCGACTATTTGTGCAACAATTTTCTACTAAAACGTCGCAAAAAAATAGCGTCGGGCTGCAAAAATAACTTCTATATGCTTAAGAATTGCTTTTTTCTAGATATAACTTTATGCAACTTTTATAAGGGTTATCCACAAAAAGGATAGATTTATGCACAAAAAGTGAGGCTTACTGCAGCTTTGATAACTTATATCAGGTAATGTTTCTCTTTGTTTTACCATTAACTATTTTTTAAATTTATGCATACGCTAAAAAATGGTTGTTTTTAAAATAATACATTAAAATCAAAGCATTATGCGCATCATCTAGGGGCTTATATAGCTCATTTGGTTATCTTTGCCGGAAGAAAAAATTTCTTATTACCGATGACGATTTCATACAAATGGCTGCTTAACTATCTTCCTACCGAAATAGACACAGAAAAACTTTCCTACATTCTAAATGCTATTGGGCTAGAAGTAGAGCGCATGGAAAAATATGAATCTGTAAAAGGGCTATTGGCTGGATTATTGATTGGGGAAGTATTAACTGTAGAAAAACATCCAAACGCAGATAAATTATCCCTTACTACGGTTACTATTGGAGCCGAAAATCCTTTGCATATTGTTTGTGGTGCACCTAATGTAGCCGTGGGTCAAAAAGTAATTGTGGCGCCAGTTGGTACTACCATTTATCCAACCACAGGAGATTCGCTCACCATGCGTTTGGCTAAAATTAGAGGGTATGAAAGTGAGGGAATGATTTGTGCTGAAGATGAGATAGGCCTTGGCAATGCACACGACGGCATTTTAATTCTTCCTGCCGACGTTATTCCTGGAACCCTTGCTTCTGATTACTTTTCTACCTATACAGATGTTATTTTTGAAATAGGACTTACGCCCAACAGAAGCGATGCGATGAGCCATTTGGGTGTGGCAAGAGATATTTGTGCGTATCTTACCCACCACGAAAACAAACATTTTGCTGTAGTTGCCCCATACCCAACCCAATTTGAGGAACATCAACAAGAAATCATTCAAGTTAAAATTGAAAATACCACAGCTTGCGAACGATATTCAGGCATTTCCATTGCCGATGTTACCATAAAACCTTCCCCAGATTGGTTGGTTCAAAAATTAAAATCTATTGGCGTAAGACCAATCAATAATGTGGTTGATGTTACTAATTTCGTTCTACACGAAACGGGCCAGCCATTACATGCTTTTGATGCAGATACCATTACTGGCAAAAGTATAATTGTAAAAAATTTACCAACGGGTTCTACATTCATCAGTTTAGACGAAAAAGAAAGGCAATTGCACGAAGAAGATTTGATGATTTGTGATGGCGAGAGCAACCCACTTTGTTTGGCCGGGGTATTTGGTGGTGCTGGTTCAGGAGTTTCTCCCACAACCACCAACATCTTTTTGGAAGCAGCCAGTTTTAACGCCGGAATGATCAGAAAAACATCTTTCAGACATCACTTAAGAACAGATGCAGCCACACATTTTGAAAAAATTGTTGACATTAGCAATACCGTTCAAGTGTTAAAACGTGCTGCCCATTTGATATTGGAAGTAGCTGGAGGAAACATTGCTTCATCAATAACAGATGTTTACCCACAACCTTTACCACAAAAGAAAGTAAGCATTCGATACGCATTTTTAGAACAATTAAGTGGTAAACATTACCCTCCTACAAGCATAAAAAAAATTCTTGGCTCACTAGGATTTGGCATTGCGGAAGAAACATCGGAAGAAATCACCCTAACCGTACCATTTCATAAAACCGATATCAACCTACCTGCAGACCTTGCTGAAGAAATTATGCGTATCGATGGGTTTGATAATATCGAAATTCCAACTGCCATCACTATAACACCTGCAGTAGAAACCAAATGGAGAGCGGCAGTGTTGAAAGAAAAAATATCGGTTGTATTAACCGGATTGGGATTTAATGAAATCATGAACAATTCCATCACCAACAGTGCCTATTTAGCCGAAAACGAAAAGGCAACAGCTGTAAAAATGATGAATAACCTGAGTGCCGAACTTGATGTGTTAAGAACATCCATGTTAGAACCGGGTATGTTAACCATATTGCATAACATCAACCGCAAAAGCAACTCACTCAGTTTATTTGAATTTGGAAAAACATATTATCAACCCAACGAACGCGTTTACCAAGAAGATGAACATTTAGCATTGTTTATCACTGGCAAAAAAAGAGAAGAGAATTGGCATATCCAAAAAGAACCAGTAGACATCTATTATATTAAAGGATTGATTAACAATTTGTTGCAACAAATCGGCTTAAAACCAACTGCGATTGTTAAAACGGAACATCCAAAATTAGATCAAATGTTGACTTTTCAAGTGGATGATGTAATCATTGCATATATTGGCAAAGTTAATAAAGCATTTTCTACTACATTTGACATCAAACAAGAAGTATTTTATGCTGATTTGCTTTGGGAGAAATGTATGGAACTCGTGTCTGATAAGGCTTTGAAATACCATGAATTGCCAAAATACCAACCTATACAAAGAGATTTGGCGTTTGTGATAGACAGCAATTTACCTTATAGCGACATAGAAACTACCATACAGACCTTAAAAATCTCTAAGCTTAAACAAATTAAATTATTTGATGTATTTGAAAGTGAAAAACTAGGTAAAGGGAAAAAATCTATGGCGTTGAATTTCACCTTTGTAGATGAAGAAAAAACCATGATGGATAAAGAAATAGATCAAATGATGCAAACCATTATCAAAAGAATTGAGACAAATCTCAGTGCAGAAATTCGTAAGGCATGATACCCGCGTTTGAAAAAATAGAAGCTATTAAGCAAAAACTCCTCGTGTTGGTACAAGAACACGAGCGTTTATCTATAGAAAACGGTAAACTTCGAGATGAGGTTAAAACGCTTTATATGGAAGTGCAGAAGCAACATCTTTTGATAAAAGAAAACCAGCAATTGCATGTAGAAATGCTGTCAAAAAAAGAAAAAGAACAGCTATTGATGGATACCGTAATGGAATTAGAACACCAATTGCAAGAAATGAAAACGACCTCATTGGTTAAAGATGAGCATTCGATTAAAAATATTGAAAAACAGGTATCTCACTATATTAAAGAAATAGATCGTTGCATTGCATTGCTCAGTCAATAAATTGATTTCAGCCCTTTGAACTTTCCACGCCCAGCCGCTATTTTAAGTGGAAAAAGAAATCATTACCATTTTATAATTATATACTTTTATTTTTAATTCCCAAGAAACCTTTAACCCAATAGGGGTACTTTATATCTCCAATACCCATACAAACTGTTGGGAATCGTTGTATTTGCAAAATATTTCATCGATAAAAAGCTTTGATGTATGCAGAAAACCTTCAATTGATGTATCTTCACGCTAAGCAAGAAAAGTAAGTAAAACGATTGTAAACAGACAAAATAATATAATTCATCTTTTATATGCAAAGTTTAATTCCCATTAATATATTAGTTGGCGATCGAACTTATCGTATTAAAATTGAACCCAAAGACGAAATTGCCGTAAAACTATTTTCAAAATTGATTAATGAAAAGATTTTAGAATATAGAACCCATTTTTCGGGGAAAGATATGCAAGATTATGTATCAATGGCGTTGCTTTGGTTTGTTACACAACAACAAACTGGAGAGTTTTCTGATACAGGTTTATTAAAACAACTCAATTTGTTGGAAGACATAATTGATAAAAAATTGAGTTAATTCGTTACTTTTGTTCGTTATATAGTAGATTCTGCCGTTACAACGCATTTTCTAACTTTTACTTGTGAAATTGAAAAAACAAAACATTCATGGATTTCAACATTATTTTACCCATTATAATTGGTGTAGTTTCATTAATTGCGGGGATAGCGGCGGGTAAAGTCCTCTTTGCTAAAAACACCCGGCTTCAGCTGGAAGAAGCTGAATTACAGACAAAAAGAATCTTATCAGAAGCTCAAAGTCAGGCTGAAACACTGAAAAAAGAAAAGATTTTAGAAGCTAAAGAACGCTTTGTACAGTTAAAATCAGACCACGACAGGGACTTATTAGAGAAAAACAAAAAAATTAACGAACTAGAAAGTCGTACAAGACAAAAGGAACAATCAATTACTGCGAAGGTTGAAAATCTTGAGAAACAGACCAAAGAGAATGATGTTATTAAAGAAAACCTCAACAAGCAGATTGAAATTGTTACGCAAAAACGTACTGAGTTAGAAAAACACCAGGAAGAGCATACCCGCAGGTTAGAGAAAATTGCTGGCTTAACTGCTGAAGAAGCAAAAGCACAATTGATAGAAGGTTTGAAGAATGAGGCCCATTCTCAAGCCGTTACTTTACAACAAGAAATAATTGAGGAAGCCAAACAAAAAGCTACCAAAGAGGCGCGTAAGATTATCATTCAAACCATTCAAAGAACAGCTGCTGAGCAGACGATTGAAAATACAGTTACTGTGTTCAATTTGGAAAGTGATGAAATCAAGGGACAAATCATTGGTAGAGAAGGAAGAAACATCAGAGCCATTGAAGCTGCTACAGGCGTAGATTTGATTGTTGATGATACCCCTGAGGCAATTGTATTGTCTTCATTTGATCCATTGCGTAGAGAAATTGCACGATTATCTTTACAAAGATTAGTAGCAGATGGACGTATTCATCCTGCACGTATTGAAGAGGTAGTGGAAAAAACCCGCAGACAAATTGAGGAGCAAGTAATGGAAATCGGGGAGCGTGCGGTGATTGAATTGGGTATTCATGGATTACATAAAGAATTGGTTCGTGTAGTAGGTAAAATGAGGTTTAGATCATCTTATGGTCAGAATCTGTTGATGCACAGTAGAGAAGTGGCCAATCTTTGTGGTATAATGGCTGCAGAGTTGGGCTTAAATCCTAAATTGGCTAAAAGAGCTGGTCTTTTACACGATATCGGGAAAGTGCCAGATGAAGAAACTGAATTGAGCCACGCATTGCTTGGTGGAAAATTAGCCGAAAAATATGGCGAAAACCCAGCGGTTATCAATGCCATTGCTGCCCACCACGATGAAACGGAAATGCTATATGTAATCTCTCCTATCATACAAGCCTGTGACGCTATTAGCGGTGCAAGACCCGGTGCTAGAAGAGAAATCATGCAGCAATATATCCAAAGGATTAAAAACCTAGAAACCCTCGCATTAACTTATCCCGGCGTAGAAAAAGCATATGCCATTCAAGCAGGGCGAGAATTAAGGGTAATTGTTGAAGCAGATAAAGTTTCTGATGCCGACAGCGAAACCATTAGTTTTGAAATGGCACAGAAAATTCAAAATGAAATGACTTATCCAGGACAAATTAAAGTAACGGTTATCCGCGAAAAAAGAACAATAAACGTAGCAAGATAATATCAAAATAAATCTTTGAACCAAATGTCAAAGATTTATTGATATATTTTGTAGAATGAAAAATTAAACTACCTTTGCAATCCCTAAATTTTTGGTTATGAACGAAGCAATCGCTTTTATACACGCACAACTAAGTACTACAAAAGAGTATCCCAAATTCAAAGCGGGAGACAATATAACAGTTAATTACAAAATTATTGAAGGAAACAAAGAGCGTATCCAAAGTTTCAAAGGCGATGTAATAAAACGCCAAGGAGTGGGTGCTACAGCTACTTTTACCGTTCGTAAAGTTTCTGACGCTGTAGGCGTAGAAAGAACCTTCCCTATCCTTTCGCCTAACATCGATTCTATCGTGTTGCATAAAGTGGGTAAAGTTCGTCGTGCAAAACTTTTCTACTTAAGAGAAAGAAGTGGAAAGAGTGCAAGAATCCAAGAAAAAAGAATGTAATTATCTTTCGATACAAAATTTTAACAGCGGAAACCAAATGGTTTCCGTTTTTCATTGTCATTCTTACCTCGTAAATCCGTAACTTTATCGTTCATATAAAAACAAGTATTTATGATGAATATTTTATTTCTTCTCTCTATGCCTGGTGGCACTGAGTGGATTCTTATTGTTATGGCGGTGTTATTGCTTTTCGGTGGAAGAAAAATCCCTGAATTTATGAGAGGACTAGGTCGTGGAATCCGTGAATTCAATGATGCTAAATCTAATGTAAAAGAAGAAATCGAAAAAGGAATCGCCGATAAAGAAAAACAAGCTAATCCTTAATCTTTTAAAGGCATTTTTTGTACCAACATCATTCTATTCAACAATTTCACGCCGACATTGCGCAACAGAAGACAAGCTGTTTATCCGTAACTCAATATTATTTAAAAAATATTGAAGATAACAAGCGTTTAAATGCTTTTGTAACCGTTTTTGCAAATGAAGCGTTAGAGCGTGCACTTTATTTAGACAAAAAGTTTGCTAGTGGATTACCCATTGGCAAACTTTTTGGCGTTATAGTAGGGATTAAAGATGTCATTTGTTACCAATCGCATCTTGTTACGGCGGCATCAAAAATGTTGCAGGGATTTAACTCCCTTTTTTCTGCTACTGCCATTGAAAAGCTGCTTGCAGAAGATGCCATTATCATTGGCAGCTTAAACTGCGATGAATTTGCCATGGGTTCATCCAATGAACATTCTTATTACGGTAAAGTACGCAACGCCCTCGATGAAAACAGAGTACCCGGTGGCTCTTCAGGTGGCTCTGCTGTGGCTGTACAAGCCAATTTATGTATGGTAAGCTTAGGCTCTGACACAGGTGGCTCTGTTCGTCAACCCGCAGACTTCTGTGGTATTGTAGGATTAAAACCATCCTATGGCAGAATTTCCCGACATGGGTTGATTGCCTATGCCTCATCTTTTGATCAAATAGGCATATTTGCGTACCAAGTTGCAGACGTTGCATTGGTATTGGAAACCATTTCGGGAGCTGATAACTTTGACAGCACCGTAAGCAATGAACCTGTTGAACCATTCTCAGCAACCGTTCACCAACCTTTTCTCGGAAACATTGCGTATTTCCCCGAAATGCTTAATCACCCCTCTTTAGATCCGGAAATTAGAGCCGCTTTTTTTGTACTAATTGATGACCTCAAGCAAAAAGGGTTCACCATCAAGCCCATACAATTCGATTACCTTGATTTTATCGTACCTGCCTACTATGTATTAACTACTGCTGAAGCATCTTCCAATTTAGCCAGATATGATGGCGTCAAATACGGCCATAGTACTGAACAATCAATTACAGACTTAACATCATTTTATACAAAAAATAGAACAGAAGGTTTTGGTAAAGAAGTGAAAAGGCGCATAATGTTAGGCAATTTTGTATTGAGTTCGGGTTATTACGAAGCCTATTTTACCAAAGCACAACAAGTTCGAAGATTAATTATCGATAAAACAAACGAAGTATTTGAACAGGCAGATGTATTATTGATGCCCACTGTTCCATCGCCAGCTTTTACGTTCGGTGAAAAATCTAACGACCCCATTGAAATGTTTTTGGGTGATTTGTATACCGTTTATGCAAATCTTGCAGGTATTCCTGCCATTTCTGTTCCATTAAGTACCCATTCAAATGGTATGCCGTTTGGCGTTCAAATGCTTACCAATCGGTTTAAAGAAACTACGTTATTGCAAATGGCTCAAATCATTTACCAAGGCTAAATACTATTATTATTAATGATCCTGTTCAATTGAATCGTCTTCAAATCAATTGTTTATCCAACATTTCGCATTAGAAGTAAATGCAAACTTTGCAGGTAATGCCATATCAAAAATAATTAATAACCCTTCACTAAAGCTAGGAGTTATTAAAAAACGCCATTCTATTTTCCTATTGGTGTAATTTGGGTTAAATAAAAAGCGGGTTAATTAATAAGTGTACTTATTAATTAACCCGATTAAACAAACAAAACACCATCAAAATACGATAAAGTACTTTAGATTATTAGGAATATCAGAGACAAATAATTTCAAGGAAAATACACTTAAAAATCATCATCATCATCAAATCCATCATCGTCTAGAAAACCTAAATCTTTGAATTCCTCATCTACACCAAAGTCATCGTCATCGGTAGCCTTTTTTGACCCACCTGTTGATTTTTTTCCTTTTTTAGGTACATCGAATTCATTAAAATCAGGATCCCAGCTGTCATCGTCTTCTGCTTTACCCCAATCATCATCGGTTTCTTCCAAATCATCATCATCATCATCAGATGAGGCCGATTTGCCAGCCTTTTTTTTGTTCACTGTGTCATCTTCATCAAAATCATCATCGTCTTCTTCTTTCTTTTTACTACGTGATGCACTTTGGGGGGTCACTTCTTCCTTTTCAACTTTTTTTGTAACTGGAGATTTTTTTGGTTTCTCGGATTTTGCCATTTGAGTAAGATTAATTGATGTAAAATTTCTAAGTTATTTTTAAACTGCCAAATATTTAGATAGATATTTTAACAAGAATTTATGATTTAGTAATTATTTGGTCTCTCCCAGGGCCATTTGATATAAAATTAACTGGAACACCAGTAAAATTGGTAATATGTTGCATATAAAATTTCATTTCTTCCGGCAATTGATCATAATTGGTAAAATCGGTGCTTTTTGATTTCCATCCTTCAAAAGTATGAAATACTGGCTCTATTGTGGATTTCATCAATTGATAAGGTACCTGTTTTTTTAATTCCCCATCAATAGAATACGCTTCACAAACATTCAAGGTATCAAAACTGTCCAGCACATCTGCTTTGGTAATAACAAGTTGGGTAACACCGTTAATCATACAAGCAAAATCCAATGCCACCAAATCCAACCAGCCACAACGCCTTGGTCTACCAGTTGTAGCACCAAATTCATTACCTAAACGCTGCAATTCAGCGCCTGTTGCATCATGTAACTCAGTAGGAAATGGGCCACCACCTACTCTTGTACAATATGCTTTCGAGATACCAATTACTTCCCTAATTTTTTGAGGTGCAATACCCAAACCAGAGCAAACCCCTGAAGCGGTAGTACTAGAAGATGTTACATAAGGGAAAGTTCCAAAATCTACATCCAACATACTTCCTTGTGCCCCTTCTGCCAATACTTTTGCACCATTTTTAATCTTCTCATTGATAAAATATTCGCCGTTGACGATATTTAATCCTCGAAGAAATTCAATTGATTCAAAGAAATCCTCTTCCCAC
>Ga0164294_10002404_pt1 | contig 16886 bp, 18 predicted proteins | sample GEODES005metaG_FD_111479 | JGI IMG/M metagenome (GOLD analysis project Ga0164294, IMG submission 111479) | Oligotrophic lake water microbial communities from Sparkling Lake, Wisconsin, USA - GEODES005 metaG | ecosystem: Environmental > Aquatic > Freshwater > Lake | place: USA: Sparkling Lake...
ACGGGAATGATGGAATGGAAGAACTGCGCCGCTCACCCATTCTGGATTGTGGCGAACGATTCCTCAGTTGTTGGCAAGGACTGGCCGCGACAGAGGCAGCGGAGGTCCGGCGAGATGATTCTCAACCCATTTTAGGTGGGACTCGTTGATTATTAATCTATTCGTGGCGGCGAAGGCACCTTTACAGGTTTCGCGCGCCGGAGGTCCGTTCCGTCGTGCACAGGTGCCCGTACATCGCGCACGGGCAATTTTACATCGTGCACGGGTGCCCGTACATCGTGCACGGGCAAGTTTACATCGCGCACAAGCACCCGAACATGGTAAGCGGAGTCTGAAGCGCCGTGCGTATGGATTTGCTACGACAGCTGCATGGCAGTCATAGTCCCCGGTTCTATCACTGCTATGTTCTCAGGCGGCTTGGCGCTGAGCTATTCCTCTGCGGGCTTTGAGCCAGTTGGTCGGGGTGAGGCTGGCGGCTTCGCTCGCTTTCATGGCGGGCAGACGGGTCAGGACGTCCTCGAAGTATTCTCTCGCGTCGATCCTCAGGCGGCGGCAGTTCTCGACGAGGGTGTAGATGATGGCGGATTTTTCTCCGGCGTGCTCGGCACCGATGAAGAGCCAGTTCTTGGCTCCGAGCTTGGTGGGCCGGATGGCATTCTCAACGAGGTTGTTGTCGATCTCGACACGGCCGTCGTGCAGGTAGGTCTGGAGGTTGGGCCATTGGTTGAGGGCGTAGGTGATGGCTTTGCCTAAACTGCTTTTGGGGAGGATCGTGCGGCGGAGGGCGAGTTTGTCGAAGAGCTTTTTGAGGCGCTGGTGAATGGGGCGGCTTTGGGCGGCATGAACGGCTTCGCGCAGGACAGGGCTGGATTGGGTTTCGCGAAGGCGGCTCTCGATCTGGTAGAGGTGGGCGAGTTGGCGGAGTCGCCCCCGGCGGTCGGATTTGATGATGTCGTCGTGCGTAGCAGTCATAGCCGTCACGATATGACTGCTTTGATATGCGGCTGCGAGTGGTTTCAGATGGTGCTTGGGACTACCCTTACTAGGAAAGATCCTGCAAAGTATCTGTTGAAATTGAAGTGAGTCTTCATATTTCTGCCAGAAATTTAGCAGCCCGGCTTTCGCTGGTGTATTCGTATGTCCTATATTGAGGAGTGAATCCCACATGTCCGCCTGCGCGTGGGGTTTCGAGATAGAAGGTGCTGCTCCCATTGGCTTCATCGCGCGGGTAACATTCATCTCCTAGGAATGGATCATTCTCTGCATTGACGAGTAGGGTGGGTAGCGTAATTCGGGGAATAAATGGGCGGCAGCTGTTTTGCTGCCAGTAATCTGCGGCGTCACGGAACCCATGGATCGGAGCGGTGTAGCGGTCGTCGAATTCTTCAAAGGTCCGGATTTGATCCAATCCGGTTAGGTCGAGTTGCCTTGGGAACATGCGAGCTTTGATGCGGATTTTCGCCCGCATTTCTCGCAGGAAACGTTCCATGTAGATTTTGTTCGATCGAAGCGCGAGTTGTTTCGATGAACACGCGAGGTCGCAAGGCACGGAGAATGCCACGGCTCGTTTGAGCCTAGGATTGAGCTGATGCTGGTTCTCGCCAAGGTATTTCAGGGTGAGGTTGCCACCTAGGCTGAAGCCAACGAGGGCGATAGAAGCAGCAGCATGGTTAGAAGTCGCGTGGGCAATGATAGACTGAAGGTCTTCGGTTGCACCACTGTGGTACATTTTAAGCAAGCGGTTAGGCTCACGCCCACAGCCGCGAAAGTTCCACGCCAGCACATCCCAGCCACGGCGGACAAGTGCAGCCGCCATTCCTTGGATGTAGGACGTCTGGAGGTTTGCCTCAAGACCATGAGAGAGGATGGCCAATCGTGAACTTCCTTGGTCGGCCCATTCCAGATCCAGAAAATCACCGTCTCGAAGCTCAAGCCGTTCGGCTCTGGTGGTGACGCGTTCGACCCGCCTGAACAATGCTGGGAAAATTGTCTGAGCGTGGCCGCCAAGTAGCCATGCGGGGGAACGGTAGGATGATTGAAGAATCAATGGCATGGACGTCTGAGTGTGGTTTAGGCCCGATTTCGCCTTGCTGCAAGGGTTCTCCTGAGTTGAACGAGGTAAAACTGCCTCATTCGCGAGGTTTTAGGTCTGACTTTTGCGGGGAACCCTCGCTCGATGGTGGTTTTGGAACTCGTATAAAGTAGTCGGCGGCGAAAATTGGGTGTGCGATCGCCCTTGCCATTGTCCCAGAGCGAGTGTACCCACTCGGCAGCTGGATGTAACAGTCAGCCAAATCATCTATGAACTTCTACATTTTATGGTGCCTTTCAGGTTTCACTGTCGGTATCGTTTTCGCCTCGTTTTTTGAGTGGACGCTCCACAAGTATGTGATGCATCGGCCAGTTGGGAAATTCCGCTACGCGTTCCAAGCCCATGCAGTTGTCCATCATGGTACCTTTAAGGCCGACAAGACTTATCATTTACTCGATGAGAAGGATAAAGAAACCATCCCAATGGCATGGTGGAATGGCCCAGTGCTTGTTCTAATCGGAGCGACACCGTTTGCCCTGCTTTCTTGGATGACAGGGGAGTGGTCCTTTGTGATTGGTGGTGCTGCCGCTTTTATCTTCTACTATTGCTTTTACGAATACATCCACTGGTGCATGCACTTGCCAAAAGCGCGCCGGGTTGAAAAGCCTTGGTGGTTCCGTAGGCTTAATGGCCATCACCTTTTGCATCATCGCTACATGCACAAGAATTTCAATGTGGTGTTGCCAGTTGCGGACCTTTGCTTGGGAACGTTTATGGCTCGCGCTAGGACGCGCTTTGCTCAAGCAGAGGGTCCGTCGGTGCCAGATATTCAGCCGCTGGCTTGAGTTAGTCTTGGGCGATCGTCTGATTGATTTCTCCGATCACCGTGAAATTTTGCGGTTGTTGATTCGGTTCCAGTACTGACGATCTCGCCAATTAGCAAAGGCGCTAACGTAGGAAGTGAGCTGGCGACCCGTTGCGACTGAGTCAGCAGCGACGAGAACTTCATTCATCCCGTCTGGGGTGGTGAGGCTTCGCACTTGTGGAAATGAATCGCAGAGGATTTGCCGTGTGAGTGACTGCATCTTGCGGTGGCCCGCACCAGTTACTAGATTGACCGCAAGTAGTCCGCCTGGTGCCATTGCGCGACGGAGATCATCTAATAGAACTGTGTCCCATGCTTGGGGGCGAAAAACATCAGTCTTGCCCGCAAGGTAAATGTCGTCAAACACGACGTCGAACGTTCGCTGGTTTTTCGCTAGCCATGAATAGGCATCGCCGATTACAACCTCGATATCGAGTTCGTCGAGCGCCATGTGTTTGCGTGCGAGGTCGATGATTTCGGAATCAATGTCGATTGCAGTGAAATGGCAATTCGGCAAGAGGTGGCGGAGTATGCGGAATGCAGTGCCTCCAGCGAGGCCAAGCATGAGAACCGAGCGGGGTGGGCCTTGTTTCCGAAGAAGCACCGCCGCAGCAATCAGGTCCCATGCAAGGCCAGTGAGGAAGCGGGATTGATGGAAGGCGGCATGGACTGCCCCAGCGACCCGAAATTCAGTGGCAGCGGTAGACCTCCAGATCTCGAGCGATTGGAAGCGGGTATGAACGGTTTCGGTGCGGCGCATTGACAATGAGGAAGTGCGATCCGGTGGCAGCCGTCGAGGACTTCAGTGTGGTCAGGTTTCTGCAGGTTTCAACGGAGTCACATATTGATGGTGGCGGTGGATCCAAACGCTTTGAACCAAGCCCAATAAAAACATGCATATCACCACGAAGGTGCCGGAGTAGCTGATCAAAGGAAGAGGGATTCCAGTGATCGGCATGAGGAGCACACACATTCCGATGCTTTCGAAAACATGGGCAAAAAACAAAGCAATGATAAGACAAACCAACAAGCGCCCTAACACATCTCTGCTATAGAAAGCGATGAATAGGCCTTGAATTAGCAGTAGGGCGAATGCGGTTAGAAGTAATAAGCTTCCTCGGAAGCCTAGTTCTTCTGCGATCACGGCGAAGATGTAGTCGTTGTGCGCGGTGTCCCGAGGGATAAATCCTTTGTCATGCAGCGATCCCATCTCCGCAGTGGCTTTCCATCCAACTCCCTTCCACCCGGCCTTTCCGACGGCCATCGAGACGTTGTGGGGTGCATAGGCGTCACCGCTGATATCGACCTCTCGCCCATTCACCATGCGGAGCCACACGTCGATCCGTTCTGGACCACGTTTGGAAACGAGCGGCAGGACTACGAAATAAAGCAGCGGTAAAATGCCAGCTCCGAGGAACGCCATGCACGTCAAATGCCGGAATGGTATGCCTCCGATGAGCAGCGCGACGATTGCTACCGGAATCCAAACGAGTGCCGACCCCATGTCACCCATTTTCATGACCATGAGGAACGGGACTGCCGCAATTAGACCGATAATGCCGATTCGTACGAATGGTGCGGCAAACAGGCGGTGGATCTTCGGCAAATCTTGAACGAGCCAAGCAATTAACAAAATTCCGGCTGTAATTCCTAGCTGGGCCGGTTGGAATGAAAAACCGGCAACTTTGAGCTGGTGGACTGAGTCATCCTGCTTCATCGCGATCACCATGAGCGCGAGACTTACCACATAAAACGGGATTCCTAGCCAGCGGATCCATCGATAATCTACAAAAGCCGCGCTAAAATAAGCGACGCTACCGATGAGGATGAATGTCTTCTGCTTGGAGGTGAAATAAGCACCTGCACTGCCAAACTGCGTGAGCATGTCCTTGGGGATCGAAACGTGCCGTGCGGCACTCTCGATCATCATCACCCCAAAAATCAGAAGCCCGTACATTACGAGAACGAGAACCCAATTCAGGCCAAGGATTTTTCTCAAAAACGGTGTCATGGGATCGTCCCAGCGACCATAGGCCACACGAACCACATGGCAAGACGTGCGTTTCATTTCCTGCCCGAGATGGATGAGGGCGCACCAACCCAGCAAGAACGGAACATCTGCCCTTGCGCCCAACAAGAACCGGGGCTTCAATCTCTTCCTCTCAAAGCATGTCTCTGCTGCAAAAAATCATCCAGCTCCGCAACAAGGCGCAATCAGACCACGAGAAGCCCTTTCTCGAGCACCTTGAGGATTTGCGGGTGGTGATCACGCGAGTCGCGATCACGTTATTCGTTTCGATGATTCTGTGCTTCGTGTTCAACAAGAAGTTGATGGAGATTTTCCGGCATCCGGTAGACCAAGTACTGATCACTCAGCTCCAAGAGAGGTTGCCTGTGGATGCGCCCCGGCCATTCACGGCGGACTCATGGGGAAATGCGCGGAAAATCGAAAGCGCCGTGGTGAACCTGAGCCCTGAGCAACGCCAGGCATTCTTTCATCAACTCGGGGACGACACTCTTTCGTTCCAAGCTCAGTCGATCACCTTACTGCGTGCCGCCTTGATGCTGCCAGAAGAAAAGAGGGAAGCGTTCACGAAGTCGCTCGATGAGTCTGACGAACTTAAACTTCAGCTCAAAGCACTCCTCAAGACTCATCCCAATACCGACGCAGATCCCCAGGCGCACCTGAAAATGATGTCAGCTCTCAAGCCGACCGAGGGTTTCATGTTGTCGATGAAGCTATCATTTGTTGCCGGCATCGTGGTTTCATTTCCACTGCTTTTGTTCTTCATCCTCCAATTTGTGTTACCTGGACTTCATACCCATGAAAAAAGAATTCTCTGGCCTGCCATGGCGGTGGGATTTGGTTTGTTTCTAATCGGCACAGCATTTGCCTACTGGCTGGTGCTGCCTCGAACACTATTGTTTTTCGCGGAGTGGAGCAGCAACATGGGGATTTCGAACGATTGGCGAATTGGCGAATACATTTCGTTCGCCACTCAGTTCACCTTACTCTTTGGGCTATCGTTTGAGTTGCCGGTAGTGGTGATGGTACTGGTGAAGTTGGGTCTATTAAGCTACGAGACGATGGCCCGAACGCGCTCCTATGCGATTGTGGCCATTTTTATTGCAGCCGCGATTTTGACGCCGACTCCGGATGTTTTTACGCTATGTTTGATGGCCTTTCCGATGATTTTTCTCTACGAAATGTGCATTTGGTTTGCATATTTTGATCAGAGAAAGACGGGCCAACGAGAGCAGCGCGAGGCGAAGGAGCGCATGGAATATTTACTTAAACACGATGTGCCAGTCGAGCCCGCTGTGGACTCCGAGTACTTGTCGCGAGCCGAGGCATGGCATGAAGAAGATCCGCCTCAAGCGCACGCTGCTGAGGCGGGTGACGATGGATGGCAGGAGGACCAGCAGTTAAACGATTCTCACCAAGGAGATAAACTTCCGAGGATCGATGAAGAAAATCCGCATCCAAGGCCAGGGGAAAAGGTGGATCTCGATGATAAAATCTAACAAAATTTCGTAATCTCTCGTCCGCTTGAAATCCATGACATCCTCGCCGCTACAAAACGAACCCAGTGCCCGCTCGCCGTTTGCCGGATGCGCTATTCTTATCGCAGCTCTGGCGGTGATGGTGTTTTTGATTGGTTTTTCCGTTTTAACCTTGTTTCGCCAATTCAATGAAATTGCGAAGTTCACCGACACCAAGCCGATTCCAATCGCGGCGGTTTCGATCGAAGGTAAGGAAGTGGAACTGAATGCACTTGCGGAAAGGTTGGAGCTGTTCCGCCAGCAACTGTTAGGGGATTCTACCACCTCGCTTGTGCTTTCACCGGCCGAATTGAATCTGGTGATCGCAAGTTTTCCTGCGTTTAAGGAGTTGCGTAACACATTTCAGATTCTCGAAATTCAGGGTGATTTGCTGCGCATCGCGATTTCATTTCCGATCAATGGAAGGCCACGCTTCGCCCACAAGGATGAACCGAGCTGGATCGCCTCGGATACGCGTTTCCTGAATGGAACGCTCGTTGCGCGGCCTCAGTTGCTTAAGCAAGAGGTAAGCCTAAGCCTAACTGATATTGAAGTGCCCGGCAAGAAAGTTGCTCCTGAGTTTATCGGCCTAATGTCACCTTATCGAGTCATGGAGCGCTACCTGGCTGATCCCGTGTTGGGCACTGCAATGGCAAGGCTGACGCGCGTCGAGATCGTCGGCGGTAATTTGGTCTTGAGCCGAAACCCGAATGAAACCCCGGATGATCAGGTCACCCACGCGCAGGTGGATTCCGCAAGTTCGAGGCTTTTCAAAGTGCTGGGCGTGGCTGCGGTGGTTTTTCTTATGTTCGCTGGGGCGGTGGTGCTGATCGGTATCCGAGCTAAGGCAAGAAAATCTCGCGAATGAAGGATGCCTTCGTCGAAGGGTGCTCCATGAATTCACCAAGGTCTGAGGGGTATGAATGGGGTGAAAGATGGGAAAATGTGCTGTCTAACACTGGTTAAAATTGAACATGATCTTGGATGCTTGAGGATGATTATAGCGATGTGATTGCCAAGGCCATGAGGGGACAGGGGCTCTCGCTAACGATGGTGGCAAGGCGTGCTAATCTTTTAGATCACGAACTTCGGTCGTTTGAACAAGGCGAGTTTTCGGAAGACGTAGCCCGACGAGTCGCATTGGTCTTGCAACTAAAGCCAGATGCTCTCGCGGATCTTCCACAGTATGAACCGAAGCAAATCAATCTAGTCGGAGTCAACCGGCTTATCCTTCCGTTTGGTGATGGGCAAGTGAATGCATGGCTGATTCGGACTGATGATGTGGTGATCTTATTCGATGCCGGTGAATCGCCGATCTCATGTGCTGCGAGCCTTGATTCCATTCGATCGCTAAAGCCCGATCACCTTTTCATCACCCATGCCCATGCCGATCATGTCGGAGGGATTCCATCGATTGTCGCAAGAGGTTCCGTATTGCATGGTTGCCAGATCGAAAATGCAGTAGAAATGAATCCGGGTGATGCCGTTTCCTGTGGATCACTTACCGTTCGAGCGTATGATCTTTCGGGCCATGCCACCCCAGCGCTTGGGTATCAAATTGATGGATTGTCTCAGCCAGTTTTCGTAACGGGAGATGCGTTGTTTGCGGGCTCCATCGGTGGCTGCAGTTCGCCGGAAAATTATCGGAAAGCACTGCGGAACTTAGATCGTGTGCTGGTTTGCATGCCTGACGAGGCAGTCTTGCTCCCCGGCCACGGCCCTGCGACCACCCTTGGCGAGGAGCGCGCGAACAACCCATTTATCTAATAGGATATCAAGACGTCACGTCTATGGAACAGTCGTTTGATGGCCGTTCAAGGAACATCCGGGAGCCACGAACATATTTCTCCGCCCATGTTTTGACTTTGGCTTGTTCTTCGAGAGAAAGCGTTCTAACCACCTTTCCAGGTGAACCTAACACCAGAGAACCCGGCGGGATGATGGTGCCGCCCGTGACCAAGGCACCGGCGCCGATGATCGAGCGCTCTCCGATGACAGCGCCATCGAGAACGATGGCACCCATGCCGATTAGCACTTCGTCCTTAACCGTGCAGGCGTGAAGGATCGCCGAGTGGCCGACGGTCACCAACTCGCCAACATAGCAACCGAAGTCATCGGCCAAATGAATGACCGCGTTGTCTTGGATGTTAGATCGAGGCCCAATTACAATTTCGTGAATGTCACCGCGCAAGGTTGCATGGTACCATACACTTGTTTCTTCGTGTAGGGTCACCCGCCCGATGAGATCCGCACTTGCGGCGATGAATGCGGAGGGATGGATGTCGGGAGAAAATCCGGAAAAGGTCTCAATGGCCATGCTTGAGATTGACCTTGGGTCGCCCTGTCTGCAAGCCTGCCGCGTCGACATTCTTGCGAGATACTTAACATTTCCGAAATTTTTTCTTCCAGAGCGTTCGGCAGATTGCTATGGGATCTGAATGAAATTAATCATGCTCGTCGTTGCGGTGGTGACCTTGAATTCTTGCAATACGATGATCGGCCTTGGGCGCGACACCATGCAGGGCTTCAATTGGACGGCAAACAAGATCCAAGGTGCAGGACAGGAAAGTTCTTACTGAACGACAAACTCCTGACCTTTGCGGATAAAGTTTCGAGTTCCGCTTGGCGGGTCAGTCTGCTTTGATGGAGTTGTGACATTTGCTAGCAAGATAACTATCGCACGGATCGCCTTGGTCCCTGTTTTTGCGGTTCTGGCCCTCTGCTATGGACGTACGGTTGCCATGGGCCATCCAGAGGAATCGTTGGGCCATTGGGCACTTGGAATTTTTATTCTCGCTGCTTCATCGGATGGGATTGATGGCTGGGTTGCGCGCCGTTTTAACCAGTGCTCAAAGTTTGGCGCTTACATTGACCCGATCGCCGATAAGGCACTCCTCCTCACCGGAGTGGTCACTTTGTCGGTGGTGGATTGGGGGACTTTAGGTTGGCACCTGCCGCGTTGGTTTGCGGCCATCGTGATCGTTCGTGATTGCATTATTCTTGGGGGTATCAAAATTCTCTATGGTTATCGTCGAGAAGTGGAAATTCATCCTCACTGGACTGGTAAAATTTGCACGGTGACTCAGATGTTTGCCGTCGGCTGGGTAATGCTACGGATGGAGGCAGTTTCTCCAGTCTACCCAAGTTTGGTGGCTGGAGTTTTCACCATTTGGTCGAGCATTGCCTACATTCGTCAAGGCCAGCGAATCTTGCGCGGATGATGAATCTAGAGGGACCGCCTCGCTGCTGGGAGTGACGGAAAGGTAGTTCCGCCGCCGTTTGGCGCTTGCCCGAAGCTATCAGGAAGGGACATGGTTTCTGTAAGCCATGAAGGAAGTCATTGAAGAACTCGAACGCTGGGGTGCCGATGTGATTTTCGGTCGCGCCAGGGGCTTTCGAGCTGCGCTCATGCGGTTCGCAATGCTTGCGCTTTCCGGAGTGTTCCGTGGGATCGTTCAAATCCGGCTTTGGGGTTACCGCAGCGGTTGGCGTTCACAGCACCATCTGGGGACTCAGGTAGTTTCGATCGGTAACATCACCGTGGGGGGCACGGGAAAAACTCCTGTGGTCGAGTTGCTGGCGAAGTCTCTGCGCGATCGTGGTCGGCGGGTGGCGATTCTTTCCCGCGGCTATAAGAGCAAGAAACTTGATGAGCCGCAGCGATGGCAGGATAAAAAGGGACAAAGCATTCCAGGTGAGTTGATGCCCAAAGTGGTGTCAACGGGGACAGCATTGTTGTTGGACTCGAAATTCGCGGGCGATGAGCCATTCATGCTAGCCCGCAACCTCGATGGGGTGGCCGTGGTGGTCGACAAGAACCGAGTCAAGAGCGGGCATTTCGCGATCAGTCAGTTGGATGTGGATACGCTTTTACTCGATGATGGAATGCAATATTTGGACTTGGCACACTCGATCGATGTAGTGCTGGTTGATGCGGGTTCGCCTTTTGGGACTGAGGCGCTGCTGCCGCGGGGGACATTGCGTGAGCCACCTAAAAATTTGAGACGCGCGAGCTACATCTTAATTACCAAATGCAGCGGAGAATCGAATGAAGCACTCATCTCTCGAATCCGGAGATACAACAAGACTGCCGCGATCATCGAGTGCACCCACGGCCCGATTTACCTAGAAGATGTGTTTAGCAGAGAGCGGCATCCACTGGAGTTTCTCAAAGAGAAGTGGGTTGGTGCGATTAGTGCGATTGCCGTGCCAGAGGCTTTTGAAGGTTCCTTAGAGAAACTCGGTGCGCGTGTCGAAATTTGCCGACGTTTCTCTGATCACTATCGGTTTTCTCGAAAAGAGGTTGAGAAATTCATGCAGCGCTGCGTTGAACGGGATATGGAAATGATCGTGACGACGGAAAAAGATGCCGTTCGATTCCCTAGGCCGGCATCAATTGATGTGCCTATTTATTTTCTTCGAATTGAAGTTAAGATCCTGAAGGGGCAGGAAATCTGGGATGAACTCATCGGCCGGATCTGTAACCCCGAGCCTGCCTTCCAATCCACACTGCGTAACCGACATGCTTACCTGCCTTGAATAGGTTTCTCGCAAGATGGTAGCTGCATGAGTGGGACAAGGCGTGGAAATGGCGTGAAGGCGGAGGTCACCGCGGTGATTGCTCGCAATGAACAGATTGATGCCAATCGAGCATTAAAACTACACACGACAGAGGTCTTGTCGCGTAGCAGCAATGCTCCTGTGAATAAGTAGGTATCAAAAATCAGTTGGCTGTATCCAGCACGGAAGCCTCATCGGTCTTGGATGAATCATGCCAAGAGTGCTGATCCTGAGACAGCGTAAAAAGGATTGCCCCGAACAGCAAGGTGATCCCAAACGCTGCCATTCTATAGCAAATTGTGCCACTCTCTTAAATCCGTACATCAACTGCGGCTTAGAAATTGATCATGATTTGCACTCGGCGAAAAATTTAACTAGACAACTTAACGTAGCGTCGCGACTGGCGGGGCGAAGGGCTGCTCGGAAATGATCCAGTCCTCATTTTTGTCACAAAAGGTTTTGAGTGCCCATTCGCTGGGCAGCAGAGCCACTAGCCATCCGTTAGAGTCTCTAGCAAGTGCGGCACCGAGTGATAGAGACGGCCTTGTCTCCGGTGCGAGTGGATCGCCTTCTTTGGGTTTCAGCCAGCGGGCGAGTGACCAGTTTGCGGGCTCGATTCGTGTCTCGGCGGCATATTCACCTTCGAGTCGATACTGGAGGACCTCAAATTGCAGGGGGCCGACTGCGCCGAGCAGTGGGATTTGTGGTCCCTCGGTGTCGAGAAGTTGAAATTCGCTTGCGACCCCTTCCTTGAGGAGTTGTTGGAGTCCATCGCGGAAGCGCTTGTATTTCGCAGTGCTTTTGTTGTGCAAAAACGAAAAACACTCGGGTGCGAAGCGCGGGATCTCGTCGAAGGCGAGGCCGGGTGTTGATGCGAGCGTATCGCCGATGAGCAAATCATAATTTCCCACCAATCCCACCACATCGCCGGCGAAGGCATCGTCCACGGTCTCGCGTTCACGAGCGAAGAGCCGTTGTGAATTGGCGAGGCGGACTTTTTCACCCGTGCGACAGTTCACCACATCCATGTCGCGCTCAAATTTCCCAGAGACGATGCGGACGAATGCGATTCGGTCGCGGTGCTTGGGATTCATGTTCGCTTGGATTTTAAAGACAAAGGCCGAAAATTCTTCGGAGGCTGGGTCGATCGTGAATTCGCCGCTTTCGCGCGGCATCGGTGGAGGGGAGAGCTCGAGGAAACGGTCAAGCAACAGCTGCACGCCGAAGTTGTTTGCGGCGCTGCCAAAAAAGACGGGGGTCAGCTCGCCAGCAAGCACCTTTGTGAGATCGAAGTCAGCGCCGGCACCCTCTAACAGCTCTAGCTCATCACAAACCTGTTGATAGGTCGCTTCTTCCATGGCTGCCTTTACGCTTTCGTCGCCGATGCCCTTGACGCTGACGGGGGCACGGTAGGCTCCGTGGACCGTTCTTTCGAAAAGGTGCACTTGTTTTTGCTCGCGGTCATAGACTCCGCGGAATCTCGGACCATCGCCAAGTGGCCAGTTGACCGGGAATGCATGGATTCCGAGTACCGACTCGAGCTCGTCCAGCAGATCCATCGACGGCCGGGCCGGCCGGTCGAGCTTGTTCATGAATGTGAAGATCGGCACTCCTCGGCGGCGGCAGACCTCGAACAACTTACGCGTCTGGCTCTCGATGCCCTTGCCGGCATCCACCACCATTACAGCGGCATCTACGGCGGTCAGCACGCGGTAGGTGTCCTCCGAGAAATCTTTGTGTCCGGGGGTGTCGAGGATGTTGACGACGCAGTCCTTGTATTCGAATTGCAGGACGGTCGAGCTTACGGAAATCCCCCGTTGTTTTTCGAGATCCATCCAGTCCGAAGTGGTGGCGCGTTGGTTTTTCCGCGCCGTGACGCTGCCAGCGAGGTTGAGAGCGCCGCCATAGAGCAGAAATTTCTCCGTGAGCGTGGTTTTTCCAGCATCGGGGTGGGAAATAATGGCGAACGAGCGGCGGCGTTTCACCTCGCGTTGCAGCGCGGGTGAAGGGGTGGCGTAAGAAGAGATGGACATGAAAACGACCTCCATGACCTAAACCCCGCTTGCCGAGGGATCAAGTCCGGATCGGCGCGAAAGCCCAGACTTCGACCTATAATGGCGGGAATCGAGCATTTTTCATGTTGTGGCTTGACCCAGCCATTTCGTCCCGCCAGTCTCCCGACCCGCCGTTGCCCTAATGGCAGCGACGTGCCCAAATCGAACTAACCAAACGCCCGTTATGGCCGCGAAGATCTATACCACCAAGGACGCCCCGATCGTCTCACTGAAGAAGAAAACCCTCGCCGTGATCGGCTTTGGCTCACAAGGCCATGCCCACGCGCTTAACCTCAAGGACAGTGGCCTCAAGGTCATCATCGGACTCTATCCGAAGTCGAAGTCCCGCGAGGTTGCCAAGAAGCTCGGCTTCGAGGTCATGGACACGGCAGAAGCAGTGAAAGCTGCAGACGTGATCTTTGTGGCGACGCCCGACACCGTGATCCCTTCGGTTTATAATAAGGACATCGCTCCTAACCTCACCAAGGGCAAGACGCTGCTTTTCTCCCATGGTTTTGCCGTTCACTTCAAGACCATCACGGTTCCTTCGATTGTGGACGTGATTTTGGTGGCTCCCAAGGGCCCTGGTCACACCGTTCGTTCGCAATTTGTTGCGGGCAAAGGGGTTCCTGGCTTGATCGCGATTCATCAAGACGTGAGTGGCAAGGCCAAACAAACCGCGCTCGCTTGGGCCGGTGGCATTGGTTGTGCTCGTGCCGGGGTGTTCGAGACCAACTTCCGCGAAGAGACCGTGACCGACCTCTTTGGTGAGCAAGTCGTTCTTTGCGGTGGCACTACCGCCCTTGTTAAAGCGGGCTTTGAAGTGCTCGTTGAGGCTGGCTTCCAACCGGAAATGGCCTATTTCGAGTGCCTTCACGAGCTCAAGCTCATCGTGGACCTCATGAATGAGCAAGGCATCGCCGGTATGCGGTTCTCGATCTCCGAGACTGCCGAGTATGGCGACGTCACCGTTGGGCCGAAGATCATCGACGCTTCCGTCAAGAAGCGGATGGTCGCGCAACTCAAGGCCATTGAAAACGGCAAATTCGCCAAGGAGTGGACTGCTGAGTACGCATCTGGCAACAAGAATTTCAACGCGATCCGCAAGGCAGAAGCGGCTCATCCGATCGAGAAGGTCGGTGAAAAGCTTCGGTCTACCATGAGCTGGATCAAGTCGACCAAGATCAAGAAGGGCGCCAGCCAGGCGAGCTTCACTTCGTCCTCGAAGTGATCTGAGGCTCCACCGATTCAAGACGCCCGTTTCCTTTCGAGGAGGCGGGCGTTTTTCGTGGGTAGGGGTTGAGAGTTGGTGCGCATGAGGATTGCATTGCCGAGGAATCTGGCATAACCGTCTGCGTGAACGCAGTTACCTCATGATTCCGCCTCGCTTCTTTGCTGTCATTTTTTCTTTTGCTGCCGTCGCGTTGTTGGCGAGTTGCGCCAATCGCAAACCGGTGGTGACCTACACCAAGGATGGTAAGGTCGTGAATCCTTATCCGGCGGGCAGCTACGATCATTTTAAGACCGAATCTTCTTACCCGAAAACCTACTCGGTTTGGAAAAATGACGCCTTACTTGCACAAACAAATCCCGAGAATTCATGGGTTTTCATAAGCCTCGCGAAGCAACGGGGGTTGCTGATGAATGGAAATGATGTGGTGCTAGATTACCCAATTTGTTCGGGAGTCCCAAGCCGCCCCACTCCCGCGGGGACATTTTACGTCCTTGAGAAAGTGGTGGAAAAAAAGTCGAACAAGTACGGCAGGATTTATGATGCCGCGGGTGAACTCGTGAATGGAGATGCGGACACCAGCATGGACACCGTGCCTGAGGGTGGGCGTTTTGAGGGTGCGTCGATGCGCTACTGGATGCGCCTCACGCATGATGGAGTGGGCCACCACATTGGTCCAGTCAAACGCCGCCCAGCCTCACACGCCTGCATCCGTGGGCCAAGTCAAACCATGCCTTTGGTCTTCTCCAAGGTAAAGGATGGCACGCGCTTCATCATCCGGTGAAGACGTTAGAGTGATTTAGTTTTCCTACTCTTCGATGAATCGGTCGTGTCCGGCCTTCTTCATCTCCTTGATTGAGCCCACGATTTTGGCGACCTCGTCGAATTTACCGTCGAGAAATGCAACCTCGACTTCGCAAAACGTGACATAGAGTTTTCCGAGCATTCGGTGATACTCGGCGAGAGCCTTGGCCTTCGCGGGTCCATCGGGCATCGACTTTAGCATAGAAGGTGCCTCGAGAACACTTTTCAGAGTTGCGGCCTGTGCCTCGCGCGCTTTTGCGGCACCCTTGGCGGAATCCGTCTCGCTGCGGAATGCTTTGAACGCGTTGTTCATCGCTTCCATTTGCTTGCCAAGCGGCGACTGATCGGTCTCAGCGGCGAAAGATGGCGACGTCATGAGGCATGCGGCGAGGTAAGGAAGGATAAACTGATATTTCATGTGTCAATATTACGGCGCAAATTCCCGGGGATTTCCATCCCTAAGTTTGCAAATGTTTATTTCCACACTGGCCATGTTGGACGCCACACTGGCTGTGTTTATCGCGACGATGCATTCTGTTTCTCAGACAAATTCTATTTTCAAATCCATGTGAACGAGTGGAAAACATGCCACGTTTTCCACTCGGAAATCAGTTGCGACAGGGCAAATCGCTCGCCACAGTTCATGCATGACTCTGGAAATTTTTTCAAACGCATCGCTTGGCTTCTTACCGATGGGTTTTTCGCCGACTTACCTTGTGATCATCGGGGTTTCGATGCTCGCAAGCTGGTTGATCAGTGGCACGCTCAAGCGTCGTTTCACCGAATACTCGCAGATCCCGATCGGCATGACGGGAGCGCAAATCGCGGAAGCCATGCTTCGTCAGCATGGAATCACTGACGTCCAAGTGATCTGCACGCCAGGTCATCTCACCGACCACTACGACCCTACAAATAAAACGGTGAATCTCAGTGAGTCGGTTTACACGGTGAATTCGGTGGCTGCCGCTGCGGTGGCGGCTCACGAGTGTGGTCACGCCGTCCAGCACCAGCAGGCTTATCACTGGCTCGGGCTGCGCACGAAGCTGGTTCCTGCGGTCCAGTTTTCAAGCAAGATGCTCAACTGGTTGATGATGCTCGGACTCCTTGGCATCGGCCTTGCGCAAAGTCCAATGATGTTGTGGGCGTGGGTCATCCTTTTCGGCGTAACGACGATTTTTTCCGTGATCACCCTGCCTGTCGAATTTGATGCGAGCCGTCGGGCGCTTGCATGGATGGAAGGCAGTGGGGTGGCGGCGCGCATGGAGCACGAGAAAGCAAAGAACGCCTTGTTCTGGGCTGCCATGACGTACTTCGCCGCCGCCGTTGGATCGATTGCGCAGTTGGCCTATTTCTTGATGATGGCGCTCAATGGTCGGCGAAATGAGAATTGAACAAAGATTTTGTCGGATCGAAAGCGTTGGCAGATTTTCTAGCAGGCAAGAGGGCTGGCGAGCCGGATGATGGCGGGGTCGAGTTTGTACTTTGAGTCCGTGACCTGATGGATCGGCAAGTGACTGTAGCTCCCGTCGCGAAAGACCATGATTGAGTTTTTTTGTCCCGCATCGAGGGCATCGACGGCAGCTACGGCAAACTTATACCAAAACCCCCTAGTAATTGGACTTTAGTTCGGAGCGCCAGCGTTTACCTGATCGCGCATCCAACCGTGGATCATCAAGTGGACCTTGTCCGGGGTGGTCCAGCCTTTGGCTACCGCGATGAGATGATCCTCTAGCCGCTTGAGATTGCGGTAGAGCCGGTTGGTCGTCGGTGACTTGAGCAGGCGGCCGAATCCCTCCA
>Ga0164294_10002405_pt1 | contig 16886 bp, 14 predicted proteins | sample GEODES005metaG_FD_111479 | JGI IMG/M metagenome (GOLD analysis project Ga0164294, IMG submission 111479) | Oligotrophic lake water microbial communities from Sparkling Lake, Wisconsin, USA - GEODES005 metaG | ecosystem: Environmental > Aquatic > Freshwater > Lake | place: USA: Sparkling Lake...
CGCGAAACGCTGGCGCAGGAGTTTATCCGAACAGCCCGTGCCAAAGGAACTTCTGAAGCAGCGATTGTGTTTCGCCATTCCTTCAAGCTTGCCTGTCTGCCGGTGCTGAATTTCCTGGGGCCCACAGCCGCAGGACTCATGACTGGATCCATCATTACGGAGTCGGTTTTTCAGTTGCCAGGACTGGGACAGCACTTCGTCGGTGCAGCGGTCAATCGGGATTATGATTTGGCCATGGCGACTGCGGTGTTTTATGCCGCCTTGATCGTCGGATTTAATCTCATCGTGGATTTTCTTCAGGCGCTGCTTAACCCTCGTATCGGATTCAAAGCATGAGCAAAGCGCCCTCTCAGTCGCCGTGGCAGAAAGCTTGGCAGAGTCTCGTTCGCAACCCGCTGACCGTCGCTGCCATGCTGCTGCTGGCAGTGCTGGTTTTGCTTTGTTGCGTAGGTCCCGCCTTCTCTCCCTATGGCCCCAATGATCAGGATCTAGAATTGCATGCCACGAGTCCTAGCTTAGCTCACTGGTTGGGCACAGACTCACTGGGGAGAGATCTTGCTACACGCATTCTGCATGGGGGTCGCATTTCCATGCTGGTGGGGCTTTTGGCAACGGCTGTGGCCTCGATCATTGGTGTGGGTTATGGGCTCATTGCGGGACTTGCAGGCAAGCGTACGGATGCGGTCATGATGCGTATTGTGGACGTTTTGTATGCCTTTCCGTTCATCACCTTTGTCATCATTCTCGTGGTCATTTTTGGCCGCGAGTTTTGGTTGATCTTCATCGCCATCGGTGCGGTGGAATGGCTGACGATGGCGCGTGTGGTGCGTGGTCAGGTCCTCACGTTAAAAGGCTTAGACTATGTGCAGGCTGCCCGCGCTTGTGGAGCTGGATTCTGGCATATTTTAGGAAAACACATGCTGCCGAATGTGATGGGCTCGGTCATCATTTACGCTAGCCTCACAGTCCCCGGTGTGATGATGTTGGAGGCCACTCTAAGCTTTCTCGGACTCGGCATCCAGCCGCCAGACGCCAGCTGGGGCGTGCTCATCAGCGAAGGGGCCGCCAGCATGGCTGCTTATCCCTGGATGCTGATCGGCCCGAGTGTCTTCTTCAGCGCCACGCTGCTAGCACTGAATCTTGTTGGCGATGCCCTGCGTGACGCCTTAGATCCGAAGTCCGTGCGGCAATGAAACGTTCATCCGCTTCAAGTTGATGCTGGATTAAAGACCCAAGCCCGGAGGCAATCCCATGCCGCCAGTGAGCTTACCCATCTCGGCCGATTGAGTGTCCTTGACCTTCTTCTGCACTTGTTGCACAGCGGAAAGGACCAATTCTTGAAGCATGTCCACATCGCTGGGATCGACGACTTCTTTGGCAATCGTGATGCTGGTGATGTTGCCTTCGCCATTGGCTTTGGCGACGATCTTACCTCCAGCGACGCTGGCTTCAAAGGTGCGGGTGGCTAGCTCGGCCTGAGACTTTTGCATCTGGCTCTGCATTTGCTGCACCTGCTTCATCATTTTCTGAATGTTCATGGATGCTGAGAGTGAAATTAAGGTTCCCGTTGCTGGGAAGGCGCGTTGAGGAACTTCCGCACCTCTGTGCTGTAAGCATCAGGCGTGGGTTGCTGTCCGTGTTCTCGCGCGCCTTCAAACCAAGCATGAGTGCTTGGTGCATGACTGCCAGCTACACTGAGCAGGAGTTCCATCGTGATCGGGATTGGCTGTCCACTGTGGATCGCGGCGGACAACGTCATCTCTGCGGCGCGATCAAAGACCCATTTCAAATCAGCCCCTGAAAAGCCATGGGTAGCTTCCACGAGCGCTTCGACATCCAGGTTGGAGATCGGTTTGTCCTTGGCCAGCAGTGTAATGATTTGAGCCCGCGCTGGAGCATCTGGCGGCGGTGCAAAGATGGCCTGATCAAAGCGGCCTGGTCGGCGAAAAGCAGGGTCGAGTGACCATGGCTGATTGGTGGCACCAATGACGAGCACGCGTTGGTTCTCGCCTTTCATGCCATCCATTTCATGGAGAAACTGGTTCACCAGATTGCGCAGCTGGCTTTCGCGGACATTGCGACGGTCTTGGGCAAGTGAATCAAAGTCGTCGAAGACGAGCACGCAGGGCGCATTAGCCCGTGCCGTTTCAAAAATCTGATGCAAGTTCCGCTCCGTGCTGCCGAAGTAGGGATCAAAAATTTCATGTAGACCAACGGAAAGAAAATTGCAGGGTACTTCACCCGCGACCGCGCGCAGCACCAGCGTTTTGCCGCAGCCCGGAGGGCCGTAGATGAGAATACCACCGCCTGTACGCTTGCCGTAAGCTTTGTAGAGATCAGGATATTGCAGTGGATAGATGATCTTCAGCCGAATCTCTTCCTTCAGCTCCTCCATGCCACCGACATCGGCAAAGGTCACGCCAAAGCGATTCGGATCACCCGGCGTGTAGAAGGTCTCTGGGCGCCAATCATACGGAGGCTCTTCAAAGGGATCCTCATACGCTTCTTGCGTCTGCTGATCACCATCTTCAGGGCCTTCACTCATGCTGGCCTCAGGGGCAGGCGCAGGAGAGGTGCGGCGGGCATCACGGGCGGTGCGGCCGAGTTCACGCTCCAGAGCCGGATCACTCATCGTGCCGTCGATCATTGCTGCGCGATCAAAGTGCTCCAGCGCTTTGGCACGATCGCCTTCCGCCAGATTGACGCGACTGAGTAACAAATGAGCCTGAGCATTCTCCGGTTCTTGCAAAAGCACACGTTCAGCGCGTACTGCCGCACCTGAGGTTTCTCCCTGCATGAAGAGAACCTTGGCGATGCCCAAATGCGCATCTGTCTGCTGCGGATCTAGCTCCAGCACACGCTCGAAGCTTTCCCTTGCTTCATCTAGCAGAAGTTGCTCGAGGCAGGCTCGGCTATAAAGCAAAAGAAGAGAAATGTTATCGGGCGACTGTTCAATAGCGTCGCGAATGGCCTGGAGGGATGACATGCCTGGGTGGAAAGTAAATAAAACGAGTCTGATCTGTGCAACAGATGCTTTTAGGGAACTAACAGGGGCCGCGCACCCGCGCCAGAGATTTCTTTCGCATCTATGGCAGGTCGTGATTGAATGCGGGGACACTGACTGCTGTCATAAACCAGTCGATCTCTTCCATGAAACGCCGTCTTTTTCTCGCTTGCCTCTCTATTGTTGCTCCCATGCTGCAAGCTGCTGACGATCCAGCACCTTCAGCCGAGCACGTTTTGGGACTCGTCCGCCGCAGTTATGTTCTACAGGACCACAAAATGACGGGAAGGCTCCGAGACGACGATACGGGTCGGGAAGAACCTATGGAACTGACTTTGACCACCAGTGTCATGCGCTTCCTCTTCAAAAGTGCTCCGCCGGAGATCATTCACCTGGATCTGACCACCTCACCGGCCACGCTCTGGCAGGTCAAATCTGGCGGCAGCAGCAAGGTGCCTCTCAAGAATGCAGCAGATCCGGTGCGCGGCATGGATTTCAATTACGAGGATCTTTCGCTGAAGTTTATTTATTGGAAAAACGTCAAGATGCTGGATGCCAACGCAACCCTGACCTTGGCACGCGTCAAATGTTGGCAGATACGTGTCACTGCACCTGATACCAGTGGCCCTTATTACACGGTCGATCTCTGGGTGGAAAAAGAAAGTGGCGGTGTCGCCAAGATGGAAGCTTACAACAGGGTGAGTAAGATGGTGAAGCGCTTCCAAGTGACCAAGGTCCAAAAAGTCGATGGAGCCACGGTTTTGAAAGAAATGCGCGTCGAGTCCTTCAACCCTTTGAATGGCGATATCAAAGGCCGTACTTACATGACCTTAGACAAACCCACGAAGCAGGGTTGAGATCTCTGGGAACTCAAAACGATTGACGCTTCGGCCCCTGACTGAGTCTTGTCGAGTGAGTCAGGGCTTGATTTCCCCAAGCTGTCACATCCGGCAGATGAGAAGTTCACGCTCGTAGATGAGTTCTTTGGGGAGATGGGATTTGAGGTCGAGGAAGAGCTCTTCGTGAGAGAGAATCTCGGTCCGCCAGGCGGAGCGGTCGAATTTTTGCAGCTCTTCAAACTGATCTTTGCTGAATTTGAGGTCGGTCCAGTCGATGTCCTCATAGCGTGGCACCCAGCCGATGGGGGTCTCTTTGGACATGCCGTGACCGGTAGAGCGATCGACGATCCATTTGAGGATGCGCATGTTTTCACCAAAGCCAGGCCAGATGAATTTGCCGTCTTCGCCTTTGCGGAACCAGTTCACATGGAAGATGCGCGGGGTCTCGGTGAGGCGGCGCTGCATGGAGATCCAGTGGCGGAAGTAGTCGCCCATGTTATAGCCGCAGAAGGGTAGCATGGCCATGGGATCACGGCGGACTTTACCAAGGGTGCCAGCCGCAGCGGCGGTCATCTCGCTGCCCATGGTGGCTCCGGCATAGACGCCACCACTCCAGTTAAAGGCTTGGAAGATGAGGGGTAGGGTGGTGGCACGACGTCCACCAAAGATGATGGCGCTGATGGGCACGCCCTCGGGTTTTTCCCAGTCGGGGTCAATGGTGGGGCACTGGGAAGCTGGGGCGGTGAAACGCGAGTTCGGATGCGCGGCTTTGCTGCCTTTTTCCTTGGCGATCTCAGGTGTCCATTCGTTGCCTTGCCAGTCGGTGCATTTGGCCGGTGGGGTGTCGGTCATGCCTTCCCACCAGACTCCGCCTTCCGGGGTCAGGGCCACGTTGGTAAAGATCGTGTTCTTCCGCAGGGAAGCCATGGCGTTGGGGTTGGTCTTGTCGCTGGTGCCAGGGGCGACGCCAAAGAAGCCTGCTTCTGGATTGATGGCGTAGAGTCGGCCATCAGGTCCGGGTTTCAGCCAAGCGATGTCATCGCCCACGGTCCAGACTTTCCAGCCTTTTTTAGCGAAGTGATCGGGTGGGATCAGCATGGCGAAATTGGTCTTTCCACAGGCACTGGGGAAGGCTGCGGCGACATAGGTTTTTTTGCCCGTAGGATTCTCGACCCCAAGAATGAGCATGTGCTCAGCCATCCAGCCTTCATCTCGGGCCATGGCCGAAGCGATGCGCAGCGCAAAGCATTTTTTGCCGAGTAGGGCATTGCCGCCATAGCCTGAGCCATAGCTCCAAATTTCACGGGTTTCAGGGAAATGCACGATGTACTTCTCTTGGTTGCAGGGCCATGAGACATCCTTTTGACCTTTCTTCAAAGGTGCTCCGACGCTGTGCATGCAGGGCACGACACGCTGCTTTCCTTTGTCGATGATTTGGAAAACCTTCTTCCCAATGCGAGCCATGATGCGCATGTTAGCGACGGCATAGGCGGAGTCGGTAAGCTGCACTCCGATCTGGGCCATGGGCGAGTTCAGCGGTCCCATGCTGTAGGCCAGCACATACATGGTACGGCCTTTCATGCAGCCATCAAAGAGGCCTCGCAGCTTCTTTTTCATCTCAAAGGGGTCCATCCAGTTGTTGGTTGGCCCTGCACCGTCTTTGGAGTTGCTGCAAATGAAGGTGCGTTCCTCGACTCGGGCGACATCGCTAGGGTCAGACTTAGCGTAAAAGCAGCCTGGCCACGTTTTCTGATTCAGCTTGATGAAGGTGCCTGCGGCGACCATTTCATCGCACAGCTGATCGTATTCGGCTTTGGAACCGTCCACCCAGTGGATGCGGTCGGGTTTGCAGAGAGTGGCCATCTTTTTCACCCACTTCAGCAGGTTTGGATTGGTGCTCAGCGGAATGGAGGGATCGGTCTTAGAACTCATGGGTCGGTTGGAAAGTGCCAAGCAGTGCTAATACTGTGCCACATCTGCATCTTCCTTGGCTCACCTTCTTTAGCGAATCGATATTTAAGAACATTTTTGCCTTCTCTTGTGCCGAGCCTGCGAAGGCAGCGCCGCAAAGCCAAGAACTTTTTGACTGCTAGATCTCTGTTCCGGGTTCTGGCTCGGCTTTGAAGGTACCTGTGCCGACGAGGCGCTCAAAGATGGGGCTGGCCATGAGGGTGGTGATCACGGCCATGATGGCCAACATCGCGAAAATCTCAGCGGAGATGATGCCTTTTTGCAGGCCGATGTTGATAATGATTAACTCCATGAGACCGCGTGCATTCATGAGGACACCGATGCCCATGGCCTCGCGGTTGGAGATGCCTGAAGCGCGCGCGGCACCCCAGCAAGCCACGCCTTTACCCACAATGGCAGCGATCAGCACAGCCGCTGCCAGAAGCCAGAGATAACCGGTATTCAAAAGGCCTAGCCGTGTATTGAGGCCTGAGTAGGTGAAGAAAAGTGGCAAAATGAGTGCGACGGCCAGGGGCTGTGTCCGTTCGATGATGGTGCGATTAACGATGCCGCGTGGCATGGCCGAACCCATGATGAAGGCACCGAAAACCGCATGTAGCTCGATGTAGTCTGTCCACCAAGCCCCCAGGCACATGAGGGAAATAAAGAAGGCATACTCGCCGTCGCTGACCTTGCCTCGTGCTTCGATGCCCTTGGCATAACGCTCTAGGAGCGGGCGGATGATCATCTGGGCCACGAGCACGTAACCGATGCCACCACCGATGCTCAGCACGGCATGCGACATGTCTCCATTGAAGCTAGCCAGCACCAGAGCCAGCATGCCCCAGGCCGCGGCGTCATCAATGGCGCCTGCGCCGATGGCTACGGTGCCCATGGTCGTGCCAGCAAGGCCTTTGAAATGAATGATGCGGGCCAGCATGGGAAAGGCCGTGATGCACATGCTGGCTCCCATGAAGATCATGGCGTTCGTCTGAGACGTCGCCTTCGGGAAGAGCGTCGTGTGATTGTAGAAGAACCAGCCGACGGCTGCCCCGAGGATAAAGGGAGCAGCCATGCCTGCAAAAGACACAGCCATGGAACTGCCAAATCGTTTCTTGACGATGTCCATGCGGAACTCTAGGCCAACGATGAACATGTAGAGTGCCAGTCCAAGTTGGGACAATGGAAACAGCACCTTCATGGAGTCTGGCGGGAAGAGAGCCTTGGAGACATCAGGCAAAAAGGCTCCCATCAGTGAGGGTCCCATGCAGACGCCAGCGATCATTTCTGCCACGACCTGCGGCTGACCAAAGCGTGCGGCAATCATACCGACCACGCGGCAGACCATGAGGATGATGGCCAGTTGTAAAAAGAGCTGGATGGCGAGCTGGAGATTGGTCATGGGTCAGGTGATAGGCTAAGGCTGACAAAAGATCGGAAAAGAAGAGTCATGCGAAACAGGGCGACACTATGTTCCTTCACGCATTTTGTGTTAACACCAAAATAGAGTCTCGCGATAGTCTCAATCGCAGTTCGGCATCACGGCGAAGGAGGGACAGGGTTTGCCTAGTCTCCGTTTGGGCTTCTGTGCTTTGGTGCAAGAACGAAAGAGAAACTGAGTTTATGCCGATCTCACTTATGATGCAGCGTTTATTCTATTGTTTCTTTCTGTCCGTCCTTAGTTCTCTGGTTGCAGCTGAAAACCCCAACATTATTCTCATCAACATTGATGACTTGGGCTACGCTGACATCAGTCCCTTTGGGGGTAAGGTGCAGACGCCAAACTTGGATCGAATGGCGGCTGAGGGCATGAAACTGGCAAGTCATTATGCGGCTCCTGTATGCTCACCTTCACGTGCGGCGATGATGACGGGCTGTTATCCAAAGCGTGTCCTGCCAATCAGCGGTGTCCTTTTCCCATCGGCTGCCGTGGGATTGAATCCTGACGAAACCACGGTGGCTGAAGTGCTGAAGAAGCAGGGCTATCTCACCACCTGCATCGGCAAATGGCACTTGGGAGATCAGCCTGAATTTCTACCGACTGCCCAGGGGTTTGACAGTTACTTCGGCATTCCATATTCCAATGATATGGGCATGGCCTCGGAAGGCTCTAAAAGCAACGCAGGCGCACCCATCCGGAAAGGTAAATCGAAAGAGGGCGCTCAAAAAACGGTGGCAATTGACGAAACGGGATTGAAAGGAGATGCCCAGCCGCCGCTGCCGCTGGTCGATGCAGGCCAAGTGGTGGAACGCGTGAAAGCCGCTCAGCAGCATACCTTCACTCGTCGCTACACCGAACGTGCCGTGAGCTTTATCCGCGAGCATCAGAAGCAACCTTTTTTTATCTATCTGCCGCACAATGCTGTGCATTTCCCCGATTACCCACATCAGGATTTTATGGGTAAATCCGGTGTTAGCCTGCAGAAGGATTGGACCTTAGAAGTGGACTGGAGCGTTGGGCAAATTCTCGCGACATTGCGCGAATTGAAGCTGGACTCGAACACGCTGGTCATTTTCACCAGTGATAACGGAGGTCCAATCAATCAAGGGGCTGACAACACGCCTTTGCGTGGGGGTAAAGGCAGCACCTTAGAAGGTGGCATTCGAGTCTGCACACTGGCTTGGTGGCCTGGCAAGATTCAATCGGCATCAAGCACTGCGGCCATCACCAGTCATATGGATTGGCTGCCGACCTTTGCCTCCATGGCTGGAGCTGCCTTACCCGAGCGGGCTATGGATGGCGTAAACATTTCTCCGCTTTTGCTGGGGCAATCCGGTGCTCAAGGCCATGACGTCTTCTACTATTACCATGGCTTCAATCTTCAGGCCCTGCGTGCTGGAGCTTGGAAGCTGCACCTACAAAAAGGTGAACTCTACGATTTGGAGTCTGACATTGGGGAAACAAACAATCTCGCTAAGGGTCAGCCTGAGCAAGTGGCCAAACTTCGTGCTTTAGCCGAGGTGATGCTGCGTGATCTAGGAGATGGAACCGCCGATGCACCCGGCGTCAGAGATCTCGGCCGCGTGGCGAATCCGCAGCCCATGATTCACTCCGACGGTCATGTCCGTTCGGGGATGGATGGCGTGGCCAAGGTCTTGCCCTAAACGTGGCATTGATATTTTGATCAGCGCCCTCAGATGTCTTTAACCAATCAGCTTCGTTCTATGCGAGGACATCGGTGATCACGCTGCCTTTGTCGCCAACGGTGAAGGGGCGATTGCTCGGCGACATGACGACTTGATTGACGTCCATGCCCATGGCGTGACCGACAGTGGTATGGAAGTCTTGGATGGTGGTTTGTTTATCGGCCACGGCCATGCCGTCCTTATCACTGCTGCCATAGATGGTGCCGCCTTTGACCGGGCCTCCGGCAAGCAGGGTGCTGAATACTTTGGGGTGATGATCACGGCCATTGCGACTGTTGATCTTGGGTCCACGACCAAATTCAGAACAAAGAACAATCAGCGTGTTTTCCAGCAGGCCTTTGGCTTTGAGATCACTCAGCAGTGCTGAAAGGGCGGTGTCCAGAATGGTGCCGTGTTCTTCCATGCCTTCGTCGATGTCATTGTGCATGTCCCAGCTGCCATAGCTGACCTCGACAAAGCGGACGCCGCGCTCGATGAGGCGTCGCGCTAACATGCAGCCTTGGCCAAATTTGTTCATGCCATAGACCTCGCGCTCAGCAGCTTTTTCATCGGTCAGTTTGAAAGCGCTCAGATCTTCACTGCTCAGCAGTTTCAGCGTGTCGTCATAAAAATCGCTGTAGGCCTTGAGATTGGTGTCTTGGAATTTAGCGCGGAAGCCCGAGTCGAGTTTGTTGAGCAATGTCAGGCGTTGACTCATGACGTCTGCACTGGCTGAGAACTGAGCGTATTGCAGGCCTGATTCGGGATCGTGAATAGGTAGCGGACTGTAGGCGGCGGAGAAGAAGCCATTGCCATGTTCAGGACCACGATTCACACAGACGGAAGAGGGCAGATTTTTGCTGCTTTTCCCCAGAAGTTCCTGAGCCCAGGCTCCGAGAGCAGGGTGCTTGATGGTGCCGCGTTGTTCATAGCCGGTGCGCATGAGGTATTGACCCGAGGCATGCACGCCGGTTTTAGACGTCATGCTGCGGATGATGGCCAGCTTGTCGGAATGATCTTTGGCCAATGTCGGCAAATAACCACCAAGTTGATAACCAGCCTTGGTCTGAATCGGGTCGCCTGGCCCTTTGCTATCGCCAGTCTTCGGATCCAGAGTGTCGATGTGCGACATGCCGCCGATCATCTGCAGCCAGATGACATTTTTGGCTTTGCCAAAACCAGAGAGCTGTTTGTTATCCACTGGCGCAGCGGCCTCGGCTTTGAGCAAGTGTGGCAGCAGGGTGACGCCGAGTGTGGTTTGAGCGACCTGCTCAGCAAAGCGGCGACGGGAGATGGAATCAAGTGAACGAAGAGGGCTGTTCATGGCAGAAGAAGGGGCTGAAATTAAAAAGGCTTACTGCACAAAGACGAATTCGCGGCTGTTAAAGAGAACCCAGCAGAGATCGGCAGAGGTAAGTCCCGCGTCCAGAGACTGCTTGGCCTCAGTCATCTCACTGGTTGTGGGTTTGCGACTGAAGAAACTGAGATACAGGGAATCCACTTTATCCTCCGCTTTCGTCTGGCCCATGGCCGTGGCAAGCACGAGTGACTTGGGATCGGCGAGCACGTCCTGGGCCTCGCCATTCATGAGCATGAGGACCTGAGGCACGCTGCCCTCCTCACTATTGCTGTCAGCGATCTGGCGGTCGCTCTGGCCAAACATGCGCAGGAAATGACCGTCGCGCTCTGGCTGACGTAGTTCAGAGGCGCGGGCTAGAGCTAGGCCTTGCATCATTTCGGGTCGGGCAAATTCGCCTTCTTCATCAGAGGCCGCTGGGGCAGCCTGCATGGCTTTGTTTTTCTTTTTGTTACCTTTGCCCTTACCTTTGCCGAGGGTGCCGTTGGCTTCGCGCATCAGGCTTCCGATTTCGGTGATTTTCTCTTTGATGATGCCTACATTCACCTCGGTGGTGATGTTCATCGCCGTGCTGTAGGAGTCTGCGCGGTGAGCCTTAAAGCCGTCCACCTTATCGCCGATGGCGAGGGCCACGCAGGAGTCCCAAGCTTGCTCGGCGGTCATGCGGCGGAGAATGGGTCCAGGGAAATAGTAGGGCTCGCCCAGAGCCAGTTCGCGGGTCACGGCTTCGCGTTGGTAGGTCTGAGTATTGCAGATCAATCGTGTGAAAGCACGCAAATCGAATTTAAGGCGGACCATCTCTTTGGCCAAGTGCTGAAGCAGCAGTGGATTGCTGCAGGCATTGGGATCATCAAGGTCGGTGACAGGTTCTTTGAGGCCGACACCAAACATCAGCTTCCACATGCGATTGGCGATGGTCATGGCGAAGCGCGGATTCTCAGGGTTAGTCATCCAGTCTGCAAACACTTCGCGCAGGTGGCTATCGTCGTCGCCCTTCTTCATGGCCGTCTGGGCATCTTGATAGCAGCGCAGGCGATGATCATTGGCTGTCCAGGTGATCAGCTTCGGCGTGACTAAGTCGCCAGGTTTGGCGTCTTTGTATTTGTAGTCTTCAGGCAGTGTCTGATCGTTTTTCAGGCCGTCACTGATGCTCAGTTGATTGGCATACATGAGCTTGCGGGCGATCCCAAATTCCCTCGGGCTTAGCTCCTCGCGCAAGCCTTTGAGACCGTAATTGCCGGCTTTTTTGTTGTAAGTATCCGAAGAACCAAAGAAGGCGGCCATCTCAAAGAACTGCTTTTGAGTCCAATCCGCAAAGGGATGATCATGGCACTGCGCGCAGGATACATTGGCACCGAGGAAGGTGCTGAGTGTGAGACTCAAATTATCCAGTCTCATGCCGCGATCCCGCAGCAGGTAGCCCGTGGCACCATTCTCCAGCAATTTGCCATCAGCCACCATCAGATCCCGCACCACAGCATTCCAAGGACGATTCTCTGCGATCTGCTTCTTTAACCATTCTTGGTAAGTGAAGAACTTCGACTTCTGCGCGTCATCGGCGATCCGCAGCATATCGGAGAAATAGTTGTACATCCGTGAGCTGAAGCCATCGTCCTTGATCAGGGTATCAATTACGCTGGCTCGCTTCGAGCTGCTTGCATCGTTTAAAAAGCTGACCGTTTCTTCTCGCGTCGGGATTCGCCCGGCCAGATCCAGATAAACACGGCGAACGAATTGTTCGTCACTGGCGAGAGCGTTGGGTTTCTGGCCAGCATTCGTCAGGCCCATGAGAACGCCTTTGTCGATCACCGCTGCCGCTTGGGCCACATTGGGATCTTTCGGAATGCCCAAACCTTCAGGCTTCAGCGTTTGCGCCAGTTTCAGGTCCTCGGGCGCTAGTCGCTCCAGCGGGATGCGGTGAACGAAGCCATTCCGCGTTTGCAGATACACCTGACCGTTTTCCACACCGCGAAAAGTGGCCTCCACCGTGCGCCCAGAAGCATCCTTCCACTGGCGGAAATTGGCATTGCCATCAGGTGCCGTGGTTTGTGCCAGGAGCGGCAGGCTGGCCAAAGTGGTCAAAAAGAGGAAATGAAGCGCTTTCATGATGAGAAAAGTCTTGTCTGCCCCTGAAACGAAAAGCATAGGCTGAAGTTGCGCTTATTTGTAAAAACGGGCAGTCCTTAGCCATTCGGACGACTCCTCAAAAGTCCTATATGAGATTTTTTCCACCGCGCATTTGACAAAAGAACCTCATCGTCTAGTATTCGTCCCTTCAGCGAAAGCTGACTGGCTTTACAGCCAATGCACTCCTAGCTCAATGGATAGAGCATCTGACTACGGATCAGAAGGTTAGTGGTTCGAGTCCACTGGAGTGCACCACTCGCAATTAACGAGTGGTGAATTGCTCGCGGAGAACTTCACCTGAGTGAATGGGGTGGAGCGATTTCATGGCAGCGCCTTCAAACCCTCCGCTTTTGTCGCGTCCCGCTGGCGATTATCAAAGCTCAAGAAATCCGTGGCTCCGATTTCGAGGGCGCTGGCGATATGGATGAGGTCGAGACTGCGAGTGCCACTGGTGGCGGTGTGCTTTTGGGTGAGCGTGAGAGTTCGGGCAAGCATGGCTGCATGGTCAACTTGCACGATCTCGAAACGACCTGTGGCCACATCATCGGTGAAGTTTCGCCAGAGAAGGACGGCTTGTTCGGGGGTGATACGTGTATTTTTGACGGCGCGCTGAAAGGCATTGGCGATCTCGACAAGATGCCAGTCTGTCAATCGGACGGGCGGTGCCGCGAATGCGCAAGTTCCATCTGCACGGGCGGAGTCCGCTTCATTGAGGCTACTGTCTGCCGTGGCACTCATACGCCGCGATCTTCGTTCACGAGTGTCTGTGCGGTACCAGCAGGCAGCATCTGCTGCCCGAAGATAGATCGGCGGCGGGCGGCGAAGTCGGGCCAGCGCACGGGCTCAGAGGCGGGCTCTGTCGTGGCTACAACATCCTCCGGTGGCATGAGACGTGCGACGATTTTTCCCGCCTGCGTAATGACGACGGTTTCTCCATGCTGAACTAGGGCTACCCACGAAGGGAAGTCTTGGCCGATCTGCTGAAGTGTGGTGACGCTCATGCCCTGAGGATAAAGACCACCTGCAATGCTGGCAAGAGTGAAGTGTTGGCGATGCATCTTTGTCAGCCGGATGTTCACTGGTATCGCCATTCTGGGCGGTGATCGGCGAGCGGAGTCGGACCTGAATGGGTTGAGCCTTCGTCTGCTTTATCCCTAACAAAGGCCATCTTCCTGCTAGGATGGTCATCGGGGCGACGTTTGATGACTCTTCATGAAGCCCATCCTCACTCTTCTCTTGCTGACCAGCCTTGCTTTGGCGGCTGAAACACCGGTTAAAAAAGCCGCAGCTCCCAAAAAGGCGGCTCCAGCCAAAAAGGTCTATCCAAAGAATCCGACTCCAACGGCGGCCAATGTGCGGTATGGCGAGTTTGAGCGTGATGTGCTGGATTTTTGGCAGGCAAAGTCGGATAAGCCGACCCCGCTGCTTTTCTTCATCCATGGCGGTGGTTGGCAGGCCGGCGATAAAGCCGGGATTGCCGTTGAGCCGTATTTGAAGGAGGGGATTTCGGTCGTCTCGATCAATTACCGCTACATTTCTCAATCGCAGGAGGTCGTGCCACCGGTGAAGGCTCCGTTGCAGGATGCGGCACGGGCCTTGCAGTTCGTGCGCAGTCGCGCAGGCGAATGGAACATCGATAAGCAGCGCATCGGCGCCAGTGGCGGTTCTGCCGGCGCTTGCTCCAGTCTTTGGTTGGCCTTCCATCCCGACATGGCAGATGCCAAGAGCCGCGATCCGATCGCTCGCGAATCCACCCGCCTTTGGTGTGCAGCCGTTCTGGGTGCCCAGACGACCCTCGATCCTCAGCAGATGCGCGAGTGGACGCCGAACAGCAAGTATGGTGGCCATGCCTTCAGCAAGACTGGCGAGTTCAAGAACTTCGACGACTTCGTGGCAGCTCGGGAAAAGATCCTGCCATGGATCGCGGAATACTCCCCCTACGCGCTCGTGACCTCCGATGATCCAGCCATTTACCTCTTTTACAGTGGCCCTCCAGCCCTGGGAAAAGCTGAGAAAGATCCCACGCACACTGCCAACTTCGGCGTGAAACTTCAAGAGCATTGCAAGGCCAACGGCGTCGCCTGTGAGCTTTTCTATCCCGGCGTGACCGATGTGAAAATGAAAACAACCACTGAGTATCTGATCACGAAGCTCAAGGAAGGTCTGTGAATCCAGCGATCGAACTTCGAGTTTACGAAGAGGCGTCGTGAACTTGAATGAGGATATCGGTCTCATCGTTGGTAACTCAAAGCCAGTCTCTTCGCAGAAACGCTATGCTGCTCTCCTTCGGATAAGCCGTGGATTGACTGGTGGCGGGACATCCTTGCCGAAAGGGGTATTCCGTTTTGAAACTCATGAGCAATCAGATGCCTGGGAGACGCAGCACATTTTAGCTCGTCACACGGTTCCTCCATCGCCTCATCAAGGACCGGCGGGTCATGGTTTCGCAGTTGTAGTGCTCTAAAATGCGGCCGGAGGTGAGGATGTAGGGGAATTCTTGGCCGTTGGTTCTTTTACCTCTTTGGATGGCTCTTATGGGTGTTGAATCAGTTCAAAGCGATACCAGCGCGGGCCAGTCTGCCCGTCTGGAATGATGATTGAAAATTCTTTACTTAGCAGAGCAGTGCGCACTGCGTCTCTCTGCTCAATCCCCGTTCCATCACGCGTTAATGCGACCATGACGAGCTTGAACTCAATTTTGGTGGGGTCGATGCCTTCTACATTTTTCGTGGCGGAACGATCGATGCCTCGATCGTTGCGTGGCTCTTTCCAATTTGGTTTCCATGACTTTCCGTTCACGTAAGTTGACTTCTCCTGCCCTTCGTGACGACCAGGCTTGGCGTTCTCTCCATTGATCCAATAGATACCGTCTTTCTTAACTCGAAGCTCAGAGGGACCATCGATCAAGGCCTCGATCACGACTGTTTGCTCCCCTTTAGTCTCCGCCGCTTGAATTGCTGCCAATGAGGAAATGAGACACATCGCAATAAAGGAAACGCGGTAGATGAATAAAGTGCATTTCATGAGGTTTGGTCTTACAGTGGCGCTTAGAATGAAATGAATAGCTGGAATTCTATCCTGAAGTTCACACCCTTTCCATCATCCGCTTCTTCTTCGGCTTGCCAGCGCTGACGAATTCGACATCGGCGGCGATGACTTTGTATTCGGGGCAGAGGGTGTCGCCATCGCAGCCTTGGCCGGTGACGTTGTTCACCATGGCGTCGGGGAAGTGGAAGGTGGTGTAGAGGATGCCGGGTTGGACTTCATCGGTGACACGAGCTTCGAGCTCGACTTCACCGCGGGCGCTGAAGAGCTTCACTTGGTCACCAGTGCGGATGGATTTGCGCTGGGCATCGGCAGGATTGAGGGAGAGATAGTCCTGCACGACGATCTCGCCATTGCCGGTGCGGCGGGTCATGGTGCCGCAGTTGTAGTGCTCTAAAATGCGGCCGGTGGTGAGGATGAAGGGGAATTCCTTGCCGTTGGTCTTGAGCTCGGTGGACTCGATCCAGGGGAAGAAGTGGAATTTGCCAAGACCGCGTTTGAAGGACTCCTGATGCAGGATTTGCGTGTCGGTGCCGTCAGCGGCGATGGGCCATTGCTTGCCGTTGATGCTGAGATTTTCCCAGGTGGCACCTTGGAAGAAAGGCACGATTTGAGCGATCTCGGCCAGCACGCCATCGGGCGTGTAGTCTGGCTGTGGGAATCCAAAACGCTGCAGGACTTCGCACATGATTTGTCCATCCGGCTTGGTGCCGGAGAGGGGTTTGACAGCAGCATTCACGCGCTGCACCCGGCGCTCGGCATTGGTGAAGGTACCGCTCTTTTCCAGGAAGCTGGACGCGGGAAGGATGACATTGGCATACTTCGCGGTCTCGGTCATGAAGATCTCCTGCACGACGAGGAACTCCAGGCTTTCCATGGCATGACGGACATGATGCACGTCAGGATCGGTCTGCACGACGTCTTCGCCCATCAGCCAAAGGGCCTTCAATTTGCCTTCGATGGCGGCATCGAACATTTGCGGAATTTTCCAGCCGGGTTCGGTCGGTGATGGCATGCCGTAAAAGTCGGCGTAGCGCTTTTGCACGGTAACGTCATCCATTTCAAAATAGCCTGCGCCTTGATGCGGCTGGCAGCCCATGTCGGCGGCGCCCTGCACGTTGTTTTGACCACGCAATGGATTCACGCCAACGCCTGGACGACCGATATTGCCCGTCATCATGGCGAGGTTAGAGATAAGCATGACGGTCTTGGCTCCTTGCTCATGCTCGGTGACACCGAGTCCGTGGAAGCTCATGGCAGCCTCCGACGTGGCGTATTCCAGAGCAGCAGCGCGGACGAGTTCCTTGTCCACGCCGGTGATTTTTTCCAGTTCGTCGATATCGAGCTCGCGCAGGCCGGATTCAAAGGCGTCCCAGTTCTCGCAACGTTTGCGGACGAACTCGGTATCCACCAAGCCAGCATCCAGGATGAAGCGGGC
>Ga0164294_10002406_pt1 | contig 16877 bp, 12 predicted proteins | sample GEODES005metaG_FD_111479 | JGI IMG/M metagenome (GOLD analysis project Ga0164294, IMG submission 111479) | Oligotrophic lake water microbial communities from Sparkling Lake, Wisconsin, USA - GEODES005 metaG | ecosystem: Environmental > Aquatic > Freshwater > Lake | place: USA: Sparkling Lake...
GAAGACCCCTACGCCGACCAGGCCAAAGCCGGCCTCGGTGAAGAGCATCGCCTGGGCGCCGTAGCGGTCGGCCACCGCGCCGAGCACGAGGCCCAACCACCAGATCGGGAAGTTCGAGAGGCTGGCGAAGAGGTTGTACTTGGTGGCGGCGCTCGACGTGCCGATGGCCTCCAGCACCACCGCGGTGAAGGCGGCGTAGGCGAAGCCCACCACCAGCGAGTAGCTGAGGTTCCAGAAGACATACATCTCCACCACCTGCGGGCTCAGGGCCATGCCCGTCGCCACGGCCGCCATCAGCAAGCCGATGCCCGCGTAGGCCACGCGGGGCGAGAAGCGGTCGCAGAGCCAGCCGCCGATGAAGCAGCCGATCGCCGTCACCCCCGCGGCGAGGAAGCCCTGCAGCAGCGCCACCTCATCGGAGCCAGCCCCCCAAAGGCTGGCGATGCCCTCCTGGGTGAGGGCCCCGCTCGCAGCACCGGTGCCGATGGGCAGAAAGCAGAGGAAGGCGGCCAGCAGGCTCGGCCGGGCGGTGAAGAGGCCCTTGAGGTCGCCGAACACGCCCCAGGCGGCCTTGAGCGCACCGCCCTCGTGGACATGGGGCTTGACGTCGGGCACGAAGAGCAGGCCGCCGCAGCAGGCCAGGAAGAGGGCCCCCATGATGGCGCCGGCATGCCAGGGCTCGGAGACCCGCTCCAACAGGTAGAGCCCGATGCCGCCGCCAAGCCCGGCCCCGCCGAGGTTTCCGGCCTGAAACCAGGCGCTCACCCGCCCGCGCTCGGTGGGCAGGGTCACGGCCGCCAGGATGGCCTCGATGGCCATGCCGACGATGGAGTTGATCAGGCTGGCGACGGCGATCACTGTCAGCAGCAGGGGCAGGGTCTCCGGCGAGAGCGGAATCATCGACATCGCCAGCACACCCAGCGCCGAGGCGACGGTGCTGATGACGTACCAGCGCTTGGGCGTGAGGGTGACGTCGACGATGGGCGCCCACAGCCACTTGAGCCAGGCCGAGAGCAGGCTGGCCGCCGCCAAGGTGGCCCCCTCGGTGACCGAGAGCCCGCTGCGGGTGGCCAGGAAGGTGAGCGCCACCCCCACGAAGCCGCCCAGGGCACCAAAAGGCAGGTACAGCAGCGTCCAGACGATGGGGTGGGGCGCCTGGGCGGGGCCCGGCGCGGGGGCGGTGACCGTGGACATCAAAGCTCCAAGCCGGCGGTGCGAGGGCGCCAGCGGCCCGCTACTGTACTCCTCGCGACACCCCCGGAGACGCCATGTGGTCCTTGCTCTTGTTGCTGGCCTGTGGCTCCAAGGACACTGCCGATCGCGACGGCTACAGCCCGATCGATGACACGGCCCCCGGCCCCATCGACAGCGGCGGTGACAGCGCAACCGACAGCGCCGACAGCGGCACCACGGGCGAGCCCATCGTCTACACCGCGATCCCCGGGGCCAGCCTCGAGTGCGACAGCGCCACCACCGAGGCCTTGCTGGTCAGCGCTCCAGCCGCCGGCTCCCTGTCGGTGATTCACGCGGCCGCGATGTCAGGCTGCTGTCCTTCGGGCTTCTCAGCGGCGCTGGTGCAGGAGGACCCCGCCGTGCTCCGCCTGCGCGAGGCCCTGACGGTCGCCGAGGACCCCTGCGACTGCGTCTGTGCCCTCACCGCCCGCTACGGCGTGGTGGGATTGCCGGCCGGCCGGTGGACCGTGGAGGCCGGCCCCCAGTCGGTCGAGGTCGACGTGCCCTGATCCCTGTCCGGGGGCCCCGCAGAGTGGATAGGCAGCCGCATGTACACGCTCCTCCTCCGCCGCCCTGCTCCCCTCACCCCTGTTGAGATGGCCTCCTTGCCCGGCGGCTGCCTCGTCGTTCGCGGGGAGGGAGACATCGTCGCCCGCGCCGTGGTGAAGGCTCCCCTGCCCCAACTGCTGGCCCTGGCCGTGAAGATGGGCCGCGCCGCCCCCGACGCCCGCTTTGAGTTCCTCGAAGAGGGCGCTGTGGCCGAGGCCGCCAGCCCCCACCTGCCGCCGGTCGAGGCGCCCACCGCCCGCACGCCCTGGGAGCTCTTCGAGGCCGGCCAGGACGAGGCCGCCTACGCCCTGCTCGAGGGCAAGTCCCTCGACCCCGAGGGCCGCGACCGCGTGCGGGCCCTGATCCTCGGCACCCAGCCGGCCGACATCATCCGCGGCTGCCGGGTGGCCCGCATCACCGCCTGGAAGAGCATCGTGCAAAACATGCGCGGCCTCGTGCGCCACACCGATCCGCGGGTGCGGCTGGAGGTGGCCCTGGCGATGGGCGCCCTGGCCGGCCCGGTGATGGGCCCCGTGCTGCGCCCGCTGGGCGAAGACCCCAACCCCGAGGTCCAGAAGGCCGCCCAGGCCGCCCTCAAGGTCTGGGGGATGTAGAGCGTGTCGCTGATCCTGCCGCCCGGCGAGTCCATCACCCTCGACCGCCTCTGCGGCGACTGGAAGATCCACCAGCTCAAGGGCGGCCACCGCTTCAGCGCCGACGATCTGCTCACCGCCTGGATGGCCAGCGAGGCCGCCCCCAAGGCAGCCCGGCAGCTCGATCTGGGCGCCGGCATCGGCTCTGTGGGCCTGCTCAGCCTCTGGCGCCTGTCGGCCACCGCCACCCTCACCCAGATCGAGGCCCAGGCGCTGAGCCACGAGCTCTGCCGGATGACCGTGGCGCTCAACGGGCTCGGCGACCGGATCCGGAGCCGGCTGGGCGATCTGCGCGATCCAGCGATGCTCCCCCCCGAAGAGCACGGCAGCTACGATCTCGTCACCGGCAGCCCGCCCTACATCCCCCTGGGCAAGGGCGTGGTCTCGCCGCACCCCCAGCGGGCGGCCTGCCGGATGGAGCTGCGCGGCGACATCGCCGACTACGCCGCCACCGCCGCCCGGGCCCTCGCTCCCGACGGCACCTTTGTCTTCTGCCACGCCGCAGGCGATCCGCGCCCCGAGGCCGCCATCGCCCAGGCTGGCCTGCGCCTGCTGGCCCGCCAGGATGTCTTCTTTCGCCAGCGCCTGCCGCCCACCATCGCCCTCTTTCGCTGCGGCTGGCGCGGCGAGCGCGACGACCCGGCCCCCTTCGTCATCCGCGACGCCGCGGGCGACTGGACCGAGGCCTACCTCGCCCTCCGCGCGCAGATGGGCGGCCCGCCCAATCTTCAGCGCGAGACGTAGATGTCCATGTAGGCGCCGCCGGGGTTGTCGCCGGTGGTGCAGCTGGCGATGCCCTCCAGCGTGCCCACCCGAATCGTGGAGGTGCGCGACGACACGCTGATCGTGAAGTCGTAGCCGCCGACATAGGAGGTGGCGCTGCTGTAGTCGCTCACCGACAGGCTGCAGAGCGAGGAGCCCCAGTTGGCCGCCACGCCCCAGGTGCTCGATCCGAACTGAAAGCCGATGTTGTTGCAGCCGGTGAGCGAGGAGGGGTAGGTACAATGGGCGGTGACCGAGCCTGAATCATACACAAAGAGCGCCTTGGTGTAGGTGAAGCCCTCGCTGTTGTAGGCGGTGGTGTCGTAGCCGGTGCCGTAGACATAGGCGTTGTCTTTCACCCGCGTCCAGCCCCCACCGTACTTGCTCATCAGGCAGGTGTAGGTGCCGCGGGTGAGGGTGTAGCTGCCGTCGCCGCGGCTTGGGTTGTCGGCGTAGATCGCCGCACAGTCGGTGGCCGCACAGGAGGCCCCCGTGCCCATCACCCCATCGTCCACGCTGCCGTCGCAGTCATTGTCGAGGCCGTCACAGACCTCGGTGCTCGACAGCGAGAGGGCGGCGCTGCTGTCGTCGCAGTCGTCGTCGTTGTCGGCGTAGCCGGCGGGCTCCAGGCAGGCGGTGGTGGTGGGTGTGGTGCGCCCGTAGCCATCCCCATCGCCGTCGTAGTACCAGACCTCGCCATCGGTGAGCGAGCTGTCGTCGTCGTCGGTGAGGCCATCGCAGTCGTTGTCGACGGTGTCGCAGACCTCGGCCTCGCCGGGGTTGATGCTCAGGTCGGCGTCATCGCAGTCGCCGCCGCGCGAGACATGCCCCGCCGGGGCCACGCAATCCGCCACCGCCACCGCCGACCCGTAGCTGTCTCCGTCGCCGTCTTCGTACCAGACATAGGTGGCGATGCCCTCGTCGACGTTGCTGTCGCAGTCGTCATCGCGATCGTTACACTGTTCAGATGCACCGGGGTAGACATCCGCGGCGCTGTCGTCACAGTCGGTGTCGAGGGCGACATAGCCCGCCGGCTCCGCGCAGCTTGTGAGGCCAGCGGCGGGGTCGCCGAAGGTGTCGCCGTCGCCATCGTAGAACCAGTCGGCCGGGTCGATCACCGAGGGGTCGTCATCGTCGATGAGGCCGTCGCAGTCATTGTCGATGTAGTCGCAGCGCTCAAGCGCGTCGGGGGAGATCTCGGCCTGCTCGTCGTCGCAATCGCCCGGCTCGACGGCATAGCCGAAGGGCGGCGTGCAGGCCTCCACGGTGGAGGTGGACAGACCCCAGCCATCGCCGTCTACGTCGGCGTAAAAGGTGGACTCCACGCCTTCGTCTACGAGACCATCGCAATTGTTGTCGATCTCGTCGCAATACTCCTCGGCCCCGGGGAATGCGCTGGCGTCGTCGTCGTCGCAGTCATCGCCCTCGGCGACCCGCCCGGGGCCGGGCTCCTCGCAGGAGGCCTCACCGGTGGCGGGATCGCCGCGGCCGTCGCCGTCGGCGTCGGTGTACCAGATGGCGCCCAGGTCTTCGTCCACCTCGCCGTCGCAGTCGTTGTCGACCGCGTCGCAGACCTCCTCGGCGCCGGGACGCACATCGTCGCGGGCGTCGTCGCAGTCGGTGCCCGTGGGGACGGTGTTGGGCGGCTGGCTGCAAGCCTCGCTGGCGGCATCGGGGTCGCCAAAGCCGTCCCTGTCGCCGTCGGCGTACCACAGGGCGCTGACCCCTTCATCGACCTGGCCGTCGCAATTGTTGTCGATGGCGTCGCAGAGCTCCGGCGCGCCGGGGTGCACCGAGGACTCGCGGTCGTTGCAGTCCTCGCTCGCGAAGTAGCTGTCGCCATCGGCGTCCGCGTCGAGCCCCTCGCCGTCGGTGCCCCCACCCTCGGCGCCATCGCCCTTGTCGCCCGCGCAGGCGAGCAGGGTCAACAAGGAGAGGGAGAGCAGGGCGCGCATGGGGACCTCCGGCGATGGGCCCCGCCATGATACCTCAACTGGCCTTGCGCGCAGCGCGGACGGCGACATCCACCTCGGCGACCACCGCGCCAAAGTCGAGGGGCTTGATCCAGTGGGGCCGGTGGGTCTCGCGGAGAAAGCGCGCGACATCGGCGTTGAGCACGCCGCCGGTGATGAAGGTGAAGCGCTCGGCGAGGTCGGGGCGCCGGGCGCGCACGGCCTCGTAGACCTCCATGCCGTTGCGGTCGGGGATCATCAGATCGCAGAGGATGACGTCCCAGTCGCCGCCCAGGGCCTTGTCGGTGGCCTCGCGCCCCTTGTGACAGACCTCCACATCATGGCGCTGGAGAAACTGGGCGATGATGTCGGTGACATCGGGCTCATCATCGATCACCAGCACCCGCCCGCGCCGGCAGGCCGCCGCGGCGGGGGCGGCCTCGTCGACCGCCGGCCGGAGGGCCGCACAGGGCAGGCTCACCCGCATGCAGGTGCCCGCCGGGCCGGTCTCCACCAGCTCGACGGCGCCACCCATCCGTTGACAGAGGCTCTGACAGACAAAGAGCCCCAAGCCGGAGCCCTCCCCCACCGAGCGGACGGTGAAGAAGGGGTCGAAGATCCGCTCGATATGGGCCTCGGGGACGCCGCTGCCGCTGTCGGTGACCTCGATGGTGACCCGGCCCTGTCCGTCCACGCCGGTGCGCAGCCGGACGGTGTTGCGGTCGGGGGCGCCGGGCGGGATGGCGTAGGCGGCGTTGAGGAGCAGGTTGAGCACGATCTGGCCGGCCCAGGCCCGGTTGGCGATGGCCCGCGGCACCTCCACCCGCTCGCGCACGAAGCGGGCCCGGGGCTGAATCATGCGGGTGACCAGCGGCAGGGTGGCGTCGATCACCGCGTTGATGTCGACCGGCTCGATGTCGGCCTCGTCGGAGCGCGCGAAGGTCGACAGCTCGGTGACGATCGAACGCACCCGCTCCAGGCCTTCGCTGGCCCGCTCCACCCGCTGGGCCACGGCGGCCCGGTCGATCGGCCGGTCGGCCCGCTCCATCGCCCGGCGGATCAGCTCGATGTTGCCGATCACATAGGTGAGCGGGTTGTTGATCTCGTGGGAGAGCCCGGCCGCCATCGCGCCGATCGAGCTGAGCCGGTCGGCCACCCGCAGTTGGGCCTCCATCCGCCGGCGCTCGGAGAGGTCGCGCACCACCCGCAGCGACGCCGGCCGGCCGTCGAGGGTGACCGCCACCGGCGCGCTGGCCTCCACCGGGGCGAGACTGCCGTCGCTGCGCCGCAGCTCCAGCAGGCCGGCCCCCTCTGGCGCGCCGGGCAGGGCCTCTTGCCAGGGCAGCCCCGGCGAGAAGCGGCCGCCCAACAGCGCGATCAGCGCGGCGTTGGCGTACTCCAGGCGATCGTCGCGGAGCAGCGCCACCCCCACCGGCACCCGATCGAGCAGATCGCGCAGCTCGTCTTTGGAGCGGGCCAGTTGGGCGCGGGCCGCCTCGTCATCCTCGCGCAGCTCGATCTCCTCGGTGATGTCCTTGACCATCACCACCACCGGCGCCTCTTCGCGATCGAGGCCATGATCGTGGCCGGCCCAGGTGAGCGCGAAGACCCGCCGCTCGCCTTGGGGGCTGTCGAGGTCGCCCACGCTGAGCCCCACCGGCACGCGGGCGCCGCACTCGGCGCAGGGCGCGCCGTCGGGGGCGCCGGCCTCGCGAACGACCGCCCGCCACCAGTGGGCCACCGTGCCCCAGGGCCGGGCATGGTGGTGCATCGCCTCGCTCACGCTGATCAGCTCGTGATTGTGGCGCAGGCTCAGCACGCCGATCCCCACCGCCGCCGTGACATGCTCGATCGCCGCCACACGCTCCTGGGCCGCTGCCCCCTCGCGCAAGGCGGTGATGTCGGTCTGGGCGCCGACCATCAGCGTGGCCTCGCCGGCCTCACCGCGCTCGGCGAGGCCGCGACAGTAGACCCAGCGCCAGCGTCCATCGACATGGCCGATGCGGTACTCGATCTCCAGCGAGGGGGTGAAGCCGTTGAGGTGGGCCTCAAAGGCCCGCGAAAAGTGCTCGCGATCTTCGGGGTGGATGCGGCTCGCCCACTCGCCCTCCACCAGCGAGCGGCCGGCGTCGGGCTCGCCGAGCATCTGCAAAAAGCGGCCCGAGACCTCGATCTGCCCGGTGGGACGCCACTCCCAGATGCCATCGTCCACCGCCCGGCTGATGCGCTCCCATCGATCGCGGGCCACCTGCAGGGCCAGCAGGTCGGCCTCCCGCTGGGTCAACTCGGCCTCCAAGGCGGCGTGCAGGGCGGCGAGGCCCTGCTGCTGGGCCACGCTCTGCCGGTGCAGGCTGAGGGTGACGTAGGCGAAGACCAGCGCGCCCAGCACCAGCACGTTGAGCCCATTCCACAGGGTGCCCAGGCGCTGAGAGAGCGCCGAGTTCTGCTGGCGAACGGCGACCACCAGCTTGTCCAAGGCCGCGCTGATCTGCAAAAGGCCGGGCTCGGGGTTCTTGGGCTCGGCGGCGGCGGCGATGAGGCCGGCGCGGACCTCATCGAGGAGGGGAGCGGCGGGGATGGGGTCGAGGCCGGGCGGATCAGCCAGCCCGGCGACCACATGCGGCAGCAGCGAGCGGGCCTGCTTGTCGATCGCCTCGATCTGCAGCGCGTCATCGACGGGGGAGGCCCCCGAGCGCAGCTCGCCGACGATGCCCTGCAAGGCGCTCAGCTCGCGGGCCCAGGTGGCGCGCTGGATCACACCCTGCCGCGCTTGGTGGCCCACCACCACTGTCCACAAGGCCCAGATCGCGAAGAGATAGATCGCCCCCACCAGCACGGACCGCATCCAGCGTGGTGCGGGGGCCGATGGGGCCAAGGTGGAGCCTTGTTCACGCATGAACACAGTGTAGGCCGCCGGCTGGGCGCTGACAATGTGCGGGCCTCCCTTGTGACAACCTGCCGGGCCCTCGGCTACACTGCGGCCCTCTGCCCCTCCACGACCCCCTTCCCCAGGGATCTTGCGATGTCGACCCTCCCCCTGCGCCCCAGCGCCCTGCTCCTCCTGCTCACCGTGGTCGCCTGCAACAAGGGCGAGGTGGACACCGCGCAGGGGCGCACCGCCGAAGAGCCCCCCGCCTTGCTGGCGATGGATGATCCGGCGCCGGCCGCCTGGCTGGCCGCAGGGCCCAATACGGTCTCGGGGCGCTCGCGCTCGCTGTCGTCGGTGACGGTGAACGGCGTGGACATGACCCAGAACACCGACGCCGAGACCTGGAGCGGCGCGGTCACCCTGGATCGCGGCGTCTCGCTGCTCACCGCGGTCGGCACCGAGGAAGACGGCGACACCCTGCAGGCCTACGCGGGGGTGATCGCCGGGGAGTACGGTGACCCCGGCCTCTCCGTCGAAGACGCCATTGCCCTGCGGGTAAACGAGAGCGGCCTGCAAGAGCTGATGGGGCTCGTGAGCGGCTTCCTCACCGTCGACTTCCTGCGCGAGGCGGCCCTGGGGGCGAACCCGATCTTCAGCACCTCCTTCGCGGGGGTCGACATCGACGCCAACATCACGGATCTCGACTTTGGCGCGCCCGAGATCACCGCCGATCCGGTCAGCGACCGCATCGCGCTGTCGGTGGTGATCCCCGACTTCTCGATCTCGGCCGACATCGTCACCAGCTTCTTCACGGCGAGCCTCTTCGCCACGGCCAGCGCCGTGGAGATGGAAGGGGCGCTGGTCATCGACGCGGTCGACGGCGCGCTGTCGGTCGAGCTGATCGACACCGATCTGGGGCTCACCGACCTCGAGGTGGGCATCTCGGGCTGGGCGGACTGGCTCAACACGGCGATCTCCTTCATCGTCGGCCTCTTCGAGGAGAGCCTCGTGGGCTTCCTCTTGGAGCAGCTCGACGCCACCATCCCGCCCCTGCTCGACGATGCCCTCGCGGGGCTCGATCCCAGCTTCACCACCGAGCTGCTCGGCAAGGAGCTGACCCTGGAGGCGAGCTTCGCCGACGTGTCGATCGACACCAACGGCATCGCCATCCTGCTCGACGCCAACGTGACCGTGCCCAGCGAGAGCGGCTACACCTACGCCGGCTACCTGCTGGCCGAGGGCGGCGCCGCCGAGGTCTCCACGGCCCCCGACATCGGGGCGGCCCTCTCCGATGATCTGCTCAACCGGCTCTTCTTCGAGCTGTGGCGCGGCGGGATGCTGAAGCTCGCCATCACATCCGAAGAGCAGCCGGCGCTGGCCCTGCTCTTCACCAAGCTCAAGGCCACCGGCGGCACCATCGCCGTCGACGCGCGCCTGCCGCCGGTGATCGTCGAGAAGGACGGCGCCCTGCAGCTCCAGATCTGCGAGCTCGACACCCAGATCAGCACGCCCGACGGCGAGTTCGGCACCGAGCTGACCCTGGCCCTGTGCGCTTGGGTGGAGATCACGCCGGTGGTCGCCGATGGCGTGCTCTCCGTCGAGTTGGGCGACGCCGACTTCTCCATCGTCGTGCGCGACAGCAACTGGGGCACCAGCACCGAGGCCATCACCAACCTCGTCGCCGAGGCCTTGCCCGAAGAGACCGTCAAGCTGCTGCTCAACGCCGCCGTGTCGAGCGCCCTGCAGATCGAGCTGCCGGTGCTCTTTGGCCTCGCCTTTGAGTCGGGGACGGTCACCCGCGACGAGAGCGGCGTCCACACCGATGTGGCGATGGATGTCACCTATGTGGGTGAGGCGCCCTGACAGTCGGCGGCGAGGCTGAGGCGGTGGAGGCGGGCGGTGGGGGTGCCGGCCGTCTTGGGGTAGGCCGCCGGCGCTGGCGTGGACGGTGCGTTTGGCTTGGATGGGGCGGGTGAAGGAGAGGCCCGGGCGCGGGGGGGAGGGATTCGACAGGATGAACGCGGTCGGTTGGAGCTCGCTGCGGCAGGCTCCAGGGCGGTCACCGAGGTGTGCAAGGGGTTGGCACGGGTCTGCGCCTTGATCTGGGCTGATTCTGGGGAAAGGGCACGGCTCTCCGGCCCTGCGTGCACGGTGTGCTCCGCCCCTCGGACCTCGACGGGGTGCTCGTAATCGGGGGGTCTTCGTGCGCGCGACAGACCGGCGATCCCTCGCGAGGTCGCTCGGGTTCCGAGCACCACTGCCCGTAGCCGCATCGATTGTCCACACCGGGCGGGGGTCGCCGGCGACCAGGCCCATCCATCCACGGCGAACACCCACCGAAGCAATTCGGCCCATCCGAGGGGTTCCGGCTGACCGACCTCCGCTTTGCGACGGCGGCCATCGTACTTCACGCGCTTCAACGCCGCGCGAGTGGCCTGGTCCGCCTCTGTGGATGGCGGTCTACGGGGGAGTCGGTCCGCTTCATGGGGCTTCACTCCGGCGCGGGTTGCACAGCCGACGGCAACACATGCGCAGGCAACCCTCTCGACGGTGCAGAATCCGCAACGGCCCATGCGCCAGGCGCAATCGGCGACCGGCGTTGCGGCGTTACCACGCGACCAGCCGCGCGCCCCGCGCGTGCCCGCCATCCCCCTTCCCGCGCCGGCCCAACTGCGGGCCACCGCACCGAGGTTCCCCATGATCCCCCGCCAGACCGCCAAGGGCAACATCGAGGTCCACAGCTGGGAGACCGCCGCCTTCGACACCGCCGCCGGCCCCTCGCTCAACGAGATCCGCGTCACCGAAGCCTTCGTCGGTGACATCACCGGCACCGGCTCGGCCCGCATGCTGCAGACGCTGCGCGCCGACGGCTCGGCGAGCTTCGTCGCGGTGGAGCGGGTCGAGGGCACGCTCGACGGCCGCAAGGGCAGCTTCGTGCTGCAGGACGCGGGTACGCTGGTCGGCGCGCAGGTCGAGGGCAGCTGGTTCGTCGTGCCGGGCTCCGGCACCGGTGAGCTCGCCGGCCTTCGTGGCGAGGGCGGCTTCTCGGCCACGCTGGGTCAACACGCCAGCTACACCCTCACCTACTGGTTCGAATGACATGAGCGCCGAGCCCACGGTGACCGTGCTGGTCACCCGCGTGGTCGCCGCGGGCTGCGAGGCGGACTACGACGCGTGGGTCCACGGTGTCGGAGAAGCCGCCCGCACCTTCGCCGGGCACCAGGGACTGCACGCGGTGCGCCCCCTCCCCGGCTCGCAGGTGCGCACCCTCGTCTTTCGCTTCGCGACCGCGGCCGACCTCGCCGCGTGGGAGGCATCCCCCCTGCGCCGAGACTGGGTCGCGAGGGCCGACGCGCTCTGCTCCGACACCACCGTGCAGCGGCTCACCGGGCTCGAGGGTTGGTTCCCCTCACCTGATCCAGCCATCGGACCACCGCCCCGCTGGAAAATGGTGGTGGTCACCTTCGCGGTGGCCTTCCCGACGATCCAGTCCCTGCAATGGCTGCTGCTGCCGCGGCTCGATCCCTTGCCGGCGCCCGCCCGCGGCGCGGTGATCGGCCTCGCGATGGTGGTGTTCATGACCTACGTGGCGATGCCGATGGTCACCCGCCGCCTGTCGGGCTGGCTCTACGCGCCGCGCGCCGGCTGACCGGTCCCAGTCGGCGCCAACGTGCCCCTTGGGCCAAGGGCGCCCCGTCGACCGGCGGGCGGGCGTTGGCCTGCGGCCGCGCGCTGGCCGGGCTGGCGCGCGCGAGGCGGCGCCTGCGTGAAAAGTGGTGAATGTGCCCCCGCCCCCTCGCCGCGGTGTAGAGCCGTCGCGGCATCGTCTCGCTCCGCGCCCTCGGCGCCTTCCACGGCGGCCCCGGCACCGACTGGACCGCCGAGGCCCGCTACCTCCTCGCCCAGAAGGTGCTGCCCGCCGCCACCGTCAACCGCATCGTCCTGCTCGACCGCTTCGGCGCCCTCATCGGCAACACCGACCGCCACCATGGCAACCTCAGCTTCTTCTTCGAAGACGGCCGCCTGGGCGCGCTCTGCCCTGTCTACGACATGCTCCCCATGGGCCTCGCGCCCATCGGCATGGAAGCCCGCCCGCCCCGCCTCGATCTGCCCCAGCCCGACGCCGACGCGCCGAAGCTCTGGCAGCAAGCCACCGCCCTGGCCCGCACCTTCTGGGCGCGGGCCCAGGCCACCCCGGGGATCACCCCCGAGATGGCCGCCTTTGCCGTGGGTTGTCTGTCCACCCTGCAAGCGCGCTAAGCGCTCAGGGGGCACAGTCCAGGCAGCGGGCCAACGTCGGACATCGTAGACAGACAATAGGCCCCATCGTCGAGGCGGGTGAGCGCGACCTCGATGGCGGTGATCTCGGCCCGCAGCACCTGATCGAGGGCGTCCAGGAGCGGGTCTTCCACCGGCGGGGCCTCGTGAACGGAGGGCAAGCCCTGACGCAGGCTGGCCTCCCCCCGCGACGTCTGTTCTCGCAGCTCCCCGAGGGGGACAGACAGGACCGAGCAGCCACCGACGCTTCCAGGGCACCGGCCCCGGTGGACGGGGACGGAACGGGGCGGGGCGGGGCGGGGCGGGGCGACCGTGGCCGAGGGCGACCAAAAAAACCGCGGGGCTTGCGAGAGAACAGCACCAGCCGGCGTTGCTGGCAGTCGAAGCACTCCAGCCAGGCGAAGCCCACCGCTGGATCACCGCAGGAGGGATAATCTTGAAACTCGCGAGACACGAAATCTGGTACCGTGCGCTCGTGGCGAGCCAGCTCGATCGCGAGCAGCGGTAGTCCCTTCCGCACGATCGCGCGAAGCTGCGCTTTGCCAGTACCCCGCAGCTCGACCGTGATCGCCGTGGCCGGCGCCAAGAGCAAGCGCCGATCCGGTGAAAGATCGGCGTTTTACCACGCCTGATGGAGGTGGAAGGTGACGGACTCTCGTCACCTTCCGTCGCTGCGGTGCGACGGTCCGCGCCGCCTGAACCCCCGCCGCGAGCGCCACGACCAGAGGGTCGGTCCACGCCACAACGGAGGAGCGCGCAAGGCCTGCGACACTTGGACAGACCGGAGAGGGGGGTTCAGCGACGGTGGCGGAGCCGGCTGGCCTTCCATGAGAGGTCAGTCGACCCCGTCGGGTCGGCGCGGCGCCGGGGCGGCCTCAGTCGCCCCAGATCACCATGTCGCCGGCGGCCTGGCCGAGGTTGGCGGCGGCGGCGCAGGCCAGGGCCCGGCCGGAGGAGAGGCAGCCGCCGGTGCCGTCCAAGATCCCGGCGCCGTCGACCCCAGAGGTGGTGGCGGAGGGCTCGAAGAGGGCGGCGGGCAGGCCGGTGAGGCCGCCCATGCTGTCGGCGGCCCAGACCACGAGGTCGCTGCCCTCGCCGGCCAGGGCGATGGAGCGGATGGTGCCCGTGACGGCGACGGCGTGCTCGCAATTGTCGGGGGTGGCGAGGTCGCAGCGGCGGACGTTTCCGTTGGTCTCAATGGAGCTGCCGACGGGGCCGCCGATGTAGCCGACGTAGACGGCGCTGTCGTCGGGCGCCCAGGCGAGATCGATGGGGTTCTGGCTGGGGTTGAAAAAGCTGGCTTCGGTCAGCGTGTCGATGGCGGCGTAGGGGGAGGTGGTGGAGAGCAGGCGCACGTCGTCAGTGTCGGGGCAGACGACGGCGAGGATGGCGCCGTCGTGGCTGACCTCGAGGATCTGGTTGTTGGTCCCCGACCCGGTGTTCAGGCTGGCGATGATCCAACTGGCGTCGGGGGCGCCGCCGGCGAGCAGGTCGGTGAGGTCGATGACCAGCACCTCGCTGGTCGCGGGAGCGCCGGTGCCGCCCCAGATGCTGACGAAGGCGATGGTGTCGTCGTCGGTGACCGCGACCCCGTAGGCGCGCTCCGAGCCGCTGAGGCCGAGGTCGGCGGCGGTCAGCGTGTCGACCGGGACCAGCGTGTCGAGGTCGACGATCTCCAGGCCGGCCTCGGTGGTGATCAGGGCGTAGCGGGCGGTGTGGAGGTGGGCGATTTGACGGGGGGCGGCGCCGAGGACCACCCGGGTGATGCCGCCGGGGGCGCCGGCGTCGGTGGTGCTGGGATCGGCGTCCCAGTCGAGCTCGGCCTCGGCGCCCTCGATGAGCTCGAAGGCGGAGAGGGTGCCGCTGTTGGCGCCGACCAGGGCGAGGTCGCCGTAGGGGCCGCCGATGGCCGCAACCCGGGCGCTGTCGGAGGTGGGGAACACATCGCCGGGGCTGGCGGATGGGCCGGGGGCCATGGCGTTGAGGCCGGCGTGGGCACGCGCGAAGAGCGCGAGGCCGGGCGCGCTGCCGCGGGTGGTGACGGCCAACCGGCCGCTGCAGCCGCACCACTGCCCGGCGGCGGCGGCGTTGTTGCCGACGACGGCGCGGGTGCCGGTGTAGACGAACTCGGCGCTGGGCTCGACCAGCCCGCAGAGGGGCTCCCGATCGGTGTCGTAGTCGGTGGCGCTGGCGCCGATGCGGATGAAGGGACTGACCATCTGGGTGCACAGTCCGCAGGCGGCGGCGGCGTCCGTGGTCCCCTGGGCGACGGTTGCCTCGCGTTGGAGCTGCTCGAGGTCGGACGCGTTGAGGTCGAGGCAGCGGTCGGCGGCGTGGGATGTGGCGAAGCCGAGATGGAGGAGGGTGGCCCGATCGTCTGTGGAGCGCAGGCCCCAGGGCAGCTCGGGCTCCAGGTAGGCGGCGGGGGCGCTGCCGTCGATCAGCTCGCCACGCTCATAATGACTGTTCACCTCCGAGCCGAGGATCGGGAGCATGCCGCCCTCCGCGAGGTCGGTGTCGTCGGGCGCCTGGCGGGCGCGGAATTGGGCATGGCCAAAGTTGTGCAGGGTGTCCCTTTGGTACTGGGCGCGCTGGCTGGAGGTCAGGAGCTCGCCGCCAGAAAAAATGGCGCTGTAGGGGGTCAGGCTGCTGAGGAGGTCGGCGAATGCTGAGGGGATGAGGACGGGTGAGGTGAGCGGGGCGCTGCCAAGGAGGTGCAGGTTGAAGCCGGTGGCCACGGCGCGGTTGGTGGCGCGCTGGCCCCAGCAGGCGTCGCTCATGGGGTCGCGACTGAGATCGGCGAGGGCGTCGGTGGACTCCAGCATCAGGCCATGGCGTTGGTGGGTCTGTTCATAGACCTCCCGCATGCTGTTGATGGTGCAGCCGAGCAGGGCAGCGGTCTGCTCGGTATGGAGGGGGTTCTCGCCGTCCTCCAGGAAGGAGGCCCAGAACAGATCGCCGGCGCCATGGACCTCCGAGAGGTCGGTCTCGTCCAGGTACGTGACGTCCTCGTGGGGCGCACACATGGGGTCATCGGCGAAAGGGATGAGGGCCTTGGCGCCGTGGATGATGCCCGCGGTGGCGCCGATCACCTGGGCGGCGGCGAGGCCTTCGGGGTGGTCGGCCAGCTCGGGGCCCCCCCAGCGCTCCCACATATGCCCCATGGACCAGGCGTCCTGGAGGTAGTGCTGGCCGATCGCTTCCAGCACCATCGCCTCGGTCTCGCAGGCCAGCAGCACGGACTCGAAACGGTCGGCAGCGCCGGGTTGAGCTGCCTCCAGGCTGTCTTCCAGGGCGGCGCAGGCGGCGGCCCGGTCCAGCGCCAGGAGGTGGTAGTGCTCGTAGAAACGCCGGGACTGGGGCACGAAGTGGGAGGAGTTGAGGGCGCCCATGTGGGTGGTGAACTGGTGGCAGCGCTCGAAGTCGGTGTCGCTGTAGGGGTCGCAGCCTTCGTTGCCGGTCACCCAGTCGGTGAGTGAGTAGGAAAAGTCCGGCAGGGCGGCGAATTCTGGCACCGACATGGTTCGGGTGCGGGTGCGCTCCGCGCCGAAGTCCACGGGCTTGACGCTGTCGTAGGTGAGGCCGGTCGCTTCTCCCGTCAGGGTCAGGTCCTGGGCGAAGGTGCGCAGCGAGAAGTCATCGCCGAGGCGGCTGGGCAGGCCCGACCGGGCGAGTGCATCCGCGAAGATGACGCCATGTTCGCTCTCTTCGTTGTTCCACCGGTTGCGAGGCGGCTGGTAGCCATCTTTACACTTCGTCCCGTCGGGGAGGTGGCAGAAGGAGTCGAAGGCGCCCGCGGTAGACAGGAGTGCGGACAAAAACAGGATCATTCGCCCTCCCAGGCGTCATAGCCGGGCATGCAGGAGCCCGCGGCGAGGATGGCCATCGAGGCGGCGGCGGCGGACGCCTGGCCCTCGGCGCGGAGCGTGGCGTAGCGGGCGCCGCAAGAGGCGTCGCAGCAGGCGGTGGCCTCTTCCCAGGGGGTGGTGGTGGCGCAGAATGGGACGTTGGCGAAGCAGCCCGGCAGGTTGCGAACGCCCGGCTCGTAGCAGGCAAGCATCAACGAGAGGCAGGAGCCGGCCGCGGTGACTGGATCGCGGCGGGAAATGTCGGCGATGAGAGAGACATCCGCCGAGGTAGACAGGACGTAGCCGCCGGTGGTCGGGTCGACGGGGAGATCGAGGCCGACGAGGTCGTCGCGCGAGGGGGCCGTCCAGGTGCCGCTGTAGATGGGCGTGTCTTCGTCGGCGTCGGCGTCGGCGTCGGCGTCGGCGTCGGCGTCCGTGTCGGCGTCGGCATCCGTGTCGGTGTCGGTGTCCGCATCGGCGTCGGCGTCGGTGGGATCGGGCTGGCTCTTGGAGGTGGACGACGGCGGGTCGCCGCAGCCGGCGGCGATGAGCAGCGCCCAGAGCGCGAGGCGGGACATGGCGGGCTCCCAGGTGGCGGGGAGCGATTAACGAAGGGAGGCGCCACCGTCGACTGGAAGGAAGGCCGCCGGGGGACTGGCGCTGGGAAGGGGAGGACGAAGGCAGAGAAGGCAGCGGAAAATCGGGTCAAGAGGGTCGTCGGGGCCGCGCACGC
>Ga0164294_10002408_pt1 | contig 16872 bp, 16 predicted proteins | sample GEODES005metaG_FD_111479 | JGI IMG/M metagenome (GOLD analysis project Ga0164294, IMG submission 111479) | Oligotrophic lake water microbial communities from Sparkling Lake, Wisconsin, USA - GEODES005 metaG | ecosystem: Environmental > Aquatic > Freshwater > Lake | place: USA: Sparkling Lake...
CCAATCAAATCAATCACTTGCGCGCGTAACTGTCGAAGACCGGTTAACCGGCTGTGTGAACCCCCGTCCAAGCGTCTTGCTCTGGCTGGACACTGTTGCTTTGCCTGTGGGCTTTGGCCTCAGAGAGGATGCGCCTTTGCATCAGCACTTGCTGCGCGCCATGGATGTGATCGATGAACGCCATGAAGCTTTGCGTGACCGCATGGCGCTGCTCATGAGCCCACAGATCGATCAAGACTGGTCTTTGGTTTTCTATGACCTGACCACCGTGCAGGCCGCAGGCATGTCTGAGGTTCAGGGTGATGTCAGTGTGCACTGCAAAGCCAATATTGACTGATCTAGCGCCAGTTTATGTTGTCTTGGTGCAAGCGACCGGTGGACTGCCTATTGTTCACCAAGTACCTTCGGGCAATACGGCCGAGGCGCATACATTGCTGTTCATGATTCGGGTATTGGTTGCATGCTACCCGCTCAAGCGCGTGGTGTTGGTACCCGACAGGAGGTTGCTGAGTTTGTCCAATCTGGATGAGTTGGCGCTGCTGCAAGACACGCTGCAGGCTGAAAAGGTCACGGTCCGGCTGTCGTACATCTTGGCGGTCCCAGCGGCCCGCTATGGCGAGTTTGCGCATTGCCTGCGCTTGATGGCCAAAGCGCAGGAGCGGCAAACTTAACGCCCAGGATGCGGGACAAAAAAGACGCGGGCGCCCATTGCCAGACTCCGGCGCCAAGGCACGCCCGTACCACCCAGCCCAAGAAGCGGACAGGGCCAACCTGATCTGGGTGAATTCGAAACACGCGGGATTCAGCTTTTCTGTGAACGAGGTGCGTCAGCGTTATTTGGAGTTGCTTGACGGCAAGTAGCTGCTGGTGACCCATAAGGACTCGTCTCAGGCGCAGTTGGTGGCGCACCACAAACGCCTGGTCGATGTTCAACGTGGCTTCAGCTTCCTTAAATCAGACATGGAAATTGAACCCGTGCAGAACCGCTTGTCCCAGCGCATTCGGGCCCATGCAATGGTGTGCTTTGTGGCGCTGGTGGTCTGCAGGGTGATGCGCATGCGGCAGGAAGCGAGTTAGCGCGAGGAGTTGCCTAACGGCGACTGAATCAACTCAGACGCATTCAACATCAAAGGTCCAAAGTTCAAGATGGATGCAAGTTCAGCGGACTGGCGGAACTTAACGCAGTGCAACAGTCGCGTCTCTCGGCATTGAAGCTTGCTGTTCCAAACCCGGGGCCATGCAAAACCCGCATTTCTAGTCTGCGCATTAAAACGAGAATTCAATGGAATCAACCCGTGACGTTCGCGCACTGTCAAAGCCCAAAGCCCCGCAGCAAAGGTTTTCTAATACAATGAAAAATTGCCAAAGCGCTTTGAATTCGCTTAACAAGAGAAGTCATACCGCATGTCTGAAGAATATCTGAAAACTGACCCAAATTTGAATAATCGACCTTGGTATTTGGCCTATACCAAACCCCGGCTTGAAAACATCGCTAAAGATAATCTGGCACAACAAGGTTTTGAGGTTTTTTTGCCATTATTCAAAAAATTCAAAAAAACAGAAACTGGCTTGATCAGTTTTTTTGAACCCATGTTCCCTAGGTATTTGTTTTTTCGACCCTCTCACGATGGTCAAAGCATTACCACGGTTCGATCTACCAAGGGAGTCAATAATTTGGTGCGTTTTGGGTTTGAGCCTGCAGTGCTGCAAGACAGCATGATCCAAGAGATTCTCTCGCTGGAGCAAACCCGAAATCAGATAAGCGTACAAGAAGCCAGTCCCTTCAAAGTGGACCAGGCGGTCAAACTCAAGCACAATGCATTGCACAATGTGCAGGGTTTGGTTCACAGTGTGGGCAGCAAGCGGATAGCCGTTTTGCTGGAAATCCTGGGCCGCCCCACTGTTGTGCAAGTGGAGCACCATCAGTTAGAGGTTATTTGAGTTTTGAGTCAACCCGACAACACCACCGCTGGCACACTCCCACGCCACGTGGCAATCATCATGGATGGCAACCGCCGTTGGGCCAAGCAACGCTTCATGCCCACCGCCTTGGGACATGCTGCAGGTGCTAAACGTGTGCGCGAGATCGTCAAAGCCTGCGCCGATTCGAACATCCCGTACCTGAGTTTGTTTGCCTTCAGCACAGAAAACTGGAAGCGCCCAGCCGACGAAGTCGCCGGCCTGATGAGTCTGTTCATGACTTATCTGCAAAAAGAAGTCGACAGCATGAACGCCAATGGTGTACGCCTGCGCGTTGTGGGCGACATTCGCCGTTTTGATGGGAAGCTGCAAACCCTGATCGCGAAAGCTCAAGCCGACACCTCCAACAACAAGCGCATCACTCTCACAGTAGCGGCCAATTATGGTGGTCGCTGGGATGTGTTGCAGGCCGTTCGGGCTTGGCAACATGCACACCAAGGGCAAGACCTTCGCCACATGAGCGAAGAAGCACTGGCCCCCTACCTGAGCACCGCCTATGCACCCGAAGTGGACTTGCTTATACGCACTGGCGGCGAATCGCGGATCAGTAATTTCATGCTCTGGCAGTCGGCCTATGCCGAAATGTTCTTTACCAATGATTTGTGGCCTGAGTTCACCCCTGAGCGATTGCAACAGGCTGTCAAATGGTTTGGCGAGCGCGATAGACGCTTTGGCTCCTCTGCGCGGCTTTGAGTGAGCCTGGGACTGTTTATCCGCTCTGGTAAATTCACATCCACCTGGCCCACAGGTGCGGGCCTAGAACCAGCAACCCGACCAAGGCCGCGCAAAAACTGCACAGCAACACGCCGGTTGCTGCTACATCCTTGGCGTCGCGTGCCAAGGCGTTCCATTCGGGTTCTGCCAAATTCACGGCAAGCTCGACTGCCGTGTTCAAGGCCTCTGCACCGAGCACCAAGCCCATGGCCAGCACAAGTGCCGCCCATTCACCCGCACTGATGCCCAGCCACCAGCCCATGCCGGTAACTGCCCAGGCCAACAAACAATGTATGCGCGCATTAGGCTGACCCCACAGCACCCGCATACCCCGCAAGGCATGGCCAAACGAGGCCATGCGCGAGACCGATCGGGGCGTCCTAAACTTGTCCATACCGCTCAAAAAGTACGCTGCCAACCCATCCCGAAACCACCGGGTGTACGCAGCAAAGACAACTGTCCGCCCTTCAAAGGCTCGGCCAGGTAACTGGCCGTCACGTAACCCAAGGCCCCACCAGCAAAGACGTCTTGCCAATGGTGCATGTTGGCCTGCACACGGGCGATACCCGTCAGACCGGCTGCTGCATACAGCCACGGTGTGAATGGCGACAATTCGGCGCCATAACGCTTGTCGATATAGCGCACCCCTGCAAAAGCCAAAGCGGTATGTCCCGAAGGAAAGCTCTTGTTGTCAGACCCATCGGGTCGCGCGGCGTGGATGCTATTTTTCAGCACGGAGGCCGCGACAAAGGTCAGGCCAAGCGAATAAGCCAATTGTTGGGCCCCTTCACTGTCCTCCTGCTTCCAGGTCATACCCGCGGCCAAGGCCGGCAAGCCCACCGCCAGTAAATCAGAGGCTGAATTCCAGCTGTTTGTCCCGCCCGCCCAAGCTGGTTGGATGGCGCCCATGGTCAGCATGAAGGCAAAGAGGAAAAAAAGGATTTGAGGTTTCATGGATAATTTTCAAATATAGAAAATATGATTTTAAGGTTGTCGGTTTTATGCAGTTCAAATTATTGCTCAACATTTTCAGCCTGTGCGCATCCAGCGTCTTCGCCCAGTCTGACACCTCGGCCAGTGTGCCCTTCAACCCTACCTGGCAAGCGCGTCATCAACTTCAACTGTTGGTGGACCACGCCGGTTTACAAATCACCACAAGCCATTGGCCGTTGCCGGCTGCGGCGCTGCAACAAGCCCTGATTGCTCTGGGCCAGCTCACGCCAGAGCAAACAGCCGGCCAAGAATTTGTGCTGCGGGAACTGCAAAACAGTTTGAGTCGGGGTAAGGCTCGCATTCAATTGCGCAGCGCCACCGAAGGTCTGCCTGGCTATGGCGACAACTACACCCCGGGTAGTTCAGGGCAAATGGTCAGCCCTGCCGGCAGCTGGGCCAGCGCAGACAGTGCTTTCAGCCTGGCTGGCCGTGCTGGCGTCAAAATCGAAGAAATGTCCAACTCCTTGTCTGGCCCCACTCATGGCTTTGGGACCGAAGGCCAAGGACAACTGCGCCTTGAAGACTCAGCCGCTGTGATGGGTTGGGGCGGCTGGAATTTTCAGGCTTTTGCCCATCGCAACTGGTGGGGCCCTGGCTGGCAGTCCAGCATGATCAGTGGCAGCAACAACCCCGCCTGGCAAGGCCTGGGCATGCAACGCAGCAGCGTCATGTCATCGGTCTCACCCTCCTTGGCCTGGATGGGGCCTTGGAGTCTTGATCTTTTTATAGCCATGGCCCAAGACCCCCGGGTGGGCCCCCAGCAAGCGCAGGGTTTTTTGTACTCGGGCGCGCGCTTGACCCTGCACCCGCAGCCGTGGCTTGAAATGGGTCTCAGCCGAGCCTTCCAAATGGGCGGGGCAGGGCGACCCAGCGACTTTAAAACCTTTGCCAAAGCCTTCTTCGGTCAAGAGGTCAACAAAGAATTAACCGACAGCTTTGTGGACAGCAGCAACCAGTTGGCCGGCTATGACCTGCGCCTGCGCTGCCCCAGCCAGCCCAGGCGTGACTGGCAATGTGCGCTGTACGGCCAATGGATGGGCGAAGACTCAGCAGGCAAGCCCATCCCTTTGCCATCGCGCTTCATGAGTCTTTGGGGTCTAGAGACCACCTACGCGCAGGGTCGCTATCGCGCCTATGCCGAATACATCAATGCCAATATCGACTCCATACCCTGGGCCGGTCCAGCCAATTCCGGTGGGGGGTATGTCAACGGGGTCTATAACCAAGGCTATACCCAGGGTGGCCGTTGGGCAGGTACGGCGGCGGGTTCGGGCTCACGTGTTTTCACCCTGGGCTGGATGGACACGCAAACAGGCCTGCAACTTAAAGCGCACACCGGCACCGTGCCTGTCAGTTTGGGAGCGTTCGACCCTCTGCACAGCCCCGTTGCGGGTGCACCACACGGCCAGTTGCGAGGTCTATCGGCAAGCCAAGACTGGCAGTGGAAGGGTCTGACGCTCTCACCCGAAGCCTCTTGGGTCCATCTGTCTCAAGGCCAAGACACGGGCGGGAACCGTAAAAACAAACTTCGTTTGGGTCTGACCTTGCAAGTTCCTTTGTTGCGTAAATAAACCGTCAAGCTGCACGATGTGCGGGTATCGGCATTTGCTTCCAAATTAAATATCTTTAATTAATACATAAGAATACTTTTTTGTTTTTGGAATACATCAACTTAAACTAATCCGAAGTAAAATTATTTGGATTCAGTCAAGCCTGTATTTCCTTGAATTAAATGTTCGAAACCATGATTTTCCGGGATTAAACCTGAATCCATAACCGCACTCTTCATGCCCAACATGCATCCCAATTTTTTTCATTTGATTCGATTGACCTTGCTGGTGGGCGCAGCGGTTTTAGCTGTTCAGTCGCATGCCCAAATTCAGGCCTTTCAGCCCCAGACCGCCGTAGGTTCAGGTGTCTTTGGCGCTGTCCCTTCAAGCTTGTCGTTGGGCGGGACTGTCCCTTTAGGCGCACCGTTGGGCGGAGCTGCACCCCCACCTGTGATGGTGCAGCGGCCTGATGCTTCAGTGGTTGACGCTCCTCGGACCTTATCCGTCAAACCCCCCAAGCCCCAGGTCCCCAGCCAGTTCCAGCGCTTTGTGCAAGAGGGTACTGGCCGCCTGCTGCCGAATTATGGTTCTGAGCTTTTTGAAAACCCACAGGCCTACACCGCCGATGTTGCCGTACCCGCACCCTCCGACTACATACTGAGCGCGGGCGACGAAGTGCGTGTACAAATATGGGGTTCGGTGGACTATGCGGGCACCCACACGCTGGACCGAAGCGGGCAAATCAACCTGCCCAAGGTGGGCACCATAGCGCTGGCCGGCACGCAGGTCAAAGACCTCGAGGCCGTGTTGCGCAAGCACGTGGGCACGGTGTTCAACAACATCAGCCTCAATGCCAACCTGGGGCGCTTGCGTGGCATCACGGTGTATGTGGTGGGCCAGGCCCAGCAGCCCGGCACCTACAACCTGAGCAGCCTGAGCACCCTGGTCAACGCCTTGTTTGCCAGCGGCGGGCCCACCGCCAATGGCAGCATGCGCAATATCCAGATCAAGCGCGCAGGAAAAACTGTCACCACCTTTGACTTGTATGATTTCATCTCTAAAGGAGACAAAACCAAAGACGTTTCCTTGCAATCCGGTGACGTCATTACCATTCCACCCGCTGGCCACCGTGTGGCCGTCACAGGTGCGTGGGATTACGCTGCCATTTATGAGCTGACCGCTCAAACCCGCCTGCAAGATATTTTGGCTTTGGGCGGTGGATTGCCCAGTTTGGTCAGCACCCAGCGGGCTGTCATCGAGCGGATCAGCCCTCAAAGCGCCCAACCTCGCTTTGTTCAAGATCTGGTGCTCAATGCGCAAGGCTTGGACCAGGCACTCAAAGATGGAGACGTGGTCACCCTGCTGCCCATCAGCCCTGCGATTGCCAATGCCGTCACGCTGCAAGGCAACGTGGCACAACCTCTGCGCCACGCCTGGCGGGAAGGCATGCGCGTGCAAGACCTGGTCCCCGACCGCGATGCGCTTATCACCCCCGACTACTACAAACGCATAAACAAGTTGGTTCAAATCCTTGAAAATGACAAACCTAAAGACACCAAAGAAGCCGGCAGCAAGTTGAACGAAAGACTGCGATTTTTGGTTGACCAGGTCAACTGGGACTACGCAGTGATCGAACGCATGGACAAACACCTGCTTCGCCAGGAACTTTTGCCCTTCAATTTGGGCAAGGCCGTCTTCAACCAGGACCCTGCACACAACCTGCTGCTGCAGCCGGGTGATGTGATTACCATCATGGGCAAAAACGACATGCGCTTGCCGGTGGAGCGCCAGACCCAACTTGTCCGTATCGAGGGCGAAGTAGCCGTCCCAGGGCTCTACCCCATCCTGCCCGGCGAAACGCTGCCCCTGCTGCTCAAACGCGTCGGCGGCTTGACGCCCCAAGCCTACCTGTTTGGCGCAGAGTTCTCCCGCGAATCCGTGCGCAGACAACAACAAGACAACTTGGACAGCATCATCTACCGCCTAGAGAGCCAAATGGCCAGCGCCGGCGCGTTCATTGCCGCCAACCAGAGCGGCGACCGGGTTTCGCAAGGAGCCACTCTGCAGCAGCAGCAGCAAGCGCAAATGCAGTTGCAAATCAACCGCCTCAAGACCCTCAAAAGCAAAGGCCGCGTGTCCCTGGAGCTGGACCCTCTGTTCACCAATGCCGCAAGCCTGCCTAACTTGCCGCTGGAAGACGGCGACACCTTCATGGTGCCCAGCCTGCCGGCCTTTTTGACGGCTGTCGGCAGCGTCAATAATGAAAACGCGTTGATCTACAGGCCTGGTAAAACGGTGGGGGATGTCATTTTATCCGCTGGCTTGACCGAAGATGCCGAAGTCAGAGAAAGCTTTGTGCTGCGCGCTGACGGCTCTATTTTGAGTCGCCGCGGCGGTGGACTGTTCAGCAATTTTGACAGCTTGAAGCTCATGCCCGGCGACACCTTGGTGGTGCCCCCCAAGGCAGACCGCGAGACCAGCTACAACTTTGTGACCCGCGCCCTGCGCGATTGGACGCAAATTTTCAGCAACCTGGGCTTGGGTGCCGTGGCCATCAAGACCTTGCGTAACTAAGCCTTGTGGCTCCAACCATGACAGACGACACCCACACCCCCACTCAAGTCGTGGACCCAGATGAGGAAATCAGCCTGCTCGACCTGCTCCAAACCATCGTGGACAATCTGCGCCTGTTGGTGTTAGGCCCTCTCGCCGTGGGCGTGTTGGCTTTGGGCATCAGCTTCATGGTGGCACCCACCTTCACGGCCAAAACACAGTTCTTGCCACCCCAGGCGCAGCAAAGCGCTGCCGCCAGCATGCTCGCCAGCCTGGGCTCCTTGGGAGGGTTGGCAGGTGCTGTGGGCGGCATCAAAAACCCCGCAGACCAGTTCATTGCTTATATGCGAAGCGTCACCTTGCAAGACGCCATCATCGAGCGCTTCCAACTGCAAGAGCGCTACGACACCGAGACGCGTGTTGATACACGCAAAATTCTGACAGGAAACATCCGTGCCACGTCTGGAAAAGACGGCCTTATCTCGGTTGAAGCTGACGACATAGATCCGCAATTTGCCGCTCAACTGGCCAATGCCCATGTGGAAGAGCTCGGAAAACTTCTGAGCAAACTGGCAGTGACTGAGGCCCAGCAAAGGCGCCTTTTTTTTGAAAAGCAGCTCCAGCAAGCCAAGGACAAGCTCATCCAGTCAGAGATCACGCTGAGGGCCACAGGCATATCGGGAAGCGTCTTGAAGTCCAACCCCGCCTCCGCCGTGGCCGTCGTGGCCGCTTTGCAAGCGCAGGTCACGGCCCAGGAGGTTAAGTTGGGGGCCATGCGCGGCTATCTGGCCGAGACGGCCCCCGATTTCAAGCAGGCCATGACTGAGCTGGCCAACCTGCGCGTGCAATTGGCCAAACAAGAAAAGGATACCCCTGCAGGAAACCGCGCTTCCGAGGGTGACTATGTCACCAAGTACCGTGAATTCAAGTACCACGAGACCCTGTTTGAGCTCTTCACTAAGCAGTTCGAACTGGCCAAGGTAGACGAATCTCGCGAAGGCGCAGTGATCCAGGTGCTGGACGCTGCAGAACCTCCTGAGCGCAAGTCCAAACCCAAGAAGGCGATGCTTGCCATCATCGCAACGCTCGCTTCTGGATTTGCTTTGCTCTTATTTGTGTTTGTCAGGCAGGCGCTGGCCAATGCGAGCCAGGATCCCGATTCTGCACAAAAGATGGCCAGGCTCAAGAACTCTTGGCGCAGGGCCTTAGGGCGTAACAGCTTGAAATGAGGTCTGTGTGAGTTGCCGAATCTGGAGCGTTCTGTTCTTCAGTGCCCTGCTTGGCGTAACCGTTTTGGCATTGCTACCCGCAGAACAGTTGACCCTGTCGCTCTTCAGTGTTTGGGACAAAGCTCAACATGCATTGGTCTTTGCTGTCTTGTCAGCTTTAGGTTTCATGGCCTTCAAGGATCGCCGACTCATCGTCGCCATCGCTTTGACCTGCTACGGCATCCTCATCGAGTTTGCTCAAATGTGGATCGGTTGGCGCTCCGGTGAGTGGTCAGACGCACTGGCTGATGGGTTAGGCATCTTGGTGGTGTGGGCCCTGGTGCGATTGATTCGTGTCTAATGAGACACCCCTGATCTTCTTCGATGCATCCATGCCGCGACCTGTGTAATTTTTTATGAAAAACGCTTTGATCATTCACCCTGTTGTACTTTGTGGCGGCTCGGGTACCCGTTTATGGCCATTGAGCCGGCAGAGCTTTCCCAAGCAATTTGTACCCATGTTAGGAGGCAAAAGTTTATTGCAGATGACCTTGGAGCGTGTTGCGGGTCTAGGTCCCCAAGTGGTCACTGTGTCTGCAGAGGAGCACCGGTTTATGGTGGCTGAAGCTTTGGATTTGGCCAAGGTGCAGGGACCCTTAATTTTGGAGCCTCAGCCACGCAATACGGCGGCTGCCATGGCTTTAGCGGCCTTATGGGCGCAAAAAGAACATGGGGACGCTGCGTTGTTGTTGTTTTGCCCTGCGGACCACCATATTCCGGACGGCGAAGCTTTTACGGACATGGTTCAGGGTGGCGTTGTTGCGGCCCAAGCTGGAGCGATCCTTACTTTTGGGGTGATACCCAGTTTCCCGAGCACCGCTTACGGCTACATCAAGCAAGGCGCTCAGCGACCAGATGGCAGTTGCAAGGTAGATCAATTTATTGAAAAACCCGATGCTGACAAGGCCCAAGCGCTCTTGTTGCAAGGACGTGTGCTTTGGAATGCGGGCATATTCTTGGCCCGAGCGGACACCTTACTCTCTGCCTTGTCGAATTGGGCGCCTGATATTTTGCACCCCTGTCAACAAGCCATGACGGCTGCGGCAACTGAGACCACCGCAGCACAAAAAACCTTTATCCGGCCAGAATCCAACTCATTTTGCCAAGCCCGTTCGCAAAGTATTGACTATGCTGTGATGGAAAAACATCCCGATGTGGTGGTCTTGCCTTTTAACGGGCAGTGGAGCGATGTGGGCAGTTGGAATGCTGTAGCGGCTTTACAACAGACCGACGCACAGGGCAACCACGTGAGTGGCCAGGGCCTGGTTCATGGCGCGACCAACACCTATGTGCATGCACCACATCGTCCGGTAGTGGCTTTGGGTACACATAACTTGTTGATCATCGACACGCCCGATGCCTTGCTGGTAGCCCACCCCGACATGGCCGAACAGGTGAAAGACGTGGTGGCTCGCCTGAATGCCAAAGGACAATCCGAAGCCCTGACACACCGCAAAGTAGCCAGGCCCTGGGGCTGGTATGACAGCATTGACCGCGGGGAGCGATTCCAGGTTAAAAGAATTGGCGTTAAATCCGGTGCCTCATTGAGTCTGCAAATGCATTACCACCGCGCAGAGCATTGGATCGTCGTCAAAGGCACCGCTGAAGTTACCGTGGGTGAGAAGACTTTTTTGCTTTCTGAAAACGAGTCTACCTACATACCCATAGGCCAAGTCCATCGTCTGCACAACCCCGGAAAAATTGAGCTGGAAATGATCGAAGTCCAATCAGGCAATTACTTGGGTGAAGATGACATAGTTCGCCTAGAGGATACTTACGGACGTCGCTGATGAGTTCGGTCTATTGCGTTATCGCTTCTGGTAAATATTGCTCCGGCCCTTTGAAGTTTAAGCAGCATATCGAACCCGGCGGTCCTGGAAGTAGCCAATAACCCGCTCGGGTGTTTTCTCCAACATCGACATATGTTCGTTGGCAGCTTCTCGTAATTTGGCTTTGGTTCGCACTGGAACGCGTTTGCCCATCTCCTGCTTCAAGTCCGCGTTCAGCCGCTCTTCTGGGTTGAGTTGCGGGCTGTAGCTGGGCAGGTAAAAAAGCTCTATCTGATCTTTGCGCTCAGCTACCCAAGCCTTGACCAGTTTGCTGTGATGCACGCGCAAGTTGTCCAGGATCAGGAAGACTTTTTTGCTCGCATCTTTGATCAAAGCCTGTAAAAACTCAATCAGCTTTTCGGCGTCAAATGCCTCATCAATGATCATCCAGCGCGCCTTGCCCTGGTTGGTCACCGTGGCAATCATCGACAGCTTTTGGCGCGTGCCACCCACCGCCATGGCCACGGGTGTTTTGCCAGCAGGGGCATAGCTCCTGCCGCGCACGTCGGTGTTGACCAGCGCAGTCTCGTCACCCCAGTGAATTTCGCCCCCTTCAGCTCTGGCGCGCTGCTCTATGGCAGGGTATTCACCCTCAAGCCAGGCCTGCACCGCAGCAGGGCTTTGCTCGTACGCGCGTTTGATCGGCTTTTGCGGGGTAAAACCCCATCGCGCGAGGTACTTGCCAATGCTGCGTACCTGCAGTTTGATGCCAAATTCCTGCTCAATGAGTTGAGCCACCGCAGCTCGACTCCAAAGGCTGAAGTCCATCTTCAACTGCTCAGGACGCTTGTCGATGATCATGCGCTGGATGGCCTCTTCTTGGGCTGCGCTGAGCACACGTCCGTCTCCTCTGACTCGTCCCCGGGGAGTAGGCCGCACGTTTGTCCAACCGCCAGCCTCGAACAAATCTATCGTTGATCGCACTGTCGGATGGCTCAGTCCGGTCATCGCCACAATTTGCATCACTTTGATGCCCTTCTTGTGCAACCGAATGACTTGCTTGCGCCGCTCGTGCAGTTGCTCAAGTGTTTGATATCTTGCGTCTTCTTTTTCCATGATCTAAAGATGGGGGCAATCACCAGAAATTCAAGACTTCAATGGGCCGAATCTATAACGTGAATTTTGGCTGCAGCATCCCGCGCACGTTGCAGGGCGTTGGCGCCTTGAGCCAAGGCCACCGCCATCCGGCGATAAGGCCGCGTGCTGGGTTTGCCGAAGATGCGCACATCCACACCGGGTTCACTCAAGGCCGCTTCAAGGCCGGTGTAGCGAGGGGCTGTGCCGTTTTGCGTGGCCAGTACCACGGCGCTGGCGCCTTCGGTGCACGCAATGCGCGGAATCGGCAGCCCCAAAATGGCGCGGACGTGCAGATCGAACTCACTCAGATTCTGGCTGATGAGGGTGACCATGCCGGTGTCATGCGGGCGGGGGCTGAGTTCGCTGAAGATCACTTCGTCCTTTGTCACGAAAAATTCCACGCCAAACAAGCCTGCACCGCCCAAGTCGGCGGTCACTTTGTGGGCCATGTCTTGGGCGGCTTTCAGGTAGTCAAGTTTCATGGGTTGGGGTTGCCAGCTGTATTGGTAGTCGCCGCGCTCTTGCACGTGGCCAATGGGTTCGCAAAACAAGGTTTGCCCGTTGCGTTGGCGGATGGTGAGCAGGGTGATTTCAAATTCGAAGTTGATGAACTCTTCGACGATGACTTTCTGGCGGTCACCGCGCATGCCGGCGCAGGCAAAGTCCCAGCTGGCTGGGATGTCAGCCGCAGACTTGGCCACGCTTTGTCCTTTGCCCGACGAGCTCATGACGGGTTTGATGACCACGGGAAAGCCAATGAGTTGCGCCTGCGCCAACAGCTCGGCGGCTGACTCGGCGTAGTTGAATTGGGCGGTACGCACGCCTAAGCCCACAGCCACGTCGCGGATGCGGTCGCGGTTCATGGTCAGGTTGGCAGCGCGTGCGCTGGGGATGACTACATAGCCTTCTTTTTCCACGTCGAGCAGCACTTCGGTGCGAATGGCTTCAATCTCGGGGACGATCAGGTCGGGCTGGTAGTGGGAAATGGCGGCACGCAGCGGGGCTTCGTCCAGCATGCTGAAGACGCAAAACTCGTCGGCTACTTGCATGGCCGGTGCGCCTGCATAGCTGTCGCAGGCGATCACGTGGCAGCCCAGACGCTTGGCGCTGATGACAAATTCTTTACCGAGTTCACCCGAGCCGAGGAGCAGTATTTTTTTCATGAGATTGGAGCCAAAGAACACACAGAATGAGCGTATTGTTGCCGATGTTGCTCAGCTTGCCGTTGCTTGTTGTTGTCAATCACCGAACTGATCGAAAGAGCATTGCCCGGCGCGTGGGCCTGGCCTTTTACAATCAGCGGCACTTGGAGGACGAATATGAAAATACTGGTGGTTGGCGGGGCGGGTTACATCGGCTCCCACATGGTTAAACGTTTGGGACAATTGGCTTGCCATGTGACCACCTTGGACAATTTGTCGGCAGGCCACCGCGATGCCGTCTTGTGCGGTGAATTTGTTCAGGGCGACATGGCCGACATGTCCTTGTTGAACCGGGTTTTTGCACAAGGCCACTTTGACGCGGTGATGCATTTCGCGTCTTTTATTCAAGTGGGCGAATCGGTGGTGGAGCCGGCCAAGTACTACCAGAACAACGTGGTCAACACCTTGCAGTTGCTGGAGGTGATGCGTGCCCATGGTGTGAAACACTTTATATTTTCTTCCACGGCTGCAACGTTCGGCGAGCCTCAGTATGTGCCGATCGATGAAGCACACCCCCAGCAACCCATCAACCCCTATGGTCGCAGCAAACAAATGGTGGAGCAGGTGCTGGCCGATTACGAAAAAGCCTATGGTTTGAAATCGGTGTGTCTGCGCTACTTCAATGCCGCTGGTGCCGACCCCGATGGTCAGCTGGGCGAACGCCATGACCCTGAAACGCATTTGGTGCCCCTGGTACTGCAAACTGCCTCGGGTCGCCGTTCCCACATTTCGGTGTTTGGACGCGACTACGACACTCCCGATGGCACCTGCATCCGTGACTACATCCACATCGCTGATTTGTGCGAGGCGCATTGGCTGGCTGTAAAGCATTTGGCGCAAGGAGGGGCCAGTGACGCCTTCAATTTGGGTAACGGCCATGGATTCTCGGTGCAAGAGGTGATCGACACCGCCGTGCAGGTCACGGGCCGGACCATTGCCGTGCATGAGGGGCCGCGCCGCGCCGGGGATCCGGCGCGCTTGGTGGCCGATGCCGGGCGCGCCCGCCAGGTGTTGGGCTGGCAGCCGCAATACGCGGACTTGGCCACCATCATTGCCCATGCGTGGCAGTGGGAGACCCGCGCACAAAACCAAAGCGCCTTTTAATGCTCCTTAAGTCAACGCCAGCGCCTTTGTGCCAGTTCAGCGTGGAATGAAACAGCTGGCTGCACCTGGATCGTTGGGCGTCAGTTGCTGGGCATTTTTGGCGTGAGCCACGTCCATGTCACGCGGCAGGGGAATGCCGTTTTTCACCGCCAGGACTTCGGCCATGATGCTGACCGCAATTTCAGCGGGTGTCTTGCTGCCGATGTAAATGCCGACCGGGCCGCGCAGCCTGGCCAGTGATTCCGTGCTTTGTTCAAAGTGCTCGATCATGCGTTGATGGCGCGCTTCGTTGTTGCGTCGGGAGCCGATGGCGCCGATGTAAAAAGCCTCGGTGTTCAGCGCCTCCAAGAGCGCCAGATCGTCCAGTTTGGGGTCATGGGTCAAGGCAATCACGCAGCTGCGGCGGTCGGGCTTGAAGGCTTGCACCAGGTCGTCGGGCATGTCGCTGGTCAATGTAACGCCAGACACTGACCAGGCACCCCGGTATTCTTCGCGCGGGTCGCACACGGTCACCGCAAAACCGTTGAACAAAGCCATTGTGGCCAGGTATTCGGTCATTTGACCGGCGCCAATCAGCAGCATCCGGTATTCAGGTCCGAAAGCGTTGATCAGTTGTGTGGCATTCACGGCCAATTCACTGGGCGCGGCACTGGGGCTCAAAGTGACTTGGCCGTTGGACAGCTCGGTGGTACGCAGCATCAATTGGCCTTGCTCGAGCTGTAGGATCAGGCTTTGCAAGGCCTGTGCATCCGGATTGAACTCCAGCAACAATTCAAGCGTTCCGCCGCAGGGCAAACCAAATCGGTGTGCTTCATCAGCCGAGATGCCGTATTTGACGCGCACCGGTGGGCCTTGCAGCAAGGCGCTGGCCGATTCACTTTGGGTGTACTGGTAAATCAGATCGTCTTCAATGCAGCCGCCCGAAACTGAACCCACCACAGCACCGGTCTCGCACATGGCCATGATCGAGCCCACCGGACGTGGCGAAGAGCCCCAGGTGTGAATCACTGTGGCCAAAAGCGCGCGGTGCCCAGCTTGACGCCAATCGCGCAGGGTGCGCAAGACGACGATGTCGAGGTTTTCCATTGATTCAGTTGGAGGCTATGTGAGGCTGTTTGAGGTTTTATGTCAGCGGGTCAGCCACCATGCAGCCAGACCCAAAACGATGGCGCCAGCGGCCCATACCCAAGGCGATATGGCATTGGGTGTGCCGGTGGTGCTGGAGTCGGTTGCGGCTTCAGGTGATGCGGCTTCAGGGGCTGCGGCGGTGCGGGGGTATTGGGCTTGCAGCGCTTCGTCGAATCGTCTAAAAAAGTCTTCGGCCAGTGATTTAGCGGCACCATCGATCAGCCGTTGGCCCAGTTGCGCGAGTTTGCCGCCCACCGTGGAGTGCACGGTGTAGGAGAGCTCGCAGCCTTCGGCATTGGGCGTTAAGGTGACTTGTGATTGTCCTTTGCCAAACCCGGCCACACCGCCTTGCGCTTCAAACTGCAGCGCATAGGAGGCGGGGGGAACGATGTCGGACAGCGTCACTTTGCCGGTGAACTTGGCCGATACAGGGCCGATTTTGATGGCCACGCCCACGTTGTACACGTTGGCCTCGGCCAGTTCAAATTTGTCGCAGCCGGGGATGCAAGCTTTGAGCATGTCGGGGCTGTTCAAGGCTTCCCAGGCTTGTTGTTGGGTGACGAAAAGTTGGCGTTGGCCTTGCATGTCCATGTGGATCTCCTGAAGTTCAAATTTTGAGCAACTTGGCCATCGCGGAGGCCAAGTCTTCGAGTTTGTTGAGATTATGTATCGCCAGCATGCCGTGGGCATGTTGGTGCAATAAACTCGCTCCGGTCGCCAGGGGCGCATAGCCCTCAAACCGCAGCAACGGGTTGAGCCAAAGCAAATGGCGCGAATGGCGTTTAAGCCATTGCAACTCCTGCCCGAGTTGGCTGGCATCGCCCGTGTCCAGACCATCGCTGATCAAAAGCACCACGGTGCGCCGCCCGACCAAATCCCGTGCATGTTGCTGGCGCAACGTGGTCAGTGCTGTACCGAGTTGGGTACCACCCGCAAAATCGGTGATCTGCTGGTTGGCACAAGCCAACATCAGGTCGGTGTCGGCGTGGGTAAAAGCGGCATTCAAATCGGTCAGATGGGTGCCAAAAGCGTAGACCTTGCGCGGCGTGGTGCGTGTGGCCTGGTGCAAAAATGCCAGCAGCAAACGGGCATAGCGCTCCATGGAGCCTGATACATCGACCAATATCAGCAAGGGCAGGGCTTGCATGCGGCGTTGGCGAGTGGACAGCGTGAGCACCTCTCCGCCGGTGCGCACAGCGCGGTGCAAGGTGTTGGCCCAGTCAATCCGATGGCCCCTTGCACCCGTGCGTGTGCGCCGGCTCTCAATACGCGGCAGGGGCAGGTGGATGCGACGGGCCAGCCGGTCAACCAAGACGTATTCGCTGGCGCTCAAGGTCTGAAAATCGGCTTGCTGCAAGCGTTGGTTCTCGCTGGCCGTCATCGCCGCGTCGAGCTGAACTTCGTCCTCAGCAGGCTTGGCGGTCTGGCCTGGTGGTTTGCGGGCTGCCAAGGCTTCTTGCACCCGTGCTTTGCG
>Ga0164294_10002411_pt1 | contig 16865 bp, 5 predicted proteins | sample GEODES005metaG_FD_111479 | JGI IMG/M metagenome (GOLD analysis project Ga0164294, IMG submission 111479) | Oligotrophic lake water microbial communities from Sparkling Lake, Wisconsin, USA - GEODES005 metaG | ecosystem: Environmental > Aquatic > Freshwater > Lake | place: USA: Sparkling Lake...
GAATCACCCGTGATGGTCACCGTTGAGGTGCCACTCAGGATATCCGGTGTGCCCACTGCCAAGACATCAGCCAGAGTTACTTTCAAGGTATCGCCTTGTGCGTTGGACATATCAACCTTCGATGTGCCCGCTGCTTTGGCGATGGCCGCCAGATCAAATACGCGATCACCTGCTGCATCGGTCTGGAACCACACGTCGCCCATGGTATGTGTCTTGCCATCGGTCGTTGTGTAGCTACCCATCAATCCAATCAAATTACCGTTGTTGTTCTGTGTCGACTTAGTCGCATTCAAGGAGATCGAATTGATTCCCAGATCAGACAAGTTAGTCAACTCGTTAGCACCGGTAATGCCGTTGCCATCGATATCCGCCCAAACCATCAACTCGCCGAAGGCCGCATCTTTCGCATCTAAGACACCGTCTTTATTGGTATCTAAGGCACGCATCGCTGCATAACCATCCGCTGCCGTCTTACCGCCTTGCAGAGCTGTGGCAGAACCAAACAACTCGCTACCGTTGTTGATCGAACCATCTTTGTTGATGTCACGAACCAGCAAGCCATCACCACGTGCAACCCATGCTGTCTGGTCGACCTTGCCATCGTTATTAATGTCGAAGGTAACGCCGTTTTCAGCGGTTGTGGTTTGGATGCCGTTACCGTCTAGATCCAAGACAACAGGAGTCACGAAGCCCCATTTTGATACGGCGCTTTGCAATCCAAGAGCCCTGATCTGCTGACTAAAAATGTAATCAAGAGCAGTTGAAGACAAATTACCGTACTGGTCACCTAATGCAGCAATCTGAGCCGATCCCAATCCAGTTAACGTAACCGAAGTAAGGTACTGGAAGACTGATGAAGTCAACGCACTTACTTGGAACGTTGTCAGATAACTCAACTCAGTACTTGTCAGTGATTGAAGCTGCAAAGAATCAAACACTGCAATCTGAGCTGTTGTCAGTACAGCAAGTTCTACGCTTGTCAACATAGACACATTATTACTTGTCCACAAATCAATGGTGTTAGCTGACAGGACAGCAACCTGCGAAGAAGTTAAACCATCAACTTGCGTAGAACTCAGATAACCCATAGCTGCGGTCGGTAAAGCAGCAATCTGAGCCGTAGTCAAGGTCGCTAGCTCATCACTTGAGATAGCTAACAGTTGCAATGAATCAAAAACCGCAAATTGAGCTGTAGTCATTGAAGCCATCTCAGTACTTGTCAAAACTGAAATGTTTTGTGAAGTCCACAAGTCGATCGTGTTCGCCGACACCACAGCTATTTGAGTTGCAGACAACCCATCGACCTGAGTTGAGACAATATAACCCATTGCAGCAGTAGGTATCGCAGCGATCTGGGCAGTCGTCAAGACCGTCAGTTCATCACTAGCTACCGCCTGGAGTTGCAATGAATCAAATACCGCCAACTGTGCTGTAGTTAATGACTGCATCTCAGAACTCAACAACACTGAAATGTTTTGTGAAGTCCACAAGTCGATCGAGTTCGCCGACACCACAGCTATTTGAGTTGCAGACAACCCATCAACCTGCATTGAAACCAAGTAACCCATTGCAGCAGTAGGTATCGCAGCGATCTGGGCAGTCGTCAAGACCGTCAGTTCATCACTAGCTACCGCCTGGAGTTGCAATGAATCAAATACCGCCAACTGTGCTGTTGTTAGAGCAACCATTTCGGAACTTAACAACATCGATATAGTTACTGAATCAAACATGTCAATTGTGTTTGGTGACAGTACTGCAATTTGGGTCGCAGTTAAACCGTCGACTTGGATCGAAGTCAGGAAACCCATTGCAGCAGTAGGTATCGCGGCAATCTGGGCAGTGGTCAAAGTCGATAATGTAAGACTTGAGATAGCTAAGAGTTGCAATGAATCAAAAACCGCAAATTGAGCTGTAGTCATTGAAGCCATATCAGTACTTGTCAACACTGAAATGTTTTGTGAAGTCCACAAGTCGATTGTGTTCGCCGACACCACAGCTAATTGAGCTGCAGACAATCCATCGACCTGAGTTGAGACAATATAACCCAGTGCAGCAGTCGATATCGAAGCGATCTGGGCAGTCGTCAAGACCGTAAATTCGTCGCTAGTGATTGCCAAGAGTTGCAACGAATCCAAAATGTTCAATTGGGCTGTAGTTAATGACTGCATCTCAGAACTCAACAACACTGAAATGTTTTGTGAAGTCCACAAGTCGATCGTGTTCGCCGACACCACCGCTATTTGAGTTGCAGACAACCCATCGACCTGAGTTGAAACAATATAACCCAGTGCAGCAGTCGATATCGAAGCGATCTGGGCAGTCGTCAAAACCGTCAGTTCATCGCTAGTGACTGCTAAGAGTTGCAGTGAATCAAATACCGACAACTGTGCAGTTGTTAGAGCAACCATTTCAGCACTCAACAACATCGACACTTGAGCAGAAGTGAACAAATCAATAGTGTTCGCCGAAATTGCACTAATTTGGGCAGTTGTTAGTGCATCCACTTGAGTAGAAGTGATGTAAACGGCGGCCGCAGTCGCCAGTGCTGCAATCTGATTAGTTGTCATTACAGCTAAATCCGCACTATCTATTCCTTGCAACTGCAGAGAATTAAACATAGATACTGCACTAGTTGATAGAGCAACAACTTGAGCTGATGTTAATACGCCTAACTGGTTTGATGCCAATGCAAAAACAAGGTCACGTGTCTCTAACGCTGAAATTTGACTTGTAAGCAATCCAGCTAGTTGCACTGCTGTCAGTGCAGTTAATTGCACAGATGTCATTGCAACAATCTGGTCTGTTGTCAGTGCGGCTAGTTGTGTCGAACTAGCGCCAGCAAAAAATTGGTCTGAAGTTAACACAGCGATATCGCGCGTCTCGAAAGCTGCCCACTGGTTAGTTAACAATCCGCCCAATGACTGAGAATCCAATGCAGCAACTTGAGTCGTAGTCAATGCAATAATTTGAGTGGTTGTCAGACCCTTAATATCTTCTGAGCTAATCGCATTCAACTGATCCGTTGTCAATGCAGCAGTAAATAGCGTTGAAAAACCACTCACTTGCGCTGAAGATAAGTTGTCTATGTTCTGACTTGCCAGACCGTAGATTTGCGTTGTTAACAAGGCACCCAATTGATCAGTAGTGAAGCCGCGAACATCATCACTATTAATAGCTGACAGTTGCTGGCTAGTCATTATTCCAATCTGTGTTGTCGTTAATGCAGCAATCTGAACGCTATTCATAAAGTTGACGTTCTCTGAACCCAACAACACCAGATCACGTGTTTCTATTGCTGTTATCTGATTCGTTGTGAAACCATAGATAGCCTGAGACACAACAGCGGAGAACTGAGCTGTAGTCAATGCTACCAACTGGTCAGTAGTTAACTTGGCAGCATCGATTGATTCGATCGCAGCAATCTGACTCACCAACATTCCAGCGATGGCTGTAGTGCTGAAGCCAGAGATCTGAGCTGTCGTCAAATTCTGCATGTTTTGCGTGGTAATTCCACTGACGTTAACAGTTGTTAGGGATGCCAACTGAGCTGTCGTCATGCCAACGATATCAGCGCTTTCGATTGCTGAAATTTGGATAGACGTCAAGCGCGAAACTTGATCTGTAGTCAGCACGGACAACTGCGAGCTAGTTAAACCAGCAATACCGCTACTTAGGACTTGAACCAAATCGCGTGTTTCGATTGCGGCCAGCTGCGCAGTAGTCAGGCTTAAGAACTGATTAGTTGACATGCCAGCAAACTGCGCTGTACTCAATGTTACGATGGCATCAGTTGTTAAGCCAACAATTTCAGCACTACTAATGCTAAACACTTGTTGTGTAGTCAATACTGCCACTTGTGCAGTGTTCAAAACTCCGAACTGCACGCTTTCCAACACAGTGATTGCGGCTGAGGCAATTTGTATCAGATCGCGAGTTTCAAATGCTGCGATTTGAGCAGTACCGAACTGGTTGAACTGATCAGTCGTCAAGTTAGCTGCTGCTGCAGTGGTTAAGGCAACGATTTGGGCTGTTGTAAGGCCAATGATGTCACTACTCAAACCAAACACTTGCTGTGTGGTCATCGCTGCGATTGCACCAACACTTAGCGCACTAATCTGCGCGGAAGACAAGGCTGCAAAGTCTACCGAATCAATGACTGTGATAGCCGCTGTCGACAGGACACTAATTTGAGCGGTACCTAATGCAGCGAATTGCGCAGTGTTGACAAGGCTGAACTGATACGTGGTCAAGGCACCGATCTGAGCAGTATTTATTCCACCAACCTGAGTGGTTGTAATGCCCGAGATACCGTAGCTTGACACAGCGCTTATTGCAGCTGTTGTAAGCGCGGAAATCTGAGCAGTGTTCAGTACTGACACTTCACGACTTGTAATACCTGTGGTTTGGACAGTAGTAATCACACCTGCCTGTGTTGCGCTTAACTGAGCAATTTGCTCGGTGGTCAGATTGTTAATTTGCTGTGTAGTCAACACCCCGATTTGAGCAGTAGTCAGGCTAGACATATTAGCTGTGTTGAACCACGAGATTGGGTATGAACCAATAGCAACAACTTGTGCAGTAGTTAATGACGACAGCTGAGCCGTTGACAATGCGACCGCCTCAACCGATGTCAACGCACTTACTACTGCAGTACCCAAACTGGCGATCTGAGCAGTTGTCATAACTATCAACTGATCTGTTATCAGGTTAGCAAGGGCAAACGAGCTAAATGTACTGATCTGCGCTGTGGTTAGGCTAGAGAAGTCATTTGTTTCGATTGCGCGGAACTGCGACGAAGTCATCGCTGAGAACTGCGCTGTCGACAAGCTAGCTACCTGAGTTGCAGACAAACCGGCGACTTGTACTGTTGTGAAGGACAGGTTGATGTCATCGGTAGTGATTGCCGAGATTTGACCTGCTGCCATACCCACAAACTGCGATGTCGTCAGGCCAGCGACTTGAATCGATGTGAGTGCTGCGACATCTTTGGTTTCTAGACTAATGATATCGGCTGTTTCGATCGCGCCGATTTGCGCTGAAGTCAGGAAGGTTACTTGTGCTGTGGTGATTGAACCGATTTGAACTGTGTTCAAGGCCACGATTTGCGCAGTGGTTAAACCGTTGATCGAATCAGTAGTAATAAACGTAATAGCCGCTGTGGTCAGACCGCTGACGGCAGCAGTTGACAAGGCACCGATCTGTGCAGACAGCATCACGTTGATTTCTGCAGTTACCAGCGAAGCCGCCTGTGTTGCCGACAAACCAGCGAACTGGGTTGTTGTCATCACGTTGATGTCGTCGGTAGTGATCGTAGCGATTTGTGACGTTGTGAGCACACCCAATTGCGCAGTGCTCAGTCCCAGCACAATCTGACCGGAACTGAATGCAGCGATCTGAGCTGTGCTCAAAGCCGCTACATCACGAGTTTCCATTGCACGGATCTGCGCTGTAGTCAACGCTATCATCTGCGCTGTTTTTAAGGAACCGTATTGGTCAGTCGTCAGATTAACGATTTGGTCTGTTGTTAAACCCAGAGCCGTTGCCGTAGTCAATGCAGCGAGCTGACGTGTTGTCATGCTGCTGATGTCAGCTGTTTCAATGCCCGCAACTTGGTTCGATGCCAACACACTGATTGTAGCCGTCGATAAGTTAGCGACTTGTGTTGCCGACAAGGCAGCAAGTTGAGCAGTTGACACACCAAAAGTAATTGCTGCTGTACTTAACACTGCGACTTGAGCAGTGGTAAGGCCTCCTATTTGAGCGGTCGTCGTATTACTCATACCAGCACTACTGATTGCAGCAATACCAGTCGTAGTAATTGCAGCGATTTGATTCGTGCTGAACGGACTAACACCGGCCGTTGTCAGGTTAGACATTACGTTTGTACCAAACAATGCCATGTTCGCCGTTGTTATCGACGAAAACTGAGCTGTAGCGAACGCAACAGTAGTAGTTGTATTCAAAGCAAAAGATGAGAACTGAGCTGTAGTCAAGCCAGCCACTGCCGCTGTACCTAATACGTTGCCTTGTGTACTAGTCATGTAAATGAACTGCGCCGTCGACATGGCAGCCACTTGTGCCGCCGTCAATGTCGCTGCACCTGCGGTAGTCAAGCCCTGCAATGCTAAAGTTGTGAGCGCAGTGATTTGCGACGTTGTGATTTGTGCTACTTGTTCGACGGCTAATACGCTAACTGATGAAGAGCCTAGCGTACGCAGCTGAGCGGTAGTCATTCCGGAAATATCAGCAGTCTGAATTGCCACAATTTGTGCCGTGTTCAGCTGAGAGAACTGAGCCGTGCTCAAGGTACCAATTTGTGCTGCGGTTAATGCAACCATTTGCGCTGTAGTGAATCCTAGCACTGCAGCCGTTGTGATTGCCTTGATACCGTCGCTAGTAACCGAACCAATATCAGCCGTTTCGATCGCAGCAACTTGAGCTGAAGCCAAGGTCACGATTTGCTTTGTTCCCAAATTAGCGAACTGGGTGGCTGACAATGCCACCAACTGATCTGTCGTTAAGTTCGCTACGCCATTGGTAGCCAACAGGCTGATTTGTGCTGTGTTGAGCAAGCTGATCTGATTTGTTCTCAGTGACACAACTTGATCAGTTGATAATCCAGCCACTTGAACCGTTGTCAACGACGGGAAGTCGGCAGTCTCAATCGCGCGGATCTGAGTTGAACTCATTGCACGCAACTGAGTAGTCGTCAGACCAGAAACTTGCGCTGCCGAGAAGGCGGCGATTTGATCTGTGGTCAAGCCAGCGATACTTGCTGTTGTTACCTTGGTTAACTGGGCCGTTCCAAACAATGCCAACGAGGATGTTGGCAACGCAGCGTATTGCGCTGTACCCAAGTTAGCCAATTGCGTGGTAGTCAACGCTTTAACTTGCAGCGTCGACAGTCCAGAGATCTGAGCAGTGGTCATGCCGACCGTTGCTGCAGTTGCCAACACGGACAAGTTCAGGGTGCTCAACGAATTAAGCTGATCTGTATTCATTGATGAAAGTTGCAAGGAGCTGATAACTGCAGCTTGCGCCGTACCCAGAATCGCGATGTCACGCGTTTCCATTGCTCCGATTTGCAGCGTGTTCAACAATAGAATTTGCGAAGTTGCCAAGGCCGAGATTTGGGCCGTAGACAATCCCACCATTTGTGCTGTACTAAAGCCTGTAACGTCAACGGTTTCAATCGCTCTGATCTGTGCTGTGTTGAGCGCACCAACTTGAGCGGTCGACATGACATTGATTTGAGCACTGCCCAAACCTTGAATTTGCCTAGTCGTGAACTGAGCCACATCCTTCGTTTCGAGCGAAGCGATTTGGCTAGTAAGCAACAACGACAAATTGAGGGTGCTTACTGAAGCCACTTGCGCGGTTGTCAGCGCGTTAATTTGTGACGTAGTCAAACCTGACATTTGTGTCGTCAAGAGTTGCGCGATTTGAAGTGTGCTGAGTGAAGCAATGCCGGAATCAACAAAGTTGCTGACTTGAGTTGATGTCATCGACGTGATTTGCGCCGTCGTCATTTTACTGATCTGCGCTGAGCTAAACGCAGCCATTACCGCAGTACCCAACTGAGCTAAGTCAGCGGTGGTTACTCTGCTGATTTGCACTGTGGTCAACGCAGCGAATTGCGCAGTTGACATGGCACCAGCTTGGTTTGTAGTCAAGGCAGCGATTTGCGCGGTTGTCATTGTGGCGATATCAGCCGCCTGTACTGCTGAAATGCTTGCAGTACCAATCGAAATCAGTGCCGCTGTTGTAACAGCAGAAATCTGCGATGTAGTCAGGGCGACCAATTGATCTGTCGTCAACGTGGAAACGTTGAATGTTCTGAGTGCTGCGATTTGCGCTGTACTCAAAACAGCGATATCACGTGTTTCGATGACGGCTGTTTGAGCGGTGCTCAAAACACCCAGACCTGCGGTTGTCAACACGCCAATTTGCGATGTGCTCAGTACAACGATGGAAGCAGTCGTCAACGCAGCAATATCTGCTGTCTGCAGATTCACAACACCCAGGGTTGTGATTGCAGCCACTTGATTCGTGGTCATTGCGACGTAGTGGTGGGTTCCGAGCGATGCGATTTGCGCTGTGTTCATCACAGCGATATCGGTGGCGCTCAGCACTTGAACTTGAACCGTTGTTAAGCTTGTGACTTGCGCCGTGCTCAAACCTGCCATTTGCGAGGTGAGCAACGCAGCGACTTGGCTAGTTACTAGGCCGCCAGCGATATCTTTTGTTTCGATTGCAGAAACTTGCGCTGTAGTCAAAGCGGCGATAAGTTTGTCGCCCATTACTGCAACTTGCTGAGTTTCAAATGCTGCGACTTGCGCAGTACCCAAACCTACGACTTGAACTGTCGTTAATGCAGCGACTTGAGCTGTGCCCAAGGTGTAAATATTTTTTGTAGCGAGTGTATTAATTTGCTTCGTGTTGAGCGCAGCAATTTGATTCGTTGCAAGGGCGCCGGTTTGATCGGTTGCCAGGGCTGTGACTTGGGCTGTGGTCAACGTATTTAAATCCGTTGTTTCTAGCGCCAACATTTGGAACGTTGTGAATTTCGACAATTGCGCAGTTGCCAAGCTAGCGATTTGCGCTGCTGACATCGCTGCGATTTGTGCTGTGCCTACGCCTGCTGCGATGTAATCATTTGACAGCGCATTGATTTGCAGTGTCGTCATCGCAGCGATGATACGTGTATCGAGTGCGCCGATCTGGTTGGTGTAAATGCCTTTAACTTGGGCAGTAGTCAGACCCGATACAGCCGCTGTGTTCAGGTTGCTGATCTGCACTGTAGTCATTGCCTGTAACGAAGCAACTGGAACAACAGCTATCTGGGTCGCCTTAATTTGACCCAACTGATCATTTGTCATCACGCCCATTTGCGTAGCGGACAGACCAGCGATTTGCGCTGTCGTCAACGCCACGGTTTGCGTGGTGGTCAATGTTGAGAATGCTGCGGTAACCATACCGCTGATGGCGCTTGCGCCAATCGCAGCAACTTGAGTCGCGGAAAGGACTGGCGACTGATCTTTGGAAATGCCAGCTATTTGCGAGGCTGCCAGGTTCGACAGCGTTAATTTCGCGATGTCGTCATTTTCGAATGCAGCAATTTGAGTTGCTGACAGGTAACTCGCTTGAGTAGCCGAGAAAGTTCCTGCCTGAACCGCTGTTAAGTCAACGATATCAGCCGTTGTTAATGCGGTGATTAGCGCTTGCGTCAGGTTCGAAATTGACGTTGATGTAGTAGCCATTTATTTCTCGCTTAAAGAGTTTATTTTTAATGATGTTCAGCTATTCGGGACTGCTAATTCTTACTGCAAAGTATTCAAATTATTAGGTAAAGCAAATAGAGACGCCCAATATCAAAGCCGGAGGGCATCCCTCCAACTTGCACTATAGCAACATGAATTTCTTCATGCAACTAGTAAATCGCTTTATCCGTGACTTTATCGGTCACTTTTTGTGTAAATTGAGACTAAGTTATTCATTAATTAATATTTAAATGAGGTTTCTGTTTTAATCCACTGAATATTAACGACATAATATTTCAATACTATTAAATTAAGCATATGCAAAAAATCAACTTTCGATGATTTTTACCTGTTTCATTACTTTTGCCCTGAACTAGTGTGTTCTAACGCAGGTCGCACCAATAAACAGCGTAAAAACAACGAATTAATCTGGTTTTTTTATGTTGCACCAGAATAAATCAATAAATATAGCTAATTTGATAAATAAAGCACTCTATTGGTCATTCTTTGTTCAACGTAAGCTGTGTTTTGCAATTATCAAGCCAGTTGTAGTTGGCCATGAATTACAAAAACGTAATTATTGAATTGCTATTTGATTTTTTGACACTAAATCGCAAAATCTGTCTACAAACGGGCAAGTAAGCATTTTTTCGAATTACAATCTTCCCCTCTTTTTTTAGTTTAGTTAATTCACGCAATGTCACCCTCCGATAAAGTCCAAATCCGTACCGTGGAAGTCAGCGCAGAACTTCCTGTGTTTATCTGCGATCTCACTCTGATTAAGCCGCAGCTTGACCGCGCCCGCGAAGGCATTGAAGAGCTACGAATCTCGCACCCAGAATCTACCTTTTCAAATGTCAAATCGGCATACATGAGTCCGTGGCATAGTCATTTACTGAATCCAAAGTTTTCGCCATTAACGGATTCGGTCGTGACCATTGCACAAGAAGTGAGTAAATCGCATTTATCAGCCAACCTTCAATCACTGAACCTGGAATTGGTGGTGACTGATTGCTGGGGCGCTATTTACGACAAATCTAATTACACTCAAATTCATAATCATTTTCCGTCTGAGTTTAGTGCAGTAATTTATCTGGAAGCCCACGAAGACAGCGCACCGATTATTTTCGCTAAAAAAATGCATGTGAAGCCTAAGCCCAACATGTTGGTGTTATTCCCGGGTATTTTGGTACATGAAGTTCCAGAAACCGAAGGACGTCGCGTAGTGGTTGCCATGAATCTCAATAAACGCGCACTGTTTGATAGCGTTAAGACATAATCACTCTTCTGTCATCGCCCCTGCCACCCGCTTTAATAGCGGGTGCAGCAGATAGGTTAATAATGACCGCTCTCCAGTTTTAATTACTATCTCAGCCGGCATACCCGGCTGTAGATTATGTTGGCCTAATTGTTTTAATCCCTCGGCAGTAATTTGTACACGCGCGGTGTAATACGCGACACTACCTGCTGGAGTAGTTTCCATTACGGCGTCTTTAGAGATTGAGCGCACGTTCGCATCCACCACTAATTGCGGTGAATGCGCAAAGGAAGAGAAACGCACGCTGGCTGTGTCGCCAGGTTTCACTCGATCAATTAATTGTGGTTGTATCTTGGCATCCAATACCACACCTTCGCTATCGGGCACGATATCCATAAGCTTTTGCCCGGGGGTAACTACTCCACCCACTGATGCAATGGTGATGCCTACGACTTGGCCATCGACCGGTGCGGTAATTTTTACGCGGGCGAGTTCGTCACCCGATGCAGAAAGCTTTTCTTTTCCGGCTTGAACTTCTTTTCTTACCTCAGCTAATTGCGCAGCAGATTCTTTTAAGGATTCTTGTGTGCGCTGTGCTTCACGCATATGCATTTCAGCGATAGCGCGCTGAGTTTTTAATTTGCTGGCTTTAAGATCAGCAAACAGTGCACGTAACTCGGCTTGTGTTTGCTCCATCTGCAAAACATTATTCGCCGGTGCGTAGCCTTCACGCGCTAATTCACGAATGTTTTTCAATTGCTCGGATTGTTTATCGGCTTGCAGTTTGCGGCTAATGAGTTGCGAATCAATGCCTGCTAATTGTGCATTCATTGCAGCGATATTTTCTTTAATAGCGCTGAGCTCGCTTTGCAGTGCATTTCTGCGCGCAGTAAATAATTGTGTTTGTGTGTTGATGTGCTGTTTGACGATAGGATCGTTTGCAGCGACCATCAAATCAGGATGAAATTCGATTTGTGGGTGGCCGGACACTTCTGCTTGTAAGCGACTTTCAGTGGCGCGCTGGGCAAGATAGTTTTGCCGGATAGATTCAAAGTTAGCGCGCGTGTTGCCTTCATTAAGCTCGACGAGTAAATCGCCGGCTTTGACTTGCTGACCTTCTTGCACGACGACTTTTTCTACGATGCCGCCATTTAAATGCTGAATGGTTTTACGTTTGGTTTCGATGGATACGGTGGCAGAGATAGGCACGCCTTCATCGAGCGGCGCAAAACCGGCCCATACAAAAAATGCACTCAGGCCAACGATTAAAGTCCAAAACCCTAAGCGAATGATGGAGCGTGTATCGGCTTGGAGTGCAGCGCTAAATGCGGCGCTATCATCGTCGCTGCTCAAGCCGCTACTAGCGTGTGATACATCGCTAGGCCGCGCAACTATCTGGCCAGTTGTTGGTTGGTGAACGATGGGCTGGTTCATGATGAGTTAGCTCGCCGTTGCAGAAGTGATTTCAAATTTACCGAAGGCTTTAACGCGGCCACCTTCTAGTACCAACACGCGATCGGCTAATTGCAGCAAGCTGCGCTGATGTAAAACCATGAATACGGTTTTACCTAGGGCTTTTAAAGCGCATAAGCTTTTTGCGAGCGCGGCTTCGCCGGCATCATCTAAATTAGCGTTAGGCTCATCGAGCAAAATAATATCGGGCGAGTTATACAAAGCACGCGCTAAAGCTAAGCGCTGTCGTTGACCGGCGGAGAGCAACTGCCCTGCAACACCTATGGGTGTGTCGTAGCCATTCGGTAAGCGCAAAATCATTTGATGAATATCGGCGCGCTGTGCGGCTTCAACAATGGCGGCGGAATCAAACGCCTGCTCGTTGTTTGAAAACCGACATATATTTTCTGCGACGCTACCGTTGAATAGCTCGGGCTCTTGCGGCAAGTAGCCGATGCGTGCACCTAACTCTGTGCGTGACCAGTCTTCGACAGGCACGCCATCCAGTTTGACGCTGCCGGTGGTGATTGGCCATATGCCCAACATGCAGCGCAAGAGCGTGGATTTACCTGCACCGGATGGACCGATGATGGCGACGATTTCGCCGCTGTTAAATTCAATGTCGAGTTCGTGCAGTAGCCGTTTGCTTGGGTCATGTTCTGAAGATAAAACTAACTGAGCATCAACCCAGTCTGTTTCTACCCGCGGTTTGTAGGCACTGAATTGATGGAGCGTGATCTGGCCTTGTATGCTGTCTGCACTGTGCTTCGCTTTATGGGTTGCTAAATGCAGCGCATGGTTATCGAGCAAATGGGTGACTTCATTTAACGCATGACGAGCATGTGCGAATTCTTTCCACGTTTTGACGAGCGTAGCTATCGGGCGCAATGCATTGCCCATTAACAGATTGGACGCGACCATGGCACCAATGCTTAACTCGCCATGAATGACTAGCCAGGCACCGACCGACAAAATTAATGATTGTTGTGTGTACTGAGTAAATTTAGCGACCGCTGCCATGGTGCTTTGGCGATGTTGTGCCTCTTCTTGCACACGCACCCACTGCTGATAGCGGCGCTGCCACTGCTTGCGCAATGAATACAGCATGCCCATGGCTTCTACGGTATCGGCATTGCGTAGTTTGCTGCCCAGCCATTGATGATTGTCTGATTCACGTTTAACAGCATCATCTAACACGGCGGTACTGGTGTGATGTGTCAGCCACGCTTGAAGCGCAAGAAATAGTGTGAAGGCACTTGCAAACCACCCCAACACGGGATGCATTAAAAACAGTACGCCAACATAAATGATTGACCACGGCATATCGCTCAGCGCGATGATGCCGCTGCCGGTAACGAATTGCCTAAAGCGTGTGAGCTCGTTAAATACCTGCAAACCATCGCGCGATGAATGCAATGTGTGTGCATCAAAACTGGCAGCAAATACGCGACGATTCATTAATTCATCAAACCGCATACCGGCACGCACTAACAAGCGCGAACGTATAAATTCGGCAAAGGCCATCACCAACAAAAACATCACCAAAATTACTGTTAAGGCGATGAGGGTGAATTCATTTTGACTTTGCATGACACGATCAAACACCTGCAACATATAGAGCGTAGGTGTGAGCGTGAGCAGATTGGCGATTAAACTAAATATCGCTACCCAGAGTAGTTCGGTTTTAAAGTCATGCAGCATGTGCATCAGCGACTTACGCTGTGCCGATGGCTTCTGTATGGGATTGCCCGTGGGAGTTGCCGAAGTAGCTGCGCCAACTAATGTGGCGTGTGCAGTTTGTGTGACTTGCGTGGCGCTCATCGTCGTCATGCGGCACCTGCTAAAACAGGATTTGCTGCGCGATGACTAGCAACGCTGGCATTCAGCTGCGCTTGTTGTTGTGCTTGTTGTTCAGCTTCGTTTTCTAACTGTCTTTGCTCGGGTGTGATGGAGCGCGGCGCATCGAGGCGACTGAGTACTTCATCACGCGTGCCATATAAGCGCGCTATGCCATCTCGCAAAATAAGTATGTGATCGATCGCAGGCAAGATGCTGGTGCGATGAGATATAACGATGGTTGTGCACTGGCGCTCTTTTAATGCTTGTAGCGTATTGTTGAGTGCTTGCTCGCCTGCTTCGTCTAAATTTGAATTGGGTTCATCCAAAACCATGAATTTTGGATCGCCATAAATTGCTCGTGCGATGCCTACGCGCTGGCGTTGCCCGCCTGATAAAAACGCACCATTGTCACCAATGCGGGTATGCATGCCGTTGGACAGGCTGTTTACAAAGTCTGTCAGGCCGCATAAATCAATCGCGATTTGTATTTTTTCTTTATTTAATTCGCTAGCGGGCGCTTCAAAGCGTGCGATGTTTTCTGCGAGTGTGCCATCAAAGAGTTCTACGTTTTGTGGCAAGTAACCTATATGCGGACCGAGCTCGCGTTTATCCCAGGCATGCAGATCAGCGCCATCGAGTCGCACTTTGCCAGCGGTTGCGGGCCAAGCACCTACGAGGGTTCGTGCGAGTGTAGTTTTACCTGCTGCTGAGGGTCCGGCAATTAACAAAGTTTCACCGGGTAGCGCAGCAAAGCTGACGTTTTTAATCAGCAGCGTTTCGCTATTCGGTGCTTGTACATGCAAACCTTCAACGGTGAGTACACCTTCGGGCTGAGGTAAGGACATGTTGCGGGTTGGTTGATGGTCGTTTCCTAAAAAGTCATCTAAGCGATACCACGCTTGGCGCGCATACACGACTTGTCGCCAGGATCCTATGACAGTGACTAGCGGAGCGAGTACTCGACCGCCCAACATGGATGCTACGATCATCATGGCGCCACCACCCATTAGTACACCTTTGAGTGTGAGCCAACATGACAGCCCCAATAACAATGAGCCTTGTAGTGTTTGAATAAATTTTGAGGTGGCGCTGTTGCTGCCAGCCATATCGGAGGCCTGTGCTTGCCTGAGTAAAAATACTCGTTGCAATGTCACCCAGCGTTTATAGAGAGCGTCTTTCATACCCATAGCCGAGACGACTTGCGCATTGCGTAGCACACCCGACAAATTGGTTTGCGCTTGCATGTGTGCGCGCGTTGCAGCAGCTAATGCGGGTAAAGTTTTTTTCTCGGTACGTACACCGATGAAGGTTTGCACCAGTGCGATTAGAAGCGACGTAACAGCCAACCAAGGGTTCATGACACTAATCGCCACTAAAAATAAGAGTGACGATGGACTATCGAGTATGGCGCCCAATGCGGGTGAGCCCATGAATTCACGAATCATGCGCACATCGGTAAAGGCTTGCGTGCCTACCGGTTTTTGTAATCGGCTAGCGGCGTAGGTTTGATCATGGATGCGATCACGCAAAGCATGATCGATACGCCAACCGGCGACATGCAGTAAGCGGGTGCGTACGAGTTCTAAGATTTCCATCAACGCGTACAAGCCGATCGCGCAGATTAAAAACATCATTAAGGTGGTTTCGTTACGACTGGTGACGACGCGGTTGTACACCACCATCATGTAGATGGTGGGTGTAATTGCTAGCAGGCTGGTCAAGATACTGATCAGCGCGGCCCATTTGAAATAGCGCGACTGCTCCCTGACTACGTTTTCTAGTAGTGAGGTTGCTGGTACATCGCTTGGTCGGGTCATGCCACTGCTCCGATTCACGTCGATTAATTTTTTTGCTGGTTAGTGCTACGACTACGCAACGACTGCGCACAGCCCATGTCGAAAGAACGACGGATTCCGGCGTTTTTTCGTTGTCGGATGCTCTTTAGCAAGTTTGATACCCGGTGAGTCGTCGGGCGGGTGACAGGTGGTGAGGATTGGCTGGAAATGAATTCTGACGAAATAAAAGTAAAGTTCTTGCAATTCCTGACCCGGCAATACTTCGAAGTCGTGCCAGTGAAGTACAGAACCTTTTGCGTGTTCAATGCTCGCTTGCTGCAACTAGTACTCAGTCACTACGGCATACCTAATGAGCTCATGCCCTGCCAGATTTGGCTATCGCGCGCAGATGACATTATTGCGCTGGGGTTTTTAGACACCAAACCTGGGCCAGGAGGTTGGGATGGTCATGTGGCTTGCCGCGCAGGCGACTACTTTATTGACGCATCTGTTTACCACTTCAATGAAGCGGCTGGCGTGGATTTACCGGATGCAGTGCTCGTGCAGCGGTTCAACCGACCTTCGCATGTGTTAGGTCGACACAGCATTTCGAATAGCGACCGACTCTGGTGGCATCAACCACCTGATGGTGTTGACCCCACACCACCGCAAGAGAATCAAGCCGATCTCAATTTATATGCGGGTCAACTCATAGAACACCTAGATGCGATGCTGGAGAGTTCGCGCAAGCTTGTGCATAGCTAAAGGTTTCTAAGAGCAAGCTCATAAAGTGCTGCGGGTAATTAAAAAGGCGGCGGTTCGCGATAGGGCTAAGAAGGCTGCTGCGTCCATTCCTTTCGGTACATGCTCAATACTCAAGCAAAATACGATAGGATCGACGCCACTAAGGTAGGAGGTTAATCAGATGGAAATTAAGCCAATTCGAACTGAGCAAGATTATGAGGCTGCCTTGGCGGCGGTCGCTCCCTATTTTGACGCTGAACCAGAGCCGGGCTCGATCGAAGCAGATCGCTTCGAGATCATGGTGATGCTGATCGAAGCGTATGAAGCCAAACATTACAGCATCGATCCGCCCGATCCGATAGAAGCTATCAAATTCAGAATGGCGCAAGCAGGCCTAGGAGTAAAAGACCTCGAGCCGATGATAGGAAGATCAAACAGAGTTTATGAAGTGCTTTCCAAGAGACGCCCGCTGACGTTGCCAATGATTCGAAGGTTACACAAAGGGCTTGGGATTCCTGCTGAAAGTCTAATTGGCGA